>WNFG01001075.1_pt1 | contig 26321 bp, 27 predicted proteins | sample 5400431 | NCBI WGS metagenome assembly WNFG01 (sample SAMN13153346, study PRJNA577476) | soil metagenome | isolation source: 120 cm saprolite under Douglas fir tree site 2 hole 3 replicate 2 | place: USA:California | collected 2015-04-18 | reverse complement strand
AAGGTTTTTGCGCCTGCCTCCCGTGACGCTTGCCGCCGGACGGCGTACCAGCTTGCTGAGCAGCGACGACCGTACCGTCAGCCCCTATCCCGCGGCGCTCGCGGTACTGCCCGGCTCCCTCGAGCGCCTGCTGGTCGCAGAAAACCTGTCCGATACGGTTGCCGTGCTGGATATCCGTACGGGAGCGATTGCGCGGCGCTTCGACTTGTCGGTGAGCGAGAACGTGCCTGCGACTTATCCGATTGCGCTGGCAGTCACCAGGGACGGCAAGCGAGCCTTCGTAGCCTTGTGGAATGTCAGCGAGGTGGTGGAATTGGACCTCGTCGAGGGCACGGTGGTGCGCAACGTGAAATTGATGAAACCGAGCGCGGCGACCGCGCCGGGGACACATCCGTGCGCGCTGCTGTTGGATGAGCGCGCGGGCCTGCTGTACGCGGCGCTATCGAACCGGGATGCGGTGGCGGCGATCGAGATTGGCAGCAGTGACCCGGTTCTGCATCGGAAACTGAAGGTGAAGGGTTACTTCGACACGCGGCTGCCGGGACAGAGCTACTTCGGCGCGGAGCCCAGTGCGCTTGCCGAGAATGAAGATGGAACGCGGCTGTACGCGGCGAACCTAGGATCGGATGCGGTGGCGGTACTCGACCCGCGCCGGTTGCACCAGATGCCGCCGGGCCATGGGATGGCCGAGCCGATCGGGTTCGTGCCGACTGAACTCATGCCGATGGCGCTGGCATCGGTTGCGCGCACGCTGTACGTCGCAAGCGCGAAGGGGAAAGGGACCGGACGGAACGATATGGCGCAGCGCCCGACCGAGGCAACAAAGGGCAGGAGGCTGGTCACGCGCAGCTTCACGTACGCCCCGACGCTGCTGTACGGCTCCCTGGCGGCGCTCGATGAGGCGGCGATCGAGTCTACGCTTAAGGCATCGACGGCGGTGGTGCTCGAATCGAACCGCATGAAGGCGGCGCGGGAGACGATTCAATTTGCCGATGGCGGCAGCCCGATAAAGCACGTGATCTATATTTTGAAAGAGAACCGCACGTACGACCAGGTGTTCGGCGATCTGGCAAAAGACGGCAAGCCGGTCGGCAATGGCGACCCAAAGCTCACGATGTATGGAGCCGCAGTGACCCCCAACCAACACCGGCTGGCGCTGCAGTTTGGCGTGCTGGATAACTTCTTCGACTCGGGGGAGGTGTCGGGCGACGGCCACGTCTGGTCGACTGCCGGCATCGGCACGGATTACCTCGAGAAGACTTGGCAGCAAAACTATCGGAGCGAGCAGCGCACCTACGACTATGAAGGGATGGTAGCCGACGGCTATCCGCTGCTCCAGAACATACCCGATGTGTCCGAGCCGGCAAGCGGGTATTTATGGACGAACTTCGCGGCCCACGGCAAAACGGTCTATCACTTCGCCGAATACATCTCGTCGATTTTCTGTGGCGATAAGAAAGTACCGAAGCGGGTCGGCGATCCGAAACTCGGGGCCATGTCAGGCGGTGTAGCTCAGTGCGCGTCGCCTGCCATCAAGCCCGGCGACTCGATTCCCGAGGAGTGGGGCGGCGGGACGAACCTGTGGCCGTGGGCCATTCCGCGATTGGCCGGCAATATCGCAACCAAGCCCGAACTCGTGGGCCACTTTGCGCCCGAGTCGCCGGATTTCAATCTGCGTGTGCCCGACCAGATCCGCGCCAATGTGTTTCTTCGGCATTTCGAGCAGTGGAAGCGCGATCGCGAAGCCGGCAATGACACGATGCCCAATTACATCCAATTGCGGCTGCCCAATGACCACACCGAAGGGACCAAGGTTGGCGGCCCAACCCCGAAATCATCGGTCGCGGACAATGACCTGGCGGTTGGCCGCGTAGTGGAAGCGATCTCGCACTCGGCGTTCTGGACTGATACGGCAATACTGATACTGGAAGATGACGCGCAAGCTGGGGCGGATCACGTGGACGCGCACCGCTCGCTGGGGATTGTGGTGAGCAAGTATGCACCGCATCCGAAGGAGGGCGAGATCGCCGTGGTGGATAGCCGATTTTATTCGACCGTGAGTATGTTGCGCACCATGGAAACCTTGCTGCGGGTGCCTCCGATGAACAACAACGATGCGTTTTGCTCGTTGATCTCGACGCTATTTACCGGGCCGGGCGATCAACCGGCGTTCGTGGCGGACGTGTCGAATCGCGAAAACGGTTTGATCTACATGGCAAATGCAGCGAACGCCTCCGGTGCGGCGCAGTCTGAAGAAATGGACTTTCGCCATGCGGACCGCGCGGACCCGAGCCGGCTCAATCTGATTTTGTGGCAGGACGCGATGGGCGCGCAACCACCGCCGGCCATGCTGTGGGCGAAGCGTTCGAAGAAAAAAAATGACGACGACTGAACTGATGCGGCGACGTTCGTCGACAATCATTCGCGCGCTGAGCATGGCCTGTATTGCGTCCGGTAGTTTCGCGTCCGCCCCTGCCTTCGCGTGGGGCGATGAAGGTCATGAGGTGATAGGCTTGATAGCGGACGCGTATCTTGAGCCCGCGATTCGCGACCGAGTGCAAGCTCTGCTTGCAGGCGATGACACTCAGCTGACGGCCAAGGATTTCGCTCATGAGGCCACCTGGGCGGACAAGTACCGCGACTCCGATCGCAATACCACGAAGGTTCGCTACAACCAGACGCGCAACTGGCACTTCGTGGATCTCGAGCTGGACGGAGTAGATGTCAATGGCGCTTGCTTTGGCCGGCCCGCGCTGCCGGCCGGGACCGATGCTTCAGTCGGCCCGGCGGATGACTGCGTGATCGACAAGATCGAGGAATTCATCGCCGAGCTCAAGAGACCGGCGACCGGCGTGCGGGAACGGCGTCTCGCCCTCGAGTTCCTTCTGCACTTTATTGGTGATCTGCACCAACCTCTGCACGCCGGTGATGATCACGACCGGGGTGGGAACGGTAAGATCGTGACCGCTCCCGAGATCGCCCCAGGCAGCCTTCACCACTATTGGGATACGGAATTCGTGGCACGGTTGGGAGCGAACGAAGCCGAGATCGCGCAGCGACTGATCGCCAGGATTACGGCATCGGAGCGGGCGAAGTGGTCGATCGGCACGCCCACTGACTGGGCGATGGAGTCATTCTCCGTGGCAAAGTCGCATGCATACGGCCTCTTGCCGGCGGCGAGCACCGCCAACCACTACGAGCTGTCAGCGGCCTACGTCTCCGACGCGACTACCGTGACGGCGGAGCAGTTGAGTAAGGCAGGCGTACGCTTGGCACACGTGTTGAATCAGGAACTGCGCTAGCAGGCGCTGCTTCGGCGGCGTTCTCAGTATCCCATGAGGTATAAAACTGCCACTGCGGCCGCAGCGACCAGTGCAATCCTCGCGAATTAGCGCATACTCGCCCCCCCCAACCAACGGCTAGGAAACTAAGGCAGATGGTTCACCCCGTGTGAATGGAGAACTCTCCGCGTCGGCTGTCGCCGATCGTACGCGTTGATACAGTCAGGTCACTGCACAGCGGTACTTCTATCGGCGCGACAGCAACGGTCGTTGGTCGGTGCGCTGGCGGTCGAAGACATCAAGAAAGGTGGGCGAGGGAAATGAGGAATCCCCGTCCGCGATCATTCGGTGTATGGGTAGCACGATGCTTCGCTCGCATAGCCGCTGTTATGGTCCTTCCACACACTTTCCGATCCATCAATCATCGCGAGGGACAAAGTCATGGAAAAAGTTACTCTCATGGGAAGCGAACGCACTGCGGCGCAGGGCGCGCAAGTACTCGGCCCAGCCGATCCAACTGAACGACTTGAAGTGAGCATGATCGTTAGGCGGCGCGATCGCCAGGCGCTGCAAACGCGAGTGGCCACACTTGCGACCGGAAGTCGCTCTGCCGGATTTCTCAGCCGGGAGGATTTCGCCAATAAGCATGGTGCCGATGCGGCCGATCTGGCCGCAGTGCATAAGTTTGCCAGCGCACTTGGTCTCAACGTGGTTCACGAGCACGCTGCGCGTCGCACCGTTGTTCTTTCCGGCACAGTCGAGCAATTCAACGCCGCGTTCTCAATCCAATTGCAACAATTTGCCCATCCAGGCGGCACTTATCGTGGCCGAACCGGCGCCATTCAGCTGCCGCAGGAGCTGGACGGGGTCGTCGAAGCTGTCTTGGGTCTTGATAATCGACCGCAGGCACAACCGCATTTCAGAATGCGGCCGGCTGGTAATGGCGGAAAAAAACGCACCGACGCGGCGTTGCCGGTATCGTTCACGCCAACGCAGGTAGCGTCTTTGTACGGCTTTCCAAGCGGAACGGGTGAGGGTCAGTGCGTTGCCATCATCGAACTCGGCGGCGGATATCGCGCTGCGGACTTGAACGCGTACTTCGCGGGGCTTAACGTGGGCTCCCCCAAGGTCTCGGCGGTCTCGGTGGATCACGGCAAGAATGCCTCCACGGGAGATGCGAGCGGTCCTGACGGCGAAGTCATGCTCGACATCGAGATGGTGGGGTCGATCGCGCCCGCGGCGAACATTGTCGTGTACTTCACTCCTAACACGGATGCAGGCTTTCTCGATGCCGTGACGACCGCGATTCATGACGCGACCAACAAGCCGTCCGTCATTTCAATCAGCTGGGGCGGCCCCGAGTCGACTTGGACGCCGCAAGCGATGACGGCAATGGACGATGCCTTTCAGGTCGCGGCGACGATGGGTATTACCGTGTGCGTCGCCTCGGGCGATAGCGGTTCCACCGACGGCGTCGGCGATGGCAGCGATCATGTGGATTTTCCAGCCTCAAGCCCGTACGCCCTGGGTTGCGGCGGCACGAGCATGCAGGCCACTCTGTCGGCGATCACCAGCGAAGTCGTGTGGAATGACGGCGCCAACGGTGGGGCGAGTGGCGGCGGGATCAGCAGCTTTTTCCCAACGCCTGCCTGGCAGGCGGGCAAGTCGGCAGCGCATAGTAACGGCACTTCCATCGCCCTGACAAAACGCGGCGTACCCGATGTGGCCGGCGATGCCGATCCGGACACGGGATACAACGTGCGAATTGACGGCACCAATACCGTCATCGGTGGTACTAGTGCCGTCGCACCCCTATGGGCTGGGCTGATCGCTCGTATCAATCAAACCACCGGGACCCCCGCGGGGTATTTGAATCCGATGCTGTACAGCAAACCGCAGGGGCTGCGAGACATTATCAGCGGTAGTAACGGGGACTTCGAGGCAGCGAAAGGCTGGGATGCGTGCACGGGGCTCGGAACTCCGAATAGACCGGTTCTGCACAGCGCCGTTTGAGCGGATCTGAGCAGCGCACGATAGAAGGGAGTGGAAATTCAGTCTATCCGCCGAGCGGCGATACTGCCGCTCGGTCGGGGCGGGTATGCACAACGGCATGCGGCCAAGTGCAGTGATCGCGTTCAGCGCAGATCGTGCCGGCACAGCGCGCTCGCGCGGAGGGCCTTTGTAATTACTATCCGCTGCCTACTTGCTCCGGTCTCGTTCCGCCAATGACGCTCTGCGTACCTGTCGTTCGGCCCGCGTAACGTATAAGACATACACAGTATCGCGGTCGCCTCTGTAGAAGATTCGGCATGGCGGCTCAACAATCTGACGATATCGCCATCCGCGCAGCTCCTGCGGTTTCGAACCGCTATCCGGATGAGCGATCAATTGGTCGACGTGCCTGAAGACTCGCCGGACCAGCTCACGTGCTGCCACGGGATTGTCGAGCGCGATGTAATCGGCTACCGCATCCAGATCATTGAGCGCCGGTTCGGTCCAAATTACTTCAACCATCGCGCCATGCGCTTCTTCGCTTTGGCATGCGTGAGCACACGGCCGTCCTCGACCGCTTTCTCGCCACGCGCTATCCCTTCCAGCAGGCGCAGGCGTTCCTGCAGGCGTTCATAGGTTGCAACGTCGACGAGATAGGCCGCCGGAAGGCCGTGCTGCGTGATGAGAATGGGAGCGCGGTCGCTCTCGATCTCGGCCAACAGTTCCGTCGCTCTGCGCTTCAGCGTGGTTACGAGTTCGGTGCGCATCGAGTGATACTATAGTATCACTCTCTATTGGTCAAACCAGTACACGATGGCTGCTCATTCTAATTCTGTGGCAGGACGCCATGGGCGCGCCGCCGCCGGTCATGCTGACGGCCAAGCGCTGGAAGATGAAAGATAACGACACTCTAGGACTCGACTGACGATACTAAAGAGGCGCCGACCGGCTAATCCCGCCAAAGCGCTCCATCACCGATGCATCGGGCGGTGGCAACGGACCGTCGAGCTGCGCCGCGACCCGCGAGAGATGCGCCTCGGAAGCTGCGAATACTGACGCATAGATATCCCGGCACAGCGCTGCGGCCTGCGCTCCCGGCCAATTGACCCGCAGCAGCCGCGGCGGCAACAGCGGGTCGCGCAGATGCAGGCGGCGGTATTCATGGATCAAGAGCGTGCGCACGATGAAACAGGATTGATCGTCGAGAGTGCGAGGGCCGCGCACCGCCGCGAGGACGCGTTCGAAGCGCTTCACGAAGCGCTGGTATCGAAGCCCAAGCTCTTCGAGGTCCCAGCCCAAACCGGCCAGCCGCTGCGGAGCGTCGTCGTCAGTGAGATTGGCGTCGAAGACGATGACTTTGGAGCGCGTATCCGGTGAGCGCAGTCCCTTCCCCAAGGAACGCGAGTCGAGGGAACGCGAATCGAGCTCGGGATGAGCGAATACACTGCTCGAGAGCTCGCCAAACCCCCGCCAGGTCAGTTGTTCCTTGATTTCCTTCCTCTCTGCCGCGCGCATGGGCGGCAGGACAACCAAGGTCCAGCGGCCCGACCATTCTGTGTCCGGTTCGCTGTAGATGCGCTTCGTCGCCTCGGCGAATCGCTCGCGCCCGTCGCGCGATAAATGGTATTCGCTGAGTTTGCCGGCGCGGTGCCCCTCCAGCCACCCGTCCTTTGCGAGGCGCGCGGTCGCGGTCCGTACCAATCGCTCGTTGAGTCCAAAGGGCGCCGCCAGGGCAATCAGGCTGCCCAGAGCGACGGCTCCGCCCCGCGGCATGATCGAATCGCCGAAAATGGTGACGATGAGCGAGCCGCCGCGCAGCGGCCGCTGCCGGCGAAAGCGGGCGACGAGTTCAGCGGCAGCGGTGGAGGCCTTGTCAGTCATTTTTCGCCATTGTAGTAGGGTTGAGCCGTATGACACAGAAAAGTTTGATTTATGTGGATTTGTGTATCACAATATTCAGGCTGGCCGATTCCTAGGGGCAGGTATGTACACGCAAGCGCTGGATATGCAGAGTTCAGATGCGACGACGCTGGATGAGGACGCGCTCGAGCAGCGCTTCCTCGCGCGCGTCGACGCCGAAGAGAAGATCGAGCCCAAGGACTGGATGCCGGTGCGCTATCGCAACACCTTGATTCGTCAGATTTCCCAGCACGCGCATTCGGAAATCGTCGGCATGCTGCCCGAGGGCAATTGGATCACTCGCGCCCCGACGCTGCAGCGCAAGGCGATACTGATCGCCAAGGTGCAGGACGAGGGAGGCCATGGCGCGTATCTCTACAGCGCGGCCGAGACGCTGGGCGTGAGCCGCGATCAGCTCATCGATCAGCTGCTGTCAGGCAAGGCCAAGTATTCCAGCATCTTCAACTATCCGACTCCGACGTGGGCGGATGTGGGCGCCATCGGCTGGCTGGTCGACGGCGCCGCCATCATGAATCAGATTCCGCTGTGCCGCTGCTCCTATGGTCCCTATGCGCGAGCCATGGTGCGCGTCTGCCGCGAAGAGAGCTTTCACCAGCGGCAGGGCTACGACCTGATGATGCGTCTCGCGCAGGGTACGACGGAGCAAAAACGCATGGCACAAGAGGCGCTCAATCGCTGGTGGTGGCCCGCGCTCATGATGTTCGGACCTTCCGACGCCAACTCCACGCACAGCGGCGAATCGCAACGCTGGAAGATCAAGCGCTTCTCGAACGATGAACTGCGGCAGAAGTTCGTTGATTTCACGGTGCCGCAGGCCAAGTTCCTCGACCTCGCCATTCCGGATCCACTGCTGCGCTGGGACGAGACCAAGAAGCAGCATGAGTTCGGACCGATCGATTGGACCGAGTTCGATCAAGTGCTGAAAGGCAATGGACCGTGCAATGCGGAACGGCTTGCCGCGCGCCGCAACGCCCACGCCGCCGGAGCGTGGGTACGAGACGCCGCGAGCGCCCATGCCGAGAAGCAGCGCCAACGCGCCGCAACCCTGGCTGCCTGAGTAACCCTTTGCCGCCCAGGAGCAGGTCCCCCATGAGCAACCCAACCGAAGATCGTCGCCAGTGGCCCTTGTATGAGGTCTTTGTCCGGGCGCGCGGCGGTCTCGATCATAAACACGTCGGCAGCCTGCACGCCGCCGATGCGCGCATGGCCATCGATCACGCGCGCGATCTCTATACTCGGCGCCAGGAAGGCGTCAGCATTTGGGTGGTGCCTTCCAAGGACATCACGGCGTCCGATCCCGCGGAGAACGACTCCCTGTTCGAACCGGCTCGGGACAAGATCTACCGTCACCCGACGTTCTATGAAATTCCCGATGAGGTGAAGACGCTGTGAACGCGGCGTCACCCGTTGTCCGCGGACAGGAATTGAACGCCGACGCGCAGGCCCTGTTCCGCTACGTGCTCCGCCTCGGTGATTTGAGCTTGGTGCTCGGGCAGAGGCTCGGTGAATGGGTCGGCCATTCTCCCGCGCTCGAGGAAGATTTGGGCTTGGCGAATGTCGCGCTCGATTTGATCGGTCAGGCGCGGCTGTTGCTCACCTATGCCGGCGAGGTCGAGGGACGGGGACGCGGTGAGGATGAAATCGCCTTTCTGCGCGAGCATGGCGAATACTTGAACGCGATATTGGCCGAACAGCCGAACGGCGATTTCGGCCAGACCATCGTGCGCCAGGTCCTGATCGATGCCTTCCAACTGGAAGTCTACGAGCGCATGACCACGTCCAGCGACGAACGCTTGGCCGCTATAGCGGCGAAATCCGTGAAAGAGGTCCTCTATCACTTGCGCTACAGCGGCGGCTGGCTGGTGCGCCTCGGCGACGGCACCGACGAAAGCCACGCGCGAGTTCAGTCGGCCCTGGATAACCTCTGGCCCTATACGGTGGAACTATTCGCCGAAGATGAGTTGGACCGGACGATGGCTGACCGGGGTGTGGCGCCGCGGTTGTCCGACGTTCAAGCGGCGTGGCTCCGGCGTATCGACGAGATACTGGCCGAGGCGACGCTCCGGCGACCCAAAGATCGACCGCATTCCTGGCACGGTAAACGCGGCCAACACAGCGAGCATCTCGGATACATTCTCGCTGAGATGCAGCATCTGCAGCGCACCTATCCGGGAGCACGCTGGTGAATTCGGTGCGCGCCGACAATCGCGATCCCGCGCCCACGCTTGCGAATGCCGATGCCGACCGACGTCTGTCGCTGGCGTGGAGGGCACTCGCGGCCGTTGAAGATCCCGAGATCCCGGCATTGGGCATCGTCGATCTCGGCCTGATTCGCTTCGTCACACTGGAGGCCGACGGCACTCTCGACGTGGGTCTCTCTCCGACCTACCTCGGTTGTCCGGCCACCGAGGTGATTCGACGCTCGGTTGAGCGCGCGCTCGGCAGCGCAGGAATCGGCGCCTTTGTCGTGACCCAGGTGTTGTCGCCGGCCTGGACCAGCGATTGGATCACCGCCGACGGCCGGCGCAAGCTCGAAGGTTACGGCATCGTGCCCCCGGAGCGGCCCGCCGCTTCCATGCGCGATATCTTGCGAAAGGCCAGACCCGTGGGCTGTCCCCGCTGCCGTTCGACCGATACTGAATGCATCAGCGAATTCGGCTCCACGCCGTGCAAGGCGCTGCACCGCTGCCGCGCCTGTCTCGAGCCTTTCGAATACTTCAAATGCATCTGAAGACTGCGCATGCTTGAGTTCCACCCATTGAAAGTCGCCGCCGTCGAGCGCATCGCCGAAGATGCCGCGTGCCTGACCGTGGAGATTCCCTCCGCGCTGCGCGATGCGTTCGCCTTTCACGCGGGACAGTACGTCACCGTGCGACGCATGATCGAGGGGCGCGAGGAGCGCCGGACGTATTCCATCGTGACGGCTCCTGGGGGCGGGGTGCTCAAATTGGGTATCCGGCTGCAACTCGGCGGCCGTATGTCCGGCGAACTTGCGTCGACATTGCGTCCCGGGGACCTGCTCGACGTCGGTACGCCGATGGGGCGATTCCGCACCTCGATCAGCGCCGATCGCGAGCATTCCTACGTGGCCTTCGCAGCGGGCAGCGGCATCACACCCATACTGTCTCTCGCCACGGATATTCTCGCTCGTGAGCCACGCAGCCGCTTCACACTGATTTACGGCAACCGCAGCATTTCGCGAACGATGTTTCTCGAAGAGACCCTCGGACTCAAGAATCGCTACATCGACCGCTTTTCCGTGCATTTTGTGATGAGCCGCGAACCTCAACAGACAGAATGGCTGAACGGCCGAATCGACGGCCACAAGATTCGCGAGCTCGCGCGGCATATGCCCGAGGTATCGTCCGCGGACGAGTACTTGATTTGCGGTCCCGGCGACATGGTGGACGAGGTTCGCAATGCCGTCAAAACGTTGAACGATAGCGCTCCGATTCGATTCGAACGCTTTGCCGCCGCTACGCCTCGACCGGTCGATAACGCCGGCAAGGAGCGCGACGCCGCGCCCGGGGCCGCCGCCGCACCGCCGGCTCCCGCGCCCGAATCGGTGCTCGCCACCATTTCCGTGGTCATGGACGGCCGGCGCCGCAGCTTCGCGATGGCGCAGAGCGACGCGTCGGTGCTCGATGCCGCTGAACGCGCAGGCCTCGAACTGCCCTTTTCCTGCCGGTCGGGCATTTGCGCGACCTGCCGCGCGAGAATCACGGACGGCGCCGCGGTGATGACGCACAATATTGCCTTGGAACCCTGGGAGACCGACGCAGGGTTCGTGCTGTGTTGTCAGGCTCGGCCGACGACGGCGACGCTCGAAATCAGCTACGATCACAAATAACGACGAATCCCAAGGGACGCACATGTCATACGACACCATTTTGTTCAGTGTCGACGGCGGAATCGCTCGTCTGACCTTGAATCGACCGGACAAGCTCAACAGCTTCAATACCCAAATGCACGGTGAGGTACGGCACGCGCTGGAGAGTTTGCCCGGCAGTGACGCGCGCGTTCTGGTCCTCACCGGCGCCGGCCGCGGATTCTGCGCCGGCCAGGATCTCGGCGATCGCGCGGTGGCTCCCGGCGCTCGAGGCGTCGACCTCGGGGAGTCGATCGACAAGTACTACAAGCCTTTGGTGCTGGCATTGCACACACTTCCCATGCCCGTGATCGCGGCAGTCAACGGTGTGGCGGCGGGCGCGGGCGCCAACATCGCGCTCGCCTGTGATCTCGTCATTGCCGCGCGCTCCGCCAGTTTCGTCCAAGCCTTCTCGAAGCTCGGTCTGCTGCCCGATTCGGGCGGGACGTGGACCCTGCCGCGTCTCATCGGCAATGCGCGGGCACTGGGCTTGACCTTGCTCGGCAACAAGCTCCCGGCGGAGCAGGCTGCCGCTTGGGGAATGATCTGGCAATGCGTTGGGGATGCCGAACTCGGACCGACCGTAGACGCACTCGCTGAAGGGCTGGCCGTAGCGCCGACGCGCGGCCTCGCCTGGACCAAGGCGGCGATTCGCGGCAGCTGGCAGCGCTCGCTCGCCGAGCAGCTCGATATCGAGCGCGATGCGCAGCGCGAGCTCGGTCGGTCGGCCGACTACACGGAGGGCGTTGCCGCGTTCATCGAGAAGCGGACGCCCCGGTTCAGCGGCCGATGAGCATGGCGCACGAGAGCCCTTTGGCCGCAGACGACGCGGTGCACCGGGCGCGAGAGGCCGTTCAGTCGCTGTATCTCGCCGATCTTGCGTCGCAATCGCTCGGCATCGAAATCATCGACGTCGCGCCCGGGGGCGTCCAAATCGCCATGACCGTGCGTCCCGACATGGTCAATGGCTTGGGGATGTGTCACGGCGGCATAGTTTTCGCGTTCGCGGACAGCGCCTTTGCCTTCGCGTGCAATTCCTATGGTGATGCGATGGTGGCGGCGGGCGCCAATATCGAGTTTCTCGCACCGGCTCCGCGCGGCGAACGCTTGACCGCCACGGCCACCGAAGTATCGCGCAGCGCGCGTCATGGAATTTACGACGTAGCCGTGACCGCAGCCTCCGGAGCGGTGCTCGCGCATTTCCGTGGACGTTGTTCACGCCTGCGCGGACCGGCCCAATCCGCGTGATTTCGAGGATTTAAGCCTATGAACTTGAAGAGCTATGTATGCGGTATTTGGCAAAGCGGCCGGGATAACGGCGTCGCGATGCGCGATGCAACCACCGGTGAATTCATCGCGCAAGCATCCTCGGCCGGCGTCGACTTCGCCGCCGTGCTCGCCCACGCCCGCACCGTGGGCGGACCTCAACTTCGCGCAATGACATTTCACGAGAGGGCCAGTCTGCTGAAAGCGCTCGCCAAGCGTCTCTCGGAACTCAAGGAAGAGTTTTATGCGCTCTCCTACCGCACCGGCGCGACATTGAGCGACTCCATGATCGACATCGACGGGGGCATCGGTACGGTTTTCGCCTTCGCCGGTAAGGGCTCGCGTGAGCTTCCGAATGCGCGTGTCTATATCGACGGTGATGTGGAAGTCCTGTCAAAGGCCGGCAATTTTGTCGGACAGCACCTGTACGTCTCGCGTGAAGGCGCGGCGGTGCACATCAACGCGTTCAATTTTCCCGTCTGGGGAATGCTGGAAAAGCTGGCGCCCACTCTGTTGGCCGGCATGCCGGCCATCGTAAAGCCCGCGACCGCCACGGCATATCTAACCGAACTCGTCGTACGCCGCATCATCGAATCCAAGATCTTGCCCGAGGGTGCGTTGCAACTGGTGTGCGGAGACCTCGGGAATCTGTTCGATCACCTCGATTGCCAGGACGCCGTCTCGTTCACGGGGTCCGCGCAGACTGCATCGCGCCTGCGCGTGCATCCGGCCGTCATTCGACACGCCGTGTCCTTCATCGCGGAAACCGATTCGCTGAATTCCAGCATACTTGCGCTGGACGCCGTACCGGGCACGCCGGAGTTCGATCTTTACGTCAAAGAAGTCGTTCGCGAGATGACGGTCAAGGCGGGGCAGAAGTGCACCGCCATCCGCAAGGCGTTGGTGCCGGCCGCGGTGACGGGCGATGTGATCGCCGCATTGCAAGCGGCGCTTCAAAAGATCGTCGTGGGCGATCCGCGATTGGAAGGCGTGCGCATGGGTCCCTTGGTGAGTCAGGAGCAGCGGCGCGACGTCCTGTCTCGCGTCGCCGAACTGCGCGGCGAAGCTGATCTGATCGCGGGTAACTTGGAGCAATTCGAGCTGAAGGGCGCCGACCGTACGCGCGGCGCGTTTGTGCCCCCGCTCCTGCTGCTCTCCCGCGATCCGCCGGCGGCGCGCGCCATCCACGCAGTTGAAGCCTTCGGTCCCGTGGCAACGGTGGTGCCGTACCGAGACACCGACGACGCGATCGCGCTTGCCCGGCGTGGAGAGGGTAGTTTGGCCGCCTCGGTATTCTGCGCGGATGATTCCCTCGCCAGCCGAATCGTCCTCGGGCTCGCGCCGTACCACGGCCGCATTCTGGTCGTGAATCGGACTTGCGCGAAGGAATCCACAGGCCACGGCTCACCGCTCGCACCCTTGATCCACGGTGGTCCGGGTCGCGCCGGCGGCGGCGAAGAGATGGGTGGTATTCGCGGGGTCCTGCACTACATGCAACGCACCGCGGTACAGGGTTCACCCGACACCCTGACCGCGACCAGTGGTCGCTGGGTGCGGGGCAGCCGGCTACGCGATCCCGGGAGACATCCGTTCCGAATTCCATTCAACGATCTGGAATTGGGCGACACGCTGCAGTCAGTCGAGCGCGAAGTCACGATTGCGGACATCGAACGATTCGCAGCCTTGTCGGGAGACACCTTTTACGCCCACATGAACGAGACCGAGGCGGCCCGCAACCCCCTGTTCGGCGGACGCGTCGCACATGGCTATTTCTTGATCTCGGCCGCGGCGGGTCTGTTCGTCGATCCGGATTATGGCCCTGTGCTCGGCAACTACGGCCTCGATGAGCTGCGCTTCGTGAAACCGGTGAAGCCCGGGGATCGGATCAAGGTTCGCCTCACTTGCTCGAGCAAGAGTTTACGCGCCGACAAGGGCTGGGGCGAAGTTGCCTGGGATACGGAAATCACCAACCAGAATCAGGAGACGGTGGCCTCTTATCACGTGCTTACCATGGTCAGCATCCACGCGGTTCCCGATTCAAAGGCAAACGCATAGTGAACACAGCGATAGATGTTGCGCGCTACGTGCGCGATTTCTCGAGTCTGCAATTCCACGCGCCGGAGGCGGGAATACTCGAGCTCGTGATGGCGAACAAGGGCCGCCTCAACGCGGCGACCGAGGCCATGCACCGTGACCTCGCCCTGGTGTGGCGCGCCATCGATGCCGATGATGCCGTCCGCGCGGTCGTGGTCCGGGGGGAAGGATCGAACTTTTCTTCCGGCGGCGATTTCGAGATGATCAATCGCATGATCGAAGATGAAGCGACCCTGATCCGCGTCTGGAAGGAAGCGAGCGATCTCGTCTATAACCTGATCAATTGTTCCAAGCCGGTGGTATCGGCGATCCGCGGCAGCGCGGTGGGAGCGGGCCTGGCCATCGCGCTATTGGCCGATGTGTCGATCGCCGCGGACAACGCACGCATCCTCGACGGCCACACTCGGCTCGGCGTGGCCGCGGGCGACCACGCCGTCATCATCTGGCCGTTGCTCTGCGGTCTCGCGAAGGCGCGATACCACCTGTTGACGAACAAGTCCCTGTCGGGCGCCGAGGCCGAACGAATCGGCCTCGTTGCCGTGGCCGTACCCGACGCCCAGGTACTCGATACCGCGTTCGACGTGGCGCGCACGCTCGCCGCCGGCAGCGCCACGGCGATCCGCTGGACCAAGCATGCGCTGAACAACTGGCTGCGATTGGCCGGCCCCAGTTTCGACACCTCGCTTGCGCTGGAATTTCTGGGCTTCAAGCTGGCGGACGTGCGCGAGGGGTTGGCCGCTGCGCGCGAGAAGCGCCGCCCTGACTTCGATCGGGACAAATCCGAATAGTCGCGAAGGACGAGCTACGATGAGTTCGCATACAATCCAAGAGCTCGTGGCCATGGAGCCGATTCTGGGGGCGAGCCGCGACGAGCTCGAACGCCTGCAGCTCGAGCGCCTGCGCTCGACGCTCCGGCACGCCTACGCAAATAATGCCAATTACCGGCGAAAATTCGACGCGGCCGGCGTTCATCCCGACGATCTTCGCGCGCTGGCCGATTTGGCGCGCTTCCCGTTCACGACCAAGGAGGACCTGAGAGAGGCCTATCCCTTTGGTTTTTTCTCGGTACCCAGAGAGCGAGTCGCGCGCATTCACGCGTCCTCCGGCACTACGGGCAAGCCCACCGTGGTTGGGTATACGCGGAACGATCTCGCCACCTGGGGTAGTCTCGTCGCCCGGTCGATTCGGGCAGCGGGCGGCCGTGCCGGCATGACGGTGCATGTGGCCTACGGCTATGGTCTATTTACCGGCGGACTTGGAGCGCACTACGGAGCCGAAGCCGCCGGGTGCACGGTGATTCCGATGTCGGGCGGCCAGACGGAAAAGCAGGTGCAATTGATTCGCGATTTCGCACCCGACATCATCATGGTGACCCCGAGTTATATGCTTGCCATCCTCGACGAGTTCCGGCGCTTGGGGTATGACCCTCGGTCGACGTCGCTGCGCATCGGCATATTCGGCGCGGAACCCTGGAGCGACGGAATGCGCGCAGAAATAGAATCCGCGTTCAACCTCATCGCCTGCGACATCTACGGCTTGTCGGAGGTCATGGGCCCCGGCGTCGCCCAAGAATTTGGGGGCACGAAGGAGGGGCCGACGATCTGGGAAGATCACTTCATTGCCGAGATCGTGGATCCGGCCAGCGGCCGGGTGGCCGAAGATGGCGAGTTGGGCGAATTGGTGTTCACCTCACTGACGAAGGAAGCCATGCCGGTGATCCGCTACCGCACACGCGATCTGACCCGGCTGCTTCCAGGGTCGATGACGGCCATGCGGCGGATGGCTAAAATCAGCGGCCGCACGGACGACATGCTGGTCGTTCGCGGCGTCAATGTCTTCCCGTCGCAGATCGAGGAGATGATCTTGCGCTGCAAGGGCCTTGCGCCTCACTACGAAATCGAGGTCACGCGGCCGAACCGCCTGGACGAAATTACAATAGTCGTGGAAGCGCGCCCTGAGCTTGCTGATAATGCCCAGCAACGCGCAGCTCTGCTGCTGGCCGCGGCGCTCAAGGACAACATTGGAATATCTGCGGAAATTCGCGTGGCCGCGAGCGGGTCGCTGCCGCGGTCGGCCGGGAAGGCGAACCGGGTCAAGGATCGCCGATAGCGGCGGACCGGCAATGAGAATGCGAACGCCGACTGCGATATTGATCGCCGCAAGTCTGCTGACTGTCTGTCTGCTGTCGATTGCATGCCGCGCGGATCAGGTTCCGCCGCCGGTCATGGACGAACTCGTGGTGACCGGTGAACGCACGGGACCTGGCATGTGGCGCGTGCATCGCGGTGCTGCGCAGGTGTGGATCTTGGGCAGCATGTCGCCCCTGCCCAAAGGAATTACCTGGCGCTCGAAGCAGGTGGAACGAGTGCTGGACGGCGCGAACCAAGTGTTGGTCCAGAAGCCGTTCGACATCGGGATCGCCCGAATATTGTGGCTCCTGATAACGGAGCGCAGCGTATTGATGGTCACCGGCGGCAAGCGGCTCAAGGACGTCCTGCCGGCGGAATTGCACGCTCGCTTTGCGGTTCAACGGGCCAAATACACCGGCGACCCCAACAAGTGGGAACGATTTCGGCCTCTCATCGCGGCAGCGTTCTTGCAGCAGGCTGCATTCCACCAAGTGGGGCTATCCACGCGCTTGGACTTGGGCGCCGCGATGCGCACCCTCGCGAAGAAACACCGTGTTCGCATCGAGGAAATCAAGATCGCCGGCGTCAGCGACGTGATGGAGGCGCTCAAGACGCTGCCGCCGGCGACCGAGAACGCCTGTGTCGCAGCTTCCCTGGTCACCGCTGAAAGTGATCTGCCGCGTCTGGTCGACCGCGCTCAGGCCTGGGCGAGCGGCAATGTCGAGCGTATCGAGAAATTGCGTGAACCTGCCGAGGTCGACGCCTGCCGCGCAGCGCTCGACGCCGGAGTGGGAGCGGCCGAGCTCATTGCCCGCATGCGCCGAACGTGGCTGAGTGCGATCGAGACGCGCTTGCAAAACGGCGGAGTCACCGTGGCGGTGGTGAACATCGACATGTTGCTCGAGCCCGGCGGCCTGCTCGATGAACTTCGCGCGAAGGGTTACGAGGTAGACGCGCCGTAGCGTGCTTGCGCAACTATCGATCCGGCACGGGCCCGCTTGTTGTAGTCTTTATAGCATGCCGGACAAGGCCAGTTTTTCCTACAATGAATGGATGCTCCTGCTTACCGCGTTTGCGGCGGGCACGGTGGACATCATCAGCTTTGCCACCTTGGGCGGTGTATTCGCGTCGGCGATGACCGGCAATTTTGCCTTGCTCGCGTACTACGTTGCGCAGAGCGATTCACAGTCGGCCATGGGTTCGGTCGTCGCGCTGATCGGGTTCGCCATCGGTTGCGCCGTCGGAGTGCTTCTGCGCCGCGGCCGAGCGCAGGAACAAGCGCTGAGGATACTGCTCGTCAGCGAGACGGGTCTGTTGTTGTTTTTCGCATTGTACTCGATGTGGACCCCTCATACGGCGCATGCGCCTTCCGATCACCTGCAGATCCTGCTGCTTGCCGTCGCAATGGGATTGCAAGCCGTCATCGGTCAGACGATCAGTCTGACCACCATCGTGTTTACGACGACGCTGACCAAGTTGGTCGGAACCATTGCGGATTCAATTGCCAACGGCGATGTATCGGGCCTGAAGGATGTGAAAATCCAAAGCGCGATAGTGGTTTCCTACCTGTTCGGCGCGCTCCTGTCCGGCGCGCTGATAGTGCACAAGGTGGAAGAAGTCGTGCTCCTGCCGTTCGCCGGCGTCGCGCTCGCGTTCGCGATGCACCGCCGCTCGGGCCTCAAGGCCGTGTGATGGGCCCTCTCGCCGCTCTTTATTGCCCGGTTGCCCGCTTACCCCTACACTAGCGCGCCTCAGATTCCCGGCACGTCGGAGATGCTGCTCTGCCGGCGAATCCGGGTAATTTGGCATGCGAGTTCGCGCCGGGGTGTAGCTCAGACTGGTAGAGCGCTACGTTTGGGACGTAGATGTCGCAGGTTCGAATCCTGTCACCCCGATCATTGATTTTACTCACTATTTGTTCCGCAAACATCCTCTGGGTCCCAGCTTAAAAACCCGTTGGGTCCTACTTTGGGTCCTACTTTGAGTCCAAGATTTTATTGATGCAGGGCGCGGAATGCGCAGGCGTAGCCAACCCCCCTGGTTCCCGAACGATCTGGGCGCATCGCGTTTCCGCGCGCGATTTGTGCCCCACATGAGTTCGCAAGGCACCAAGAAATACGCCCGATGTACCTGGCGACCCTACCGGTCAGCGAGTGGTTCGAGGCGGCCGGCCTCGAGGAGGTACCTGATTGCGAAATTGCAGCCACCGGACAATTCGATCGGCAAGAGGAGGAATTAACTTAAACGAGCACCAGTGCCGCGCTACCGTTGATTGCGTAGGGACTCTTGTGGCGTTTGATGGTCAATTCGCATGAAACGCACCATCGCCTTTTTTCATTGACGCGTAGAGCCTATGAGTCTGCGAGTCACTGCGGATGTCGATCAGGAGAAACGTGATGATAAAGACAACGAGCGAGCCTGAAGCTGGGTCCCACCCAATGGCTCACGACCAACGGATATGGCAGGGCGCAAAAGCTGCCGCATTGGTTCCGGAGCCGGCGACCGGACGGGACCCCCTGCGGATGCTGCGACTTTCGCAGGTAGTCGAAAGGACCGGCTTAGGCAAAACGAGTATCTACGAGCTGCAAAAAGAAGGCCGCTTTCCGAAGAGCGTCCACCTGACCGGCCATTCCGTTCGATGGATAGAAGCGGAGGTCGAGACATGGCTCGTACAACAAGCGCAGGCACGAACCCCAGTGCCTTAAGAGATAACCAATTACCGATTAAGGTCAGTCGGCGCATCAACGACGGCTTCACGGCGTGCCGCCAGATTAACGGGCCACTGGACGAATTATATCGCCTCTCGTTGACCCGAGTCGTGACCGAGTATCAATACAGCCCGCATCTCTTTCAGGTAATGGTAGCCATTATAGATCGCCGTTACACTGGCATCGGCGTGCCCAGTACGCGGTCGATCAACTGCTCGCCACCCCACTCCGAGCGCCTCGGCAATGCGGGTGGCCACGGTCCTTCGAAATCGTGGGACGTCCACGCTTTGTCGAGCGACTCCTTAGCACGGAATTATGCAGGCTTGTCATTTAGTCTTTCCAAAAACTTTTGAATCGATCTGGCTCAAGTTCCGTGTATCGCACGGTGTGCGCGATATTCTTGTGGCCGAGGTAATGCTGTAGCGATCTCGTGTCGTGGCCCTCGTTGGCGAGCTTAAATCCGCACGCATGGCGCAGCATGTGGGGATGGACCGGAAATGGAAGCTTGGCTGCCAATCCGCTACGGGCGACGAGTTTCCGCACGTTGCTCGCCGTCATGGGTCCACCACGCTCGGAGACGAACAAATAAGGGTTGTCGGGCCACTCACGCCGAAGTTGGCGCAGGGCGCGAAGCTCGGGACCCCGCAATGGGTGAGTCGAGGGCACGCCATTTTTCAAGCGTTGAACAGCCAGAAGGCCGGCCTTCAGGTCGAATTGCTCCCAGCGCATACTAACCGCTTCGCCAACGCGCAGTCCATGACGGTACATCACCAACAGCAAGGTCCGATCCCGCTGTCCGTAACGCCCGGACGCGGCAGCTTCGAACAGCGATTCGATCTCGGTTGGCGTCAGGTACTCCCGGGTACGCGATTCACGGTTGGTTTTTCGGCGGGGAGGGGCTACTTTCCCGTTTACGGCGTTTCGCCTGGTGCGACGACGCTTCGGTAATTCAATAACTTGTCCCATGGAAGCGGAGTATACTCTCCCGTTAATGGACATTATAGGGAAAGTTTCCATCCGTCGTTCATCAGCGCCCAACCGGCGCCAGGGTTAGTTCGTTTAAGCTGATGCTGAGGTGTCTGGCACCCGAGATTGCTGAGCCAATACACTCGGCAGATGACGAAAGTCGAGGCGGAGCAGATAGCGGAGGCCGTGAAACTAGCCATCCGCGAAATATGCTACATGCGCTACATCGAGGGACAAGACTAAGTAGAGCTACCCATCTTTCTATTACACACATCTCGAGTGACTTTCCCTGAGATTTTGACGGGTCTCGCAGAAAGCGCTGGACACAGACGGGCTTCCTTGCGTAGTGTAGCGGTAGTCGCGACGTGCGGCGAGGCATGGCGAACCGCTTGGGAAGATCGAGTCGCTGCGAAGATCCTGACCTGCAAGCTATCATGGCGGCTGGCACAGAGTCGGTCGAGTGGGTGACCCAGGAGTTTGCCCGCGCTGACCTGCGCGACAAACGTCTGGACCGTCGCTTGCTGAAGACCGCGCAACAACTGGCCAAGTCGCCGTCCTCGCCCATCAACGAAGCGTGCGGGACGTGGGCGAGTACGCAGGCGGCGTATCGGCTGTTCAACAATCCCAAGGCGGGTCCGGCGGGAATATTGCAGCCACATTGGGAAGCGACGGCGGCGCGTATCGCCGGTTGTGGCGAGGCCGTGTTGGTGATGCAGGACACGGTGTTCTTCTCGTACGGCAGCCACGTCAAGACGCGCGGTCTGGGGTCGATCGGCAAGAGTAACGCGGCGCATGAGCGTGGCCTCATCATGCACAACGCGCTCGCGTTCACGACCAAAGGAGTGCCACTGGGGATCCTGAGCCAGAGCATCTGGGCTCGCCGCGAGATCCCGGAAGAAGATTATCAGGAGAAGATCGAGCGCCTGCAGGTCACCGCGATCGAAGAGAAGGAGAGTTCGAAGTGGCTCGTTGCGCTCAAGGAGACCGTCGAGCGAGTGCCAGCCGGCGTGCCGGTTGTCACGGTGGCGGATCGGGAGTCGGACTTCTTTGAGTTCCTGACCCACGCGAAGGAGTTGCGCGCGAAGTATCTGATCCGCGCCCGCACCGATCGCAAGCTCGTGCCCGAAGACAGCGAGGGCTGCGTGCGGATGCTCGATGCGCTCAGCGACGCTCCTGTCCTGGGCAGTATGACGATCGAGGTTCCCGGCAACGGGAGCCGCAAAGCGCGCACCGCCTGCATCGAGGTGCGCGTCGCGCAGGTAATGATCCAGGCCCCGCACCGCCGCGGCGCGCAGGCCAAGGCGTCCGGATCGAGCGAAGCGGTGGCGGTCACGCTGATCGGCGCGACCGAGCAATCCCCGCCAGCCGGCAGCGACTCGATCAGCTGGGTGCTGCTGACGAACCTTCCCGTCAAGGACTTCGAGTCGGCGACCGAGAAGGTGCAGTGGTACGGGAAACGCTGGGGCATCGAGATCTGGCACAAGGTGCTCAAGTCCGGCTGCAAGGTCGAGGACTGCCTGCTCGAGGAGGCCGAGCGGCTGAAGCGTTATCTGACGCTCTTCAGCATCATCGGGGTGCGCCTGATGCATGTCGCCTACCTCGCTCGCGCACACCCGGATCTGCCGGCTACCGAGGTGTTCTCGGCGGTGGAAGTCCAGGTCCTGCACCTGCGGGTGACCAAGGCGTTGCCGCCGGCCGATGAGTCCCCGACCCTGCGCGAGATCGTGCGGATGCTCGGCAAGCTCGGTGGCCACTTGGGGCGCAAGGGCGACGGCGAACCCGGCGTCTTGATCCTGTGGCGCGGGTGGATGCGGCTCTACGAGTCGGTCGAGATGCTGCACTCGCTGCAAACGGCCGGCTTGGTCGAGGCGCACTGAGTGGCGCGCTATTGCGGACGGGACTTCACGCCGACCGAGATCGAGTTGATCCGCGAGCTGCTCAACGTTCCGCAGATGAACCGCGCGCGCCTGTCTCGGGAGGTCTGTGAGCGGCTCGGATGGCGGCGCGACAACGGCGGCTTGAAGGATATGAGTTGCCGGGTCGCGCTCAATCGCATGCAAGCCGACGGGCTCATCGCGTTGCCACCACCGCGAAATCCCAAACCGGTCACGTACCGGTCCTATCCGCATATCGAACAGGCGGTTCTGCCGCCCGACACGGTGCCGAGTATCGACCTGGGTAGCCTGCAAGTCGCTCCGGTGTTGAGCAAGGCCGACTCGCTCCTCTGGAATGCCTATATCGAACGGCACCATTACCTCGGGCATCAGCTCATGCCCGGGGCGCAGCTGCGTTACTTCGTGCGCGCCGCCGGCCACATCGTTGCCGCCTTGGGCTTCGGGGCGAGCGCGTGGAAGGTCAAACCCCGGGATCAGCTCATCGGCTGGAGCAAAGAGCAGCGCCAGCGCAACCTGCATCTGGTCATCAACAATGCCCGCTTCCTGATCCTGCCGTGGATCCAGTGCAAAAACCTGGCCTCGCGCATCCTCGCCTTGGTGAGCCGACGACTGCCCGATGACTGGCACGCTCGTTACGCCTATCGACCAGTCTTGCTCGAAACCTTCGTCGAGAAGCCGCGCTTTACCGGCACCTGCTACAAAGCCGCCAACTGGCGACACCTCGGCGATACGCAGGGCCGGGGGAAACTGGACGTCCTGCATCGCAAGGCACAACCCATCAAGAGCATCTGGATCTATCCGCTCATGCGCAACTTCCAGCAGCAGCTCTGCGACGGGTAAATCAGAGACGCGATCGATATGACCCGACCCAGAAAATCGCGACCGTCCACCGGGGATGAGTTCTCCCCGACGTTCGAGGAAGATTATCTCGATGTCGATCACTGGCCCCACGCTTGGCGTGTCGAGTCCGCCGATCTTGCGCGTGGAAAAATCATGGTGGACCTCTTCAAAGTCTTCTTGATCGATCAGTTGCAACTCCCACGCTCCCGCAAGACCTTGCGAGTTCACCGCGACAACCTCCGTGCACTGGGCGGACAGATGATCCGCCTCTGGCACGAAAATCCGCATCTGCGAAAACGCGGAATCCTCCGGATGCTACTCGAAGCGATCGGCGATGATGGCGGCCCCATCGTCTATCCGCCTCTGACCGAGCCCGACCAGCGTTCCTTCGACTCCACCTGCAAGCTGCTGCACCGCTTCACGACGCTGCGCTGAATCCGTCAAGGACCGTCCACCCTGGAAATCCCGTCTTCGTTCGATAAAATGTGTGTAATAGAAAGCTACCCATGTCTAAGAAGATTGATGAGAAATCCCTCGGCATCTACGCGACCTTCATGGAGGAAATAAAGCTGCGAACCGATGCAATCGACACGGTTTACGGCTTTTGCCAGGAGAAAAAACTAGATCCGCGCCCAACTGCCGAATTCGGCTATCTGCAACTGCGCATGATCTGCGAACTGATCGCGCTTGGATGTATCGCCGCACACAACGATATCCCTGCGACCAAGGCCAAGGTGCTGCTGAAGGCTTGGTCCGCTACGGACATCATGAGTCGGTTAGAAAATCTGCACAGTGATTTCTACCCGAGGCCGCACACACAAGCACCAAGTACTTGGACCGCAGACGGAAAAGTAATGCGGCAAGTGCAGGCCGTCACAGAAGGCTATCTAACTAAGGCCGATCTCAAGACGCTCAACGGTGAATGCGGAGACCGTACACCGGGGAAACTACGAACAAGCTCTCGGATCTAGCCCCATGGTTGACAGAGTTCAAATGTGGCGCGACAGGATCATTAAACTGCTCACGCAGCACCATATTTCGCTTTTCGACGGTCACCACGAGTTATGGGTCATCATGCGAGCAGAGCACGACAACCGCGTGCATTGGACGATCTTTGGCAAACAAGTCAAAAAGGTTTGAGACAACGAAACGCGCCCTCGATCGAGGCCTCATCGGGGCTGACGTACCGGCCGCACATGGCCGCAATTGTCGCACGACTTGGGGTCTCCGCTCAGCGCCGGTCGCTACCGGACAAACGCTCGTGGTCATCACATCTTTGAGGGACGGTTTTTTGCCCGCCAGGCGTCGCCAGCGCGACTCTCTTCCAGTGCTTGTTTTGTGGAGACAATGATTTCGCCGTCATTGCGCGAGTCGGCCGTGCCGCGGAATTTCACGGTAAACCCCGGTTTGTTCCAGTTAGCAACGATTTTCACGTATCGCGCACGGAAGGCATCCTCAACTGGAACTCTGGCGCCCGTCGTTGCTGGTCCAAATTTGGTAATGAGGTCGAGAAGGACCTGCCCTTGAGATGGTTCTCCATAAGTTACGGCGCGCATTTTAACCACGACATCCTTGTACTCGGTGACGAATATTTCGTTTATCCCTCTCTGGTCCGCGCTTCCAACCAGATGCACGGAATGAGTCACGGATCCCCACGGATGAACTGTTTTCTCTCTCATCGTTGTGCATAAGTTGATCGGGCGATCAAAGGTGCCGAAATCACCGGCAACGCATTCTCGCATCGAGAACGGCGCTCCAAGTTCAATATCAAAAAAAGCTGCGGCATGCGCGCCGTTGCAGATCAGCACAGATGCCAGCCCTAGCGCTGCAACAGATAATGGATGGTCCTTCATCGTGATTTCTCCGGATCGGATTGGGGATTGGCTTAGTCGCGCGCCGTGCGTGTAATCCGATTTAGAGCCCCGCGCAGACGATCGGCCGGATTTCGATGGCGTCGCCTGCCTGGTTGGTTGGTGAAACATGTAGGTTAACTCGCTCGATACAGCTCGACGGCCACAGGCGCTGGCGCACACGCGAACAGTCCACGGGATTGCTCCCAACGCATGCAAGCTTGAGGTCGCCAAGGTTCCTGGTCGCGGTTGCTACTGGCATACCTACGGATATCTAGTGGCGTACGGAGGCTTCAAACCCCGGTTGATTCACGAATTAACATGCGCTGAGGCAAGGCACTGAGACAGACCGTGCCAAAGTGATGGCCTAAGTACCGACGGCCGCACATGGCCACTTGAACGCTCCGCGCAGCAGATCGACCATCGACGTATTCAGCGCCGCGGCCATCGCATCGAGCGTCATGACGCTGGGATTATATTGGAGACACGCGATGATTGCATTGGCAAAGCGTAGCATTTTCGAGCGGTCACACCCCGGTCGAAAGGGCGAAAATGACTGTAGTGCGGCGCTGTAGGGATCGCGCGGGCTCGCCGGCTTTCCCTACGAGCCTAATCATTCAGGCGCACAGTCGCGCCCTTGTCGTCCTCAATCCAGATTTTCACGCTGCCTGCTGAGCCGTGGCGGATGACCCATTTACCATCGGGTTCCTCGGTGACGCTGCTCGCATCGACCGATTGGGCATTGACCAGGTTATCGAGTGCGACCCGAGCCTGCGCTAAATTTGGATAGCCTTTGCCCTCGAGGGTTGTTGACGTTCGAAGGTAATACGGATGAATGTTGTCGAACTCCATAACGTTACTTCCTTTGAAGCTGTGACGGGCCGGCCTTGCCTTTTGCGGTTCCCTCGCGCCTGATCTTGTCGACAATCTCTTCCCGGTGAACCGCGATATCCTTGGGCGCGTCGATTCCGATGCGAACCTGCTTCCCCTTCACGCCAAGAACGACGACGGTGATATCGTCGCCGATCCTCACAGATTCGGCGACCCTGCGCGTGAGAATCAACACGGTGCCTTCCTTGGCTACTTGCGGTGCGGTACCGGATTTTAGCAGCCGGTCTGCGCTATCGCGATGCACATTTCGATGCTTTTTGCGTTATTACTCAAGCGATAAAAAGTTGCGCAAAAGGCGACAAAAAGTCACGCAACGAACCGGCTAAACGACTCACGGCGCTACGCGGGTAGTACTGTCGCGCCAACCGGCGTAAAATTGCTGCCCACATTCCCGCAACATGCAGGGGGAGCGGACAATGAACTTCGACACTTCGCCGCGAGTTCCAATTTTCGCAGTACCGCATGTGTACCTTTCTGACAGCGCAATCGAAATTGCCAAGCAGATGGCCAGAGAGGGCAGCGTGCGCTCAGTGGTCCAACCGTGGCAGTCGTATTTGCCGGAGGACTGCCTGAACATGATGGTCAAATTGCGCTGGGACCGGACTGTCTGATTCAGTAACT
>WNFG01000780.1_pt1 | contig 26360 bp, 28 predicted proteins | sample 5400431 | NCBI WGS metagenome assembly WNFG01 (sample SAMN13153346, study PRJNA577476) | soil metagenome | isolation source: 120 cm saprolite under Douglas fir tree site 2 hole 3 replicate 2 | place: USA:California | collected 2015-04-18 | reverse complement strand
GTAGAAGCGGGGCACGAAGAGGTCCCGGATGTCCTGCTTCTTCTCGATCTTGCAGCGGAAGTAGTCGTCGACGTCTTCCACCCCGCCGGTCAGCGTGGAGTTCGAGTCGCCCTCCAGCCCGTCGCCGCGGCGCACCGCCTCGACGACCTCGGGACGGCCGTACTTCTGCGCCAGCTCCAGCAGCTTCCCACGGTCGAGCTTGCTCGGGTGCGTCGCCTGGATGGCCTGCCCGTTGCGCTTCTCCCAGTGGCCGATGAGGTCCGCGTAGAGCATGCAGGCCCAGCCCACCCCGCCCTCGAGGAACGCGAAGTTGAGGTCGGGGAAGCGGCGCGTGACGCCTCCGAAGAAGATCGCCTTGGCCACCGCGTGGCCGGCGGAGGCGAAGTGACCGATGTGGTTGTAGCAGAAGTTGGACGGCGAGTTGCGCAGCAGGATGGACCGGGCGCCGTTGTGGAAGCTCGGGGCCAGCCGGAGCTCGCGGCACTTCTGCCACACCGGGTCGTAGTCGTGGGGGCTGTCGATGCCGATGACGTCGTACCACTCGACCAGGCTCGCCGCGTCGGGCCGCTCCTCGGCTAGCGCCGGCACCGGCCGCCGCATGAGCCCGCCGACCATGATGACCTTGTAGCCGAGCTGCGTGGCCGCGAACTCGATCTCCTCGATGGCTTCCTCGGGCGTGTACATCGGGATGATGGCGGCCGGGATGACGCGGTCCTCGAGCCCGCGAAACTGGTCGGCGGCGAAGACGTTGTAGGCGCGGCAGATGGCCCGACGCATCCGCGTGTCCTGCATGCGGTGGTAGCTGAGCCCCGCGGTTGGATAAACCACGGAAAAATCGATGCCGAGGTCATCCAGGCGCTCGTACATGAGCCGCGGCATCATGGCGGTCGCGCGGTCGAGCACGTTCTCGCACGGCGAGGACCAGAACGCCTCCTGCCCGACGCGGCGGCGGGCCCGCTCGGCCACCGTCATCTGGAGCGAGTTGGGCGCGCGCTGGCTGGCCAGGGCCAGGCCCTCGACGGCGGCCTCGCCGCCGATGCGCCGGAACTCCTCGCGCATAACCGGCCCGTACTCCAGCCAGTGGCCGTCGGCGTCGATGACCGGGTGGGTGAGGCGGGCGTGAAGCGTCCGGGCGTCCAGGTGGCCGTTGTGCGTCATGTCGAGGCCTCCGCAAGAGGGTCGGGTGGTCGGTCGCTCGGGGCATGTTACTGCATTCCCGGTCTCCCGTGTCAAAGCAGTCCCTGCGGGTCCAGACCGAGGAGCACCCGGCCCACCACCTCGAGCGTCCGCGGGGCCAGCGCCCCGTGCTGGGTCGCGGTGTGAACGTCACGGAAGCAGCGCTCGATCCGGTTCCCCTCGAAGATGGAGGCCGAGCCCCCGAGACGATAGACGATGTCCACCGCCTCCGCGGCGCTCACCCCGGCGTTCACGCAGCCCATACGGAGCTGGGCCCGCTGCTCGAGGGTCGGACGCCGGCGTGCCTTCACCGTCCGCCACGCATCGTCGACGGCGGTGAAGAGCAGCGCTTCCGCCGAGCGCACGTGCAGCTCGGCGCGGCCGAGCTCCCGCTGCGCGGTCGGATCCACGCGAAGCGGCCGCCGCGACCGCTGGGTCTTCGCCAGCTCCGTGAAGGCATCGAGGGCCGCCCGGGCAATCCCGATCGGGACGGCCGCCACTGCGGCTTCCACGAACGGAATCGCGGGGAACGCGTACAGGCGCTCGGGACGCGTCGGCCGGTCGGCCAGGATGTCGATGCTGTACTCGGCCGGCACGCTCACGTTCTTCATCGAGTAGTCGTGGCTGCCCGTCCCGCGCAAGCCGCTGACGTGCCACGTGTCGTGGATCCGGCACTCGCCGGCCGGCACGAAGAGCAATCGCGTCTCGGGGCGTCCGGTGGGCCCCCGGCGGGCCCGCCCGTTCTTGTGCACCCTGCAGCGGGCGAGAAACCACGTCGCGTGCTTGCCGCCGCTGCCGAAGGGCCAGCGTCCGGTCGCGAGGTAGCCGCCCTTGATCACCTCGGCCTTCCCGAAGGGCGCCAGGTGCCCGGCCACCGCGGCCCGCCGGTCGCCGAAGATCCGCGCCGCCGCCCGCGCGGAGAGCCGGCCTGCGAAGATCCCGTAGGCCGCGGCAACCATCACATTCCAGCCGACCGAGCCGTCGAGCGCGGCCACGGCCGCGATCATCCGGAGGCCCGAGATGGGATCGAGCTCGGCGCCGCCGAGTCGCCTGGGTAGCCATAAACGGAAGAGGCCGCCGGTGATGAGCGCATCGAGCAGGCTGGGTGATATCTCCCGCTTCGTGTCCAAACTCTGTCGCTCCGCCTCGACCAGCGGCGCGAGGATCCGGACGTATTCGAGCCGGCGCTCCGCGTGGGCGGCTGGTGCTGTGGTCACCAGAGCGGGGCCGCGTTCATGGTGGAGACGTGGGCGGCGATGACCTTCCAGCCGAGGTCCGGGAAGCGCACCCACGTCTGGCTCTGGCGGCCGATCAGGTCGCGGCCGCGCACCTTGAACTCGAGGTTCACGGAGGCGAGGTCGCGCCCGAGCGTGAGGATCTCGAGGCGCAGGCGCCGCTCCTTGATGCCGGGCCCCGGCGGGCGCGCGACGCGATGGGCGTGGATCGCCGCGAAGCCATAGCCGTTCTCGTGCAGCGCGTAGCGGATGGTGTGCGGGCTGTCCCAGAAGGTGGCGTCGAGGACCTCGACGGTCTTGTCCATCAGCGCCTGCTCGTAGCGCTCGAACAGCGCGCGCACCTCGGCGACCACCTCGGGGAGGTTGGGCGTGAGATCGGTCATCCGGCGGCCTCCATCGCCTTCGCCACCGCCACCAGCATGGCGTCGCTGCCGCGGGCGCCCACGATGGACAGGCCCACCGGCAGCCCCTCGACGTGCGCGCCCGGCAGGCTCACTTGCGGCAGGCCGGTGAGGCCGCCGTGCGCGGCCAGGCACGTGATGCGGGCGCGCAGCGGCTCGAGCGTCGTGAGGGACAGGCCCTTCCGCGGCGCCGGGAACGGCGTGGTCGGCATGCAGAGGATCGTCCCCGCCGGCAGGAGCGCGGTGAGCCGGGCGCGGGCCTCGGCGCGCACCCGCGTGGCCCACTGGCGCTCGCTCTCCGGGATCATGGGCGCGAGGGCGAGATTGCGGGCGACGCTCCACGCCATCCGCGGGTTGTCGCGGTCGATCCACTCCTTGAACGTGAGCCACGCCTCCCATGGCTGCAGCGTGCGCTGGGCCCGCGCCCAGGCGGTGAGGCCGGGGGGCGCCATGACGTCTTCCCGGACATGCTCCACCAGCGCGCCGAGGCGGCGCACCATCGGCCGCAGCGCGGCGGCCGTCTCCTCGTCGGCCAGGCCGAAGGCGTCCTGCGCGACGACGAGTCGCGCCGGCAGCGCGGCCGGGATCGGCTCGCCGAGCATCACCTCCGAGACGCGGGCGAACGTCTGCGCGTCGCGGGCGAACCAGCCGGTGGTGTCGGAGGTGGGCGCCTGCGGCAGCATGCCGGTGAGGTCGAGCCGGCCGTGGGTGGGCCGGATGCCGTGGAGGCCGCAGAAGCTCGCCGGCACCCGCACCGATCCGCCGGTGTCGGTGCCGAGCGCGGTGTCGCAGAGCCCCTGGGCCACCGCCGAGGCCGAGCCCGACGAGGAGCCGCCGGGCACGCGGTCGGGTGCCCTCGGGTTCAGCGGCGTGCCGTCGAAGGGATTCTCCCCGAGGATGCCGAGCGAGACCTCGTCGGTGATCGTCTTGCCGATGAGCGTCGCGCCGGCATCGAGCAGGCGCTGCACCGCCCAGGCGTGGCGCGTCGGGACCGGGTGCTGGCGCGCCCAGTCCGGGTTGCCCCCGCCGGTCGGGTGGCCCGCGACGTCGAAGAGGTCCTTGGCGGCGAAGGTCAGGGCGGCGAGCGGGCCCGCAGGGGCGCCGGCGATCCGCACCGGAGGGCCGGGGACGAAAGGGCTGGTCACGGCGACCGATACTGACGCGGTGGCGAGAGCGCCGTCAAGCGGTAGACTTGCTCGGACCCATGGAGCGGGGAGAGGGAGGATCGGGAGCGTGATGTCGCGATGGCTGTTCCTCGGCGCCCTCGCGCTCGCCCTGGGCGCGCCCGCGGCCACGCTCGCCCAGCAGGCGGCCGCGACTCCACTGCGGGGCCCCGAGCTCCTCGCCGCCCTGCGCGCCGGTGGCTACATCCTCTACTTACGCCACGCCGACACCGATCATAGCCAGAACGACGAGCGCATGACGAGCGTCGAGGACTGCACGACCCAGCGCAATCTGACCGACCGGGGACGCGACCACTCGCGCGCCATCGGCGAGGTGATCCGGACGCTGGGGATCCCGATCGGCGCCGTCCTCGCGAGCCCGCTCTGCCGCACCGTGGAGACCGCGATGCTCGCCTTCGGGACTGCGCAGAAAGCGCCGGCGGCGCGCGAGGGCGGCCCGCTGCCCCCGGGGAGCGCCGGGCGCTTCGCCGCCCTGCGCGTGCTCCTGTCCACCCCGGTCGCGCCCGGCGCGAATACCGTCATCGTCGCGCATGCCTACCCGTACTTCACGCTGGTCGGCGGGCAGTTTCTCAGCGAGGGTGAGGCCGACGTGGTGCGGCCCCGCGGGACCGATTTCGAGGTGGTGGCCCGCGTCGGCCTCAGGCAGTGGCGTGAGCTCGCGGCCACGCCGGCCCACCGATGAGCGCGGCGTTTCCCACCGAGCGCGCGGCCAAGCGCGCGCATCTGCTCGCCACGGTGGAGGGCCTCCGCGACGTCGTCGCGGCCGGCGCCGAGGAAGGGGAGCGGCTGCGGACCTTGCCACCGGCGACCGTGCGGGCGCTCGCGGAATCAGGGCTCTTCGCGCTGAAGGTCCCGGAGTCGCTCGGCGGCGCCGAGGCCGATCCGGTCACCCAGCTCGAGGTGCTCGAGGCGCTCACCCACATCGACGCCTCGGCCGGCTGGTGCCTCATGGTCGCCACCACCGCGGTGGGCCTGCCCGCGAGCTTCCTGCCGGACGAGGCGATCGGCAAGATCCTGGCCGGTGGCCGCGTGCCGCCCGCCGCCGTCGCGATCCTCCCGACCGGAACCGCCACGCCGGTGGACGGCGGCTACCGGCTCACCGGGCGCTGGCCCTTCGCGAGCGGGGTGCGTCACGCCGAATGGCTCACCGCCGGCGCGATGGTCCGCCGCGACGCACAGGATCCGGGCGAGCGCCACATCGTGGTCATCCCGGCCGCCGCCGCGGAGATCCACGACAACTGGCAGGTCGCCGGACTCGAGGGCACGGGCAGCAGCGACTTCTCGGTCACCGATTGCTTCGTGCCCGCCGCGTTCGCCTGGAACCCCGTCACCGCCACGCCGCGCCGGGGGGGCGCGCTATTCCGGCTCGGCATGCCCGCCTTCGTGGCCTACGAGCACGTCGCCTTCGCGCTGGGCGTGACGGGCCGGGCCCTCGGCGCCGCCGCCCTACTGGCGCAGTCCAAGGCGCGCGGCCTCGTCACCGCCTCGCCGCTGGCCGGGCGCGCGGTCTTCCAGGCGCGGCTCGGCGAGGGCGAGATCCGGCTGCGCACAGTCCGGGCGGGCGCGATCGAGCTCTTCGAAGGGGCGTGGGCCACCGTCGCCGCGGGCGGCACCCTGACCCGCCGGCAGCAAGCCGAGCTGCGGAGCGTGGCGACCTACGCGACCGAGACCGCGGTGGAGATCGTGACCGGCCTCTTTCGCGCGGCCGGCGGCGGCGCGCTCTACCGCACCGGCGTGCTGCAGCGCTGCCTGCGCGACATCAATGCGGGTGCGCAGCACCTCATGGTGAGCGACTCCGCCTACGAGCGTCTCGGTCAGATCCTGCTGGGCTTCCCCGACGTGGACCCGATGGGGTGAGGCCGCGCCGGGTCACGTCCGTGTCGCGCGGGCGCCCCTCGTCAGATCACGCCCTCGGCGCGCCAGCGCTCGAGGTCATCGGGCGAGTGGCCCAGGAGATGGACAAAGACCTCCTGGTTGTCCTGCCCCGGCATGGGAGCCAGCCAGCGGACCCGGCCGGGAGTCTCCGAGAGCTTCAGCGGCGTCCCGGTCGTCTTCAGGGGCCCGTAGACGGGATGGTCGAGCTCGACGAACATCTCGCGGGCCCGCACCTGAGGATCGGCGACCATCTCCGCCACGTTGTTGACCGGAGCGGCCGGGATGCCGGCCGTCGCGAGGGTGTGCACCACCTCCGCCTTGGCCCGCGCGCCGGTCCACTGCTGGATGATGGTGGCGATCTCGTCGCGGCGGTCGCGCCGGGCCGCGGCGGTGGCGAACTCGGGGGCGCGGGTCAGATCGTCCCGGCCGATGACGGCGCAGAACCGGGCCCACACCGCGTTGCTCGCGGCGGCGGCGATCGCCACGTGGCCGTCGGTGGTCGCATAGATCCCGGTGGCCGAGCCGGCGAACGAGACGTTGCCGGCGCGGGTGAGGATCTCGCCGCCCACCGTGTAGCGCTCCCCGAGGTTGTCGAGGGCCACCAGGAGGCTGTCGAGCAGGGCCAGGTCGATGCGCTGCCCCTTGCCGGTGCGCTGCCGGTAGTGCAGGGCGGAGACGATGCTGAAGGCGCACAGCATGCCGGCATAGTAGTCCGAGATGGACTGGCCGGACCGGGTGGGCGGCCCGTCGGGATAGCCGGTGATGCTCATGTACCCGCTGATCGCCTGCGCGAGCATGTCGTAGCCCCGCTGGGGCGCGTAGGGCCCGGTCTGGCCGAACGCGGTGATCGAGGCGTAGACGAGCCTCGGGTTGATGCGCTGCAGCTCCTCGTAGCCGAGGCCGAGGCGCTCCATCGTGCCGACGCTCCAGTTCTCGGTGACCACGTCGGCGAGCTTCACCAGCTCGCGGAAGAGCTCGAGGCCGGTCGGCGTCTTCAGATCGAGGGTGATGCCGAGCTTGTTGCGATCGCGGTACTGGGCGGCCGGCACCCGTTCCTCGATGCCGTCGCGGCGGCGCTTCACGCCGAGCGACACGCGCTCGCGCCCGCGCTCCGGCGACTCGACCTTGATCACTCGCGCGCCGAGGTCGGCGAGCAGCATGGTGCAGAACGGCATCGCGATGACCTGCCCGAGGTCGAGCACGGTGACGTCGCTCAGGGCGTGATCCATCTCTCCTCGATGGGCTCGGCCGGGCCCGGCGGCCGGGGCCCTAGCCCGGCGTGCCGCCGGGAGCCCGGCCGCCGGGCGCGCCGGACCAGAGGCCGCCGGCCAGGTAGCCGCCATCCACCGCGAGCGTGTGGCCGGTGACGTAGCTGGCGTCGTCGGAGGCGAGAAAGAGCGCCACCCGGGCCACCTCCTCGGGCTCGCCGAAGCGCCCCATCGGGATGCGCTCCACCCGCCGCCGCCGCGCGCCCTCGGGCAGGCTCCGCGTGAGCCGCGTGTCGATCTGGGCCGGGGCGATCGCGTTCACCGCGATGCGATGCTGCGCCAGCTCGACCGCCATGGTGCGGGTCAGCTCGATGACGCCGGCCTTGGCCGCGTTGTACCCGGCCAGGTTCTCCACGCCTCGGAAGCCGTTGATCGACGCGGTGGTGATGATCCGGCCGCCGCCGCCCTGCTTGACCATCTGACGCGCGGCGGCCTGGCAGCAGAGGAAGACGCCGGTCAGGTTGACGCGCAGGACCCGGTGCCACTGGGTCTCGGGGTGCTCCAGGAACGGCGCCGAGTGCGCGATCCCCGCGTTGGCGAACATGATGTCGAGCCGCCCGAATTCTTCGACCACGCGGTCGACGAAGGCCTGCACCTGGGCGGCGTCGCCCACATCCAGGCCGACCGCGATCGCCTGGCCACCGCGCCCGCGGATCTCCTGCGCCACCGTCTCCGCGGCCTCGATCTGGACGTCGCCGAGCGCGACGGTCGCGCCCTCCTCGGCGAAGGTGAGCGCGGTCGCGCGCCCGATCCCGAGCGCTCCTCCGGTGATTGCCGCGACCCGACCCGGCAGGCGCATCGGCCGGATCATAGCGCATCGCGCGGAGGGCGCGCGAGCCAGAAGCACGTCGCGCCCACCGCGCAGAAGCCGACCGCGATCAGGAAGGCGATCCGATAGCTCCCGGTGAGGTCGTGGACGAAGCCCGCGAACCACGGGGCGACGCCGCCGCCGATGCCGTTGCCGACGCTGAGGAAGCCGTAGATGGCGCCGAAGCGCGCCGGAAAGAGCTGGGAGGCCATCGCGGTGATGATGGGGCCGCGGGCGCCGAAGCCGAGGCCGAAGAAGAGCGCGTAGGCGTAGAGCGCCGCCACGTGCGGCCATACCTCGAGCCCGAGCAGGCAGAGCGTTCCCACCGCGGTGCAGCCGTAGGAGATGGTGGCCGACGTGGCGCGGCCGATCCGATCGGCCGCGATGCCGAAACCGATCCGGCCCACGACCGAGAGCAGTCCGGTGAGCCCGAAGATCCCGGCGACGAACAGCCGCGGGAAGCCGTGGTCCACCGCGAACGCCACCTGGTGCGTGACGACCGAGAAGACCGCGAGCGGCGTGCAGAGGTACGCGAAGAAGAGCGCCCAGAACGCCCGCGTCCGCAGCGCATCGCCGATTTCCGCGCCCCATGTGAGGGCTCCCGGGGCGGTGCCTCGAGCCGACGCGGGGACGGCGGGCCCGTCGTGCACACCCAGCCAGACGAGGGGAAGGAGCACGGCGAGCGTGCCCAGGCCCAGGACGAGATAGGCGGCGCGCCAGCCAAACCCGGCGATCAGCCACTGGGCGAGCGGCCCCACCGTCAGCACCCCGGCTCCCATGCCCGAGAACGCCACGCCCATCGCACTGCCCCGCCCCTCGGGGTACCACCGCGCGATCAGCGCGCCCGTCGGCACCCAGCTCACCGCGCACGCCCCGGCCGCGGCCAGCACCCCGACGATCAGGTACAGCGACCACAGCGAGTCGATCCGGCTCGACAGCGCGCACCCCACCCCGAGCACGCCCGCCCCGCCAAGCATCACCCGACGCGGCCCCAGGCGGTCCACGAGCGTCCCCACCACGGGAGAGAGCACCCCTTGCACGATCGACGAGATGGAGAACGCGGCCGCGGTGGCCCCGCGCGACCAACCGAACTCATCCAGGAGCGCCACGAAGAAGATCGGGAACGAGAAGTAGAGGCCGGAGGCGATCGCGAGCGTGACCCACACCGAGCCGACCACGATCGAGCGATGCGAGGGCGCGCGGCCCGGAAGGACGGAGATCGGCGGACTCCGAGGTCAGAGCTTCGAGAAGTCGATCTCGTCCGCGCGGGTCCAATCGAGCGCATCGCCGCCGCCGACCTTGGTGCGGACGTCCTTCAAGAACTCCCGACCTTCGGGAGTCAGCCGGAAGTTCGCGGGAGGGGCCGCGGCCTCGATGAGGCCGGTGTCGGTGAGCCGCTTGATCGCGGCCGCCCGCTCCGCGGCTGGCGGCGCTTTGCCGGTGATCCGGCTCCGGCTTCGCCCGCCCTTCTCGATCTCCAGCAGCACCTCGAGGCGGTAGAGCTTCTGGCGAAGGTCGCGCGCGCCGTGAAGAAGATCGCTCATGGCGCCAGAGCTTAGCACCATCTCCGTCCTGACTTCTAGCCTCAGCCCGGCCGGCGCCGGGTCACCACCTCTCGGGCGAATAGGGCGATGGCGTCGAGCAGGGCGGGACGGCCCAGGGCGTCGTTGTGGTCGGCGCCGGCGATGCGGAAGAAGCGCTTGGGGGCGGGGGCCGCCACGAACAGGCGCTCGCCCAGCTCGAAGGGGACGATCTCGTCCTGATCGCCGTGGGCGACGAGGATCGGCGCTGACACGCGCGGGAGGCGCGCCAGCGAGTCGAACCGGTCGCCCGCGAGCGAGCCCAGCGGGCCGTAGTGCCGGCGGGCGACGTCGGCCAGCCGCGTGAACGCCGAGACCGCGATGACCGCCCCGCAGCGGCGGCGGGTGGCCACTTCGATGGAGACGGCCCCGCCGAGCGATTCGCCGAAGCACACGATGGTGGCCGGATCGGTCCCGCGCGTCACCAGGTCGTCGAAGGCGGCGGTCGCGTCGAGGTAGACGCCCGGCTCGCTCGGCGAGCCCTCGCTGCGCCCGTAGCCCCGGTAGTCATAGGCGAGCACGCCGAGGCCGCGGGCGGCCAGGGCCGGCAGCAGCGCCCGGCGCGAGTCGATGTTTCCCGCGTTGCCGTGCGACCACAGGAGCACCGGTCCCCCGTCGGGCGGGGGGACGTACCAGGCGTGCAGGCGTAGGCCGTCCTCGGTGGCGATCCAGCGCTCCTCGACGCCGGCGGGCGGCGGCCCGACCTGCCGGTCGGGAAAGAAGACGAAGTGGTCGATCCACATGGTGCACCCGGTCAGGAGAAGCGTGGCAGCCGCGAGCGCCGCCCCGGCTCGCAATCAGTAGACGGCGCGAGTTGGCGACGGGCCCGTGACCGCCCGCGCCTCGTTCACCGAACGGGCCAGGTCCGCCAGGTACTCGTCGATGATCGGCGCGTGCACCGGGGTCAGCATGAGGTGGATCCCGCGCGGCTCGCGGATGCGCCCCACCGACCAGCCCCGGGCCGTCATCCGATCGGCGATGGTGAAGATGTCGTGCCCCGCGCTGCCGAAGCCCACCGCCCACAGCTCGGGCTCGCCCCACACGTGGAGCCCCCCGCCGATGCGCGCGAGACCCTCGACGAGGTGAGCCTTCGCCTCCATGACCGTGGCCGCGATGCGGCGGTACCCCGCCTCGCCCAGGAAGTTCATCACCGCCCACGCCGCGGCGATGGCCCCGCCGGGCCGGGTGCCGGTGAACGTGTTGACGCTGTAGAGACCGGTGGGCCAGTCATCGAAGTCGTAGCGCCCCGCCGCCTGGTGCTCCGCGGTCCGGAAGAGGACCACCGAGGCGCCCTTGGCGGTGTAGCCCGACTTGTGGAGATCGGCCGACACCGAAGTGACGCCGGGCAGCGCCAGGCCGAACTCCGGCACCGGGTGACCCAGCGCGCGCACGAACGGGCCGAGGATCCCGCCCACGCAGGCATCGACGTGGAGCCAGAGCCCGTGCGTCCGCGCGAGGTCGGCCAGCTCCGTGATGGGATCGATGACGCCGAGCGAGTAGGTGGGCGCCGAGGCGTAGAGCATGACGGTGCGCGGGGTGATGGCGGCGGCCATCGCCGCCACGTCGGCCCGGAAGCCGTCCCCGACCGGCACGCGCAGGACCTTCATGCCGAGGTAGTGTGCCGCCTTGCTCACGGCGGGATGCGCCGACCATGGGGCCACGATCTCGGGCTCGGTGACGTCGGGGCGCTGTTGCCGCGCCCACTGGCGTGCCGCGTGGGTGGCGAGGAAGATGCTTTCGGTGCCGCCGGACGTCAGGTGGCCGGTGACGGCGGCATCGCCTCCGAGGAGGTGACGGACCATCGCGACGACGTCGGCCTCCATGCGTCGCAGGCTGGGGAACACGCGCAGCCCGAGGCCGTTCTCGGTCATGAAGAGCGCGTAGGCCTCGCGGGCCACCTGCTCCACCGCATCGTCGGCGTGCCAGACGAAGGCGGCGTGCCGGCCCCGACGCCAGTCGAGGTCGTCGCGCTTGAGGTCGCGGAGCGCCTGCGCGAGCTCGGGCCAGCTCCGGCCTTCGCGGAGCAGCGGCGCCCCTTCAGGTGGACGGGCAGGTGGACGGGCCTCGCTCATGATGGGCGAGGTTATCATGGCTCAGGAGGGTCATCGATGACGCGTCCCGCGCTCTTCGTCGTCAAGGCCACCATCGCGCCCGAGCGCGAGGCGGCCTTCAACCAGTGGTACGACACGGTGCGGTCGCGGGAGGCGGCCCAGGTACCGGGCTGCCTCGGGATGCGCCGCTACGCGCCGATCTCCCTCGAGAGCCCGCACGCCGGATCCGAGCCGTGGCAGTACATGGTCTGCTACGAGTTCGACTCGGAGGAGTCGCTGCAGGCCTTCGTCCGGTCGGACACGCTGCGGGCCATGACCCGCGACTACAATACTCGCTTCGGCGGCGCGGGGGACCGCGCGCGACTGGCGTACCGGCAGATCTATCCGTGACCGGCTCCGATGTGGCAGAATTCGAGGGATCGGGCGGGGCACGCGGTCGCCCGTAGTCGGGTGACACCACCAATGAGATACGATCCGCGAAGGGCACTCCCATGAACGGCGCCGCCGGATCGCGCGGCCTCCTGGCCCTGCTCCCGCGCATCGCCCGCTACGCGCGGCCCCACCGGGCGCCCATGGCGCTGGGGTTCGGGCTCTCCGCCCTCGGGATCGCCCTCGACCTCGCCAAGCCGCTGCCGCTGGCCATCGTCCTCGACAGCATCCTCGGCAACAAGCCGCCCCCCGCCATCCTGGGGCCGTGGTTCGCGCACCTCGACTCGATGGCCCAGCTGGGACTCGCCGCCGCGGCGATCGTGCTGATCGCGGTCTGCCGCGGCATGACCACCATGCTGGCCAACCACCTCACGATCGACGTGGGCCAGCGCATGGTCAACGACCTGCGCATCGCGATCTGGACCCACCTGCAGAAGCTCTCGCTCCGGTTCCACAACAAGCAGCAGACCGGCGACCTGCTCTTCCGGGTGATGGCCGATACCTACGCGATCCAGGGCATCGTGATGAACGGGGCCCTGCCCCTGGTCAGCGCGGCCCTGATGCTGACCGGGATGTTCGTGGTCATGCTGCGCTACGACTGGGTGCTGGCCTGCGTGGCCCTGGTGGTGAGCCCGCCGCTCTACCTCGCGATCCGCTGGCTGACCACCCGGATCCACGGTCACGCCACCGCCGCCAAGGAGGCGGAGAGCGAGCTCTACAGCCGCGCGGAGACCGCCATCGGGGCGGTGAAGCTGGTGCAGGCCTACGGGCGCGAGGACCGGGTGGTCCAGGACTTCCGGGCCGGCAGCGAGCGGAGCCTGGCGCTGTCGCTCCGCCTCTACGGGACGGAAACCCTGTTCGTGCTGGTGGTGGAGTCCCTGCTGGCTGCGGGCACCGCGGCGATCGTGTGGCTCGGCGCGCTCCGGGTGCTGAGCGGCGCCCTGACCATCGGCGAGCTGACCGTGTTCCTCTCCTACCTGCGAGACCTCTACCAGCCCATCCTCAGCCTGAGCCAGAACCTCGCCGAGATCAGCTCGGCCCGCGTGGGTCTGGAGCGCGTCTTCTCGGTGCTCGACGCGGAGCTCGACGTCAAGGATGCCCCCGACGCTCAGTCGCTGCCGCCGATCACCGGAGAGATCCGGTTCGAGAACGTGAGCTTCGCGTACGACGACGGCCGGCCGGTGCTCCGCGACATCGATCTGCGCATCGCCCCCGGCGAGCACGTGGCCATCGTGGGGCGGACCGGGGCGGGCAAGACCACCCTGGCCGGGCTCGTGCTGCGCTTCTTCGATCCCCAGCGCGGGCGCGTCACCATCGACGGCCACGACCTGCGCCGGGTCAGCCTGGTGTCCCTCCGCCGGCAGGTCACCCTGATGCTCCAGGAGCCCATCATCTTCCGGGCCACCGCCTTCGAGAACATCGCGTGGGGCTCGCGCAACCCGGATCCCGCGAAGGTGCGGGAGGCCGCCCGCCGCACCGAGGCCGAGTCCTTCATCGAGGAGCTCCCGCAGGGCTACGACACGATCCTGGGCGAGGACGGCTCCACGCTTTCGGGCGGGCAGCGCCAGCGCCTGGCCCTGGCGCGGGCGCTGGTCCGCGACACCCCGATCTCGATCCTGGACGAGCCGACCAGCGCGCTGGACGTGGCCACCGAGGCCCAGGTCTGGCGCAACCTGGAAGAGCGGCTGCGGGGGCGTACCGCGATCGTGATCGCGCACCGGCTGAGCACCGCCCGGCGCTGCGACCGCATCCTGGTGATCGACGACGGCGCCATCATCGAGCAGGGCCCCCACGATGAGCTGATGGCCCGGCGCGGGGCGTACTTCGATCTCTGGCAGCGGCACGGGGCCGAGTCCACGGCCGCGGCCGTCCCGAAGGAGCGGTAGGCTGGGTCGCCCGCGCGTGCTCGTCGTCCTGGGCATGATGGGCCGCTGTCCCTTCGGCGGGCAGACCTGGCTCTATCTCAACTGGCTGCGCGGCTTCCACCGGCTCGGGCACGAGGTCTGGTACGTGGAGGACGACACCACGTGGCCCTATGACCCGGTCGCCAAAGCCATCACCGAGGACTCGCGCTACGCCACCGCCTATCTGCACCGGACGCTCTCGGCCATCGGGCTGGGCGACCGCTGGGCCTACCGTCCGCTCTACCGCGGCGGGGACGAGTGCTACGGGCTCCCGGTCGGCGGCCTGCGCGATCTCTACCGGCGCTGCGACGCGCTGATCAACCTGTGCGGAGCCACCGTGCTCAACCAGGAGCACGCCCTGGCCGCGCGGCGCGTGTACGTCCAGACGGATCCGGTCACCAACGAGCTGGAAGTGGCGACCGGCAAGCTGAAGACGCGGGTGGCGCTGGCCTCCCACGACACGATCGTGACCTACGGGGAGAACTACGGGGCGCCCGATTGCGGCGTGCCGCTCCCTCCCGGGATCAGCTATCTGAAGACGCGTCAGCCGGTGGACCTCGACCTCTGGCCGGTGGCCTTCGACCCGGCCGCCCGGAGCTACACCACCATCGGCAACTGGAAGCAGCCCGGCCAGGACGTGGTCTGGCGCGGCGAGACCTATGGCTGGAGCAAGCACCACGAGTTCCTGAAGTTCCTCGATCTCCCCCGGCGCCGGCCCCGGCAGCACTTCGAGCTCTCGATCAATATCGACGACGAGGCGGACCGCGAGCGGCTCCGGGCCCACGGCTGGGAGGTCACGAGCCCGCTGGCCGGCTCGCTCGACCCGTGGAAGTACCAGGCGTTCTTCCGGACCTCGCGGGCGGAGTGGACGGTGGCCAAGGACCAGAACGTGCGGCTGCGGAGCGGCTGGTTCAGCGAGCGCGCGGCCTGCTACCTGGCCACCGGCAAGCCGGTGATCACCCAGAGCACCGGGTTCGAGAACGTGCTGCCCACCGGCACGGGGCTGTTCGCCTTTCGCGACATGGACGACATCGCCTGCGCCATCGATACCATCGAGTCCGACTACCCCGCCGCGTGCCGCGCGGCCCGGGCGGTCGCCCAGGAGCACCTGGAGGCCACGCGCGTGTGCCGGAAGCTCCTCGACGACATCGGGCTCTAGCGGAGAGGGTCTGACACGGATGAAGTTCCTGATCATCAACGCCGATGATTTCGGGTACGGCGGCGGCGTGAACCGCGCCATCACCGAGCTCCACGACCAGGGCGTGGTGACCTCGGCCGGGCTCATGGTGAACACGCCGGGGACCGTGGAGGCGGCGGCCCTCGCGGCGGTGCGGCCCCGGCTCTCCCTCGGCCTGCACGTGAACTTCACGAACGAGGCCCAGCGCCTGGTGGAGTTCGACGACCCGGAGGTGTGCCGGCGCGAGCTACGCCGGCAGTTCGACCAGTTCGTGGCGCTGACCGGCCGGCCCCCGACCCATCTCGACTCGCACCAGCACGTCCACCGGCGGCCGTGCTGCCAGCCGAGCTTCGTCGAGCTGGCCGAGGAGCACGGCCTGCCGCTCCGGGACCGGCCCCCCGTCACCTTCAAGGGCGGCTTCTACGCCCAGTGGGAGCACGGGGTGTCGCAGCCGGAGAAGGTGAGCTTCGAAGCCCTCACGAGCATCGTGTCCACCGAGCTCCGGCGCGGCATCTACGAGCTGGTCGTGCACCCCGCCTACCACGACGTGGCCGCGGACTACGTGTACCACCGGGACCGGGAGTGGGAGCGCGAGACCCTCTCCGATCCCCGCCTGCCCGCGCTGCTCCGCGACCACGGGGTCGAGCTCATCAGCTATCACCAGCTCAAGGACGCGGTCGCGCAGCTCGACGGCGGCGCGGCCTGAGCGGAGCAGCGCCTGGCGCCTCAGCGCCGCGCGAAGAGCGAGATCAGGGTCTCGAACTCCACCCCGTTCTTCGTGCCCTGGATCGTCTCCTCCCGGTCGAGCGCGAAGCCGGTGTTGAGCATGAGGTCGCGGTAGGTCCGGGTGATGTGGGGGAGCAGGAGCTTGTCATACCCCTGCTTGTCCATGGTATTGGCCATCAGGAACCGGCCGCCCGGCCGGATCGCCTCGTGGACCTCGGACGCGAACCACGCGATGTCGAAGAACGAGTACAGCCACCCGAGGTAGCAGATGGTGTCGTTCATCACGATCAGATCCCACGGCCCGTCGGCGCGCCACGCGTAGTCCATCGCGTTGCCGGCGCGGAAGTCGATCGTGCGGTCTCCGCCGACCGCGGTGCGGGCGCGCGCGATCGCGGTCGGGGAAATGTCGTAGGCGACGAGCTGATCGACGTGCGGCGCGAGGAGCCGGGTGAAGTAGCCCGCCCCGCAGCCCAGCTCGAGGCCCCGGGGGTAGCGCGCGCCCTCGAGCACCTGGATCGTCCGCCCGAAGCGGGCGCGCTCGTACTCCGAGGTCTCGAACTCCCAGAAGTCGCCGTGCTTCCACAGGTTCTCCGAGAACTCCAGCGCCTTCTGGCCGGCCTGCTCGCGATCATCGGTCATCGGCGGCCTCCTCTGGTCGGCCTGGCGGTTACTTCAACGCGTACGGATTGATCGGGGTCCCCACCGCGCGCGCCACCGGCAGCGGCGGCGCGACGAGCAGGAAGGCGTAGCGGCCGTCGGCCGCGCAGTCGGCGGCCAGGTCCTCCAGGAAAAAGATTTCGCCGAGCGTGAGGCCCATGTTGGGGATCGCGACCACGTGGAAGGGATTGCGGAAGCCCGCGATCTCCGAGGGCCGGACCTCGACCGCGTAGTTGTCACTGGCGATGGCCGCGATCTGCCGGGCGTGCAGCCACGGGGCGGTGTAAACCGAGACGCCGGGGAACGGGTCGAGGTCGTAGTGCCGCCAATCGTTGCGGTCGAGATACCGGGACATGTGCCCGGTGCGGACGAGGAGGAGGTCGCCGGCCAGCACCTCGACGCGCTGGGCGGCCGCGGTCGCTTCCAGGTCGGCCACCGTGATCGCGTACCCGGGCTCGAGCGCCTTGACCCCCTTCTGCCGGGCCACGTCGAGCAGCACGCCGCGGCCGGCCAGCCGGCTCTTGGTCTTGTCGATGCTGTTCTTGGCCGCGCCGCTGCTGGTGACCAGCGCGGCGTCGTAGCCGTTGTACATCTTGCCCTCGTAGAAGATGTGGGCCAAGCTGTCCCACTGGGTCACGCACTGCAGCGGCATGACGATCCAGTCGTCGGAGCCGCCGTAGCCCTCCATCGCTCGGACCTCGGCGGGCGTCTTCGGGGCGTCGCCCCCGTCGCGGAACATGGTGTGGATCGGGTTGAAGCGCTGGCGCGTGCCGCTCTGGGGGCCGTTGCGGTCGAGGGGGATGCCGAGCGCGAAGACCTTGCCGGTGGTGGCGAGCCGGCACGCCGCCGCGATGCGCTCCGGGGTGATGTAGTTCAGCGTGCCGAGCTCGTCGTCCGGCCCCCACTTCCCCCAGTTGCGGACTTGCAGCGCGATCTTGCGGAGCGCGTCTTCACTCATGTGGTCACGTCAGGACTTGAAGGCGGGCAGGACGTCGCGCGCGAGGATCTGGAGGCTGCGCGTCTCGAGCTCCTGGGGAATGCGGCCGCCGGGATTCAGCTCGGCCACGATGCCGTCGAGCTGGAGCTGCTCGCGCAGCTCGGTCAGGCGATCGACGATCGCCGGGGCGGTGCCGAAGGCCACTTTCCGGGCGAGCATGTCGTCGTAAGAGAGGGCGGCCATCCGCTCGGCCTGCATCTGGCGCCGGTCGGCCGGCCCGGCGCCGGCCCGTCCCACCGCGCTGCGGGCCAGCTCGGTCTGGCGGGCGAAGAAGGACGTCAGGCTCTCCCGCGGCTCCTCCACCGCGCCGCGGGCGGTGGGCGAGGCGTAGACCGGGATGCGCAGATAGACGCTCGGTTCGCCCGGATGGCCCGCCTCGCGCCAGGCCTCCCGGTACGGAGCGAGCTGGGCCTGCAGATCGGAGATCTCGGTGGAGCGAAGCCCCACGAAAATGGGCAGGCCCAGGCGACCGGCCGCGGGGAACGTCTCGTCGCTGGTGGCCGCCATCCGGATGGGGGGATGGGGCACCTGGTAGGGGCGGGGCGCGACCGTCGCGTCCCGGATGCGATAGAATTCGCCCTCGTAGCTGAACGGCTCGCCCGTCCACGCCAGCCGGACGATGTCGAGCGCCTCGCGGAAGCGCGCCTGGCTCTCGTCGTAGCGCACCCCGTAGGTGTCGTAGGTGCGCACGACCCCGCTGCGGCCGATGCCGAACTCGAAGCGACCCTCGCTGATGTGGTCGACGGTGGCGACCTCCTCGGCGATGCGCAGCGGATGGTTCAAGGGCAGTACCTGGACCGCGGTGCCGACCCGGAGGCGGCGCGTGCGGGCCGCGATGGCGCTCGCGACCTGGAGCGAGGCGGAGATGATCGAGCGGGTGGGCGTGAAGTGGATCTCGCCGAGCCACACGCAGTCGATGCCCCACGCCTCCGCGCGGTCCGCCGTCTCGAATATGTCCCGGAACGCCCCAGCCTGAGTGGCCCCGTGGCGCAGCTCCTCGACGAAGATCCCGAAGTGCACGGCGTGATACTGGCCCGCCGGGGCCGGCGCCGTCAAGCCGGCAGAAAGAACTTGCCGGTGCGTTTGCCGGATGGGGCTTGAATCCCTGACGTGGTCGAGCGGCGGGCCCGGATTAGGGTAGCGTGTCGCCGGACCGCCCATCTCATGCCCTCGGGATCCCTCGCGCACGCGGTGGCTCTGGCCGTCCTGTCTGTCCTCGCCGCCGCGCCCGAAGCATCCGCGCAGCAGCCCGGCTCGCCGTCCTACCGCCCCGGCCAGAGCTGGCCGCGCACGCAATTCCCCGATGGCAGCGGCAGCATCGCGCTGCCGCCCGGCTGGCGCCTCAACAGCGCCCGGCCGGCCGCCGCGGAGCTGCAGGGGCCGCGCGGAGAGGCCGTCGCGGTGGGCATCACCATGCCGATCGGCCCGCCCCAGTTCAGCACCCCGGGCTCGCTCGCGGCGCCCTACATGCCGCCCGCCGAGGCGTACGCGTGGGTCTCCGAGGTGGTGGCGCACCGGAGCGGCGGCTCCGCGCAGGCGAGGATCGTGGAGATCGTCCCGCCGCCGCCGCTCTCCCAGAACGCGCGCGCCGCGTACGTGCTGGCGGACCAGATCACCCAGGGCCGCCGCTATCGCTCCTTCGCGCTGGTCAACACCGCCATGCTCGGCAACGGCTACTGGCAGTACTACATGACCCTGCTGACCGCTCCCGCCGAGATCTTTCCCCAGGCGCTCCCGCTGATGACCGAGGTCTGGCAGTCGTGGAGCATCAGCCAGGGCGAGATGAATCGCCGCACGGCCCAGGCCATGCTCACCATGCAGGAGACCAACCGGATCATGCAGAGTACGGCGGAGGGCCGGCGAACTACCTAATGGCACCAGCATCTAACCGGGATGACGCTGCAGGGGCGCTGGGTGATCGAGGACACCACGACCGGCCAGCGCATGGAGCGCTCGCAGCAGGAGATCAATAGCCTGTTCGAGAGGTTCCCCGGGCGCTACCGCGTCTTCCCGTCAGACCACCTCAAGTAAATCAGCTAGTTCCCAGCCGGACGTCGGGGTGGTAGCATACCTGCTTGATGAGACACCGGCGTCTGATCGCCCTGGCCGTCGTGGCGGCCCTCGCCGCCCTCGGCTGGGGCGGCCATGCCTGGTGGAACAGCCTCAAGCGCGTCGCCACCGACGACGCGTACGTCGAAGGCAGCATCGTCATCATCAGCGCCAAGGTCTCGGGCCACGTCGCCGAGATCCACATGGACGACAACCGCGCGGTCAAGGCGGGCGACCTCCTCCTCCGCATCGATCCGCGCGACTACGTGGCCCGGCGCGATCAGGCCAGGGCCGCGGTGGGCGTCGCGGTGGCGAGCCACCAGGCCACCCGCTCCGAGACCCAGCTCACCCGCGAGACCACGAGCGCCCAGGCCGAGGAGTCGCGCGCCACGCTCGAGTCGGCCCGGGTCGCCGAGCAGGCCGCCGAGTCGGCGGTGACGGAGGCGCGGGCCACCGTGGAAGCCAAGCGCGCCGCGACGGCCGCGCTGGCCGCGGAGGTGACCGGCGCGGAGAGCACGCTGCGCCAGAACGCGCGGGAGAAGGAGCGGATGCGGACCCTGCTCCAGGGCGGCTTCGTGTCCCAGCGCGACTTCGACCAGGCCGAGATGAACGCGGCGACCGCGTCGGCCACGCTCGAGGCGACGCGACGGCGGCTCAACCAGGCCGAGAAGGAAGTGCAGCAGGCGGAGGCCGCGATCGCCAGCCGGGTGCTCGCGGTGAGCCAGGCCCGGCAGCGCATCAACGAGGCGCGCGCCGCGCTCGGGCGCGTGGAGAGCCAGCGGCGCCAGGTCACGGTCAAGGAAGCCGAGATCGAGCGCGCGGTGGCCAGCCTGAGCCAGGCCCAGGCCGACCTGGCCTTCGCGGAGCTGCAGCTCCACCACACGGACGTGCGCGCGCCCGCCGATGGGGTCATCGCGAAGAAGAGTGTGGAGGTGGGGCAGGTGGTGCAGATGGGCCAGCCCCTGCTCGCCATCGTGCCCCTGCACGAGGTCTGGGTGCTCGCCAACTTCAAGGAGACCCAGCTCGCGCGCGTGAAGCCGGGCATGCCCGCCGAGGTCGAGATCGACACCTTTCCGGGCCAGGTCTTCCACGGCACCGTGGACTCCCTCAGCGCGGGCACCGGCGCGCGCTTCTCGCTGCTGCCCCCCGAGAACGCCACCGGCAACTGGGTCAAGGTCGTGCAGCGGGTTCCGGTGAAGATCCGGCTGAACCCCAAGGACTTCGGCAATCCGCTCACGCTCCGGGCCGGCATGTCCGCGTACGTCGTCATCCGCGTGAAGTAGCCGCCGCGAGCCCCGCGTGAGCGCGTCGCCCGCAGAGGGAGGCCCGATCTCCCCGGCCCGCAAGTGGGCCATCACGCTGTCGGTGATGGTGGTGGCCTTCATGCAGGTGCTCGACACCAGCGTGACCAACGTGGTGCTGCCGCATCTGCAGGGCTCGCTCTCCGCCGGGCTCGAGGAGGTGTCGTGGGTCATCACCTCCTATCTGGCCGCCAACGCCATCATCATTCCCGCCACCGGCTGGCTCGCGGGCCTCATGGGCCGCAAGCGCTTCTTCCTGGTCTGCTGCGTGCTGTTCACGGTGAGCTCGGTGCTGTCGGGCATGGCGCCGAACCTCACCTTCCTGATCCTCGCGCGCATCGCCCAGGGGATCGGGGGCGGCCCGATCATCCCGCTCTCCCAGGCCATCCTGTGGGAGATCTTCCCGCTCGGTCAGCGCGGCCTCGCGATGGCGGTGTGGGGCGTCGGCTTCATGATGGGCCCGATCATCGGGCCCACGCTGGGCGGCTACATCGCGGACAACTGGTCGTGGCGCTGGATCTTCTACATCAACCTTCCGGTCGGGCTGCTCGGCTTCTTCATGGCCAGCGCCTTCCTCTTCGATCCCCCGTACCTCCGGAAGCCCGTGCGGGTGGACTGGCCCGGCCTCGCCCTGATGGTCCTGGGCTTCGGCTGCCTGCAGCTCATGCTGGATCGCGGGGAGCACGAGGACTGGTTCGACTCCTCGCTCATCGTCATGCTGACCGTGGTGGCCGGCCTCGCCCTCGCCGGCTTCCTCGTCCGCGAGCTGATGGCCAAGGATCCCATCCTGGACCTGCGGGTGTTCGCCGATCGCAACTTCGCCTTCGGGGCCAGCTTCATCGCCCTGATCGGCCTCGGGATGTTCTCGAGCATGGTGCTGCTCGCGCTCTACTCCCAGAAGCTCCTCGGCTACGACGCCCTGACCTCGGGCCTCGTGCTCGCCCCCGGCGGCCTCGGCAACATGTTCTCGCTCATCCTGTGCGGGCGCCTGGTGACCCGCGTCGACCAGCGCCTGCTCCTCACCTTCGGCTGCCTCGTCAACGCGATCAGCCTCTACATGATGTCGAACATCACGCTCGGGATGGACTACTGGAGCCTGACCCTGCCGCGGATCGTCCAGGGCTTCGCGCTCGGTTTCATCTTCGTGCCCCTGTCCACCCTGACCCTGGCCACCATCCGGAGGGACAAGCTCGTCAACGCCACGTCGGCCTACAACGTCCTGCGCAACCTCGGCGGCAGCGTGGGCATCGCGCTCGCCACCACGTACCTCGCCCAGCGCAGCCAGTTCCACCAGCACAACCTGGTGAGCCACGTCACGATCTGGGATCCCGAGACCCAGGCGCGCCTCGCCCAGTGGACGAGCCACTTCATGGGCCAGGGCGCCGATTCGTTCACCGCGCAGCGCCGCGCGCTGGCCATGCTCTACCACGACGTGGTGAGCCAGGCCCAGGTGCTGGCCTACGCGGACGACTTCTGGCTGCTCGCCATCCTGTTCTCGATCGTGCCGCTCTTCCTGCCGCTCATGCGGCGCGTGCACGCCGAGCCCGCCGCGCCCCGCGGGGAGGAGTCCGACGGACAGGTGCGCCCGCTGCCCGCTCCCGTCGACTGAGTCGCGTCAGTCGCGGCTGGTGACCGCGTAGCCGCGCGGGTCCATGCACCGCCGGAACTGCAGACGGCCCACGTAGCCCATTCCCGACTCGTCGTTGCACGCCTTCAGATCTCGGGCGATGACCTCCGCGGGCTGGCGCGGCTCGGCCTTCGAGCGCACTTCGACCCCGCCGCCGTTCGTGCTGTAGGTCACGACGTGCCCGCGGCTGATCAGGCACGCGTCCGTCACCCGGCGGGAGTGCTCGAACGTGCGCGCGTCTTGCACTCCGCCCGGTCCTTCGACTCCATGGGGTTGGACGCGGTCGTGGCGCAGCCGCCGAGCACGATCACCAGGATCGATGCCAGAACGAGTCGCTTCATGGTCTCGTCCCTCCGAGTGAGGATGTCAGACGCGATAGGCGCCCGGCCCCAGGGCCAGGAGCAGCAGGCAGAGCGCGAGCAGCACGAGATCGTACGAGTAGTCGGTGAATGGCTTGTGCCACTTCATGGTCTTCACGACGGTGCCCAGCATCATTTCGAAGCCGAAGGCCGCCGCGGCCACCCACACGTAGAGGCCGAGGAGCACCAGGATCCCGCCGAAGAACTCGGCCGCGAGCACGAGGGTGCCGAAGAGCCAGCCCGGGCGGAAGCCGGTCGCGTCGAAGTCCTTCGCGTTCTTCCGGGGGTCCCGGATCTTGGGCCAGCCGTAGTAGAGCATCACGACGCCCATGATCAGGCGCGCGGCCAGGAGGACCGCGTCGGTCCAGCGGGAGAAGGGCGCCAGTGCTGGGTCGAGCCACATACCGCTACCCGCGCACAGCCTACGCCTCTCGGCGGTGGATCGACAAGAACCGCGGCCGGGCCGGACGGGGTACAGTAGAGGCCATGAAACCCGAGCCCGAGCACCCGCTGGCCGCGCCCGCCCCCGGTCTCACGCATCCCTGGCCCGCGCCCCCCGAGGGCGGCACGAGCATCCTGGTGGCGCCCGGCATCCGCTGGATCCGGATGCCGCTGCCCTTCCAGCTCAATCACATCAACCTGTGGCTGCTCGACGACGAGTCCGGGGTGACGGTGGTGGACACCGGGATCGGGCTGCCGCCGACGCGCGAGCTGTGGGAGAAGCTCTTCACGGGCGAGCTGGCCGGCCGGCCGCTCGTGCGCGTGCTCGTCACCCATTTCCATCCAGATCACATCGGCAACGCGGACTGGCTGGCCCAGCGCTTCGGGGTCGAGCTCTGGTGCCCGCAGGCCGAGTGGCTCATGGCCCATCTGGCCTGGCAGGGGATGGGTGGCAACGACTCGGAGAAGCGACTCAACCATTATCGCCGTCACGGCGTCCCGCCCGAGCAGGCCGAAGCCTTCCGCAGCCTCGGCAACAACTACCGCAAGCTCGTGCCGTCGGTCGCGCCCAGCTTCCGGGCGGTGCGCGAGGGCGACGTGGTCACGATCGGCGGGCGCCGGTGGCACGCCTTCACGGTGATGGGGCACGCGCCCGAGCACGCCTGCCTGTTCTCCCCGGAGGCCAAGGTGCTGATCTCGGGCGACCAGGTGCTGCCCAAGATCACGACCAACGTGAGTGTGTGGCCGGACCAGCCCAACGGCAACCCGCTCAAGCTCTACCTCGATTCGCTCGGGCGCTTCCGGCCGCTGCCCGAGGAGACGCTGGTGCTGCCGTCACACGGGCTGCCCTTCATCGGCCTGCACAAGCGGCTCGACTACCTGCAGCACCACCACGACGAGCGCCTCAGCGAGACGATCGACGCCCTCGCCGAGCCGCGGACCGCCCACGAGCTGGTCCCGGTGCTCTTTCGCCGCCAGCTCGACACGCACCAGATGGGCTTCGCCATCGGCGAGACCGTCGCGCACCTGCACTTCCTGGAAGCGCGGGGCCAGGCCGCGCGCCTCGTCGACGGCCTAGGCGTGCACCGCTTCCGCAAGGCCTGACGGCCCGCATGGCCAACGAGCACGGCCGCCTGCCCAAGGCCGATCCGGAGCGGCTCGACCCGGAGCTGCGGCGCCGCCTGGAAGTCTGACGCGCCAAGGCCTATCAGGACGACAATCTCTTCCTCACGCTCGCGCGCCGGCCCGCGGTGCTCGATCTGTTCCTCGCCTGGGTCGGCTTCATCTACGCGGGCGGCTCGAGCCTCGATCCCGCGCTGGTGGAGCTCTGCCGTATCCGCCTCGCCCAGCGTAACCAGTGCGTGCACTGAAGCCTCGCGCGCAGCGCATCGTTGGTGCGCGAGGGCCTGACCGAGCGGGAGGTGCAGCAGGCGCTCGGGGATCTCGAGCACGCTGATCTGCCCGCCCGCACCGTGGCCGCGCTACGGCTCGCCGACTGCCTGAGCGGCGAGCGGCCGCGGGTGGACGACGCGCTCTTCGCCCTGCTGCGGCAGCACTTCGACGAGGGGCAGATCCTCGAGCTGGGCGCCGCGCTCACGGTCGCGTCCGGGTGGCAGCGCCTGATCGAGGCGTTCGGGATCCGGCCCGACGCGTGGAGCGAGAGCACGCCGCTGCCCTGGCGGCGCTGACCGGCGGTCCGGCCGCGCTCAGGCCTGCTCGCCGATGTCCTCCGCCCACAGGGCCGGGTTGGCCTGGATGAATCGGGCTATCAGCTCCCGGCACCGCGCGTTGTCGAGCACCTCCACCGTGACGCCGCGGCCGCGCAGGAGATCCTCCTCCCCGAGGAACGTCCGGTTCTCGCCGACGATCACCCGCGGGATGCCGTAGAGGAGAATGGCTCCGCTGCACATCGCGCACGGCGAGAGCGTCGTGTAGATCGCGCACTCACGGTAGACGCGCGCCGGCTGGCGGCCCGCGTTCTCGAGCGCGTCCATCTCGCCGTGGAGGATCGCGCTGCCCTTCTGCACGCGGCGGTTGTGGCCGCGGCCGAGGACGCGCCCCTCGTGCACGAGCACCGAGCCGATGGGGATGCCGCCCTCGGAGAAGCCAAGCTCGGCTTCCTCGATCGCGGCCCGCAGGAACTCGTCCATCTAGCGGCCACCCGGCATCGCGCGGGGGACCGCGGCGGGCGCGCGGCGCCGGCCGAGGGCCAGGTAGAGCCCGCCCGCCACCACGATGCCGACCAGCCAGCTCAGGTCCGCGCCGGCCAGCAGCTTGATCGAGATGGGCCCCTGGAGGGCCGGCACGAGACCGTCCTCGACCGACCAGCCCGCGACGAGGCCCCCGACGAACGCCACGATCGCCCCCCAGTTGACGTCGCCGTAGGCGCTCCGCTCGGGGTCCCGGTAGAGCTCGGCGACGTCGATCTGCCCCTTGCGGGCGATGAAGAAGTCGGCGAGGACCACCCCGGCCCAGGGGCTCATCCAGAGCAGCAGGCTGATCATCCAGTTGTCGAACGCCTTGGCGAACGAGGGCTGGTAGAGGAAATAGATGGTGACCAGGTAGCCGACCACACCCGCGATCAGCGCCACCGCCGTGCGCGAGACCCGCAGGCCCATACTGAGCGCGGCCAGGGCGGCGGAGTAGACGTTCAGGATGTTGGTGGCGATGGGACCGTGCAGCACGAGCAGGAGCACCAGGACGCTCGTGACCCCTCCGAAGACCGCGCTGACCATCTTGGCCGGATCGGTGTCCATCGTGGTGCTGGCGACGGTGGCGCCGAGGATGGCGAGCCACACGGTGGGGACGAACATGCCGACGTAGCTGTACCAGAACACCGACGACGAGGGGACGCTCCGCGGCACGAAGCGGGAGTAGTCCGAGGCCCAGGTGACCCAGGAGATGCCCCAGCCCACCCCGATCGCGGTCGTGAGCAGGGTCAGCATCGCGAAGTGAGCCGCGGGCGGGAGCGAGCTCGTGAGCCCCCAGTTGACCACCCCCGGGCGCGTCCAGGCCAGCACGCTCATCAGGGCCATGATCACCACCGTGACCGGGACGGTGTACTTCTCGAAGGTGCGGATCGCGTAGAAGCCGTAGATGCCGATCAGCACCTGGA
>WNFG01000779.1_pt1 | contig 26365 bp, 20 predicted proteins | sample 5400431 | NCBI WGS metagenome assembly WNFG01 (sample SAMN13153346, study PRJNA577476) | soil metagenome | isolation source: 120 cm saprolite under Douglas fir tree site 2 hole 3 replicate 2 | place: USA:California | collected 2015-04-18 | reverse complement strand
ACTTTCCCACCCCGCTTGGAAATCCCGCAAAAGCAGCGGGATTCCCACTTTCCCACAGCCCCGACGGCGGCTACTCGTTTAACTCAAACCGGACAAGTCACGTGCTAAGAAAACCGGACATTTTAACTTGCTAACGACAACCCGGTTGTGAGTGACAGGAACAGGAAATAGATAAACGGAACTGACCCGTCAAATCGCCCGTTACGGCTCAGCGGCTACAAAGCCGGCGCACTCTACCCCTGTCGGCGGCATGCCTGAAGGCATGCCCTGATACGAGTCCCGCTTCAAACTGCACAATTACTCCCTTGTCCACTGCCTCATCCGCGCTTCGCCATGGTTTACAATTATCTGTTCTCAAGCACTCCTCATCTTCGTTCTCAACTCTGGAGGATTCCATGAAGATTACCCCTGGCAAACTTGCCGGTCTTAAAAAAGTCTCGAACGATCGCGGCATCATCGCCGCCGCCGCTATGGACCAGCGCGGCTCCTTGCAAAAGTCTCTGGCCAAGGAAAAAGGCGGTGAAATCACCGATGCCATGATGGAAGAATTCAAAACGCTGGTCGCCGAAGTTCTCACCCCGCACGCCAGCGCCATCCTGCTCGATCCCGAGTGGGGACTGCCGGCCTCGAAGCGTCGCGCCAAGAATGCCGGCCTGCTGCTGGCGTATGAAAAAACGGGATACGACAAGACTGGCCCCGGCCGCCTGGGCGACCTGCTCGATCACTGGTCCGCGCGCCGACTGAAAGAAGCGGGCGCCGACTGCGTCAAGATTCTGCTTTACTACACGCCGTTTGATCCGAAAGACGTCAACGATAAAAAGCACGCATGGGTCGAGCGCATCGGCGACGAATGCCGGGCCAATGACATCCCTTATTTTCTGGAGTTTGTCGGATATGAAGAGGGCGCCGACGAGAAGGGCCTCGACTACGCCAAGAAGAAGCCGCAGATCGTCACCGAAAGCATGCGCGAGTTCAGCAAAGATCGCTATGGCGTCGATGTTCTCAAAGTCGAAGTGCCCGTGAACATGAAGTTTGTGGAAGGCACAAAATCGTTCGGCGGACAGAAGGCGTACACCAAGAAAGAAGCGATTGAATTGTTCCACAAAGCCGCGAACGTTGCGACCAAGCCGTTCATCTATCTCTCGGCCGGGGTGAGCAACGCCGAATTCAGCGAGACTCTCGAGCTCGCCGGAGAATCGGGCGTTAAGTTCAACGGCGTTCTCTGCGGCCGCGCAACCTGGAAGGAAGGCATCCCCGTGTATGCGAAGCAGGGCGCAGCTGCCTTCCGCAAGTGGCTGGAAACCGAGGGTGTGAAGAACATCAACAACGTCAACGAAAAGCTGAAAGCGGCGACGTCATGGCACTCGATCTACCAGGTCGAGGCGGCGCTGGTCGGAGCTTAGCTCCACCGTTTGTGAGAGCGCGGGCGATTCTTGAGCGTCGCCCGCGCTTTTTCTCTGGCCTGGCTACTGATCAACAGCTGTTAATGCCGCCTCAGTCACCGTGCGCGTAGTATCCCGTCTTGGCATGCGCGCTCAAGAACGACAGCTTTCGGGGAAGCCTCAACTTCACGCTGATCTTGTGCCATTTCCCATCGTGGGGCGCATCCTGTGGACGATAACCGATCACGTACTGGGTTCGCAGTTCTGTCCCAATCCGATGAGCCACCGCTGGCAAGTCATTCGGATTCTGCAGGGTGAACGCTCGTCCGCCCGTGGGCTCGGCAATCGCCGACAACAGATAGGGCCCTAGCCTCTCCTCTTCGGTCGGGACATAGCGATCAAAAGTCCCAACCGCATAAATCATCACGTCCGACTCTTTCACCGCCGACTTCACCTCTCGCTCGCCATAGCGGCTGTGGTTATCCCCTCCGTCCGAAATAATCAGCAATGCCTTCTTCCCATACTTTGCCTCGCGCATCTTGCCCAACGCCATGTAGACGGCATCGAGCAAAGCCGTTCGTCCCCTGGGCTCCGTGAACAGCAGCTCTTTTTCGATCTCCTCCGGGACAGACGTAAAGTCGCTGACCAAGTGCGGTTGGTCGGCAAACGTGATCATGAAGAACTCGTCCTGCGGATTCGCGGTCTCGCAGAACTGGTGGACCGCCTCGCGCACCCGGTCCATTTTGTCCCTCATGCTGCCGCTGCTGTCGAGAATGATGCCAATCGAAACCGGGGCGTCCTCGCTCGAAAAATGCCGGATCTCCTGTGGCTTTTTGCCTTCAAACACCTGGAAGTTGTCCTGGCCCAACCCAGTCACCAGCCGCTGGAGCTGGTCGGTTACGCTCACCGGCACCAGGACCAGGTCCACATCCCGCTTGATTACATGAAGATAGGTGCCAGCCACAAGCTGAGTAGAAGCCACCATACTGGCCATGGCGGGCGTTGTCTGACGCGAAACGACGTGAACATCATCCAAACTGGTCTGGGCAACCGCTTCGATCCCGAAGCAGATCAATACAAAGCAGATCGATACAAAGCAGATCGATACGAAGAGAGCAACCGAATGGAGGACAGCAACCCTTCTTGAATAAGCCGGCATTATTCACCGCCTGGCGGCGGCCAGCTTTGATATCAGTCCGGCCCGCGCGTCACCTTTTCTTTTAAGTCTAATTTTTTATCGGCACAATCAATCCAAAGCTGTAATCGCGGCGGGGGAATTGCTGGACTGCTGGCCCTGTCGGGCAGAAGTAAGTACTGCATTTCGTATCGTTCAAGTACCCGGAATCCTGCATGCAATTGTTTTTCGTAAACTGTCATTTGTTTGCATGCGCTTTCGAAACTTCGTATGAACACGTACAACTTTGGGATGAAGATCGGCGGCGGCTCTTGCTCGCAGTCCTGGCAACTGTCCCTGGTGTGACTTCAACCTGACGGTCAAGCACTTTCGGATTTAGCATCTGCACAGAGGACTCCATGAACACAAAATCTCAGACTGTTCTCATCACCGGCGCCTCCGGCGGCATCGGATACGAATTGGCCAAGCTCTGCGCTCGCGACCGCCACAATCTGGTGCTGGTCGCTCGCAGCGCAGGAAGGCTTTCACAGGTCGCCACCGAACTGAACCAGTTCGGCGTAGCCGTGAAGACGGTCCCACTCGACCTGGCCGCACCGCCGGCTGCCAGATTTCTTTTCGACCAGCTGCAACGCGAGAACATCCCTGTGGATATCCTCATTAACAACGCCGGATTCGGAGCCTTTGGCGAGTTTGGCACGATGCCCGAAGAAGAAATCCTGGGCCAGATTCAGCTCAACATCACTGCCCTCACGCATCTCACCCGGCTGTTCCTCGCGCCCATGCTCACTCGCCGTTCGGGCAGGATCATGAACGTCGCATCCACCGCGGCGTTCCAGCCGGGTCCGCTGATGGCCGTGTACTATGCAACGAAGGCCTATGTACTCTCGTTCTCAGAAGCTCTGGCCAATGAACTCCGGGGATCGGGTGTGACCGTGACCTGCTTCTGTCCCGGACCGACCAACACCGGTTTCGCCAAACGCGCCGGCAATGAGGGATCTCGGCTGTTCAAGCAAATCGGAGGCATGAATGCGGAAACCGTGGCTCGCGACGGGTACCGCGGTCTGATGAAAGGTAAGACGATCGTAATCTCAGGCACACAAAATTGGCTGGTCGCAGAGTCGGTGCGCTTCGCTCCGCGCAAGATGGTGACTGCCGTGTCGCGCTGGATCTCAGAAAAAGCCGACTAGGTCGTTGACTTAAACTTACAAAAAGCCGATTACTTTTGCACTTCTTTACCAATCATCAGGCAACCTTCGCCTGCAATCGTGTTTCTATGGGGATGGACACGTCTACCGCATGCCGTGCCACCCGAAAGCTGCGCTGCTCGATGCTGCTTTCGGCAGGAGGTCACCATGGCCACAAGCCATCCAGGTTTGAGCTCCATTTCTTCCTTCTCTCCACCGGTTCTGAAGACACGAACTTTCTCATCCATCTTCGTGATCCTCTTACTCGCTGCAGCCGGAATGGCGCAGCAGCCACCGCAAACTACAACCGAGCCCGATCCGCAGCCCAGCGCGCAGACTTCCAACACTCCAGATGAAAATCGCGCGCCCGACGAAACTCCAGTCACCATTCCTGCCGGGACCCGTCTCGCCCTGGTGCTCACGCACCCAGTCGACAGCAAGTTCACGCATCGCGGTGAGGAGATCTTTGCCCAGACCACGGCCCCCGTCACCGTAGCTGATCAAGTCGCCATTCCCGCGGGAACTTTCGTGCAAGGCAAAGTTGAGAAGCTCACCCGCCGCGGCAGCCGCGGCGAGCTGCTGATGCAGTCCATTTCGGTGGTCTTCCCCAACGGCTATGTCGCGAGTGTGAGCGGTCCGATTAACCTCGAGAGTGAGGAAGGGACAGCATGGAACAATCCCGGCACCGGCGCAAAAGTCGGCGTGATCGCCGCCCCATTGGCGGGTCTCGGCGCGGGCGCCCTGATTGGCAGCGCCGCCCATACTACACACACGACGAACTTCGCCGGGATGACGACCACCTCCAGCACGCCCAAAGGACTGGCTATTGGCAGCGTGGTCGGTTTGGCGGTGGGCGGCGTGGTCGCATTCGTCCTGCTTGCGCGCGGCCATAATTTCTAGGTCGAAGTTGGTTCGCCGATGGAGATGACTCTGCCCCAGCCCGTGACTCTCGCGCAGGGACAAGTTGCTGACTCCCTCCGCGAAGCCGCAGCGCACCCAGCTCCACTTCCGCCCGTAGCCAAGCGTCCACCGCCGCCGCCGATGCCGGCCTCAACCAGCACCGGCACCTGCTACATTCCCGGCACACCGGGCACGCCCGACACCTACATCCCCGGCACGCCGCCCATCGGGAACTCGCCCGGTACCCCCAGCACGGTGATCCCTGGCAGACCAGCAACGCCGCCGATCCCGTATCCGTGTCCGTGATTTGGTTGTGCGGACAGCCCCGGCGGCAAGCTTGCCCTCGGATTGCTCGTGTGGGGACAGCCGCCGGCAAGCTTGTCCTCGGATTGCTCGTGTGGGGACAGCCGCCTCGGCTGTCCTGCCGAGCGCAGCGAGGCGACTCCCCCGGCGAGGACGCTTCCAACATCTTTGCCCAGAACTCTCATGATTTAATGGAGTCGGCTGACACCAAAGTCCGAGGTCTGAGGTCCGAAGTCAAACCATGCCCACGTTGATCCCGCACCCCACCCGCATTCCATCCGCCGGCAACCAACCTAAGCTGATCGACGAATACGTCGGGCGCGTCAACAGCAAAACGTCCGCAGCCAGCGTCGCCCACATGCGCAGCCCGGCAGCATGGACCGAGTCTGGCCAGACCCCCGAGTTTGACGAGTTCACTATTGTGCTGAAGGGCACACTGCGCGTCGAACACCGCGAGGCGAATGGAAAGCTCGGATCTCTCGAAGTCTCCGCGGGACAAGCCATCATCGCCCACGCCGGCGAATGGATTCGCTATTCGACTCCAAACGAAGGTGGCGCCGAATACATCGCCGTCTGCCTCCCCGCGTTCTCCATGGAGACAGTTCACCGCGACGAATGAAGCATCCTTCTGTGCTTATAATGCGAACTTGAAGCACACTATTGCTTCTCCCCCTGTTGGAGGTCCACGTATGTGCCAAGACATCCCCTTAAAAGACAAGCTGTCGCTCTACGAAGATGGCAAACACCGCCGCTACACTCTGCTCTTTTCCGTCAACGGTGGAGCCTTCGCCATTGCCAAACTTCTTGTCGGCGCAGAAGGAAAGCCCGCAACTGTCCTCGGACAACTAACCCTTCCCGAGCTGTCCTGGGGAATGATTCTGTTTACCGTGATTATGGCCGCCGACATTTATGCGTTCGGATACAAGACGAGTCGCGCCTTCGCAATCGACGTCTTCGACTGGAGAGGGAAACTGGTGCTTATCTCGATTGGACTGCTTATTTGCTGCGGCTGGTTTTTGGTCGCGCACGCCCCGGGCAAGCGCTGATTGAGAGACACGGAATACTGGAACGAACGCTTTCTTTCGTCGATCTGTACGCGTGCGTACCGACAGATCGCTGCCCCAGTGCTACCGTCGATTACTGTCCGTCGGGTCCCCAGGAACAAGAGGTATATCGTATGGCTCAGACCAATTTGCTTCTTCGCGGCAGGAATCTTGACATCGATGGATGGAAACAACTCTACGAAATCGCGATTCTAGAAATCGACAGTACCAAATTGCCGAAACGGATTGCCGAAGCACGTTGTGCGATTCTCGATAGAGCCGAAGACATACTCACCAATCCCACCAGCGACGAACGCCACGCTCTCAATGATGCGCTACGCACTTTGCGACTACTTGAATGAAGTCGCGGCCAGAGAACGATCATCCGCAGCGTAAGGACGTTAATTTCTTACAAAGGAGGCGAACCCAACCACCTCCTAGTGACGTTTCAGGCATCCCACCACGGGATCGGTCATGTCGGCAGTAATGGCTGCGAATCCGTTCTCCTTCGACGGAGTGGTGCCGGCCTCCACCCCTTCGGCGCCACTGCAACCATCGATGCGCGTTTCCGAAAAAGCTGAGACTTGACTGGGCCTGGTCAGATTTTGATAAAAGAGGTCTCCCTCGGCAGCGGAATTATTCAGTCCATTACTGCACAGCCATGCGGCAATTGCGGTCTTGGGATATTGAAAGTTTGGACCGGTCGTCCCATCGACAATACTCATCGCTTTCCAGATGGCATCGGTATTACTGCTCGTCTTGTTCTGCTGGCATGCGTGTCCAGTCCAACTCTCGACCAGCTGGACACCTGCCTGCACGTACTGCGGAGCATCGATCCATGGGGACCCCACGCAACCGAAGCGACTGTTGGCACAGACTGTTACCGCAGGGAAATCCGGTACAGCGCAGCCCTTCTCGACATCGCTGAAGACTGGTCCGGAAAGCAGTTCGACTTTGTCGAGATAATCGGACATTCCATACCAGGCCATCCCATAGCCCAGAGCGCCGGATCCCGCGCTAAAACCTTGCGCACACATGCCTCCGTTCCCTACGTAGAGCTTTTGGTGGAGATAGTTTAAGAGAGTTGCGGGGCGGCAGGCGGCGGCCTTCAGGTCTTTAGCGCCGGAGATACCCGTATCCTCCCAGTCTGTCGCCCAACTGGTCTGCACGATCTGATAGCCCGCCCGCAGGTATGTTGGGTTGTAACGTGAGGTGGTTGTCTCACTGCCATAGGGTGCGGTGCCTCCTCCGCCGCTAAACTCCACGATCGTTCCGCGGGGAGTACCGGAGGGATTCACATATCCGTAGTTGACCTTAACATCCGCCGTGTTGGGGCAGCTCACTGTGACCTGAAAACATTTTGCTCCGGTGGCGTACCCGGATGGGCATGTTGAAAGAGGAGTCACGCGGCCGACAGTTCCCAAAGCAAGCGTGGGGGACTGCGCGGACGCTATACCAAACATGACGAGGATCCAGAGCGAAACAGCCAAGACTTTCTGCATAAAGGCACCAATCGTTCCAGGTTTTAACCGCACTCTTGAAGAGGCGCAAACGCCCTCATTTTTAGTTTAACAACGGGTTTGAAAAATGGCCAGATGCCGCTACCCGCCTCGATTAGAGCCAATCGGTGAAGATTCGCTCTAAAAGTCCGGGCACTCGGTAGGAAGACAAGTTCTCATCGCAGATTTTTTATTTTCCGGACTTCTTTTTCGCATAGTTGCCCCTGTGCGGACGGGGGCCGTCAAGGTCGGTAAAATCCGTACTCCCGGCCCAGCCCAGAAACTGAAGACGCGTCCGCTTTTATTTTTCGCCCTTCGCGCTACCAGTATTTCTTGATCACATCGAGCACAGAACTGGTACTTCCATCGGGACGAACCACCCAAAGCCCGCGGCATTCCGCATTGGTTGGGCGCAGAGCGTCGCCTGGGGCGGTGGCAACTGGCAAGTATTGTCCGTTCTGCTTGCACTCGTTGTCGTACAGGTTCCACAGGAAAGCTCCGAAGATCCCGGCATTCTTGGCGGTGCTGAGAACAGCGTCCGCACGCCACGTGTCACCGGGTTGCTCGGTCTCGAACAGGCCGTATTCGGAGATCAGTATCCGACGGTTGCCCAGCCCCTGCGGATCGGGCGCAAGCTTTTCAATCGTCTGCAGGGCCTGTGTAAGGCTCTGTTGCACCGATTGCGCGTCGACACCGCTCACCATCGCATCGTAGGACGAATAGGTGAGCATATCCGCATTCACTTGCGGCACGACTGCGTTGATCACACGCTTCAGCCCGTTCTGTGCGTAATCGAGTACACGGTTGACCTCCGCGCCATTGAGCACCAGAACGCTTGAGTCGTGGGCCTCATCGCGGGCGCGAGTTACGCCGCGCTGGCGGGCGGAGAGCCAGGCCACCAGGTCGTCGACGACATTTTGCGGAATATCTCCAGTCGTGTTTCCCAGGAAGGCGGCGAATCCATCTGTCTCCCAATTCTTCAAAACAAAAGTCTTTCCCGATCCCGAAAAGTGCGAATAGAAATACCTGGTGAGCTGATAGAACTCGTTCTCCTCCGCGCTCAGCCGATCCTGCGCCTGCGCAATGCCCTGCACACGGTCGGCATTTGCAAATGTCAGGGTCGTCAGCACAATCGTCTTGAACGGCAGGTGAAAGATTTGATCGTAAGGGGCGGTTTGGGCCAACGTGTCAACTCCCACAGGATCCGAGGCCGGCCAGGTGGTGTTCGATTCGTCTGGATAGTCACTTCGGAACGACGGTGTCAGATAAACGAAGATCGAGCTGGAGCCGAGATCGCTGATCTTCTGCGCACCCTCAACCAAATAGTTGTTCTGAGTAAATCTGTATCTGCCGTCGATATGGCTGACTCCGGCCGTGAAAGCGGTGGACACGGAAACAGAACTGGGACTGGATCCGGGCGCGGAAGTGGAAGTTGAAGTGGCAGCAGGACTAGACCCCGGATGCCCCGTTCCACAACCGATCGTAATGAAAATTAACGCCATCATGCTGATTAGAAACGATTTCTTCATGTAGTCTCCTCTGCGGATGACTCGGGCCATGCCCAGACACACCTCCGGCGTCGAGAGGAGACACCCTGCATCTTACTTAGGGGAAATCCTGTAGGAAGCGGTCAGGAAAAACCTGAGATTGTGATTGTTGGGCTGGATACTACCAGACACGGTCAATCATTTCGCGCACAAATGCACCTTTGAGTATCCGGAAGGTACAGGACCCAGGCAGGGCGGAAGGATATGTTCAGAATTTAAATTTTTAGAGTTCCGGCCGACGATCCTCGCTCCCTTTGCGAGAAAGTCCGACTGAGTGCAGTCGAATGGCCGCAGGTTTTGAAGTGGGCTCTGCGCGCGATGCGAATCTTCGCTCCAAGCAAGCAACTTCAGGCCGTCCGACAATAAAGACTATAGCCCTCAGTAAATGTACGCTCTGCCGTTGTAACTTGAGTTCGGTCCGTTGGGAGCTCCCACGGCGATTGTGCCACTCACTCCCGACACACTAGCTCCGAAACTGTCATTATTCGAGCCATCTGTGTTGAGCAAGATTCCGCTCGGCGTGGTAGTTGTGTGCCAGCCGCCCGCTGGTTTGTTAAAGAAATAGGCCGCTCCGCGGTAGTTGACCCCGGCTTTGATTTGGAATGCACTCGGCGTGCCCACAATGATTCGGTTACCCACTATCGCTGTCGAGGTGCCAAAGCCGTCCGCAAATGTGGTATTGCCGTCGCTCAACTGGGCGGTCTCGGTCATGTCGGTCCACCCGCCGACGGGCTCCACCCACACATCTACGAACGACGGCGGAAAGTAGGTGAGGTTGGGACTGTTCGATCCTGCGACCACTTTGTTTCCGCTGATTGCTACCGTCCCCCCGGCAAAGTAGTTGCCGGCCTGGGTGGAGGAGAGAGTCGCCTGCGGAGAATAGTTTCCATTCCAACCGGTAACTGGCTTCAGGAACAGGTAAACGTAATCCACTGTGCTGGTGGCGCTGGCTACTCGGCCAATACCCACGATGGTGCCGCCACTCATGGCGATCGACGCAAACGACTGCTCTTCAGCCTGTACCGCGGGTTGGATCAGGACGGCGCTGGGCGTTGCGGTGCTCTGCCACCCGCCGACGGGCTTGGCATAAACCTCGATGGAACCGATATTAGCCAGGTGATCGACAGGCGAACCAACTGCAATGGTGTCGCTGTTCACCGCCAGCTGCCCGCAAAGACATGGACCCAAGCCGATTGGCGATACACTCAAGATCGCGTTTTCGGTCATATCCACCCAACCACCCGCCGGCTTCTCGAAAACATAAACCTGTGGAAGGTTGGAGTTGACCACGATAGTGTCCCCGCTGATGGCCACGAAGTATCCAAAGCCGTATCTTCCGCCAGTGTCGGAAGGCGTCAGCTTCGCGACTTGCGTCATATTTCCCCAGCCCGTGGATGGCTTGACGTAAACGTAAACTGCTCCCGGTACAATGGCAAAGAAATCGGTTATGCCCGGCGCTCCCACCACCACCGTGTCTCCACTCACGGCCACCGACGCTCCCAGAAAGCTGTATTGCTGCTCGTCCGATCCCGTCAGCTCTGCAATCTGATACCGCTTCGTGATGGGCGCCGCGGTCGAGCGATCCGCCTGCCGGCCTTGACCATAAGCCTGGGTAGCGATGGATAGAACTAATAGGACCAATAACGATGCTGCCAACGTTCGTAATCTCGTGAATAACATCTCTTTATCCTTCTGAGCGCCATGCAGACACTCGTACAAAAGGGTTGTCGGATGAGGGTTTCCAGGGGGGAGATTCTTTTGCAGGAGACCAACTGCGCCGCCAACTATATTCGCTGGGGACCAAGTAAGTCAAATTAAATGCTCGCGGGGTGATGAGTGTGATGAGGGCACGTGGCGCGGCATTCTTTCTTTCAGCCTGACTTTTCGTGTAGCCTGTGCTTCCTGAAGAAAAACGACCTTTGTTTCCCGAAGAGAGGTTCCCGCACATGGGTCTACCGACGGCCTGCCCTCGCTCGATTCGCCTTCTTGTTCTAGCCGTAGTATCCCTCTTCATCGCTTCCCCGCTTCACGCTACCGAGCCTTCGTCGCGCGATCTGGATTCGGGCTGGCAGTTTCGCATGGTTGGCAAGTCTGATCAGGCGGCTCAGGTTGACCTGCAGCAGTGGCATCCTGCGCAGGTTCCGGGCGTGGTTCAGACTGATCTGCTGCAGAACCATCTGATTCCCGATCCGTTCTATCAGGACAACGAATCGCGCCTGCAGTGGATCGGGGAGTCTGACTGGGAATACCAGACTTCATTTCAGCTCGATGCCGCCACGCTGGCCCACGAACACGTTGAACTGACCTTCGATGGCCTCGATACTTTCGCGGACGTCTACCTGAACGATCACTCCATCCTGCAAGCGGACAATATGTTCCGGCGCTGGCGCGTATCCGTAAAAACACTTCTGCAACCCGGCGCGAATACTCTGCGCATTGTTTTTCGTTCTCCGATTACAAAGATGTTGCCCTATGTGAAGTCTCTGCCTTATGTGTTGCCTGCGATATCGAGCATCAACGGCGGCAATGAAGAGAACATCGCCACCGCGCCCTACACGCGCAAGGCTCCGTATCAATACGGATGGGACTGGGGCCCGCGCTTTGTGACTGAGGGAATATGGCGCACAGTGCACCTTGAAACCTGGGATTCACTGCGCATCGAAAACTTCCACATCCAGCAAGAGAGCATCACGAAAGATCTCGCCAAGCTGGCCGCGGAAATTGAAATTGAAGCAAGCCAGCCCGCCACCGCAACCATAACGTTTGCCCACGATGAACTCGGCGGAAAGTCCGGCGCCAGTGCGAAGCCCGACGTCACCCAAACTGTGCAACTCGACGCCGGGATGAATCACATTTCGTTTCCGCTACGAATCACTTCCCCGAAACTCTGGTATCCCCTGGGCTACGGCACTCAGGACCGCTACCACTTCGCGGCCACGATCCGCCTGGGAAAAAATGTAGGCGCGCACGCCGACGTGAAGACCGGACTGCGCTCCGTCGAACTCCGCCGCGTTGCTGACGAGTGGGGCAAGAGCTTCGAATTCGTCATCAACGGAATTCCCGTCTTCGCCAAAGGCGCCGACTTAATTCCGTTCGACAGTTTTCCAAGCCGCGTTACTCCCGAGCGCTACCGTCAAATCCTCGAATCCGCGCGCGACGCGCACATGAACATGGTTCGCGAATGGGGCGGCGGGCATTACGAGTCCGACATTTTCTACGACATCTGCGACGAACTCGGCATTCTAGTCTGGCAAGAATTCATGTTCGGCGGAGACATGATACCTGGGGATGTGGCGTTTCAGGAGAGCGTGAGGCGCGAAGCGATCGATCAGGTTAAGAGGCTGCGGGATCATCCCAGCATCGTCGTCTGGTGCGGCAACAATGAGGTGGAAACTGGTTGGCTGCATTGGGGGGACCGGCAGGAGTTTCGCGATCGGGTGGCGCGTCCCGTCAGCGAGCGCGTGTGGCAGGATTACATGGTGATGTTTGCTGACATTCTCAAAAGCACAGTCGCCGAATATGCCAGTCCGGTGCCCTACACACCGAGTTCTCCCAGCGCCAATTTCGAGGAACCTCCAGATCAGGATCACAACGGTGATATGCATTTCTGGGCGGTGTGGCACGCGCTGGCGCCGCCGACAGACTATTTGAAAGTGAAGCCACGCTTCATGTCGGAATACGGCTTTCAATCTTTTCCCGAGATGCGCACCATTCGCGCGTTCGCCAAGCCGGAAGACTTTGACATTCGTTCGACGGTCATGCAAACGCATCAGAAGAATCACGGGGGAAATGAGCGCATCCTCACGTACATGCTGCGCGAGTATCGTGAGCCCAAAGATTTCGCTTCGTTTGTTTATCTCAGCCAGGTGCAGCAGGCCGAGGTAATCAAACTCGGCGCGGAACACTTGCGGCGTAATCGCCCGCGCACCATGGGATCGCTCTATTGGCAGCTCAACGATTGCTGGCCGGTTGCGTCCTGGGCGAGCATCGACTATTTCGGCCGCTGGAAAGCGCTGCAATATTACGCGCGACGATTCTATGATGATGTGCTCGTCTCGCCGTACGCGCACGACGGCAAGGTCGAAATTTACGTCGTTTCGGATAAGCTGCAGCCGTTGTCGGGCAAGATTCACGCGCGTCTGCTGGATTTTTCGGGAAACGTGTTGTTTGAGAAAGCGCAAGATGTGCAGATTCCGGCGGCCTCCAGCGCGGTCTACTTAACATTGGACGAGAAAGAACTTTTCGCTGACCCAACGAAGGGCGGTCCTCGTCGAAGCTTCTTAGTTGCCGACCTGGAGGTGGACGGGAAGAATGTCTCGCGCAATCTTGACTTCTTCGACGTCACCCACAACCTTGAATTGCCGGTAAGCCCCAAGATCGAAAACCGCCTCACAAAGACGGCCGACGGCTATACGCTCACGCTTCAGTCTCCAGTTCTGGCTCGCAGCATCCAGATTTCCTTCGGTGACCTCGACGTCCAAATTTCCGACAACTATTTCGACCTGCTGCCCAAAGAATCTGTGACCGTCACTGTGAAGACTTCGATCCCTCTGGACCAGCTTCAGCCAGCGCTGAACCTGGTTTCGCTCACTGACGCTTTTGCCGCGCAGGGGGTCAGTTATTGAGGCCGCCGCTGAGACCTACATCGATGCGGTCGTTTCAAATTGGGATACCTCCACCGTTTGCTTGCAAGCACCTGTTCCCAGAGGTATGATTCGCCTCTACCCAGGGTAAGAAGTTTCTCTCCCACTTCGTACAAGGGCAACGGATCTGGACACCCAACGAGGGGTTGGAGTTTGCAGTGAACTCTTCAGCGCGGCCGCTGATCGTAGACGAGCAGGTTGGTGGCTACAAGATCCTCGGGACGGCCGGCGTCGGCGGCATGGGCATCGTCTACAAAGCTCTCGACCTCAAACTCGAGCGCACCGTCGCTCTCAAATTCCTGCCCCATGATCTGAATATCTCCGCTAAAGATAAAGAACGCTTCCTTCAGGAAGCCAAGACTGCGTCCGCCCTCGACCACACCAATATTGGCGTGATCCACGGCATCGAACAAACATCCGACGGCCACACTTTCATCGTGATGGCCTATTACGAAGGCCTGACGCTCTCCGAGAAGATTCGCCGCGGCCCGCTCTCCGCCAAAGAAGCGGTCGAGATCATGATGCAGTTGGCCCGCGGGCTCGCTGAAGCCCACGAACACAGCATCATCCATCGCGATATTAAGCCATCCAACGTCATCATCACGCGGCAGAACGTCGCCAAGATCGTCGACTTCGGCCTCGCGCGGGTTACCAGTAGTGCCGCAACCACGCTCAATGCCGGCCCTGTCGGAACACTTATCTACATGTCGCCCGAGCAGGTCCGCAACGAACCGCTCGACCGCCGCACGGATGTGTGGTCACTCGGCGTTGTCTTCGCCGAAGTGCTCAGCGGACGCCATCCCTTCGAGCGCGACAACATGTCGGCCGTGCTGTTAGCCATCCTCGAGCAACCGCCACCGGTCGAGAACGTCGATCCCGCACTGGCCGCCATCGTTTGCCGCGCCCTGGCCAAGGATCGCGCCCATCGCTACGCCGATTGCAGGGAGATGCTCGCTGACCTCGAAAGCTGTAAGCCTGCCGCCGACGCGCTCCCCCAGCAACCTGCGTCCCGTGACCTCAAGGTTTCTTCGCGTGATCTCAAGAAGTATCTCGAACACGCTTCCTCCAGCCGAGTTGCGATGGCTCCCATGGAACGCGCGCGCCGCGGAGCCGTGGAGTTGATTGCAGCGTTTCTGCTACTCGCGGCAATTTCTCTGCTCATCCCCTCTGTCCGCCAGCGTGCTGCCTCTTTTCTCTCGCGCAGTGGTGGAACCGAAAATCACATCGCCGTACTGCCCTTCGACAACATCGGCAACGATCCTGCCAGCGAGGCCGTGTCCGACGGCCTTATGGACAGCCTGACCAGCAAGCTGTCGAATCTTGAAGAAGGACAGCAATCGCTGTGGGTGGTTCCCGCCAGCGAAGTCCGCCGTCGAAAAGTTGCCGATCCCGAAGCTGCTCTCCGCGAGTTCGGCGCCACGCTGGTCGTCAAGGGCAGCGTGCAGCGCGACAGCTCGGGGGTGCACCTCACGGTCAACCTGATTCGAACCAAGGACGTCCGCCAGGAGGGATCGCTCTCGTTGCAGGATCGCTCCGGCGATTTCGCCGCCCTGCAGGACCAGGCTGTCTCCGGCCTGGCTCGTCTGATGCACGTCGAGGTTCCCGCCGCAGCCATTCGCAGCGCCGAAGGATCGTCGACTCCCGCCGCTTATGAGTCTTATCTTAAGGCGCTGGGATATATGCAGCGCTACGACAAACCCGGAAATCTCGATCAAGCGATTGCCGCACTCTCGACTTCCCTCACCACCGACCCGCAATTCGCGCTGGGTTATGCGACATTGGGCGAAGCCTACCGCCTGAAGTTTCAACTCGATAAGAATCCGCGATGGAACGAGCAAGCTCTGGCCAACGGCACCAAGGCAACCCAACTCAACGATCGCTTGCCCACCGCGTACGTAACCCTCGGCCGCGTCCACGACGCCACCGGCAATCACGACCTTGCGCAGGAGGAATTTCAGCGCGCCCTGCAACTGGATCCTCGCAACGCGGACGCCATGACAGGCATGGCGCATGCCTATGAAAGTGCGGGCCGTCCTGCCGACGCCGAAGCCGAGTACAAAAAGGCCATCGCCCTGCGCCCCGACTATTGGGACGGCTACAACAGCCTGGGCAATTTTTATGACCGGCAAGCAAAGTATGACGACGCCATCACGCAAATGAAGCAAGTCATCGCGCTCACTCCTGACAACGCTCAGGCCTACATGAATCTCGGAGCGTTCTATATCGACAAGGGCGATCCAAAAGATATCCCCGTGGCGGAAAAAGCCCTAAAGCGATCCATTGAGCTCCGTCCGAGCTACGGCGCTTACGCCAACCTGGGAAGTCTTTATGATTCACAACGGCGCTACTCTGATGGGGCGGCCGCAACCGAGAGGGCCCTGCAACTCAATGACAAGGACTATATCGTCTGGGCAAACCTGGCAGCAGCCTATGAGGGCCTCAAGAACGAGTCCAAGCTAGCGGCCGCCCAGGATAGAGAATTGCAACTCCTCGAAGCGGCCGCCCGGTCCAACCCACGTGACGCGAACGTACAATGCCGCCTCGCCCTGCTGTATGCCTGGAAGAACCTGCGCGACAAGGCTCTGAGCCGCGCGCAATCGGCACTGGCTCTTTCTCCGGACGATCCGGATGTCCTTGAAACTGTGGGTGAGGCCTACGAAAAGCTTGGCGACCGCGCTCACGCCATTCAATACATCACGAAAAGTCTTCAGAAAGGCTATTCGATGGCCACGCTGAAAAACGAGCCCGGGTTGGAGGGCTTGTTGTCCGATCCGAATTTCCGGCCCGATACAAAATGACAATCTGAAAAGGAGAAATACAATGGCAACTGCATACGAACTTCTCAACCAGACTTGGCTCCTCAACATCACGCTTCAGGGAGGCGCAAGCCAAGCCGACAACAAAATCGCCAACTATGATTCGATTGAGTTTCAGAACAACGCACCATTCCCGGTGGCAATTACCTTCACCACGACCAGCGGAACTGTGTTCAACAACATTGCGAGCATCCCGGCAAGCGGAGGGCGGAGCACAGCCCAGCAGGCGCAAAAATCCAACGTGACGGTCAACTACACCATCACCAACCTCAACAATCCCATCCAAGTTCAGGGTCCCTACGGGATCGCAGTTGGAACCGGCCCAATGCAAATCAACATCCAAGGGGGACAGGCCAATCCGACGACAATTTCTATTCCCGGGGGAGGAGAGATTCAGTTTGATAACTTGGACAGCGTTACCTATAACGTCTTCTGGACGCCGACTAACTCGTTCCCGAACGGTTCAATCCTCCCGGGAATGAATGCCGTACAGACCGGACCAGGTGGAAACCTGGCGCAATCGGTAACCTACACGTTTCCGTCTGCCGATGGAACAAACGGGACCGGTACCGTCAAGGTCAACTCCTGATCCTCACGTCTGTGGGAGGGCTGCCATCCTTTCGCGCCATGTGCAGACGGCTGTCGCTTTTTTCAGCGACATTCGTTTGGCTCTCTGCGAAGGGATGGCGCCCCGCCGCTTAGCGCGTGAGTCGCAGGTTCCTGCGCGAAAACCATCCGGCCGGTCACAAAAGCGGACATCTCACGTGCTATCTCAACCGGACATATCATGTGCTAACGACACCGGTTACCTATTTCCTTGACAAGTGCCCGGCCAGCGCGCACTGTGCTGCTGTACTTGGCGGTACCTCACCAGAGTCCTCCCCAAAAAAGCCGATTCTGACTGAGCAGGCCATTCCTGTTAGTCGGCGCAGTCCACGCACACGCCCCGCCCGAAATCATCGTGGACGCAGAAGGAAATCGCCATGCGGAATCACACACAATTGAAGATCGTCTCCGCCAGGGTGCTGATCGCACTCGCCGTCCTGACCGTAACGGCGCAGGTAACCGGCGCAGGTCAGACGTCTGCGAGGCCATCCGCCTCTGTTGCGCCGCAGCCGCCCGACGCCAGAGCGCCCCAGCAAGGGCCCGACCCCGCGCTGCTCGCGAGAAGTAGTAATGCTAACTACGTTGCTGTGACCAGCTATCAGGGAAAGGGTCTTACGTCGGGCGTAATGGCCCCGAGCACGACTCTTTTCCTGCCGGTGGTAACCTACCGTTCGGGCGGAAGTGGAGACTTTTCGGTCGCGGTGGGAGATGTGAACGGCGACGGTAAACCCGACTTGGTTGTGACCAACTCTTGCGGATGTGACCTCGGAGTAGCTGTGCTGCTAGGCAACGGCGACGGTACTTTCCGGACGGCGGTGACATACAATTCAGGCGGGGCATTCGCTGACTCGATAGCGATAGCCGATGTCAACAACGACGGTATACCGGACTTGGTGGTCGCCAACGAGTGCGGCAACTTCAGCAACAACACCTGTTCGGGCACGGGAGAGAGCGGGGTGGGCGTGCTGCTAGGCAACGGGGACGGTACCTTCCGGGCACCGTTGACGTTCCTGTCGGGTGGTACTTACCTGCAGTCGGTAGTGGTTGCTGATGTGGACGGCGACGGCAGGCCCGACCTTCTGGCAGTTAACCTTTGCGCTTTTGTCACCGCTGCCAAATGTCCCGTAACCCTGCGCAACGGTACAGTGGCAGTGTTGCTGAACACGGGCTTCGGAACCTTTCAACTGGCAAACACCTTCGACACGGGTGGGCTAGAGCCGACTTCGATTGCCGTCGGGGATTTGAACGGCAACGGCACGCTCGACCTCGTAGTGGCGAACTCTTTCTCCCGCACCGTAGGCGTGCTGCTGGGCAACGGCAGCGGCTTTTTCCGGAAGGCAATGACCTATCCAGCTGGGAATTTTCCCGTTGCTGCGGATGTGAACGGAGACGGCAAACTTGACTTGGTGGTGGCGAACGGCTCAGTGGGAGTTCTGTTGGGGAACGGTGACGGAACCTTCCGGCCGATAGTTACTTACGACTCAGGAGGGTCTTCTGCCTCTGCAGTTGCTGTTGGGGATGTAAACGGAGACAGTAAAGCCGACCTGATAGTGGCGAACTCTGGCTCCGGCACCGTAGGCGTGCTGCTGGGCAATGGCGATGGAACCTTTCAGAAAGCACTGTCCTACTCCAGCGGAGGGTCCTCGCCTTACTCGGTGGCGGTCGCGGATGTGAACCGCGACGCTAAGCCCGACATCTTGATAGCCAATTCCGGTTCCGGCTCTGTCGGAGTGCTGCTTAACAACTCTGGCGTCCACAATCCGACTTCCACGTCGCTCAGTTCCAGCCTCAATCCTTCCACCTACGGCCAGAAGGTCACTTGGACGGCGACGGTTACCACCTCCGGTTCAATCACGCCGACTGGCAAAGTGACATTCACCTGGGATGGAAACACCATCGGTACGGCGATGCTCAATGCCAGCGGTGTTGCCACCCTAACCAAGTCCAATCTCAACGTTGACACGTTCCCGCTGACGGCGGTCTATTCGGGCGACGCCAACAACCTTGGCAGCACCTCCGCGGTGCTGAACCAGGTGGTGAAGCAAACTTCCAGCTCGGCCACGCTCACTTCGTCGCCGAATCCGTCGACCCAAGGCCAGGCGGTAACTTTCACTGCCACCATCACGTCGCCGACAGTGACGGCACAGGGCCCGGTTACATTCACGGCAGGGACGAAGGTGCTGGGGACGGCTCAACTCAGTAGCGGCCATGCAAAGCTGACGATCTCATCGCTGGCTGTGGGCTCGACTAAAGTCACGGCAACGTACTACGGAGACTCAGACATCGCCAAGAGTTCAGCGTCGGTCACGCAGACCGTGCAGTAAAGACGCAGTTAAGGCGGCTATTGCTGCCGAAATCATCGCAGCGAGAAGGAGATCGGCATGCAGACTCATACACGTCAGATGCGGTCCCCCATGACCCGCAACGACCACGTTCCTCATGTTGCTTCCATACTTGGCGCAATGTTTACAGTTCTGGTCGCCTTCGTTGCCCTAGGCCAAGAATCGGCTTCAGCCCAGCAGTTTGCGAAGCTGTCTGTTGTCGCCGCGCCGGGAGTTGATAACGCTCAGCGCGTTGCTGGGAGCCGTTTGCGGACGGCACGACATGACGCCAATGTGATAAGTCCGGATTCTCTTTCCTTCCTGCCTCCCGTGGCCTACGACTCAGGCGGGTACACAGCTTCCGCTATAGCCGTGGGGGATGTTAACGGCGACGGCAAACTCGACATCGTGATGGGGAACGAGTGCGCCAGCAGCGGTTGTCTTACAGGCGGGGCAGGAGTGGGGGTTCTGCTGGGCAACGGCGACGGAACCTTCCAGGCAGCAGTGACCTACGGCACGGGTGGCGATTCGGGCCCGTTCCGGCCTGTCTCCATTGCAATTGCGGACGTCAACGGCGACCACAAGCCTGACCTGGTGGTGGCGAACGGCCACTCGAATTCGGTAGGGGTGTTGTTGGGCAACGGGGACGGAACGTTCAAACCAGCCGCGACTTATGGATCGGGAGCGTTTTTTCCCATGTCTGTAGCAGTGGCCGATGTAAACGGCGATGGTAAGCCAGACATCGCTGTGGCGAATGAGTGCGGACCGGTTTTTTGCGACGGGTCAGTCGGTGTGCTGCTGGGCAATGGTGACGGCACCTTCCGCTCGGTGGTGACTTACAGTTCGGGTGGAAGCTATGGCCTGTCTGTCGCAATCGCAGACGTGAATAGCGACGGCAGACCGGACTTGCTGGTAGCGAACGGGTGTGTCAGCTTCAATTTCTGTGGGACCAAGGGAGCAGTGGCGGTGCTGCTGGGCAACGGCGACGGAACCTTTCAAACGGCGACAGAATATCTCTCGGGCGGGTCATATCCTTATTCATTAAAGGTCGCGGATCTGAACGGAGATGGCAAACTCGATTTGGTGGCAGCGAACTCCGATTCGGGCACAGTAGGCGTACTGCTCGGTCGCGGCGACGGCACTTTTCGGGCGGCAATGGTCTACAGTTCGGGCGACACGCGTAATGTGATACAGATTTCCTCGGTTGCCGTGGCCGATGTGAACGGGGATGGCCGGCCCGACCTGTTGCTAACCACCGAGTCCATGGGCGGCAACGGAAATAATGGCGGTGCGGTGTCGATGCTATTGGGTAACGGCGATGGAACCTTCCAAACCGCGGTGGAGTTTCCTTCTGGTGGGTATCAGACTCTCGGAGTCGCGGCGGGTGACGTCAATGGCGACGGGGCCTCAGACGTCCTGATTGCTAACAGTTGCAACCAGAACAATATAGGTTGCGGCGCCGGGGGCAACCAGATAAGGGGTGCCGTGACTGTGCTACTGAACACGACGGCGGGCCTGTCGACTACCTCGACCTCATTGATATCTAGCTTGAACCCTTCTATCTACGGGCAAGCAGTAACTTGGACTGCGACGATTACGTCGTCCGGTTCAATCACGCCGACTGGCAAGGTAACATTCACATGGAGTGGAAACACGATCGGTACGGCGACGCTCAATGCCAGCGGTGTAGGCACCTTAACCAAGTCAAACCTCAACGCTGACGCCTTCCCGCTGACGGCGGTGTACTCCGGCGATGCAGCGAACCTTGGCAGCACGTCCGCGGTGCTGAACCAGGTGGTAAAGCAAACTTCCAGCGCGGCCACGCTCACTTCGTCGCCGAACCCGTCCACACAAGGCCAGGCGGTGACTTTCACTGCGACGATCACTTCGCCGACAGTGACGGCACAGGGCCCGGTTACATTCACGGCAGGGACGAAGGTGCTGGGGACGGCGCAACTCAGCAGCGGCCATGCAAAGCTGACGATCTCATCGCTGGCTGTGGGCTCGACCAAAATCACGGCAACGTACTACGGAGACTCAGACATCGCCAAGACTTCGGCTTCGGTCACACAGACAGTGAAGTAAAGAAGCGGTCACAGGAACGTCTGGCAGTGGGCTAATTCAAAGCAGCCCACTACCAAAATCTTAATTGCTGGTAAATGCGGTCTGCGGGGCATAGGATATAAGAGTCTCTTAACGCATCCTTCCGCCGTACGAGGATCGGTGACGGTTCCTTGCGAAATCAGACAGCGTCCCGCTGTTGCAAGGAGCCTCTGTGGCCAACAAAACATCCACTATCCGCTCGAAGATTAACGGCAGGGCCCTCGCAATTGATGGCGTCCCCGTTGAAAATGAGATTCTGCTCAACTTGCCGTCCGACGAACAAGCCTCGATATTCCCCGAGTTAGTCTTCGTGCAGCTCCGGACCCACGACGTGCTACATGAAGCGGGAGAGCCCATTAAATCTGCCTATTTCATGAATGGCGGCCTGGCCTCAGTCCTGAGCGTCATGGTGGATGGGAAGAGTGTGGAAGTGGGATTGACCGGCAAGGAAGGTTTTGTGGGATTGCCGCTCATCGTTGGACTTATCACCAGTCCAACTGTCACTGTGATTCAGGTTCAAGGCTCCGCATTCCGAATAAGCGCCAAGGGCCTGGTACAGGCTCTGCGCCGATGTGCCACCTTGGAGAGGAAACTGCAGCGCTACGTGCAGGTTCTCGCCATGCAGGGAACCCACGTTGCCGCATGTAACCGGCTTCACCAGGTGGACGAGCGATTGGCGCGGTGGCTGTTGATGAGCCAGGATCGGATAGGCTCCGCCACCGTCCCTCTGACCCAGGAGTTCCTTGCCCATATGCTGGGAACGCGGCGTTCGAGCGTCAGCGTGGCGGCGGGTGTGCTGCAGAAGGCAGGATTGATCACCTACACGCGGGGATCGGTCGAGATTGAAAATCGGTCGGGTCTCATGACCGCCTCTTGTGAGTGCTACGAATCGATGCTGCGGCAGAGTGCGAGCTGGAAACTAGAGTCAGGATAAGTTCAGTTCGAGAGGTTCCATGTCATTCAATATGCGCCGGGCAATGTACGCCGGGGGACAGACATGAGGCAGGCGTCGGCTCTACATTTACTGCGCAGGAGGCCGCCGATGCACAGCGACTATTCCTTATCCCCCATCCCGCTCACCGAACCACGTTTTCCAGCATGGCGGCTCACCTATGAAGCGGTCTTGTCTGAGACCGACCTCAAGAAACTGTTCACTCGTGTAGAGGCGGCGGAAGCGGCAATCCTCACCCGTCGTGGCGATATCCAGCGAAACCCGCTCAACCAGGGTGAATGGAAAGCGCTCGAAGAGGCTTTGGCGAATCTAGCTGTCGTGAAGCGAGAACGGCTTAAGTACGTTGCCTGAGACACGATGCGGTAGCCCTGGTCCATGTCGGAGAGATCATCGTGCGCCGCTTCGCGGATGCGCAGCCAGCATTTTCTTGTGCGCGGCGAAAATTCATCGTCACTGAATCGAAATCCACCCGCTCAGACCCCTCCATCAACTGGTATAGTGGTATGACCACTCCGTCGAACCCGCTAAATGGCCTATTCTGGAATCCACGAGCGGGTTCTTGAAGCGGTAGAAATCCACATAAAGGAAACTTCAACTGATGGCAATTGCGACTATTAATCCCGCCACGGGCGAAACCTTGCATATTTTCCAACCCCTGTCTGAGGCTGAGATTGAAAAGAAGCTGCAACTGGCGGTTGCGGCGTTTCGGTCCGAACGGAAGACTTCGTTTGCGGAGCGCGCGAAGCGGATGACCAAGGCGGCTGAAATCCTGGAGAGCGGGAAAGAAAAGTTCGGGAAGTTGATGACGCTGGAGATGGGAAAGCCGTACAAAGCCGCGGTGGCAGAGGCGGCGAAGTGCGCGACGGCATGCCGCTACTATGCGGAGAATGCAGAGCGATTTCTGGCGGATGAGGTCGTGGAGACCGGCGCTAAGAAGAGCTTCATTCGATATTTGCCGATCGGGCCCATCCTGGCGGTGATGCCCTGGAATTTTCCGTTCTGGCAGGTGATCCGGTTTGCGGCTCCGGCGTTGATGGCGGGGAATGTTGGGCTGCTGAAGCATGCCTCGAACGTGCCCCAGTGCGCGCTCGAGATTGAGAAGATTTTTCTGGAAGCCGGCTTCCCTGAGGGCGCGTTCCAGACGTTGTTGATCGGCTCGCAACAGGTGGACGCAATCCTGAACGATCCGCGCGTGGTGGCGGCGACGCTTACCGGAAGCGAGCAGGCCGGCATCCAGGTGGGAATGGCGGCGGCAAAGCGTATCAAGAAGGTTGTGCTGGAGCTCGGCGGCAGCGATCCGTTTATCGTGATGCCGAGCGCGGATCTGGACGCGGCCGTGGCCACCGCAGTCGAGGCGCGGGTACTGAACAACGGGCAGTCTTGCATTGCGGCGAAGCGTTTCATTGTGGCCGAGCCGATTGCGGCGGAGTTCGAGCGTAAGTTCGTAAGCCGCATGCAGAGTTTGCGAGTGGGTGATCCGTTCGACGAAAAGACTGAGCTTGGTCCGCTGGCCACGGCGGATGGTGTGAAGTCGCTGGATGCGGATGTGCAGAAGACAGTGCAGGCGGGGGCGAAGGTGCTGACGGGCGGACATCCGCTGAATCTTCCTGGAAATTTCTACGCTCCAACAGTTTTGACCGATATTCCCAAAGAGTCTCCGGCGTATCGCGAGGAATTTTTTGGTCCGGTCGCGTCGTTGTTCCGCGTCAAAAATATTGACGAGGCGATCGGCCTTGCCAATGACAGCCGTTTCGGCCTGGGAGCGAGTGCCTGGACCAGCGATGAAGGAGAACGCGAGCGCTTCATCAATGAACTGGACGCGGGGATGGTTTTCATCAACAAAATGGTCGCGTCCGATCCGCGCATTCCTTTTGGCGGGGTCAAACAGTCGGGGCATGGGCGCGAACTGGGAGTGTTCGGGATTCGGGAGTTTGTGAATATCAAGACGGTTTGGATCGCGTAGGACGACAAAAAGAGCTTTTACCACAGAGGGCACAGAGGGCACAGAGTAGCGGCGGCAACGGAGAGGACAAGGGATATCAAGATGCCAGCCGTCGAAAAATCCGTTCGGCGAAGCACGAAAGATTGAGCTGGGACGGGTCGATCGGGTGTATCTTCCCGGTCAGAACAATAAGGTCTGATTGCGGGACGCTCCCTATTGTTATGGTTTCCGGCTACTACTTCTGCCGCCTATGGCGCGAGAGTGGAAAAAGGAAATCCCCACTCTTCGCAAAGGACACGAAAAGTGGGGCATCCATGGGTTTCGGTCCGCCCGTGTCTTTTTCACGCCGCACGGCTACGTTTCGCCATGGTAGTCGCGACGGCCATGCCGGTGCCCAGCGCCTGGGACCGGTCGAGCACCTGGCCTGCGACTTGGAGTATGTTGCTTCGCAGACTTCCTTCCTGCAGGCTGTTCGCGACCAATGTCAGTTCGGACGCGATGACTGACAACCAGGGTGGTGGTCCCGGCCACGGCCAAGGCGGACAGATATCGTCGCCGTCTATATACTCCGATATCGTTGCGTTGGCCGCAGCTATGATCTGCTGGGCTGCCTCTTTGTTGGTCATGTTGGTGGCGGCTTCTTTTGAGCTTACGGTTGTCACCAAAAATGCCACTGCCGAATGCACCGATTCCAAGTTGAGGTCAGACGACGCATCGCCTCGTTTATGGAAGCGAGTGGGAGTAGGCGGAGCTTTCCCAGCCTCTCGTTCACGCTCGTAGAGCCACTCGTAGTTGTTATCCAAGGGATTTCTTAGCATGAGATTCTCCTTTCGGGTAGGTTTGGGGCCAGGCTAAGAGGAGAGAACTTCAGATGGACTGACTTAGTTCAGAGGATCTGAGAGAGGAGACGACTTGATTCACTCCATTGCAAAGCACATTCCGAATTCTGACGTTGTCAAGTCGACACTGTGCGTGGTAAGTGCGCTCCCAAGAAGACCACTTATCGGCAGGCAATACAGAGGACGCGGATGTCTCGGCCCTACTCCTTTAAGCGCCAGCGCACTTAGCACCGCGACGACCCGGTTTGGATCGCATCGGTCAAAGAACAGCAGTCTCGTGAATCGTGCATCCTTCGGCGAAGCGTGAAAGATTCAGCAGCGACGCGTCGATCAGGTCTGTCTTTCCCGTCAGGATAAGGTCACTAAGAATTTTTCCCGTGGCCGGGGCGTGCATCACGCCGTGACCGCTGAATCCGTTGGCCAGAAAGAATCCCGGCAGCTCCGGTGCTTCACCCAGAATGGGATGGTGATCTGGCGTCATCTCGTATAGTCCTGCCCAAGCCCGTTTGGGATTGACCGGAAGACCGGCGAAACAAGGGACGCGATCCGCTGCCCGGGTCAGAATTTTCTCGATGAAGGCCGGATCGAAATCTGTTTTGAACCCCGGTGTCTCCTCGGGATCGTTCCAGGCCAGAAGAAATCCGCGGCCCTCGGGACGGAAGTGAAATCCGTTCGACATGTCGATGATCATGGGCGCAGTGTGGGGAAACTCATCGAACGGTTCGCTTGGCACTAACATCCGCCGCAACGGCTCCACCGGCAAATCCACTCCCGCAAGTTTTGCCACTCCGGCCGCCCACGCGCCGGCACAGTTCACCAGCTTTCGAGTCGACACCGCACCCCGCGAGGTTTCAACGTGAGCGATTCCATGCTCGTCGTGGGCAATGCCGGTAACTTCTGTGCTCTTCCAAATCGTGGCGCCGTGATCGACGGCCCAGGTGATGAAGCCGACCATCGCACTGTAGGGATCGACGAATCCATCGGATGAGCAGAAACTCCCTCCGGTGATGTCGTTCGCGCGCAATTGCGGAAACATGTCGCGAATCTCGTTGCCGGAAATCAAGCGCACATTTTTCAGTCCCATGGCTACCTGTCTTTCATAGTTGGCGCGCAGGTAGTTCATGTGCTGACTGCTGGTAGCGCAAAAAAG
>WNFG01000961.1_pt1 | contig 26366 bp, 26 predicted proteins | sample 5400431 | NCBI WGS metagenome assembly WNFG01 (sample SAMN13153346, study PRJNA577476) | soil metagenome | isolation source: 120 cm saprolite under Douglas fir tree site 2 hole 3 replicate 2 | place: USA:California | collected 2015-04-18 | reverse complement strand
CAATTCAACGCGAGAAAATTCCCATCTGTGTTGGTGAACCAGCAAGGGGGTCCTCTGGCCCGATTGGGAGAAAACGCACGGCATAGCCGAAGCGTTCAGCTACTTTGTAGGCCCAGGCTTTAAATTCCTCACGTGTCCACTCAAAACGATGATCCTTGTGCCGGAACTTACCGGCAGGCAAACCCTCGAATTTGACGTTATATTCCGCATTCGGCGTGGTCAGCACTACAGTGTTGGGCCTGGCGAACTCGAAGAGAACACGCTCAAAAGCAGCGAGTCGCGGTGGATCTAAATGCTCTATCACCTCTACAACGGCCGCAGCATCGTATCCTTCCAGGCGCTTATCACGGTAGGTCAGCGCGCCATGTATCAGCGTGATACGTTCCCTCTGTTTAGCAGGCAGGCGGTCAAGGTTTAACCTATCGCGAGCTATTTCCAGTGCCCGATAGGAAACATCCAGGCCCACTATCTGCTCAAAGGCTTTGTCCTTGAGCAGCATCTTGAGCAGCCGCCCCTCGCCACAACCAAGATCAAGCACGCGTTTTGTCCCAACCTGGTGAAGTACGGCCATGACTGCTCCCAGGCGCTGCTCGTGTAAACTCAAACGTTCCTCGATACGTTTTTCTTCGTCATTAGCAGCCTCTTTGTCTATATCCTGGCCAGGAACGTCGTCAGCAACCAGCCGGGCAATAGCATCACGAGCCATGCTGCGTTGATGCTTGAGATAACGGTACGCAATCTGCTCGCGCTCTGGATGAGTCTCCAGCCATCCTCTGCCCCTTCGCAGCAGTTTCTCGACCTCGTCGTCACCGATCCAGTAATGCTTATCATCGTCTAATACCGGAACAAGCACGTACAGGTGCGTTAATAAGTCGCACAGGCGACAATTGCCCTCGAGTGTGACCGAGAAGTACGAACTCGCTCCCCATTCCGGGTATTTCTCATCCAACACGTGTGGTATTGCCGTCACTCTATAGCCCAGCGGCTCAAAAAGTCGCCTTAGAAAATTTTCTCCACCACGGCAGGGAAGTACGGCCAGCTTTGCCTGCAGCGGTATCTGCGTATCAGCCAGTTCCTGTCGAGACGCGGAATGCCCATTGAGGGCCGTACCAAAGACTGCTGCAATCGCTACACTTAAAAAAGAAGATGCCACGTAGGGGCGATCATTGACATATTGTTCCAGGGCAGCTTCCCCACGTAATCCGCGTACGAGATGCACAGGATCAATATCTAAAAGTAGTGCTGCCGTGCAACGCTCGACAGTGGCTTCAGGATAGAATACATGAGCCTGGCCAAAGGAAAGAGCGAATGATTGTGCTCTTTCTGGATTCTTATGCAGCAGATAGCCCAGGTCTGTTGCTGGCCGGTACGTACTTGTAATTGTTAGCAGCATGACTTTCCTCGATAGTTCTTTTTTGCAGAACTATTGTAGCATCGTAGGGATAGATTCACAATAACTCGTATCAAGAGCCAGACATTTGGAGAGAATGGCTGTCACCCCTTCGCTTCGCTCAAGGGCAGGCTCTGAGCGCAGCGAAGGGTCTGGCTCGCCGGATGAAGAGATCCTTCGCTGCGCTCAGGATGACAGCCAGGACACCGCTCCAGTCGGCTCACAGGAAGCCTTCTCTTCACATATCTTATCAAGAGCTACATTACGTTGTGTAATGGCTGGAATACCAGAAGCAGCACGAGCACCGTGAGCATTCCCAGGCCCATCAAACGCTTGCCTGAAAGAAAGAGGAAGTGTACTGCAACGAGCAATTGAGCCCCGAAGATCAAGAACAGCAGGTCGGAAAGGAGGATCAACAAAAGGGTAAGGAATTCTGGTATAGGACCAAGATTTCGGAGAACAGAGAGCAACAAGATTAGCAACGGCACCAGCGCATAGGGTAAAACGCCATACAGGAGACCCCTGGCATAGGCAAGCAAACGATGCTCTATCCACATGATCCTCGCTCTCACGAGCTGGAGTTGCCCCTTCACTTTCTCCATACTCAACGGTCTCTTATGCATATCGTGCTCAAGCATCTGGTCCAACAATGCCTGTAGTTTCGGCGGAATCTTTCGACGCGGAAGAGGTTGTGCCCCACCCACACTTTCTAAAGGGTCCTTTCCCGTCAAGAGGGTTTGCAAAGTCGCGCCCAGGCTATAGATATCGGTTTGAACGGTTGTCTGCGCCTTACCATACTGCTCGGGAGCGGCATAGCCGGGAGAGCCTAGCGGGCCAGTATCCTTCTTCAGGCCAGGGGTAAAGTGGCGCGCAATGCCAAAGTCGATGAGGTAGAGGTGTCCTCTTCGCGTGCGCATGATGTTCGCAGGTTTCACATCGCGGAAAATAATTGGAGGGATGCGCGTATGCAGGTAGGTTAATACGGTAGACAGTGTTATACCGATCTTGAGCACTTGTCTCACCGAGAGACGCCCCTGGCGTGCAAGATAGTCCTCCAATGTCTCGCCCCGGATGTACTCCATGACCACATACCAATGTTGAGGGTCGGCGAAGTGATCGTAGATGCACGGCAGGTTCTCATGCCTCAGTTTGGAGAGTAACGTCACCTCGCGGTTGTAGGTGGCAGTAGCCTCGATAATCTCTCGTGGACTGAGCCGGCTGCGATCGATCTGTTTGATCGCGACCAGCCTGTGCTTGTTTTTGCGATCCTTCGCCTTGTAGACCACGCCGAAGCCTCCCTGCCCGACCTGGCTGATGATCCTGTAGCGTTGGGCAAGAAGAGAAGCAGATGACAGGCAATCAACGGGTGCGGGCGCGGCAAGCGCAGCATATTGTATAACAGGCTGCACAGGTGGCGATGGAGACCCGCTATAGAGCGGTTGCTTGCAAGCGAAGCAAAGCGGCGCATCGCTTTCATTGGCTGCTCCACATTCGGAGCAAAAGAGCAGGTTGGAAGAAATCATATGGGCTGCATCTTTCTTCAGGCACACACTATTCTCACTTTATGAATACGTTGATAATGCTGTATTTATCTCATACGAATTCGCAGCAAGCATGCCTGGAGTGAGGATGCATCCTTCCTACCTAAATGGGGGAGACTGAAATCTTGCTTGTAGCTCTTTCTAATGCCTCGCGATCCCACTGCGCCAGATTCGCCCCGGCTTCGTAGGTGCTCTGGCAAAAATCCAGCAGTGCTTGTTCAGGCGAATCAGCGCTGCGCATGTCATCGTAGCGCAGCAAGAATTCCCCTATTTGGGTGCTGTAGAACGTCGCAGCAGGACGAATCGAGGCCGTCTTGAGTCCAAGCGGCTCAGGATAGGTGTAGGAGTAGAAAGCAGGTGCCGGGAAACTGTCATCGCCGGGCCAGAACCCACAACTACTCTCTTCATGCGAGAAGGATTCCCGCGTCATCCGATCTGCGCCTGGGCGTTCTGGCGCGCGCCGTCCCGAAAAACGGGTCACCGCCAGGTCGAAGCTTCCCCAGAAAAATTGGACAGGGCTGCTCTTGCCGATAAATTGGGATCTGAACGCTTTAAAGACGCTATCCATCTGTACGAGGATACGCCAGAAGCGGTTCACGTATTCCGGATCATAGGAAGCATGCACAAAATCTTCATCACAGCGGATGGGATTAGGCACTTCACATGGCAGCGTGTTGATGGTCACGTTGATATTGAGGGAGCGCAAGGCTTCCATAAACTCGCGGTAAAAATCAGCGACCGAGCGTGGTATCAGTGACATGGCCTTCGAGGCGCCTTCGCTGGTGTGAATGAAGAGGTTGTGATCGATGAAGTCAAAATCGACTTCAAAGGTGCGGCCTTGATACGGAATGGGAGACGTGGTCAGCCCACGCGCCGTGACATAGAACGTCACATGCCACCAGTGGTTCATATGTGGACTCAGCTTCATTCTGACCTTCCCAACGATCTGCGTCCACATGTGAAGGGTATCCAGCGTCTCCTTCCATGCTTCATACGGCAACAATGGCCAACGTTCTATCGTTTCTCCTGCGCTTGTAATTTGTTTTGCGTCCATATTCCTCCCCTGGTTCTCGATAATATCTATTGCTCTTACCCAACAATCCTCGCCATCACGATGCTCCTTCTGTTCTGCTAACTGCCTCCTCCATCTCTTTCCAAGAATCAGTATACAGCGGGGAGCCAGAGATGTCATGACTCAGAAGTTGCATTATACCGCCAATGTACGCGAGCAGCCGGTACCCCTTTCGTGGTATAGACGAACACGAAGACCGCGTGCGTCTTATCTCGCTCTCGAGCGGACATAATTGCTTTTAACTCTTGACTTTTCATCATTTTCAGGTTACACTTATGACCAGATAAACTAATTTAGTCACTTAGTTTATCTGGTCATATAGTCATATAGAGAGGATGTGAAAAGTTGGCAAGTAGCCGGAATGGTGCCAGCGCCCTAAAGGAGGAACAACGATCAAGGCGACAGGAGCGCGCGGACCGCATTCTGGATGCCGCCGCTGAATTGATACTGCGTTGGGGTTATAAGAAAACCACGATCGATGACATTGCAAAGCAGGCGGGAGTGGCGAAAGGAACCATCTACCTGCACTGGAAGACAAGGGAAGACCTGTTTGTAGCCCTGGGCACGCGCGAGGATGTAAAACTGGCTGAAGATATGAAGCAGCGCATAGCAAGTGATCCCGAAGGCTCAACGCTGCGCGGCTTTGTAAAACATACCACGCTTGCCCTGATGAAGAATCCTCTGATGAAGGCTATGCTGCTGAATGATACCGAAATGCTTGGTGAACTTGCACGTAGAGAGTACAGGAGCGCAACTTACGCGGAACGCATGAAAAATTACAAGACTTTTCTTGAGTTCCTGCGTAGCCACGGCGTTGTGCGTACTGACATTGGCATACGCGAGCAAACATATATACTCAGCGCAGTCTGGATAGGATTTTTACTCGCCGATCCCTGGATGCCGGACGAGTTCAAATTTTCTGATGAAGAGGTAGTAGAGATGCTGGCCAATACAGTGCAACTCGCGCTTGCACCGCGCGATACTGCTACAGGCAAGGCACAAGATGACGAAACATTACAAGAGATCTCGAACGCTCTCAATCAGTATATAGATCAAGATGTAAAGGCGATAAAAGAATTGCAAAAGGAGGTAGAGGCATGACTACCCAGGAACCGGTAATCGTGATCGATAAACTACAAAAATCATATGGCAAGGTGCAGGCGGTGCGGGGAATCTCCATGAGCGTGGAGCGGGGTGAAATCTTTGGTTTCCTTGGGCCAAACGGCGCGGGCAAGACCACGACCATTCGCTGCATGCTCGATGTTATTCGTCCCACGTCCGGGACGCTGCGCGTGCTGGGGCTGGACGCGCAGCGCGACAAATTAGCGCTGCACCAGCGCATCGGCTACCTGCCGGGCGATGTACGCCTGCCGGGGCAGATGACGGGCAAGCAGGTCATCAATTACTTCTCACGCCTGCAAGGTCTCGAGCCGGTGCTGCTGAACGAGCTGGTAGCACGCTTTGATGTAGAGATAAAGCGGCCTATAAAAGGGTATTCCAAAGGCATGCGGCAGAAGATCGGCATCGTGCTGGCGTTCATGTGCGACCCAGAAGTGTTGATCCTGGACGAGCCGACTGCCGGCCTTGATCCGTTGTTGCAAAAAGTTTTCAATGAATTTCTGCTGGAAGAGCAAGCGCGGGGAAAGACCGTTTTCATGAGTTCGCACATCATGAGCGACGTGGAGAAGGTATGCCACCGCGTGGGAGTCATTCGTCAGGGCGAACTCGTGACCGTTGAAGAGGTAGAAGCGCTGCGTGAGAAGGCAGGGCAGCGGGTGACGGTAGAGTTCGGCGACACCGTGGCGACGGAAGAGCTTACTCGTATCCCGGGCGTGAGCATGGTAAGCGAGAATAACAATAACAGTTCCTACCACTTCAATATAAGTGGCAATATGGATCCACTTATCAAGGCGCTCAGCCGTCACGAGGTCGTACGCCTGCAAGCCGAAGAGGCACCGCTGGAGGAAGTGTTCCTGAAGTTTTATGAAGAGCCAGAAAAAGCAGCTACAATGGCCCAGTAAGCCGTGTTGCTGCAATACAAGGTGTGATAGGACGACTGCGTCGGTTCTTGCCCGTTCTGCCAACGCCGCTGCGCGTGTTCTTACCCGTTCTGCCAACGACGCTGGCGCTTCTACTGACTTCGTCAGTCAGAACGAAAGGCACTACTGACTAGCGTCAGTCAGGTTGGTGAAAGTAGGAGATATGACAATGGCTACAACTACGATAGCAAAAAGTATCCCGGTGCCGAAGAAGCGTGCGGAGGCACTGGCCGTGATGGTGAGAACCATCATTAATGCGAGGACACCGCTGAGTATCGGCATTTTCTATGGTGCATTGATCGCCTTACTCGTGGCTGCGATTTACCCGGCTTTGTCCCAGGTGAACGTGGGGACATACCTCTCCTCAAGCCTGATATCGGGTCTGATAGGCGCACATCTCACCAACTTTTCAGGCTTTACAACCATCCTGGGCGTTGAACTCTACAGCAGCCTCTACGGGCTGCTGTTCGGCGGTATCCTTGCCTGGATTGCTGGTGGGTCCATCCCCGTTACCATTGAAAACGGCACGCTCGACCTGGCACTCTCGCGGCCCATCAGCCGCACGCGCTACTACCTGGAAAGCTACCTGGGGGTCTTGATCTGCGGCGCGATCATCGGCTTAGTGACAGTCCTCGCGGTCTGGATCGATACATTCCTCGTGAAAAATGCCAATATCAACTGGCAGTGGCTGTGGATCACGCAACTGGTACAATGGGCCTTCATGTTCTTTGCAGCGGGATTGGGCATGCTGTTAGGCTCGTTTATCAATGCCAGCCGTGCCGCCCAGGGCACCGCCCTGGGCATCATCGCCCTGGGCTACCTGATGAACACCTTCGGCGGACTGGCAGACCAATTGAAATGGCTACTCAAGGCCAGCCCGTTTTACTACGCCCCCGCCATAGATCCGCTTGTCTTCCATCAACTGACCTGGTGGTACCCCTGGGTGCTAGTGATCGCGGGCCTGGTGTGTGGCATTGCCGGGCTGGTGGTGTTCAATAAGCGGGATTTGCCCACGACCTAAGACGAAGATGCAGTTTACCGGCGAGGGCGGCCTCACCCCAGCCCTCTCCACGGCCGTGGAGAGGGAGCAGAGGGTGAGGCCGCCCCTACGCGGCTGGTTAGGATGGCTCGGCCAGGGGAGCGCGTTCGGAGAGATGGCCGCCTTCGTCGCCCAGCTCGGGGAGAGTAATGCCCTGCATGCCTAGCATGAGGGTGAGTTCGCCGCCGTGATGGAGGTCGTGGGCGATGATGTGCCAGGTAATCCACTGGCGCGTGAGCGCGTAGTTCTTCCCTCTGTACAGGGTCATAAGCGAGTGCACATCTGTGGTCATGATCTGACTCCTCTCTGTTAGCCGCCTGTAAAACCAGGGGAGAACACCTGTTTACCTGTAGTCTAACACAAAAAGAGGTCAGATTCGGTCCTGTGAGGGTATCAGCAAAGGCGGCTATGTGCCAGGTGTAAGGATGACGACAGGAATTTCACGCGTGGTGCCTTTCTGGTAGTCCGCATAGTTGGAGTATTTGGAGGTGATGACCGGCCAGAGACGCTGGCGTTCCTCCGGGCCTGCCTGCCTTGCGGTGACGGGTATGATCTTCGGCCCAATCTGGATCTTTGCTCGTGGGTTCGCCTGCAGGTTCAACCACCACATGGGATGATTGGCCTCTCCCCAATTGGAGGCAATCACGATGAAGTGGTCTCCCTCGGGCAGGTAAAGCAGCGGCGTTACGCGCTCCTTGCCGCTCTTGCGGCCAATGGTTGTGAGGAGCAAGATCGGTCTGCCCCCCATCTTTCGGCCCACTGCGCCACCGGTGAGGCGATAGAGGGACATATTCGCCCCTGACGTAAAGCGTCTCAGTGCTGCTACCACTCCACCTCTAGAAGGTGGTTGGGTGCTCGGCTTATCAACTGTCATGATGACAACTCCTGGTAGGTTTTTCAGTGATATCGTATCACACAACTACGAGCCTACTCGAAAGCAATACGTGCTCAGTGAAACAATTGCAAGATATGGTATTATATGGTAGAAATAACACCTTTCATAAGGCAGCAGACTCAAACAACCGCATTAAGGATGAAGGAAGTTATAAGCACCTATGGCAGAAGAGAGAAAATTACCTCATCAGGAATCAATCACTTTCGTAGATTGGAGTGTTGCAAATGAGATCGTTCGATCAGAAGACACCAACATTTGCTATATTAAAGAAGGGGTTTTAATTCCTCGTCTCAGTCCTAAAGTCAGTGCCAAAGTTATACAATCCTTCTCCATAAAACTTACCTCAACAGAAGAAGGATATGTTGCAACTAGCCACTTATGTAATATATATGAGCTTGAAAGGACAAAGGGTGAGGCTGTACGCAGTTACCTCTATTCCCTTATCGATGAACTTATCTGGCTACAGAAGCATGAAGAGACTCTGTCAAAACCACTACGAGAGGAACTTAATCGAATAAAAACATATATACGGATTGTGTAGCGGATCGTCGATGGGCATTTGTGTAAGAGACTTAAAGCACGTTGCAAAGGCTGTTCTCGGATGTGAGCTTGAAGATGATGGAGACCACATTAGGTTTAACCTGATAGTAAACGGTAGAGTTATCGCCAACTTTAAGTATTCGCACTCCTGGAGAGGTAACTTCCAAATTCCTGAAGTAATATTGCATAGTCAGGCACGAAGTATGCATTGTTCTCTTCAAATGTGGAAGTCGCTTATCCAAGGTCGTATAGCGAAGGAAACGTATTTCAGGGAACTACTGGAAAAAGAACTCATCAATCAATCAGAATTCGAGATGCTTTGTAAATAGTAAGCCAAGGATATCTGAACAGAAACAATATATCAACAAGAAACTATGCCCTCACCCTTTCAATTTTAAAGCAGCCTTGATCGGATATTCCTACATATCCACGATCTAAATTAGAAGGAACTAGAACCATTCATGACTACTCTTACACCCTGGGATGATGTTATTACTACGGCTACCGCCTATTTACGTGATATTGACCCCATCATGGCTAATGCTACTGAGCGCGTAGGGCCATGTACCTTAACCCCTAATCCCAATCTGTTCGAGACGCTTGTCGATGCGATTATCTCACAGCAAATCTCGGTGAAAGCTGCTGATGCGATTATGGCGCGGCTGCGGGCGGCTGTAAACGGAGGTTTGATCACACCGGAGGCACTGCTGTTGCTCGACGATGATGCGCTGCGGGCGGTCGGCCTCTCGCCACAGAAGATGCGCTACATGCGCGACCTGACGGAGCGGGTCAGCAGCGGGCAGCTCAACCTGGAGCAATTGAGCGAACTTGACGACGAGGCGGTCATTACCGAGCTGGTGAAGGTCAAAGGCATTGGGCGCTGGACGGCAGAGATGATGCTGATTTTTTCGCTGGGCCGTCCCGATGTCTTACCCGTGGATGACCTGGGCCTGTTAGAGGGCGTGCGCGAGGCTTATGGTTTGGAAGCGCGGCCAACTGCGAAGGAGGTGCGCGAACGCGGCGAAATCTGGCGTCCTTACAGGACGTTTGCCACGTGGTATATGTGGGGGGTGCGGCGGCTGGCTATGGGGATTGTCGCTAGAGAACGGACTCGCATTGTGCCCTTGTGATACCATTTAGCTTATGGATACACCCGATAACTACTATGCTATTCTTGGCGTACCAATAGATGCAGATGCTGACACGATAAAGCGAACTTATCGACAACTGGCGCGGCGCTTCCATCCTGACCTGGCGGGACCGGATGGGGCTGTGCAAATGAAGCGCATCAATCGTGCCTATGATGTGCTCAGTGATCCTGAAAAACGCCTGAACTACGATACGATCACCGGCGGTGTGATCGACTTGCGTAAAGGCGGCATGACACGTCCACGCCCCGTGCAGCGCAAATTTGACCTTGCGGATGACATCGAGTTTTCTGGCCTCAGCATTTTTAGCACGAAAGGCCCATTTCGCACGGGTCCCGTACTGCATACAGGGCTGGGCATCGTTTCCACGTTAAATAGTGCGCATACAGAGCACGGGTTCTGTGTAGCTGCAGGCTCGCTCGATGGGAAGGGCTTACTCTGGCGCCCGGAAAGCAGCGTGACACCTACCAGTTTTGCCGCCGATGCTGCGCTCACAGTCGAATCATTGCGAGAGCTGCGTTTCTCCCCGACCGGAGGCCTGGTAGCAGGTTGGGGTAGACTGGGGCTGCATGTATGGGATGCGCTGAACGGCTCGCTGCTCTGGAGCTACGCGCTCGATCAACGTGCGGTCTCCGCACATTATTCACTCGACGTAGTACTGAAGGAATCAGCAGGCGAGACACGCGAGGTATGGATGGCATTACCTTTATTGAGGGAAGATCCTCGCGCCCCGCGTGCGCTTGGCGTGCGCGGAACGGATGTCTTGCATCATGTGCTGGGAACACCAGCCGGTGCTCTGAGCGAGCCACTTGTCTGCGCAGAGTATGAGATTGAGAAGCGGCAATTCTGGGCGATACGCATGCGGGCACTTGCCCAGGACGCGCGAACGCTGCTCACACTCTCCTGCGCACATGCGCCCGGCGAACACGACGAGATGATCATCATACGTCGCTGGGATCTGTATCCGCAGGTACGCAAAAGGTTTGGCGGGAAAACTCAACCTCAAATCAGCGCTTCGCTGCTGGGCGGATTATGCGCTGATTGTACGCCCCCTTATGCTATTACGCCAGATACGCGCACACTCGCGTTTGTTTATGCAGGGAAAACGATTCGCCTGCACGACACCGTCAGCGGAATATACAGTGAGCTGAATAGCGGGACGATGGGAGCGAGTGCAAGAATAGCAGTCTCGCCTGATGGGCAGTGGGTAGCCGTAGCTCGCGAGGATAGTGAAGTGAACGAGGGAGTGATTGATCTCTGGTCAGCCGGCCAGGGGCAGATCGCACAAAAGCTGTATCACCCCTGGCAGATCAGCGCGCTCCACTTCGCGGACAAGCGGTTGATTGTAGCGCTGACCGATGGTACTGTTCAGGTATGGCAGTAATGAGATTGTTGCTTTTTTTATTGCCGTTCGTTCGTGTTAATAGCAGGATTTATTGTTAGTTTTCGGAGAGCATTTTCATTGAGCATTTTCATTGCAACTGCCCAGTGAAGCGAGGTATTGCCCATGCGTATTTCAGTGATTGTCCCGGCATATAATGAAGAAGCGACGGTGGCTCAAGTTCTTGAGTCGCTTTCAAAAGTGCCGCTTGACCTTGAGGTTATTGTTGTAGACGATGCGTCGACAGATCGCACCTGGGAGATTTTACAGGAGCTGCGGCAGAAAGAACCATTTAACACGTATCGTTATATACGTCACGATTTTAACCAGGGAAAAGGCGCGGGGCTGCGCACAGGATTTGGCCTGGTCAGTGGCGATATAGTCACGGTGCAAGATGCAGACATGGAGTATAACCCGCAGGATCTCCCGGCGCTGGTATACAGGTGGAAAGAAGTGGGAGATCCCAAAGTCGCGGTTTATGGATGCCGGGATCTTTCTTATCAGAAGTTTACGACACGCTGGGGCAACCGCTTCTTGACGGCAGTGACAAATATCCTGTATGGTTGCCATATTCACGACATGGAGACCTGTTACAAAATGATGCCAGGGCCGCTGGCACGAGCGCTGCCGATGGAGGGCCGGCGTTTCGAGATTGAGCCAGAGATTACAGCATGCATCGTTCAAGCGGGGTACAAGATTCTCGAAGTTCCCATCAGCTACACTCCGCGCAAAGAGAAAAAACTTTCGCCCTGGAAGGATGGGTGGCCTGCCCTGGCGATGCTGCTGCGCCGCCGTTTCATAAAACGCTTTCGGTTTATAGAACCCACTCCAATCAATGTGGCGGAAGAGCAAATCTCGAAGAAGCAAATCTCGAATGTGCCACAATAGACCTGGTGATTGGACCCGCAGCATTGGGCGGGGCAAGCCCCGCCCCTACGTTTCTTGGAGGTCATGATGTCAGAGCGTCCTAAGATTCTTGTCACTCAGAAGGTACCCGGCCCAGCCTATCCATTGCTCGAAGCGATTGGCGATGTCGAGGCCAACATGGAAGAAGGGGTCATCTGGCCCTACGAAGAACTTCTGCGCCGTGGACCCGGTCACGACTATCTTTACTGCCTGCTCACCGATAACATCGATGCCCACTTCTTAGAAACCTGCGCTGCCGCCACCCCTCGTCTAAAGATGGTTGCGAACATGGCCGTCGGCTTCAACAATATCGATGTTGAAGCGGCTACACGCCTGGGTATAGGCGTAAGCAACACACCAGGAGTCCTTTCTGATACAACTGCCGATCTCGCCTTTGCCCTGTTAATGACCACTGCCCGTCGTATCCCTGAAGCCGAGCGCTTCTTGCGGGCCGGCAAGTTTCACGGCTGGGGGCCCTTGCTCTTCTGTGGAGCCGAGGTACATCACTCCACGCTCGGGCTGGTCGGCGCGGGCCGCATAGGCAAGATCATGGCCAAGCGGGCCAGCGGCTTTGAGATGAAGGTGATCTATTATGACGTGTACCGTATGTCGCCCGAAGACGAAGCCGCTTTACATATGACGTATCTGCCGTTGGACGACGTGCTCAAGCAGGCCGATTTCGTGAGTGTACATACCCCCTACATGCCTTCGACGCATCACTTGATTAGCGAACGCGAACTGGGCTTAATGAAGCCGAGCGCAATCCTGATCAATACGGCACGAGGGCCGATTGTGGATGAGAAGGCGCTCGTCAAAGCGCTGCAGTCCGGAGAAATTGCGGGCGCGGGCCTGGATGTTTTCGAGCACGAGCCTGCCGTAGAGCCGGAACTGTTGACGATGGAAAACGTGGTACTCCTGCCGCATATCGCCAGCGCATCTTTGAAGACACGCACGTTAATGGCGACGATGGCAAGTGACAATATCGTTGCATACTTTCACGGGCAGCGCCCACCCAATCTTGTCAATCCAGAGGTACTCGGATAACAACCCTCCCACCCTCTTTGGGTGGGAGACGCCTTTTTTGGTCAAATTTCATCATAGTGCTCTTGCAATGGAATTCCCCCTCGATAAAGGTTGACATTTCTCTTCACCTTCTTTATAGTTCAATCAGATATAATATCAGGTAGGGAGTTTTTTACTTATGACCCGGGAGGGCGTCCTTTTAGAGAAAGTGCCTGGATTAAAGACTATCTTTCAAGGTAGTGAGCATAGCTATGTTCGCTGCGTTATTGCCGATCTCGCGGATCCGGAACGGCACTTTGAGTGCCGCGTCTTAGACGAAGAAGACATACCCGTCGCAATAGGAGAGCATATTACTCTTGAAGTTGTTAAAGTTGTAACAGATAGGCGTAGTGGAATTGTAAGATTTGATTGTCACCTGGTGAAAAAGCCGGTATAGATAGACCAGACTGGAGAACCTATGAACTGTCCTCGATGCAATACCGAACTGCCGGACACAGCCACATACTGTGTTCAATGCGGTGCACCTAGCCATCCGGCTTCATTTTCTTACTTGCCAGAAGGAACACCACCATGGCCCACGAGCGCGCCGAAGAATTTTTCCTACATGCAAGAAACTAATGTGCAGCCCGCTTCATCTACGTACGTAGAAGGAACTGTTTCTCACCTAAAAACAGCCGCACCCAAGAAATCATCACTCAGCTTCCCGGTCATTATTGGCCTGTTCCTTCTGAGTATTCTCGTTGGAGGCGGCGCGACCCTTGGCATCCTCGCTGCCAACGGTACTCAGCTATTTGGCACTCCACCAACGCAACGGGCCGTACGACTGCCAACGCCCAGCGCTTCATCTACGCCTGGAGCATCATCCACAGCGCAGGGAAATCAACTGCCAACACCGACCTCGTTCCAGAGCATCACCTTGACCGGCCTGGGTATCTCGCTGAAATACCCGTCGGACTGGCAGAAAAGTGGTCCCACAACGACCCAAACCAACGACCTCGAGGTCAGGCTGGTCCCTTCGCAGCAGCTTGGTATGGAATTTCGTATCATACGCTTCTCGACAAGCGATTCCACCAGTATTGCAAATCCCAACGCAGCCAACCAGGCCAGCTTGCAAGCATTCAGTCAATTCCAGGGAGTGACTAACCTGACGCCGACAACCAGCGCACAACCTACTATCGGAGGAGTGCAGTGGAACGAACAGGATGCGACTTTCACAGGGCCGAACAATGTCCAGTACGATTTTGTAACCGTCGCGGTACAGCATAACAAAACGTACTATGAGATATTCTTCTATAGCCCTAACTCGTACTTCAAAGAGGCTGTTCAGAAGTACTTCCAGCCGATGTTGAATTCATATAAGTTCCTGTCGTAGGCCGCGCGGCAGGGCATCAATCCTGGGCTCGCGCCTTAGATTGATGCCTTGTGGTCGCCCTGAAGCCTAGTTGGACAAAGCCTAGTAATCAGGCATGGCCGGAGCAGCAGACCTCTCCTTCTCGGGCAGGTCGGTGATCAAAGCCTCGGTGGTCAGGATCATGGCCGCGATGCTGGTAGCATTCTGCAAGGCCGAGCGTGTCACCTTCGCCGGGTCAATGATCCCCGATTCGACCATGTCCTCGTACTGGTCGGTCAGCACATTGTACCCATAGTGATCGCTCTTCTTCTCTTTCTGGATGCGGCGCACACCTTCGACGACAACCGCCCCGTCTCTCCCGCCATTGATGGCGAGCTGGCGCATCGGCTCTTCCAGCGCACGGCGCAGGATGCTGACACCCGTGCCGGCATCGCCTGTCAGCTTCAACGCGTCGAGGGACTGAACGGCGTTCAACAAGGCCACGCCGCCGCCAGGCACAAGGCCCTCTTCTACGGCTGCGCGGGTAGCGGAGAGCGCATCCTCCACGCGCGTCTTGCGATACTTCAACTCTACTTCCGAGCCGGCTCCCACCTTGATCAACGCCACGCCACCAGACAGCTTGGCCAGCCGCTCTTGCAGCTTCTCACGGTCATAGTCGCTGGTCGTCTCGTCAATCTGCGCCTTGATCTGCCGGATGCGCGCCTGGATCTCCGAGGCATTCCCCTTGCCCTCGACAATCGTCGTGTCATCCTTGTGGGAAACGACGCGGCGTGCTTGCCCAAGGTCGGTTAGCTTGGTATTATCGAGACGGCGGCCCATCTCTTCGCTGATGACCTCCCCGCCGGTCAGCACCGCAATGTCGCGCAGCATCTCTTTGCGCCGGTCCCCAAAGCCCGGGGCCTTGACCGCCAGCACATTGAGAATGCCACGCAGCTTATTCACCACCAGCGTCGCCAGCGCTTCTCCGTCTACATCCTCAGAGATGATCACAATCTCGCGACGCCCCAGCTGCGTCAATTGTTCAAGGACGGGTAAGATGTCCTGCACCGCGCTGATCTTCTTGTCGGTGATCAGGATGTAGGGGTCATCGATCGTAGCTTCCATCTTCTCGGCGTTGGTCACAAAGTAAGCCGAGCTGTAGCCCTTGTCGATCTGCATGCCCTCCACGTACTCGGTCTCGAAGTTGATGCCGCGCGACTCCTCTACCGTGATCACCCCGTCTTTGCCTACCTTGTCCATCACTTCGGCGATTAACTGCCCAATAGCATCGTCAGCAGCCGAGATGGAGGCAACCTGGGCGATCTCTTTCTTGCCCTCCACAGGGATCGCCTCCGAGCGAATGTACTCGACAACGGCCTCGGTACCTTTGTCGATGCCCTGCTTGAGCTGCATGGGATTGGCTCCGGCTGCCAGGTTCTTCAAGCCCTCGGTCACAATCGCCTGGGCGAGCACGGTAGCGGTGGTGGTACCATCGCCAGCAACATCGTTGGTGCGCGTGGCTGCTTCCTTGAGCAGTTGGGCGCCCATGTTCTCAAAGGGCTGCTCCAGTGAAATCTCTTTGGCGACGGTGACCCCGTCATGGGTCACGGTCGGTGAGCCAAATTTCTTGTCCAGGGCGACATTGCGCCCCTTGGGGCCGAGGGTCGCTTTGACCGCTTCGGCCATAAGGTCGATGCCTTTCTTGAGCGAACGACGAGCATCATCGTCGAATACCAGTTGTTTTGCCATCGAAATAATCCTTCCTTTTCGAATTGATCAGTCTGAGCTAGCCAATGACGGCCAGGATGTCATTTTCTTTGAGCACGAGGTACTCTTCATCATCGAGCTTGAACTCAGTACCACCGTACTTGGCGAACAGGATGCGGTCGCCCTCGCGCACATCAATGGGGGCGCGGTCGCCATTGTCAAGCAGGCGGCCCGTGCCGACAGCAATCACAGTACCCTCCTGGGGTTTCTCCTTGGCAGTGTCGGGAATGACGATGCCACTCTTGGTAACTTCTTCTTTGGCGGCGGCTTTGACGACCACGCGGTCGCCGATAGGACGAATCTTTGCCACGTTGTATGCTCCTCCTCTTAATTAATCTCCATCGAGATAATGGATTACGCCCGAAATAGTGACCGAGCGATACAGTGAGTAATCACAGTTGCAAGGGCCTCCGGCGGCACACCCGGTGCAGCAGTAGGTCTTTCCTTGAACTATTGTAGGAGTCCAGAGGATTTCAATGTCGCAGTTCGCACAATGCACGAGCGAGTTGTGCTTCTTCTCAAGCGGCTGCTTATTCTGTTTTCCACCCTGCTGAGCGCTTTCCGCGTACATAATCCCTCCGCCCATGTGTACTCGGTTTACCTTCGATACTGAGAGTATCTCACAGCATATGTTAGAAGCGCATAGGAGAAGTGTTAGAGAAGTGTTAGAATCTGGAGATGATATAATGTTTCGTATGACTAAAAGAGCCTGGGGAGGTACCTGCGTATGGCCTATATTTCCACTGTTCATGATAAGGCATACACCCTCGATACCGGGGGGGAGGGGCAGCAGAGAAAAATCGCTATCGAGGGTGTGACGCATGACATCGATTGGCGCCAGGTCGCCCCGCTTGCCGCTGACGGAGGGGGGCCGGGCAGCGTAGGAGGCAGATATAGCCTGCTGATTGCAGGCAAATCATACGAGGTCTTTGCACGGCGCCTCAACAAACCCGGTGAGAAAGGCAATCGTTACGAGGTTCTGGTTGCCGGGCAACGCTTTGAGGTAAAAGTTGAGGATGAACGCGAGAAGACATTATCGGGTTCGATCCAATCAGCCCACGAGTCCGGCGAGGCGCTGGTACGCGCACCCATGCCAGGGCTGGTGCTGGGCGTGCCATTGGAGCCAGGGGCGCAGGTGGCACGAGGACAAACGGTTGTCATCCTCGAAGCGATGAAAATGGAGAATGACCTGGCCTCACCAATCGCCGGGAGGGTGAAGGAGGTCAGGGTGAGCAAGGGTCAGACGGTGAACCAGGGGGACGTGCTGGTCGTGGTGAGTGGAGAATAGCCTCAAATAAAACCACATCCTCCTCTATATGCTATAATGCAGGTGCAAGCAAAGGGAGGATATGCATGGAGCTGCACGAGAGCAGAAGCGCTGAGGAGTGGCGAGTTACCACCGCCCGCGAAGCGAAAGAAAAGGCTGCGGAGCGTCAAAAAAAATTTGTCACAAGTTCGGATATTGAAGTACCGGACCTCGCTAGCGAAGAGGATCTGCAAAATTTCGCTACCCATGACAACCTTGGGTACCCCGGTGAGTTTCCTTTCACCCGTGGCATTCACCCCGGCATGTATCGCTCGCGCTTGTGGACGATGCGCCAGTATGCAGGCTTTGCTACGGCAGAAGAATCAAATAAGCGCTACCACTTTTTGCTCTCGCAGGGGACGACGGGTCTCTCTGTCGCTTTCGATCTACCCACCCAGATGGGCTATGACGCCGATAGCCCCCTGTCAGAGGGCGAAGTAGGCAAAGTTGGCGTCTCGATCTCCAGCCTGGAAGATATGGAGACCCTGCTCAGTGGTTTACCCCTGGAGCGTATCAGCACTTCGATGACGATCAATGCTACGGCCAGCATTCTGCTTGCGCTGTATATCGCTGTTGCGAAAAAAAAGGGCGCTGACACACGCAAGCTCTCCGGCACAGTGCAGAATGATGTGTTGAAAGAGTACATCGCGCGCGGCACATACATCTACCCGCCGCAGCATTCGATGCGCATCATCACCGATATGTTCAGTTACTGCGCTGCGCATCTGCCCCGCTGGAATCCTATCAGCATCAGTGGCTATCATGTACGCGAGGCAGGCTCAACGGCTGTCCAGGAGGTGGCTTTCACGCTTTCCAATGCCATTAGTTACGTACAGGCCGCCCTGGATGCTGGACTCGATATAGACGCTTTTGCAGGGCGACTCTCCTTCTTCTTCAACAGCCACAATAACCTGTTTGAAGAGGTTGCCAAGTTCCGCGCCGCCCGCCGCATGTGGGCGCACATCATGCGCGACCGTTTTCATGCGCGAGACCCGCGTTCAATGATGCTGCGCTTTCACACCCAGACGGCAGGCTCGACGCTGACCGCCCAACAGCCCGATAACAATATTGTGCGCACGGCATACCAGGCGCTGGCAGCAGTGCTAGGCGGCACGCAGTCGCTGCATACCAATTCAAAGGATGAAGCGCTTTCGCTGCCAACCGAAGAGGCTGTGCGTATCGCCCTGCGCACGCAGCAGATCCTCGCCTACGAGAGCGGCGTTGCCGATGCCGTAGACCCCCTGGCAGGCTCATATTATGTCGAGTACCTGACGAACGCGCTAGAGGAGCGAGCCTGGGATTACATACGCAAGATCGACGCCCTGGGAGGCAGCGTGCACGCTATCGAACGCGGTTTCATGCAGGCGGAGATCGAGCAGGCGGCGTATGACTATCAGCGCGCTCTGGAAGAGGAGCAAGCTGTTGTTGTAGGCGTCAATCGCTTTACGCTGGAAGAAGAGGAGCGACCGGAGTTGCTGCGCGTTGACCCCGAGGTAGGCAGGCGGCAAGTGGCAAAGCTGGCAGCCCTGCGCCAGCGGCGCGACAATGAGCGGGTGCAGCACACTCTCACCGCGCTGGAGCGAGGAGCAGCGGGCACTGAAAACCTCGTGCCGCTGATCATCGACGCCGTCGAGGCGTATGCCACCCTTGGAGAGATTAGTGATGCGATGCGCCATGTCTTTGGCGAACAGCACGAGTTTCGTAGTTTAGCGTAGAATAAACAGTGAGTTATGAATCATAGAAATCGGGATGCGCTACAGAGATACGACGCGCATCCCGCACGCGATGCTGAACGTAGTCAACTGAGTCTTGATTGTGAAAGGCCAGGTCTGGCAGGGAAGGCCGAGGCTCCTATCGGAGTTTTTGATTCGGGAGCAGGAGGGTTAACTATTCTCTCGGCTTTGCGTCAGGAATTACCTTACGAGAATTACATTTATTTCGGCGACACCGCACATTGTCCATACGGCACGCGCAGCGACGCCGAAATTACCGAACTATCCGTTCAAGCCTGTTGTTTCCTGGTCGAGCAGGGGGCGAAGCTGATTGTTGTGGCCTGTAATACCGCCTCGCAAGCAGCACTGAATACCTTGCGCGCCACTTTTTCATCGGTGCCCTTTGTAGGTGTTGTACCCGCGGTGAAACCGGCTGCACGCGCAACGAAAAAAGGACGTATTGGTATTGCCGTAACTAACCAGGCCGCCAGGGCCATTTACCTGCGGCAACTCATTGACGAGTTTGCTGAGGGTATCCAGGCATACGCCGTCGGTTGCCCCGAACTTGTAACGCTGGTTGAACGCGGCGAACTTGATGGCCCGGTTGTAGAGGAAACCGTAAAGCAGGCATTAGAGCCGGTATTGCGGGAAGATGTAGATGTGATTGTGCTGGGCTGCACGCATTTTCCTGCGTTGCGACCCGTGATTGAACGCATTACCGCGAACCAGGTACAAATTATTGACAGCGGCATGGCAATCGCGCGCCGCACCCACTCTGTACTGGACGCGGGGGGATTGATGCATTCAACCGGCTCCAACCACATGCATGAGGGGGAGTTACAGGTATGGTGCAGCGGCAACGCAGGAGCTTTTAGCGATGTTGCCAGTAAACTACTGGGTCAGATGGTTGTCGCCCATCAAGCTACATTTTAATCACATAAGGAGTTATATGCAGGATCATCTTGCTGCCGATACAGACGAACAGGCCCTCATTGAGGTGCCGGAACCGAAAGCGTGGCACGTCCGTTTTGCCCGTTATGTTTCGCATGTCCTGGCGCCTGCGCCACTTTCTTTACCATTTGTATTACTGGTGGCTTTTTACCACACGCGTGATCAGTTAGCGGCATTAGTCTACGCCTTTATTACCCTCTTCTTTCTCAGCATTGGGCCGCTCATTTATATCATCATCGGCGTTCGCCTGGGTAGACTCTCGGACGTGGATGTGAGCCGCCGCACTGAACGGGCAGGCCCGTTTCTCTTTGGCATTACCTCGGTCATGATAGGCTGGCTCGTCCTGCTGCTCATTAACGGACCCAAAGACCTGGTAACTGCGCTGATCATCACGGCAGTGAGCGGGGTGGTGATGATGGTAACGACGCTGTGGTGGAAGATCAGCATTCACGCTTCCTCATTAGGGGGCGCAGCAACGGTGCTCACGGTGCTCTACGGGGCAGTGATGTTACCCGCATTCTTATTGCTCGCGCTGGTGAGCTGGTCGCGAGTGGTGCTGCGCCGCCACACGGTCACACAGGTAATCGCAGGGTCGCTCGTGAGCATCGCTTTATCGCTGGCGATTTTAAAGCTCAGGGGAGTATAAAAATAAGTTTCAAAAAGTATAGCGGTACAACCAAGTATTTCGTCTACCGGCATACAAGAAATCCTCTGGGTGGCTATCTCTCAATGATAACCACCCAGAGGCATCATCTGCCCGCAGCTAGGAGCCGCAAGCGAAAGCGCTGCTCATCTACTCAGGCAGGGCAGGTGCCGCCGTCACACCACCACAACCAGATGTTTTCGCTTGAGCCGATACCGACTGCCGAGGGAAGGTAGTTGTGGGTGCCTTTATGGTAGACCGCTAAATCGGGTGAGCTAAACTCGACGATGAACGGGACGTCCGTCACCTCAAGCTGGTTGATGCCCTCAAAGGCTGTCTTGCGCGCAGTCGAGTCACCAGTTGACAACTGCTGCTTCTGCATGGCCTCCATCTGCGGGCTGCAGTAGAAAGCCAGGTTCCCTGTCCCTTTTTCAGCGCAGGTTAAAATGATGGAATTGTCAGGGTCATAGGCACCGGATTCTGCAAACTCCGCAATGTCATACTTACCCGGCACCCCTCCGGGCAGGAACGACCCGAAGAACGTGCTGGCAGGGTAGTTCATGATGTCGAGCTTGATGCCGATCTTCAAAAAGTTCTGCTGGTTGATCAACTGGTCGTCAGCACGCCACAGGTTGCCGGCCGTCGTCGAGTACTGGAACTCCAGGCGCTGCCCGTTCTTGCTTCGTATCCCGGTAGTCGGGTCTTTGACCCAGCCGTGCTGATCCAGCAGCGCATTAGCGGCAGCGAGATCAAACTTCGGGCAGGCAAGACTTGCGGTGTAGCCTGGCACCTGCACGGACGGATGATCCTGGCAGCGTGTTCCGGCAAACCCGCGACGGGCGACCTGGATCAGCGACTGCTGGTCCACCGCCATCGACATCGCTTGCCGCACTTCAGGGTTGCCACCCAGGATCTTGTTGTTGAAGTTGATCCAGATCGCCTCCCAGCTATACGAGTTCGTCCCCGTGCCACCGCCATCGCCGATCGTTGAGTAGTCGCTCAGTTGCTCATACGCCAGCGCCTTGCTCACATCCAGGAACCAGGCCGAATCGATGCTGCCAGATTGCACATCCTTCAAGATGGTGTTCTGGTCGGTCACAATGCGCCACACGACCTTGTCCAGGTAGGGCAGGCCCTGGGAGGCGAGGTAGTACTTCGGGTTGCGCACGATGGTGTAGTGGTCGCCGGGCTTGCTCTCACTCATCATGAACGGGCCACTCGTGACCGATGGATTCAGGTTATCCGGAGACTTGATGATGGCATCCGGGGCCATACTCGAATAGTGGTGTGCCGGCAGCGGGGCGGTGCCTCCATCGGCCCACTGCGAGACGAACGACACAAACGGAGTCTTCAGGTGGAAGGTGATCGACAGGTTGTCGCTGGACACATCCGCGGACGCGATATCCATGACGAAAGCGGTGTTATAGGCGGCAGCCTTGGGATTGGCCCACAGCTTCCAGCTGTAATCCACGTCCCTGGCGTCCAGCGGCTGGCCGTCGGACCACACCAGGCCCGAGCGCAGGTGGAAGGTCACGGTCTTGAGATCGGCGCTTACGAGGCCATTTGCGACGGTTGGGACCGGTGTGGCGATGCCAGGCATCAACTGGCCTTGAGGGGTGCCATAGATGAGCGGCGCGTACAGCCCATACATGACCATGTTCGCAAAGGTCGAGCTAGGGAAATTGGGGATGAGCGAAGGCGGCTCTTCATAGAGATCTTCAATCCAGGTGCCGCCCTTCACCGGAGTGCCGGTAGCGGACGTCGACGACGAGCTTGGCCCCGCCCCACCGCAGGCGCTCAGCATGAGCACGAGCAGCACAACAAAAGAGAAGGACATCGTTAGAAAACGCGGTCTGGGTTTTGTGCGCATCATTTCCTCCAATATATAGACTTTTTTGACATAGACTTGTTTGGCCTTCTAGGGGAAGTCTACCATGCTGCATTCACAGTCTGGCTGTGAATTTTTACCGTTCACCGTCGTATATCCAGTAAGTGACCGGCAACACCTTCATTCAGGTAACGATAGCATTGTAGGTCAATGAAAGAGAGCGGGAACAGGTCGCGTAGCGTTCCACCCCCCGTTCTTCATCGGCCTACCTCGCAAGAGAAGGATGGGCGGAATAGTCCCGCTTTTCCCAGCAATGATTATCTTTCGGAGAGAGCGGGAGGATCTATGGAAGACCAGCAGACATTTCCCTCCAGTTTTGGAGAGCTGCTGAAAACCCATCGGAAGCGCAAACGGCTGACGCAAAAGCAGTTGGCGCAGCAGCTCGGGGTGCATGCGAATACCATCTCGTCATGGGAACTGGGCACCTATTTGCCCGACACCCGCGGGCTGGTTCTGGAACTGGCCAGGCACCTGGCTCTGGACGAGCAGGAGACACGCCAATTGCTGGAGGCCAGTTTGACCGCGCTCTCTCCCCACTGGTTGGTCCCTCTCTCGCGCAATCCATTCTTCACCGGGCGCGAAGAGATTCTGGAGGCACTGCACACGCAACTGCATGTGGAGCAGGTGGTCGCTCTCACCCAGTCGTATGCCTTACGTGGGCTGGGAGGGATCGGCAAAACGCAGATCGCGCTGGAGTATGCCTACCGGCACGCCCTGGAGTATAGCGCCATCTTCTGGATCGAAGCAGAAACCATCGAACATGTCATGTCGAGTCTGCTGCGCATCGCCGAGCTGTTACAGTTGCCCGAGCGACAGGAAACGGATCAGCAGCGCATTGTGGCGGCGGTGCAGCGCTGGCTGAGCAGCCACAGCCGGTGGCTGCTGACCTGGGATAACGTGGAAGACCTGGAGTTGCTGCAACGTCTGCTGCCGCCAACCCGGCAGGGCGCGACCCTGATCACTACACGCCACCAGGCGCTCGGAACGCTGGCGCGGGGAATGGACCTTGCGCCAATGGAGCGAGAGGAAGGGATGTTGTTTGTGTTGCGACGGGCCAAAGTGCTCGAGCCAGAAGCCACGAGCGAGCGGATGCACCGGATTGCCGTGAGCATGCCCGCTGAGTATGCCGCGGCAGAAAAACTGGTGGCAGCCATGGAGGGGATTCCCCTGGCCCTCGACCAGGCGGGAGCCTATATTGAGGAAACGGGGTGTAGTGTGTCTGCTTATCTCGAACGCTATGAGCAGCAGCGCGCCCGCTTGCTGGATCGCCGTGGTGTCCTGGGAGGAGATCATCCGCACTCCGTGACGGCCACGTTCTTGCTGGCGAGTAAGCGGATAGAGCGAGAGCAGAGCGCGGCAGCGGACCTGCTGCACGTGTGCGCCTTGTCCCTGGCTACCGATCCCAGCCAACTCGACCAGGTCATCGCTGTCCTGCGAAGCCTGTCGCTGGTGCAACGCCAGCCAGAAACCCGCACGCTCTCCATGCATCGCCTGGTGCAAGCGGTGCTGCGCGAGCAGATGAGCGAGCCGGAACAAGCGGAGTGGCTGAGGCGGGTGGTCGCAGCGCTCAACGCGGTGTTTCCTGACGTTACCCACGAAGCCTGGGAGCAGTGTGAGCGCCTCCTGCCGCATGTGTTGACTGTTGCGGCCGCCATCCCGGATTGCGCAGGAGACCGGGAACTGGCTGAGGCGCTGCAAAAAGCGGCAGATTACCTCTGTTGCCGTGCCCGGTATGAGCAAGCGGAACCGTTGTATCAGCGGGCTCTACGCATCGGGAAACAGGTATGGGGACCAGCGCATCCCCAGGTGGCCTATCCGCTCTGCGGTCTCGCGTATCTCTACTATGAGCAAGGGAAGTACCAACAGGCGGAGCCATTGTATCAGCGGGCATTGCAGATCCGAGAACAGGTGCTGGGGCTGACACACCCTGATGTAGCTTCCACGCTCCAACGCCTGGGGCTTCTCTATTGGAAGGAGGGGAAATACGAGCAGGCAGAGCTGTTGTATCAGCGAGCATTATACATCCAAGAACAGGCGAAAGGCGCGGAGCATACTGAGATCGCGCATCTTCTCAATGACCTGGCGATTCTTTCCGTAGAGCAGGGGAAGCATGAGCAGGGCGAGCTGTTGTATCAGTGGGCGCTGTCCATTTGGGAACGAGCGCTGGGAGCGAACCATCCTGATGTAGCCATGCCGCTTAACAACCTGGCAAGTCTCTACATAGAGCAAGGGAAGTATGAGCAAGCTGAGCCGTTGTGTGAGCGAGCCATTGCCATATGGGAGAAGGCGCTAGGGGCAGAGCACCCCGAAGTGGCCTATCCGCTCAGGCATCTGGCAGATCTCTACATGGAGCAAGGGAAGTATGAGCAAGCCGAGCCGTTGTACCGGCAGGCGTTGCGCATCTGGGAACAGGCATTGGGACCGGAGCATCCGAATCTGGCCTATCCATTCCTCGGCCTGGCAATCCTTTTTACGAGACAAGGGAAGTATGAGCAAGCCGAGCCGTTGTACCGGCAGGCGTTGCACATCTGGGAACAGCGCTTCGGTCAGCACCATCCTGCGATAGCTCAAACGCTGCATGATCTGGCCATCTTCTATCAGAAGCAGGGCAACCTGAGCGAGGCGATAGCTCTCACCGAACGCGCCTTGGAGATCCGCTCCCAGTCCCTGGGAGACGCTCATCCCAAAACGGTCGCCACCCGAGCGCTTTACACTCAGCTTGTATAAGGCTGAGAGCGGAACTTTTGACAGCTCGACCATAAAGAACGTTTGTTCTTGACAGGAGCAAGGGTGGCACGTTATACTCGACAGAGAAGCGTGTCGAAAAGAGCAAAGAAAGGACCAATGGATGTCAGTCACACTCATCAACCCGTTCGAGGTTCCATCAGGTAAAGAAGAACAATTCCTCAGGGAATGGACCGCAGCAGCCGAACTGATGCGACACGAGCCCGGCTTTCTCTCCTCCCGGCTCCACCAGAGCCTCAACCCACAGGCGAAATTCCGCTTCGTCAATGTCGCCCAATGGGAATCCGCACAGCACTTCCAGACCGCCATGAGCAAAGAAGCTTTCCAGAAAGCCATTGGGCAAATGAACTACGTTGCATACCCTGCTCTCTACGAGATCATCGCTGAATAAACGTCTAAGAGAAGGCGTGAAGAGATGCGTGGGAAATTTGGCCCGCACACCTCTTCTGTAGATGCCAGAATAAAATGCCTCATAGTCACCTTTGATGAAACGAGAATGGGTTCATGCGCTGACAGGTGAAACGATTTAATAAGTTCATCTTTCACCAAATTTGACCATGAGCCGAGTTATGGTCTTTTTGACATGGTATCTTAGAAGAAGAAACCAAGACCTTTTTCCATCGAGGAGGAAACAAAAGTGACAACATTACAAAACCAAAGCCCAACGCTTACCTATGACGTGTTCGCGTTAAAGCGCCCCGGCCTCACCCGTGACTTACCACCAGGCACTGAGTCGTTGCAGTGGGTCGCAAATACAGCCACGCTGATCGCAGGCTCACAGGATGCCGTTCTTGGTGATACCTTTGCGACCATTGACCAGAACCGACAATTGGTGGATTGGGTGAAGAAAAGTGGGAAAAACCTGACCACGATCTATATTACCCATGCGCATGGCGACCATGCATTTGGTATCAAGATATTACTGGATCATTTTCCGCATGCAAGAGCCGTTGCAGCGCCTGCTGTTGCCAAAGCGATGCACGCGCAAATCGATCCAGATTACCTGAAAAACTTCTGGGAGACACGTTTCCCAGGGCAAATTCCTGAACC
>WNFG01002329.1_pt1 | contig 26367 bp, 23 predicted proteins | sample 5400431 | NCBI WGS metagenome assembly WNFG01 (sample SAMN13153346, study PRJNA577476) | soil metagenome | isolation source: 120 cm saprolite under Douglas fir tree site 2 hole 3 replicate 2 | place: USA:California | collected 2015-04-18 | reverse complement strand
CCCGCTACCCAATCGCGAACGGACTGCGGTAAACAGATACAGACGAACTAGGAGCCCCGAGGTTCTCGAAGTGACTCAGCCGAGCACGCGCTGCCAGACACCCTCGTACTCCGTCACTAAGGCATCCGCGTCGACATCGATCGCAGCCCGGAAACCGCCGCCACGACTTGTATACCGGTAACGATGCGCGCCAATGCGCTCGTATTCCTGCTTCAGCGGCTCGACCGTGAGTTCTGGAAACCGCACCCACGCCACCGTCATTGGAGTACTCCGCGCCGCTATGGGGAGATTCAGGCGGCGGATGGCAATCGTATTCGTTGAGGGGCTCCATCCCAGGTCGATATCAATGCAGCCGGCGAGATGCTTCGCCTCCTCGCCATTTACACGCCAGTGGCCGTGGGATGCAGCGATGCGGAGAGCGTGGTTGCCGGAGTCATCAGCAAGAGAGATGACTGCACTTAGCGTGCGCCATTCAGCGTCGCAGGAGACTGTGTAAATCGCCGCTGCTGGTCCTCGTTGAGCAAGCGCAAGAACCGTCCCGTGCAGCGTCCAGCCCGTGGAGTCTTGAATCAGTTCGAATCGCTCGAGGCCCGTGCCCTTGACGAGTCGCCACATTGCAGTCTTGACCCGTTTCAAGGGTGATGTCATGGCTCCTGCTTCTGATGCCAGCGCTCCGAAGCTGCCCAATAAGACTTCCCGGCGTGTAATTTCGTCCAATCCAGAGTACCTCGGTTGGCAGGTGAGTTTAGCGGTCCCGAACACGGCAGACTTGTAAGTTCTTGCTCGTCCCTCACGCGCAAGACAAAGATCACTGCTGCGTTATACTGTCGGGGACATGAGCAGCGCTCGGACATCGGAACCGCCACCGTCGCATCAGCGCCGACTTCTGTTCGAGTCCGCCGGTATATCCGTGGTGGATTTCCGCTGTATGGAGCATGGCGAACTGGACGGCTCTGAGGAACCAAACCCGACGCACAGCATTGCTCTGGTTCGGAGAGGAGTCTTTCGCCGTACGGAAGGCGGTCGCACCCTGATCGCCGATCCCAACCATATCCTGTTCTTCAACGCCGCCCAAACCTATCGATTCTCCCATCCAATTCCGGGAGGTGACGATTGCACGATTCTGACGATTGCCACTCCGCTGGCGATGGAGTTAGTGAGTCGACATGCTCCGGGCGATGCGGAGCGTCCCGAGAAACCGTTTTGCCTTGGCCACGGACTCAGCTCGCTCCGCACGGCCCATCTGCACTACGAATTATTAAGCCTGCTACGGCTGCCAGCGTCCGATTTGGACATTGAGGATCTGGTTGCGGAACTCACGGACGAAGCCGTGCTCGCCGCGTATGCGACACACGAGAGGCGGACCGAGAACGAAACGCTTTCTCCGGTCGCGCGGCGCCGGCGTGGCGATCTGGTCGAGGCAGCAAAGCTCGCCATCAACCGGCAGATTGACTCACCACCGAGTTTGCCGACATTGGCCCGCGCTCTCGGATGCTCCCCCTTTCATCTTTCTCGAAGCTTCCATGCCACCGCGGGGCTGAGCCTGCGACGCTACCTCGGCCGGCTTCGTGCCAGCATCGCAGCCCACCACTTAGCCCGTGGGGCACCGGATCTCACAGAGTTGGCGCTGGAGCTTGGTTACACTGACCACAGCCATTTCACCAATGCCTTCCGTTACGAGTGGGGAGTCCCACCTTCGCACTTCCGGGCCCGCCATCGCCGACGCTGACTCCGCAAGAATTTGCAAGCCCAGCATCGGTATCCTCGAGTACATTCGCGCAGGGTTGTGTTCACGGTAGGCGCTGGAAAACTTATGAGATACATAGCGATTGTTGCAATGCTTGTCTGGTTCGGAGGATGTGTGGGACAAACAACAGGAAGCCGGACGTTTACTGATGCTCTGTGTGCCGTTGGACCGTTGCCGGAACGGGCGTCGAAGACCACCCTGTACGATGCTCTGTTAGGCGATTGGGACGCGGACGTCATCGACTATGACATGGACGGAACTCGTCGAACCAGTAAAGGCGAATGGCACTTCGCCTGGGTTCTTGAGGGCAGGGCTATCCAGGATGTCTGGATCGTACCCCCGCGATCCATCCGGCTGCCGGGACAGCGGACGGAAAACAATCGCTATGGCACATCACTCCGTGTGTACGACCTGGCGGCCGGTGTGTGGCATGTGACCTGGATCAATCCCGTGAGCGGGGCCTTCAACACATTGGTCGGACGGGAGCAAAATGGCGACATTGTCCAGGAAGGACGAAACGCTGACGACTCTCTAATCCGCTGGACGTTCTCCGAGATCACCCCGCGATCGTTTCGCTGGCGAGGAGAAGTCTCTAATGACGGAGGCAAGACGTGGCGTTTGTCAGCGGAGTTTCTTGGGCACAGGGCCGGCGCGTCCGGCTCCGCGGAAACGAAGGTCCATCGTTACCGTCACGAAATGCAATGAGCCCATGAAAGAGATGGTGTTCCTTTATGACCACCCTTAAAATCGGCGTCTGCGAATGCTCAGCTGAGCTGGCGGTGGGCTCGCCAGAGTGGATTGATCTCTGCCAGGTAGTGACGCGCGAGGCACCCGATCTTTTTCTCTTGAACGAGATGCCTTTCGGTCCATGGATTGCGGCACGGAGCGCGTTCGACGAATCGATTTGGAAAGAATCCTGCACTGTCCACGAACAGGGGATGTCGCGCCTGGGAGAGCTTGGTGCGAAGATAGTAACGGGTTCTCGCCCGCGTGAGGTTGAAGCGCGAAGAATGAATGAGGGCTTCCTCTGGACCGCTGCCAATGGTCCGCAAACGATCCATTCAAAACAGTATTTTCCCGATGAGGATGGATATTACGAGGCCCGGTGGTTTCATCCCGGCGATAGGCACTTTCGGCTCGCGTCCGCCGGCTCTCTGCGTTGCGGATTTCTCATATGCACCGAGTTGATGTTCAACGAGCGGGCCCGCCAATATGGACGAAGTGGAGCGCACGTGATCTTAGTGCCGCGCGCTGTTGGAAAGGGTTCGCTCGAGCGCTGGTTGGTGGCGTCGCGGATGGCGGCCATTGTCTCCGGCGCGTACGTCGTTTCTTCGAATCGCTTTGGCATGGATTCGCAAGGCCAGGTCTTCGGTGGTTCCGGTTGGATCATCGATCCCAGAGGCGATCTTGTAGTCCGCACGTCATCGACTACGCCTGTTGTGTTCTGCGAGATAGACACCGAGCTCGTCGAGCAGGCGCAGCGAGAGTATCCCTGTTATGTGAAGGAGTAGGGCCGTGGAGGTCAACCCAGTAGCGCGATCTTTCAAATCCGAGGACTCTGACTACCTCGCGCTCCTGGCGTCTTAGGAATGGGCGCTCGCATGCATTCGTGCGACGAGCTCTCGGACCGCTCGCAGGGGCTCCGTCGCCTGGGTAATGGCGCGGATGACGGCGACGGAATCGACGCCGGTCGTGGCGACCTCGGTTATCGTCGAGGTGTCGATCCCGCCAATCGCGACAAGCGGGTAAGAGGCGAGGGTTTTGCGCCATCGCCGCAAGGCGGGTACCCCCTGCGGCGCGAACTTCATCACTTTGATTTTCGTTTCGAAGATCGGACCGATGGCTATGTAGCTCGGACGTAGCGCGTGCGCTCGTGCCAGTTCCTCGTAGCAGTGGGTGCTGAGGCCGAGCCGCAGGCCCGCGGATTGGATTGCGGTGAAGTCCGCGGTCTCAAGGTCTTCCTGGCCGAGGTGGACGCCGAACGCGCCGAACTCGACCGCGAGTTGCCAATAGTCGTTGATGAAGAGCGGGACAGGCGAATCACGGGCGATGCGAATGGCACGGGCGATCTCGTGGCGAAGGGCATCGCCCTGCAGCGTTTTCACCCGTAGCTGGATCGCTCCCACGCCGCTCCCCAGCAGACGCTCGACCCAGTCGGCGGAGTCGACGATCGCGTACAGACCGAGGGATTGTCCGAGCCGCGGGAAACGCGGCCGCGAGAAGGCGGCTTCGGAGGTTGGCGTGAGCCATGGCAGGTCCGCCTCTTCTTCCGGCCATCGTCCCTGCGCAACCGGACCGCGGCCTGCGCCCGCCTGGTAGGAGTCTCGGATCGCGGCAGAGACGAACATCTTCGCCACGATGATCGCGTCGACGACGGAGAAGCCGCTGGCGATGGCCGCGGCAATGGCTGACGCGAACGTACAACCCGTGCCATGCGTGTTCTCGGACGGAAGACGATCATTGCTCAACCAGAAGATCCGGCCGTGATGAAAGACGCACTCCTGAGCAAGTGAACCGCTACCGTGGCCTCCTTTGATCACCACTGTCTTCGGCCCCAGGGCAGCGAGATCGCGCGCGGCCGCTTCGATCGACTGCGTGCTGGTGAGAGTCTCGATGCCCAGCAGCGCACTCGCTTCGTCCAAGTTCGGAGTCAGCACGTTGACGAGCGGCAACAGTTCGCCGACGATGACAGAGCGCGTCGCGTCATCCGCGAGCGTACCGCCCGCGGATGCGGACAGCACTGGATCGAAGATGATTGGCGCAGTGGCGCCGGCCATGAGTCGTGCCAGCATCCTGGCGTGATCCGTGCTCGGGACCATCCCGATCTTCACGGCTTTTGGAGGCAGATCGGATTCGAGCGCGCGCCACTGCGCTTCGATTCCTTCGCCCGGCACCGGCCAGATGCCGTTGACGCCGCGCGAGCTCTGCGCGGTCACTGCCGTCACGATCGTGCAGGCGTGCGCGCCGAGACCATGGATCGTCCGAACGTCCGCCTGCAGGCCGGCGCCTCCGCCGGAATCCGATCCGCCGATCGCCCAGACAGTCGGCACAGCCAGCTTTGCTGGTCGCCCACGGCTCAGCCACGATCCTCGCCCGATCATCTGCGCGCAGACTCCTATCCAGCACCATCGGGCTTGCGACCGTCCTGGCGGAGCCTTGGGCGATCAACGCTGCCGGCCGTGCCGGCCCGCTCCTGATGCCAGAAGGGGATGCCGATCACCGGCGTGCTGGGCGCGGCGGCATCCTGCGGCTCCATCAGACCTGCTTCGTACGCGATGCGCCCCGCTTCGATTGCCATACGGAAGGCCCTGGCCATCGAAACCGGATCGGCGGCCTTCGCCACGGCCGTATTCAACAGCACGCCGTCGAAACCGAGTTGCATTGCGGCGGCGGCATCAGCAGGCGCGCCGATGCCAGCATCGACGAGGAGTCGAATGTCGGGGAGCCGCTCGCGGATTGTGCGGAGCGCGTAGGGATTCAGCAGACCGCGACCGGTACCGATCGGTGCGCCCCACGGCATGAGAACCCGACATCCGGCGTCGATCAGCCGCTGGCAGACAACGAGGTCGTCGGTGCAGTACGGAAGGACTTCGAAGCCGAGTCGCACAAGCTCCTCGGCGGCAGTGACCGTTTCAAATGGATCGGGCTGCAGGTTGTAGTCGTCGCCGATCACTTCAAGCTTGATCCAGTGCGTCTCGAACACTTGACGCGCCATCTGCGCCGTGAGCACCGCTTCGCGCGCGCGGTGGCAGCCGGCCGTGTTCGGAAGAAAGCGTCGCCCGGTGTGGCGAAGGAGATCCCAGAACTGATTGTCACCCGCGCCGCCACCTGCGACCTGGCGCCGCAGAGAGACCGTGAAGACGTCGACCGCCGCCGCCTCGATTGCGGAAACGAGCGTTTCGGGCGATGGATAGCCGGCCGTGCCGAGAAAGAAACGGCTCTCCAGTTTGACGTCGCCAATCGTCCAGCTCACGTTGTCCTCTTACCCACCGGCGAACGGCACCAACACCTCGACCCGATCGCCGGCTTGCAGTGCCTGAGTGGCGTATTCGTCACGTGACACAACGGTTTCGTTGAGCGCGACCGCTGCATGCTCGACCTGATATCCGAAGGTCTTCAGCGCCGTCTCGATCGTCGTCGCCGGTGGCATCAGCATCGTATTTCCGTTGATGGAAACCTCAATGGGCTGCATGAAGGGCCACCTCCGATGCAGACCCGTTCGCCACACCCGACACGGCGTCCTCTACGACTGCCGGCGCGAGGAGATACCCATGCCGGAACAACCCATTGATCCTGGTGATGCCGTCATCGTGTTCCGTACGGGGGCGATTGTCGGGAAAGGCCGGCCGAAGATTCACGTCTGTTCGCACAATGCGGGCTTCGGCGAACTCCGGCTGAACGGCGTAGAGCGCGGAAAGCAGCTCGAGCGCTGTGCGAACGCTGAGCGGTGAGAGGTCTTCCGCTTCGATGGACGACGCACCGACGAGATAGATGTGATCGGGACGCGGCACGACATAGACGTGGTAGCGTGGATGGACCAGCCGGATCGGGCGGCGGAGCGACACGCCGGGCGCGTGGACCCAGATGATCTCGCCTCGCACGCCCCGCAACTCCGGCATCTCGCGCCTGCCGCCGATTCCGCGGCAATCGAAGACCCAATCGAACCGAGCGATTGTTCCATTGGGCGTTCCGCTGTCCGTCTCGACTTCGCCCGCGCGGGTCCGCGCGACGCGAAGCTTCCGCATCTCGCAACGGCCGGCCAGGAACGACTCGGCTGATTCGAGAAAACCCTGCGTGTCGATCTGCCCCTCTTCCGGCAGATAGAGGCCGTGGAACCGTGGCAGGTCCGGTTCCAGCGTCTGCACATCGGCCGCCGAAAGCAACTCGACGCGCCTTCCGACCTTGCGCTCGATGAGCATGATCACCCGGCGAAGCAGCGGGAGATCCGATCGATGGGCGATGAGCAGGCTGCCCTCACGCTGAAAGAAAACGGGATGCTCAAGACGTCCGAGCAACCGCGGCCACAGGTCGAGCGAGCGCATGCCGAGGCGAAAGATCGTATCGTCCGCTTCCTCGAGCTCGGCCAGAGGCGCGAGCATCCCGGCTGCCGTCGAGCTGCAACGCGGCGCGATGGGATCGTCGAAAATCGTGACGTCCCAGCCGCGCGCGATGGCCTCGAGGGCTGTGACACAGCCCGCGACACCGGTGCCGACGACGCCGATCTTCACGTCGCCGTCTCCACCGGCGGCACGTAGATTTCCGATCCGAGCCTCACGAATTCTTCGGAGCGTTCGTCCATCCCGCGGGCGAGCGCCTCCTGCTCGTTCACGCCGAGTTGCGCCGCATAGTCGCGTACTTCCTGGGTGATCTTCATCGAGCAGAAGTGCGGTCCGCACATCGAACAGAAATGTGCGACCTTCGCACCTTCCTGGGGAAGCGTCTCGTCGTGGAACTGGCGCGCAGTGTCCGGATCGAGAGCGAGGTTGAACTGATCGGCCCAGCGGAACTCGAACCGCGCTTTGCTCAGCGTATCGTCCCAATCCTGCGCGGCCGGATGACCCTTCGCGACATCGGCGGCATGCGCCGCGATTTTGTAGGCAATCACGCCCTGGCGCACGTCGTCCTTGTCAGGAAGGCCGAGGTGCTCTTTCGGCGTGACGTAGCAGAGCATCGCCGTTCCGTACCAGCCGATCATCGCCGCGCCGATGGCGCTCGTGATGTGGTCGTATCCGGGTGCGATGTCGGTCGTTAGCGGCCCGAGCGTATAGAACGGCGCCTCGCCGCACCACTCGAGCTGCTTCTCCATATTCTCTTTGATCAGGTGCATGGGGATGTGGCCGGGCCCCTCATTCATGACCTGGCAGCCGTGCTCCCACGCGATCTTATTGAGCTCGCCCTGTGTCTTGAGCTCGGCGAACTGCGCTTCGTCGTTGGCGTCCGCCAGACAACCGGGACGCAAACCATCCCCAAGAGAGAACGAGACGTCGTAAGCGGTCATGATTTCGCAGATCTCGTGGAAGCGCGTGTAGAGGAAGTTCTCCTTGTGGTGAGCAAGACACCACTTGGCCAGAATCGATCCTCCTCGGGAGACGATGCCGGTCACACGATTGGCGGTCAGCGGCACGTAGCGAAGGAGTACACCGGCGTGAATGGTGAAGTAATCGACGCCCTGCTCCGCCTGTTCGATGAGGGTGGCGCGAAAGACTTCCCACGTCAATTCTTCCGCTTTTCCACCGACCTTCTCCAGCGCCTGATAGATCGGGACCGTTCCGATGGGGACCGGAGAGTTGCGAAGAATCCATTCGCGGGTCTCGTGGATGTTGCGCCCGGTGGAGAGATCCATGACCGTGTCTGCTCCCCAGCGGATTGCCCAGGTCATTTTCTCGACCTCTTCCTCGATCGACGATGTCACCGCGGAGTTGCCGATGTTGGCGTTGATCTTCACGAGGAAGTTACGACCGATGATCATCGGCTCGCTCTCGGGATGATTGATGTTGGCAGGGATGATGGCGCGGCCGCGCGCCACTTCGTCGCGCACGAACTCCGGAGTGATGAAGCCGGGAATGGAAGCGCCGAAACTCTCGCCGCCGCGGCGGCGCGTCGGGCGCGGTGCCGAGCGGCCGAGGTTCTCGCGGATGGCGATGTACTCCATCTCCGGAGTGATGATTCCGGCACGTGCCAGCTGGAGTTGTGTGACGTTGCCGTTGCCGCGCATTGAGCGCCGGCGTGGCGGAAGAGGAAGCGAATCGCTGGAGACGATGACCGGCGAGTACGACGGCATCGACTCCTCGTAGGATGCCAGCGGCCGCGAACGGACCCACGTGTCGCGAAGCCGCGGAAGGCCGTGCTCGATATCGATCTCCGCGGCCGGATCGCTATAGGGGCCGCTGGTGTCATAGATACGCACCGGGCCATTCGGCTCGGTCACATTTCCGCGCCGTGTCGGCGTAAGCGAGACTTCGCGCATGGCGACGCGCACATCGGGATGAGCAACGCCGCCCACGTGGATCTTGCTCGACGAAGGAAACTGAAACTGAAACGAGGTCGCGTTCGTGGGCGTTTTGTCGGCGCGGTGCCTGGGTGGATCGAGCGAGGCAGCATGTTCGGACATCAAGTCTCCTCCACGGTGGGTGACCGGCAGGAGATCGACGCGACAAGCCGACGATGTCCGCTTCCCTCCGCCGGTATTGCCCGGATCAGGTCGTGGGAGTTGGCCAATGGCCTCTCAGCCCGACTCGTCATCGAGCACCCCCAGCGGCAATCAGCAGTATCCGGGCGGAATCGCGCGCTGTCAAGAACCGGTGCCGCGGTCGATCGCGAGCGCCCGCAACTCGACGCGGGCGAATGCGTCGGCAGCTCCCGTGCAGGCGAAGCGCTCGGGATGAAAGAGGTGCGCGAGTAACTCGATGCCGTCGATGACGCGCGGTCCCGGCCGCGCGAAGCAGGCGTTGGCGTCGACGGTGTAGACGCGGCCGTCTCGCACCGCCGGAAGATCGAGCCAACCTCTTTTTTCGAAGAGCCGGGGTACCTGCGACGTGGCGCCATCGAGTCCGTATCCGCATGGCATCACCACGAGCACCTCGGGAGCCCATGAAACGACGTCCTCCCATGAAACGCGCACGGAGTCCGACCCTCTCCTTCCGAGCGCATCGGTGCCGCCGGCCAGTTCAACCATCTCGGGGACCCAATGGCCGCTGCAATAGATCGGGTCCACCCACTCCATGCAGAAGATCCGTGGCCTGGTGGCGATCGAACGGGTGGCCGCGGCGATTGCGTCGCGGCGGGCGCGACCGGCGGCGATCAGTTCTTCCGCGCGGGCCGCCGTGCCGGTGACACGACCAACCTCGCGCAGGTTCGCATCGATGTCATCGAGCGTGTGAGGGGAGAGAAAGAGGATCTCGGGCCGTTTTGTCAACGTCCGAACGGCGGCGACGAGCTCATTTCCCGACGGCGCGCAGACCTGACAGAGATCCTGCGTCGCGATCAGGTCGGGCTGGAGCGTTTCCAGGAGCTCCTCATCAATCTCATAAAGACTGCCGTGTGTCCGGAGACGCTCCGTGACAGCGACGTCGATTTCAGCGGGCGTCAGGCCATCGATTGGAATGGATGGCGTGACGACGGCCGGCAGCTCGCGGACTGACTCCGGGTAATCGCATTCGTGACTCCGTGCCACGAGCGAGTCGCGAAGCCCGAGAGCGCAAAGCATTTCAGTGGCAGCGGGGAGGAGCGAAACGATCCGCATCTTGATCGAACGGTCTTTCGGTCGTCAGGAGGTGACAAGTACGGGCTCGAGAGCCGGCACCAGATCGCAAAACGTGAACGGAGCGCGGTTCACGATCGAGCCCTTATCGAACGTCACCGGTTTGGAGAAGAGCGGACCGTCGTAGACGAACGAGTGATACTCGCCGCGCTCACCGCACGGGTCCACACCGCGAGGGAGATCGAGAGCGAATCGGACGTCGATCTCCCTGCCGCTCCAGGATGCATCGAGACGCTCGTCATCTGTGCAGACGACGATCGCGCGCCAGCCGCTGGCGATGAACTCGCGCAGCAACTCGCGCGTATCGCGCTTCCAGAGCGGGTAGAGGCCGCGAAGGCCGGCGCGCGCGAGGAGGCGGTCGCGATAGTCGCGCAGGTCCTCGAGGTAAATGTCGCCGAAGGCGATCGCTTCGATTCCCTTGCCGCGCTCTCGATCGAACGCGGCGAGCATTGCCTCTTCGTACGTGTTGTTCCCCGGCAGGTCGATTGGACATGTCTGTGCATCAGATGCCCCGAAGTTCTGATAACTCGGCATCTCGACTGTCACTAGCGGTACACCGAGGAGTTGAGCCTGCTGGGAGATCAGATCGATACGAACGCCATGCATGCTGACGCGCTGATGCTCGGCGCTAAGCGTCGTCATGAGGCCGTCGATCTCGTGCTCGCCTGCGCGGCGCAACGCGTCGAGAGCGAGCGCGCTGTCCTTACCACCACTCCACGACAGGAGCGTCTTCATACTGCCGCCAGCTTCGGAAAGCGATGTTCGGCAAAGGCCAGGCCGCCGAAGAGCACGGCCGCGTATACGGCATCGCCGCCAAGCTGGTTGGCGTAGAACGGGATCGCTGCGACGTAGCAGGTGACCAGGCCCGTGAGCGTAAGCGGGTAGAGGGTACCCTCCATCCAGACCGCGAAGTTCGTCACGATGAAAAACAGCGTTGCCGCCGACGCGGCACCGGCCAGCAGCGCAAGCGGTGACCGCGTCCGGCCGCGCAGCGCGAAGCCAATGCAGACAATGGCGGCGAAGCAGCCGTAGACCACCAGCATTCCGGAATAGAAGCCGAGGATGGCATCGCTCAAGAGCAGCGCCGCGAGCGGGATCAGGAAGGCGAAGCGCTTCCGCTCCAGCATTGCGCCCGCGAAGAGCGCGGCCGCACCGATGGGTGTGAAATTGAAAGGATGCGGGATGAGACGGGCAACGACAGCGAACACGATGATCGAAACGATGAACAGCAAACGGGGCCACTTCATGACGACTCCTTTCGCTTCCCTCCGAAGCATTGACGTCAGATCTGCTGTTGCGGTCGGTCTCCTGACTCCCGGGTCGCTCTCCTCGTGCGCCTTCCCGCTCTTCAGCAGTGGCATCTCGCGCGAGTTGTCGCCGGTTACAGTGGCGGGGGCCGCGTCGGACTTGCACCGACTTCCCTCACCGCATCAGCATGTTGATTGTACGCCACGTGATTGGCGATCGCGAGAACGCCTGGTAGGAGCTGAGCGGTTTGTGCGGCATCGAGAATTGCCTCGGGGGCAGATCGATCACTGAGGTCCGCGTTGATTGCGACGGCCCGGCGGCCGAGGCGGAAAACGCTCATGCCACGCGTTCCACGTTACGCCCGAGGCGTCCGAGATCGAGCCCGAGATATTCGCGCGCGTTGAAGAAGGAGACGTCCTGAGCGAGTGCCGCTAACAGATTCCGGTCATCGGGGAGGAGTCCGCTTCGAACGTGATCGCCGGCGATCTGCGCCACCGGCAGGTGGCAGTGATAGTCGATGATGGGAAGGTCGGCGGCGAAGCGGTGATAGAGATCGCGGGCGACATCCGTCTCCAGCAGGAAGTCTTCGTGGATGAAAGGCGTCATGCTTCGAATGGCTCGAACTTCGGCGCGAGAAGATGGTGGAAGGCGAAGGCGATCAGGTAGGCGAATGCACAGATCGCGAAGAGGATGGCGTAGCCGGCGGTGACGTTGCCGAGGGCGTGATAGCGGTCGAGAATGCGTCCGCAGAACCAGGGAAAGAGAATGCCGCCGATCGATCCGGCCATGCCACCGAGACCGATGATGGTGCCGACGTCTTTCTTGGCGAACATGTCCGAGACCGTGGTGTAGAGATTGGCCGACCATGCCTGATGCGCGGAAGCGACCAGGCCGATGATGAGCACTGCCGGCCAGTTGCCTACGCGTGTCGCGGCCAGGATCGGCAGCACGCAGATCGCAAAGAGGAGCATTCCCGTCTTGCGCGCGCGCGTGACGCTCCATCCGTGACGGCTCAGGTAGCCGGTCACCCAGCCGCCGGCGATGCTGAGCACCGTAACGATCGTGTAGATCGTCACGAGGTGCACCCAGCTCTTCTTGATGTTCAGCCCGCGCGTGGCGTTGAAGTAGTCCGGCAGCCAGATCAGGAAGAACCACCAGACGGGATCGGTCATGAATTTCGCCACGATGAACGACCATGTCTGCCGGTAGCGCAGCGAATGAATCCAGCCCATCGGCACGCCGCCGGCGCCGGCTTCGTCCACATCGCTGCGGATCAGTGCGAGCTCCGGGGCGGAAACCTTCTTCCGCCGTTCGGGGATCTCGTAAAACCGGAACCAGAACGGCAGCCAGATCAACCCCGCGACGCCGGCGAAGATGAATGCCCATCGCCATCCGAGGGCGTAGGCGATGACGGGAATGGTGGCGGGCGCGATGATGGCGCCGACGTTCGCGCCGGCGTTGAAGATGGCCGTGGCGAAGGCGCGCTCGCGTTTCGGGAACCAGAGTGCCACGGCCTTGATGGCGGAGGGAAAGTTGCCCCCCTCGCTGACGCCGAGCGCCACGCGCGCGGTGAAGAATCCGCCCACCGAGCCGACCAGCGCGTGCGACATGGCAGCCAGACTCCAGGCGAAGATCGAGACCGCATAGCCGATCTTCGTTCCGTAGCGGTCGACGAACCAGCCGAAGGCGAGCAATCCCACGGCGTACGCGCCCTGAAACGCGGAGTTGACCAGACCGAACTGCTCGTTCGTCCATCCGAGGTCGTGGTCGAGTAGTTCCTTGATCAGCGCCAGGATCTGGCGGTCGATGTAATTGACGGTCGTGGCGAAGAAGAGCAGCGCGCAGACGATCCAGCGAACGTTCGTCATGCGCGGCTGCGCAGCCGCGGAATCCGCACTCATCTCAAGCCACCGTCTCCAGCGCACGCCAGACACGGCCGGCAGGGAACTCATAGGCATCGAGCGACTCCGGGCGGATCGAGATGCTGTATCCCGGCCGAAGCGGGGCGATGTAGTGCGCGTCGCGAACGACGCATGGATCGACGAAGTGTTCGTGGAGGTGGTCGACGTATTCGCACATCCGGTTCTCCAGGCTGCCGCTTACGGCGATGTAGTCGAAGATGGCGATGTGCTGCACGTACTCGCAGAGTCCAACGCCGCCGGCATGCGGGCAGACCGGCACGCCGAACTTTGCGGCCATCAGCAGGACGGCCAGAACTTCGTTGACTCCACCCATCCGGCAACTGTCCACCTGCAGGAATTGGATCGCCTTCGCCTGCAGGAACTGCTTGAAGAGGACGCGGTTCTGGCAGACCTCGCCGGTGGCGACGCCGATCGGTGCGATTGCCCGCGCGATCGTGGCGTGCCCCAGCACGTCGTCGGGGCTGGTCGGTTCCTCGATCCACCAGGGGTCGAACCGGGCCAGCGCCCTGACCTGCCGGACGGCCTCACCGACGTCCCAGCACTGGTTGGCGTCCATCATGAGACGGCGTTCGCTGCCGATCTCCTCGCGCATGAGCGCGGCGCGTTTCACGTTGTCTTCGAGGTTTAACCCGACCTTCATCTTGAAGGCGGTCCAGCCCTCATCAATCGCCGAGCGGCACAGGCGCCGGACTTTCTCGTCGGGATAGCCGAGCCAGCTCGTGGAGGTTGTGTACGCAGGGAAACCATCGCGGCGCATCTCTGCTTCGCGTGCGGCTTTGCCCGGTTGTTGAGCCCGCAACATCGCCAACGCTTCTTCGGGCGTGACGACGTCGGTGATGTACGTGAAGTCGATGGCGGCGACGATCTGCTCCGGCGTCAGGTCGGCCAGCAGCTTCCACATCGGCTTCCCTTCGCGTTTCGCCCACAGGTCCCACACGGCGTTGATCAGCGCGCCGGTGGCCATGTGCAGGATGCCCTTTTCCGGTCCCAGCCATCGAAGCTGGTTGTCGACCGTCAGGTCGCGGTAGAAGCCGCGCAGGTTGCCGAGGATGTCGTTGAGACGGCGCCCGACGATGTGATGTTCGAGAGCGTGCACGGCGGCGACGCAGATCTCGTTGCCGCGGCCGTTTGTGAACGTCAGCCCGTCGCCGGTGAGGCCGCTATCGGTCAACAGCGTGACGTACGTCGCCGAATAGTCGCCGCGATTCAGAGCATCCGATCCGTCCAGGTCAAAGGACGTGGGGAACCGGATGTCGCGTACGAGGACCTCGGTGATCTTCATTGATTCACCCCGCTGGCCAGGAATCCGCCATCTACGGCCAGCACTTCGCCATTGACGAAGCTCGCGGCCTCGGAGGCGAGGAAGACGCACGCGCCGGCGAGCTCTTCTACCTGGCCGAACCGTTTCAACGGCGTGCGCATCCGGAATTCCTTGCCGCGCTCCGTGCCGTCGAGGAGCGTGGAGTTGAGCGCCGTGCGGAAAACGCCGGGCGCGATGGCGTTCACGTTCACGCCGCGCGCTCCCCACTCGACGGCAAGCGCGCGCGTCAACCCGGCAACGCCGGCTTTGCTGGCCGTATAGGCAGCCACTTCGAAGAGCCCGACGAAGGACGCCAGGGAGGCAATGTTGATGATGCGTCCATAGCCGCGTTCGAGCATGTGCCGTCCGAAGACCTGGCAGGCGCGCCACGTTCCGGTCAGATTCGTATCGATGATCGACACCCATTCGTCATCGCTCACGTCGGTCGTCGGCGTTCGCTTGGTGATGCCTGCGCAGTTGACCAGGATGTCGACGTGCGCGAGCTCATTGATGACTTGCTGCAGCGCGGCATCGAGCGATTGACGATCGCCGACGTCGGCGGTGATTCTCGTCGAGCGCCTTCCCCTTGCTTCGACCTCGGCGGCGGCACTTTCGACCTGCTCGCGCCGCCTCGAGATCGGTACTACGTCCGCTCCCGCGTCCGCGAGCCCGCGAGCCAGAGCCAGTCCGATCCCCGAGGTTCCGCCGGCGACGACGGCAACACGGCCGGCCAGAGGAAGCGCGCTCGCGCTCAAGCGACCGACCCCACGACTCTCGATGGCAGTACACCCGCCGGCAACTCTTCGGACGCCTGCGCCTGCCGCGCCATATCGAGGTGACGCGTCATCTCCATGCGCGCGCGATCGGCGTCGCGGTCGCGGATGGCCTGGTAGATGCGGCGATGCATCTCCGCCGACTCCTTCAGATCGTGCGCGCGCTCCACGGTCATACGCCGCTGCTCGTAAACGAGCGACGACACCATCTCCACCAGCGCGAGCAGCACAGGGTTACCGGAAGCGGCAGCGACGGCACGGTGGAACCGGACGTCGTGGACCAGAAAGGTTTGAGGCTCGCTCAGGCTGGCGAACATGCCCGTTACTTCTTCCGACATCGTGGCGTGACGGTCGGTGAGGCCGACTTCAGCCGCCAGTCCGGCAGCGCCCACTTCGAGAATGCGGCGGGCTTCGAAGATCTCGTCGCGTGTGAAGCCGTGCAACGCGGCCAGGAAGCTCAGCGGTCCCGCGCCGAGCCGCGGCGGGCCGCCGGTGATGAAGGTGCCGGCACCCTGACGCGATTCGGTCACGCCCATCGCTGCCAGCGCGTGCAGTCCGGCTCTGACCGTCGGGCGGCTCACCCCTCGATGAGCAGTGCGACGTGGCGGACCACCTGATCGGCCGACTGAATGTCGAGAGAGTGTGTCGCTTCGTCTTTCTCCTTCATCACAGGTTCGCTCACTTTCCCTAGCAGACTAACGGTGCTAATGGCTTGACCAATTCTCTACACCTGTGCGCAATTGTCAACCACATGGATTGACCAATTCGAAAAAGAGGGAGTAGCATCCGTCGCTGTGACGGCTGCCGCTCTCGTCTTGCAGCAATCGATTGTCGAATTGGTATGACCTATTTGTCGAAGCGAGTTTGCGCGACGCTGTTCCTGGGCATCCTGATGGAGGCGGGCGTGTCGCGTCTCCAGGCCTCGACGATCGTCGTTGCCCAGGACGGAAGCGGCGGCTTTCGGACGATTCAGGCGGCGCTCGATTCCATCCCCGCCACGAACGCGGAGAGTCAGATCATCTTCATCCGCAACGGGACGTACCGCGAGAAGGTGATGATCACGGCCAGCCATATTGCACTGGTCGGCGAGGATCGCGAGAAGACGCGGATCGAGTACGCGGAACTGCGCCGCAACTGGCGGAAGACGCACGCCGATGACTGGGGCGCGGCGGTGATCAACATCGGCCCCGAGACGACGGACGTGATCATCGCCAACCTGACCGTGCGCAACGATTACGGCCGGGATCACGACGACCACGACCACCAGTTCGCCATCCGTTCGATGGGGAACGCCAACCGCATCGCCATCCTGCACGCCAACGTGATCGCCGACGGCGGCGACACGCTGAGCCTCTGGAACAGTGAGTCCGGTCTTTCGTACTACGACGATTCGTACTTCGAAGGATGGGTCGACTTCGTCTGTCCCCGAGGCTGGGCCTACGTTACGAACGGCCGCTTTTTCGGGCACAACCCGAACGCCAGCATCTGGCACGACGGCAGTAAGGACAGGGATCAGAAGCTCGTCGTCCGCCACTCACAGTTCGATGGAGCACCGGGAATTGCCCTCGGCCGGAATCATCGCGACGCGCAGTTCTATGTGCTCGACTCCGAGCTCTCCTCCAACATCGCCGATCGCCCCATCTACCAGGTTCCCGAGCCGGATCGATACATCTGGGGCGAACGTTATTACTACGCGAACGTTCATCGCGCCGGTGGTGACTTCGCCTGGTTCGCCGACAATCTTCACACCGCCGCCCGCTCGCCGCGCGATGAGGACATCACCGCGGAGTGGACCTTCGGCGGACGTTGGAATCCGGAGACGCTGCCGGCCGTGTTGCCGTTCGCAGCGATTCCGCGTCCGGAGAACGGCTGGCGCTGGGTCAACCCCTCGGGCGTGACGCTGCGCTGGACGTCCGGACGTGACGCGCGCGCACAACGCCTCTACTTCGGTACGACGAATCCGCCGCCGTTTCGCGCGGAGCAAGACAATACGACGTACGCAACGGGCAGCCTCAAAGGAGGATCGACGTATTACTGGCGTGTCGATGCCGTGACCGCGGATGGCGTCGTGGCCGGACCTGTCTGGTCATTCCGCGCCGACACGCGCACGATTCGCATCGCGCTCGTTGGCGATTCCACGATGACGGATAAGAGCGGGTGGGGGAGTGGGTTCAGGAGGTACGTCGCTGACGATGCCGTGCTGCTGAACCTCGCGCGTAATGGCCGGAGCTCGAAGAGTTACTCCGCCGAGGGGCATTGGAGCGATGCGTTGCGCCAGCATCCGAACTACATCCTCGTGCAGTTCGGTCATAACGACATCCCCGGCAAGGGACTGGACCGGGAGACCACTCTCCCGATCTTCCGCGCGAACATGGCGCGTTACGTCGACGAGGCGCGCGCCGTGGGCGTGAAGCCGATCCTCGTCACGCCGCTCACCCGGCGCTATTTCGCGGTCGACGGACGGGTCCACTCTGACCTCGGCGAGTACGCGGAAGCGACGCGCAGTGTTGCCGCGGAGAAGAACGTCCCGCTCATCGATCTGCATGCGAAGAGCATTGAGCTGCTCGACCGTCTCGGTCCGGCGATCAGCCCGGCACTGGGTCCGCTGAAGCCTGACGGAACTCTCGACAAGACGCATCTCAACGAGGAAGGGAGCGTGCTCTTTGGCGCGCTGATGGCCGAAGAAGTGCGGCGTGTCGTTCCTGAGCTCGCGCCACACATTCGGCCGGCGACGCTGCCGGTTCCCTCGCCGCCGTGGTCGTCGCGCATGGCGGAGTCGGTGATGAAGAGGACTCCCGATCCGTTGCTGCTCGACTCGGACAAGCCGAAGTGGGACTACACGCAGGGCCTCGTGCTGAAGGCCATGTTCGAGCTCTACCAACGCACGCTCGACGAGCGATACTGGAAGTATGCGAAGGCGTACTACGACGGCATGATCGACGCCGACGGCACGATTCACGTCTACCGCCTCGATGAGTACAGCCTCGACCGCATCAACCCCGGCAAGCCTCTCTTTCTGCTTTACGAAAAAACGCACGACGCGAGATACAGGAAGGCCATCGAGACGCTGCGGGAACAGTTGCGCGGTCAGCCGCGCAATTCCGACGGCGGTTTCTGGCACAAGAAGCGGTATCCGCATCAGATGTGGCTCGACGGCTTGTACATGGCCGCTCCATTCCTGGCGCAGTACGGAAAGGTCTTCCACGCCCCGGCCGCGTTCGACGAGGTGATCACGCAGTTCGTTCTGATGGAAAAGCACGCCCGCGACGAAACGACCGGCCTGCTCACGCACGGCTGGGACGAGAGCCGCGAGCAGAAGTGGGCCGACCCGAAGACGGGACGCTCTCCCGCTTTCTGGGGCCGGGGCATGAGCTGGTACGCGATGGGACTCGTCGAAACGCTCGACTTCATCCCGCCCGATCATCCGCGCCGCGGCGAATTGATCGCCATCCTGCAGCGCCTGACCGAGGCCATTCACCGCGTGCAGGATCCAAAGAGCAGCGTCTGGTGGCAGGTCGTCGATCAGCCCGGGCGGGAGAAGAACTACCTCGAGTCGTCCGCCTCCGCGATGTTCACCTACGTACTGCTGAAGTCCTCCCGGCTCGGCTACATCGACGCGAAGTACGCCGCCGTCGGCCGCCGCGCGTACGACGGTCTCCTCAAGGAGTTCATCGAAGTCGATAAGGATGGCCTCGTAACGATCCACCGCGCCGTGCAGGTCGTCGGTCTCGGCGGCGATCCGGAGAAGGAGCGCTACCGCGACGGCACGTACGAGTACTACGTGACCGAGAAGGTGCGCGACAACGATCCGAAAGCGGTGGGGCCGTTCCTCTTCGCGAGTATGGAGATGGAGGGGCGGTAAAATAAAGAAATGAAGGAGATCCGCACCATTGCCCGACGAATGCGGATAACCGTCGCTGAATGGGTTCGCGCCGCGCTTCGAGCGGCGAGGCCGGAGGAGGCTGCGACGGATGCGGGCCGAAAACTGCTTGCTCTTCGCCAAGCAACCTCACACTCGTTTCCGACTGCCGACATTGAAGAGATGCTTGCGCAGATCGATCGGGGCTCCTCTGACGAGCGGGCCGTCACTACGAAACATCACGTGCTGCTTGCCCGACAAGCGAAGGCCATGGTCGCCGAGCAACCAAACCATGAAAAGCGGTGAACAAAGACCAAGAACAGTATTGCCATGGGGCCGGCCTCGCTGGTGTTGAGCGCGATCAATCGCGTTTCACCGAATGCTTCTTCTTCGCGCGCTGTCGCACGGCGGCGCGCATCTCGGTGATCGAGGTGGTCCTGCGTCTGGCCAGCCGCTGCAGCATGCCAAAGCCACGATCCATGGGCAGCGGTTCGTCCGCTTCAATCTGATTGTCCTTGGGGTTCCGTTTGTGCGACTTCATAGCGGCCATCCAGTAGTGATATTAACAACGACTGAGTTCACGCGGAGACGCGGAGACGCGGAGGAGACGACGAGGAACTTCTTTCTCCGCGTACTCCGCGCCTCCGCGTGAGTCCTTCCGTCCAGAATGTACGCGCTACTGTGCGGTTCAGCGTCCCAACCTCTTCCAAAGCGGCGCAAGATCCAGCATCGTGTCCTCATCGAGCGCATGCGATAACCCATCGAGCCATTTCCGTCGCGCATCGACACCATCCGGAACCGAAAGAGCTCGAGTGGTCTGCGTTCGCACCGGGTAGCCGCCCACTTGCTCCTGACTGTCGATGATCGTTCCACCACCGTCGATGACCGAGCGCACGATGCGCGCGTCGGTCGGATCGCGGTGGGCGGGGCGGGATCCTGCGGAACGCAGAACCTCGGCGGCCGCGTCCCACGGGTGGACGGCGGGAAAGTCAGGTGCGGGCATCGGGACCACACCGTCATCCGTCATCGCGATCGGTGTCCCATTCGCGGCGACGGCAACGTTGTCGCGCAGGAAGACCCGGCCGCCCGGATCGACGCTCTTGACGAAGAGCCGCGTGTGCGAGTCTGCCCCGGCGATGGCGACGTTTCCAACCAGCACCGTTTCCGACGGCTGCAGCGTCTGACGGTTTCCATGCTTTCCGACGCCGACGCACGCCGCGCCCCAGTTGTACATGACGTTCCCGGCCACGATCGACGTCGTGCCGCCCTTGAGGCGGGGGTTGCGCTCGCGGTTGTGCGCGTAGAGACAACCGGTGATCACGACATTGCGGACGCCATCGTGGATCAGCGTTCCTTTCGAGTGCTCGCCCTTCGGGTGCGTCGCGTGCGACAGACCCTCGGCGATCAGGCAGTGCCGGAGTGTGATGTCGTGGGACGTGACGTCGGGATCCGCGACGGAGTCGACGTCCGCCGGTCCGGAGGCCGACAGATTCTCATCGATGGCCCAGGTAGCAGAGCAATGATCGAAAACGACATGGTGAACCGGGCCGGCGTTTCCGCGATGCGTGCCGAGCGCGTCAGGAGACCACTCGCCGTGAGCTTCTGCGCCGCGGTCACCCGGGCGGACGGCGATGTGCTCGATCATCACGTCATGGGTCTCGACCGTGAGGCTCCCGCGAATCAGCGTGATGCCGGGATCGGGGCCTGTCTGGCCCGCCACCGTTAGAAAGGGATGTCGTACGTCGAGTGATCGCCCCTGCAGATCGATGACGCCGCCGACCTCGAAAACGACCAGGCGGGGACGGGCATCCTCCAGAGCGCTGCGAAGAGAGCCGGGACCGTCCGGGGCAAGGGTCGTGACTCGCAGGACAGTCCCCTCGGAGCCACCGATCGTCAGCGTTTCTTTGTCGAATGGTAATACCAATGAGGCTTCGACATTCAGCGGCTGTCTTCCATTAACCGGCTGTTCTGGTGTGCGGAGCGGTCTCACAGCACAAGCAAAACTGACGATGAGAAGGGCGATAGCCGAAAACCTGCGATGTGACGATTTGAGCATAGTGGTAAGACAACACTTGACTAGCATGCGTTAGTGGTCATATAACATGTCCGCTCGCAAACCAAGTAAATCCTGCGCGAAAAACGAGGAGGTTGCCCATGAAGCAACGAATCAGCCTTGTGGTGCTCGTCGTCCTGACCCTCATTCTCATCAGCGCTTCTCTCGCGGCGCAGGACTTCCGAGGGGCGATCGACGGCATCGTGAAAGACACCTCCGGGGCACTCCTCCCCGGCGTGACGCTCACGGTCAAGAACGTCGAAACGAACGTCACCACGATGTCGGTGACGGACTCCAAAGGCGCGTACCACGTCACTCACCTCAATCCCGGAACCTATTCCGTGGAGGCAGGGCTTGACGGGTTCAAGACCGAGGTCCGGAAAGGGATCGAGGTCCACGTCGGCGCCACGGTCACCGTCGACTTCAAGATGGAGCAGGGCGCTCTCACGGAAGTCATCCAGGTGACGGCGAGCACGCCGCTGCTCGACACCTCGTCGCCCGCCACCGGGCAGGTGATCGACAGCGCGCAGATCCAGCGGCTTCCGCTCGGAGACGGCACTGCCTACATGCTCTCGCGCCTTGCGCCGGGTCTGGTCGACAACTCAGACCTCCACTTCGACCGGCCGATGGACAACGCCGGCCTGGCCGGAATCATCGCCAACGGCTCGCAGGGCGGCAACGACTTCACCCTCGATGGCGCGCCGAACAAGGTCTCCCCCAATACCAGCAGCCCTGGCAACAACAGCGGCGTGGTCGGCTTCTCGCCTCCCTCGGACGCCATCGCCGAGTTCAAGGTGCAGACGAATGCCTTCGACGCCGAATCGGGTCACTCCGCCGGCGCCACCGTGAACCTGGCCTTGAAGAGCGGAACCAACGGCATGAAGGCGAACGTTTCGTACTTCAACCGCGACAGCAGCCGGACAGCCACGCCGCTCCTCACCCAGCGTGCCGGCGCCGACAAGCCACCCCGGCAATACAACCGAGGGACGTCCACCATCTCCGGTCCCATCGTCCGGGATCGCACCTTCTTCATGTTTTCGTTCGAGCATCTCCGCGACGTGAACGCGGAGCCGGCGACATACACCGTGCCGACCGTAAAGATGCGGCAGGGTGACTTCTCGGAGTTCTCCAGCGTGGTCTACGATCCATTGACCGCCACCGGGAGCAACCTTACCCGCAAGGCCTTCGCCGGGAACCTCATTCCTTCCGAGCGGATTAACGCCGTCGCCAAGGCGTACGCCGCTCTCTATCCCCTCCCCAACAAGCCCGGTACCAGCGGCAACTACTTCACCAACCAGTTGCGGCCCTACGACTACAACGCCATCCTCGGGCGTGTCGATCACAACATCAACAACTCCAACAAGCTCTTCATCGACGGGTACTACAACAAGCGGCAGGAGGACCGGTACAACTGGGCTCTCGGTGCCGCAAATGCGGATGGCAGCAGCATCAACGGCTTCGACGTCACCCATGGTTTCGACTATCGAAGCAACAAAGGGACGACGCTCGGTTACACCGCCGTCCGTTCGAGCAACCTTGTGTTCGATGTCCGCACCGCCTGGTCGCAGTTCGGTGAGTGGCGTCAGGCGGGAGACCAGTTCGATCCGGCAAGCCTGGGTTTCTCTCCGCAGGCCGTGGCGTTGATGAACGGATACAAATACCTGCCGTTCATCACCTTCGGCGGATTCAGCACGACGAACTCGGGCTCGACCATCGCCACGCTGGGATCGATGCGCTCGGACTGGGGAACGGGCTTCAATCGTCCCTTCACCAACATCTCATTCGTACCGAGCGCCGACTGGCAGCTCTTCGGCCATTCGCTTCGCACCGGTTACGAGCTTCGCAACCAGCGGTGGAAGATCGAGGTCCCGGCATACGGTGCCGGACGCTATAACTTCAACGGTGCGTACACCCGTTTGAATAACTCCGCGCCGCTGAACGACCAGGCCCAGGAGTGGGCGCAGTTTCTTCTCGGCTTCCCGACCACCGGGACGGGTACTGTCGGAACTCCGGGCGCCGTCTCGAGCCAGTTCGAGATCGCTGCCAAAGCCGACTACCGCCAGGTCTCGCACGCGTTGTTCGTGCAGGACGACTGGCAGCTCAACTCGAATCTGACCGTGAACCTCGGCATACGGTTCGAGTTGGAGCAGGCCATGACGGAGGCGCACAACCAGGCCGTTTCCGGCTTCGATACTTCGATCAGCAGTCCCATCGAAGCGGCGGCGCTGGCGAACTACGCCAAGAACCCGCTCGCGCAGATTCCGGTCGGTCAGTTCCAGGTGAAGGGAGGCTTGCAGTTCACCAACGGAGGGATTTACAACGACCTTCACAAGGTGATGCCCCGCGCCGCTTTCGCTTACCAGATCGGAGATAAGACGGTGCTCCGGGCCGGAGCTGGCCTCTTCAGTTACGACTATTACTTCGATGCCGGCAATCAGACGGGCTTCTCGCAACCAACCGCAATCGTCACGACGGACAACAACGGGGCGACCTTTCTCGCGAATCTGAGCAACCCGATTCCGACCGGCGGTCTGATTCAACCCACCGGCTCCTCGCTCGGCGCGGCGACCGGTCTCGGATTGGCCATCGGTTCGGTCGCACCGTCGCAGCGCCAGAGCCCGTACTACCGCCGCTGGCAGATCGGCGGACAGCGTGACCTCGGTGCCGGCTGGAGAATGGAAGTCAACTACCTCAACTCACGCGGTACGCATCTCCCGGTACAGCGCGAATTGAACGGTATTCCGTACCAATATCTCTCCACATCCAATATTCGGGACACCGCCCAAGAGAGCTTCCTGAGCGCCTCGGTCCCGAATCCATTTGCCGGAATGCTGCCGGGAACGACCCTCAACGGCGCAACGACCTCGCGCGGCCAGCTTCTGAAGCCGTTCCCCGAGTTCCTGAGCATCGTCACCGAAGAGTACCGCGGTTCCGACGCCTATCGCGCCGCCTCGTTTTCGATAGAGAAACGGTTCACTCAGGGCGCCTCCCTCACAGCCTCCTACACGCGCTCACGGCTGACGGACAAGCTCAACATGCTGAACCCGTCAAACGGCATCCTCGAGAGCCGCGTCTCGCCCAATGACCGTCCGAATCGCGCCACGTTCGGAGGGACCTACGATCTTCCGTTTGGCGCCGGCAAAAAGTGGGGCTCCAACTGGGGAGGATTCACCCAGGGGCTGCTCGGCGGCTGGTCGGTCAGCGCGACCTATCAATACCAGAGTGGTTTCCCGCTGACCTGGGGCAACATCTATTACGACCCCGCCCGCGACCCGCGCGATCTTCATTCCCACATCGGCAAACACGTCTGCCCGGGTAACGCGAGCGGTGTGGCCGGTCTCGATTGTCCCGCCTGGGATACCTCGGGCTTCTACATCGCCGGCGGCACCGGCCGAACAGATTCGCGCATCCAGCTCGGCAACAATGTTCGCACGTTCCCGTCGACACTGGACAACGTCCGCTCCGATCCCCTTCACCTGATGGACATCGGCATCTACAAGAACTTCGGTCTCCCGGGCGGCATCACTTTCCAGCTCAGGATCGAATCGATCAACGCGCTGAACTACACCGTGCTCTTCAACTCGAACATGGACCCGCGCAACGCGCAATTCGCGCTCGTGAACCAGGACCGCAATAATCCTCGGGACATCCAACTCGGCGGGCGGCTATCCTTCTAACTCGGATTTCTCACACGTGAGTGAATTGCCGTCAGCCTGTTACCTCGCGAGGGGAGGGTGGGGAAACTGGGGACGATGTGGAGTCGCGCGTGCGGTTTCGTACTCGGCAGTTTCTACAATCGAGAGTCCTTCTCCCCCAGCGCTTTTCAGCTGGGGGAGAAGGTGCCGACAGGCGGATGAGGGGGCGTTTCACGCATGCGTCAGTCGCGCGCGACTCCTTTCAAGCGGCCTCGGGCCAGTACCGCAAGTTCGTTCATGTCGCGCATACGCCCCCCTCATCCGCCTTCGGCACCTTCTCCCCCCGCAAGAAACCGCGGGGGGAGAAGGCTCTCGACGAAACAGAGTGGCAAGATGATCAGGCAGACTGTGAGAAATGCAGGCTAAGTTGAGGTTGCCCCGACTCTTTCGTCACATAACACCGGCAGCCGTGTTGGCCGCCGGCGTTTTTCTTGCCGGAGCTCTCAACCTGCATGGCCAGTCGCGGACCGCCGAACTGCGCGTCGCCGTCCGCAATGACCTGCCGATCGCCCGCCCCACGGAGACCGTGGAGATCGCGGCCTCGGCGCTGGTGAATCTCGGCAGCGACCTGACTCGCGTCCATGTTTTCGACCACGACACCGGAGGCGAGGTTCTCGCGCAAGCACTCGATCTCGACGGGGACGGCATAGCGGAAAGCCTGATCTTCCAGACCGACATGAAGGCCATGGGCGTGCGATCGTTCGATCTGCGCATCGGCGAGCGCGTGACCTACAGGAAAGAAGATTTCCACGTCTACGGACGCTTCGTGCGCGAGCGGTACGACGACTTCGCATGGGAGAACGATCGGGTTGCGCATCGCATGTACGGCGCCGCGCTGGAGACTTGGCAGAAAGAGCCGCTCACGTCGAGCACGGTCGACGTCTGGCTCAAGCGCACGCGCCGGCTCATCGTCAACGACTGGTACATGGTCGACGACTATCACCACGACACCGGCGAGGGCGCCGACTTCTATTCGGCGGGCCGCAGCCGAGGTTGCGGCGGCAGCGGCCTCTGGCGCGGCGGCAAGCTGGTCGTGTCGAAAAATTTTCGCGACTCCCGCGTGCTCGCAAACGGCCCGATCCGGCTGGTGTTCGAGTTGAAATACCCGGTCTGGGACGCGGCCGGCATTCGCTCCGAAACGAAACGCATCACACTCGACGCCGGCCAGAATTTCAATCGCTTCGAGAGCCGGTACGACGTCGATGGCGTAATCCAGTACGGAACCGGCATCAAGAAATTTGCCGCGACGGACGTGCGCATCGAACGCGACGCGGGTTGGATTCGCGCATGGGGCCCGGTGGTCGGCGGCTCCGGCAAGTTCGGTTGCGCCATCGTCATCGATCCTGCCGCGATCGTCGATGTGACGGAGGCCGACGGCAATCACCTGATCGTCGCCAGGACGCCGGCCATCTACTATGCCGGTACCGGGTGGGACAAAAGCGGCGACTTTGCCGATGCCGGCGACTGGGACCGGTATGTTCAACAATGGGCGCAGCGGGTGAAGTCACCG
>WNFG01001472.1_pt1 | contig 26389 bp, 21 predicted proteins | sample 5400431 | NCBI WGS metagenome assembly WNFG01 (sample SAMN13153346, study PRJNA577476) | soil metagenome | isolation source: 120 cm saprolite under Douglas fir tree site 2 hole 3 replicate 2 | place: USA:California | collected 2015-04-18 | reverse complement strand
TACGGCCGCGGCACCGAAGACATGAAGGAAGGCGACGCCATCCTGGTTACGAATTTCATACGCTTGAAAAAGGAAGGATTTCTGCCGGACCGCGATCTCATTCTCGCGCTGACCGCCGATGAAGAGGGCGGCTCTTCGAACGGCGTGGACTGGCTGCTCCGCGAGCACCGCGATTGGATCGATGCGCAGTACTGCATCAATCTCGACGCCGGCGAATTCGAAAAGGACAAGGACAAACGCCTTCTCGCGGGAATCCAAGCCAGCGAAAAAGTTTACGTCGACTTTCAATTCGAATCGCTCAATCCCGGCGGGCATAGCTCCGTCCCCAGCCCGGACAACGCCATCTATCACCTGGCCGGCGCGCTGGCCCGCCTGCAATCGTTTTCGTTTCCCCTGAACATCAACGAGATCACCCGCAGCTATTTCGCGCAGAACGCGGCAATGAACACCGGGCAATTGTCGGCGGACATGAAAGTCGTGGCCAAACAGCCGCCGGACGCCGACCCCGCGCAATTTTCCGCGGCGGCGCAACGGCTCTCCGCGGTGCCCTATTACAATTCCCTTCTGCACACCACCTGCGTCGCCACCATGCTTTCCGGCGGTCATGCGCCAAACGCGCTTCCGCAAACCGCTCGCGCCAACGTCAATTGCCGCATTTTTCCAGGGGAAGACCCCGACCAAGTTCATAAAACGCTCGAACGCGTGGCCAACGATCCGAAAGTCAAGATCAGCATCGTTCCGCAGCTTACTCCGGAAGGCAAAGTGGTGCCCATCGTGCCCGTGCCGCCGTCGCCGCTGCTCCCGGAAGTAGCCCAGGCCCTCGAGAAAATCCTGAAACTCACCTGGTCGGGCGTTCCTCTCGTCGCCACCATGTCCACCGGGGCCACCGACGGCAAGTACACGCGCATCGCCGGCATTCCGACCTATGGAATCTCCTGCATGTTTTTTGACAAGAACGACAATCGCGAGCATGGAAAAGACGAGCGCGTCGGCGTCCAGGATTTTTATGACGGCGTGGAATTCAATTACAAGCTGATGAAAGAACTCTCTTCGCCGCGGTAACAAACGTCCCCGGAAAATTAAAGCCGCCTCGAAAAGGAAAACGGCCCGGAGAAGATTTATTCCCCGGGCCGAAATATTTGCAACCGCTAAATGGAATGGCTAAGGCTTGCCGGGTGCCGATCCCCCCGGCTTCGGGTCGGCCGGCGTGGCCACGCTAGCCGCAATGGGTTTCGAGGCATCAGCGCCGTATCGCGTCAGGTACGGCATGAACGGCGTCACTTCGAACGGCATTTTTTCCCGTTCCGCCACCGTGCCCACCGGCTTGCTCTTCAGCAGATCCAGCTTGTCGTTCCACGGATCCAGCTTCACGCGTCCGCCGATCGGCAGCGCCGCGATCATCTGCGGGTTTTGCTTCGGATCGACTGCCGCCGCCGACTTGAGGTCGGCGATGACCGGAACGCGGTTCCCGAGGTGCCCGCTGATCAGGTTTGGAATCTCTTTCTCGCGTTTCGAGAGCGCCGTCAGAAACAGCCCCGCATTGCCGAGCTGAGTCTTGTAGGGAGAATTGTTCAACAACTGCATGGCTTTGGCGCTGGCCGCGGTCTCCTCTTCGGGAGTGCGCTGAAACCCGAAGTGCCGGAAGGTGTCCTTGTCGTCGATCAACAGTTGATCGAAGAAAGCATAGGTGGAATCGAGCCGGTGACCGAGAACGACGTGGCCGAGTTCGTGCGCCAGCATGGTGGCCAAGCTGGCCTCATCGGGAAGCACGTCGATCAACCCTCGGCTCAGCACGATGGTATGGCCGACAGAGTAGGATTCCAGCGTGGTAGTCGTCATCACGCGGCAGCGCACATCGGGTTCGACGTCGATGTTGTTGGTGACTTCCAGGTTGTTGATCACCGTTTCCAGGACCTTGTCGACTTCCCCCTTTGGCGCTATCAATCCAATTCTCTCTAGTCGATCGATCACATTATCTTCCGCCTGGCGGTCCCAGGAACGCTGCGCCTGTATGGGTGTCAAGTCGTTCGCCGTCTTGGAGTCGTCCTGCACCGGCGTCTCCACCAGGATCTTGCTCAATTCCTGTTCCTGGTTGGCATGGCCGAGGTTGTAGCCCCATAGCCGCGTCTGCGCCTTGAAGTCCAGCTTTTTCGACAGATTGTAGTGCACGTCTTTTTCTTCGCTGTACACGAAGGAAGGCACCCACATGCCGGGCTGCACGTTGGTGCGCCAGCTGTCGAAGTGAAAATACCAGCTGGAGTGCCCGTTGCCGCTATAAGCGCCGTTAAAACGCACAATGTTGTAATCCTGGTCTTCCACCCAGATGCGCCCCAGGAACCGGCCCTTGCCGGACTTCTCCTGTGGCGTCACGTCAAACACCAGGCAGCGCACTTCGCCCAGGAATTCGCGCCGCACGTAATCGAACTTGTAGTGCTGCTTGTCGAATCCATTTGTGTCGATAAAGATCATCTGCAGGAAGCCGTCCGGCACGAATTGCAACGCGAACGAAAAGAAGTTGCCGATGGAGCCGAAGATCTTCTTCCCCTTGCCGTTGGTGTCCGTCAAGGAAACCAGCGAGACGCCCTTTGAAAAGTCCGCGCGGCCCAGGAAATACTTGTCGCCAGCGGGTGCGGAGCCCAGTTCCTTATCCGGCTTGAGGTTCTGGATGTACGTTTCCACCAACGGCGAATACTGCTTGATTTGCTGGCTGGCCCGGTTTTCGTTGGTGATGACGCGGTCGATGACGTCGCTCATGGTCCGCGCCTGATCGGCCGGTGGTGCGGCCGCTGTGGCGGCCCGGGTGCCCGCTCCGCTCAGCATCAGGCCGAAAATAGCTATCGCTACCTTACGCATTTTCTCTCTCCCCTCAGTACGCCAACCGGAATTCAATTCGCACGCGCGCCGGGAAATCCACCGGCTGGCCTTCGCGTTTCGCCGGCTTGAACTTGATCTGCTGCGCCGCGTGACTTGCTGCTTCATCGAGCCCATGACCCAGACCGCTGACCACCCGGTTCACCTGAATGCTGCCGTTCGCCAGGAATACCATCTCCAGAACAACGTCGCCTTCTATTTTCAGCCTACGCCCTTCCGCGGTGTACTCCGGACGTGGTTTTTCCAAAATGTCAACAGGCGTCGTCGCGCTTTCGCCGCTCGAGACTTTCTTCTTGGGAGCCTCGGCAACCGCCGCCGTTTGATCCGCGAAGCCGGTGTTTTGCAGCGACCCGTGCTTGCCGCTGCTCGGCGGAGGATTCGCTATCCCGTTGCCGAAGCCTGTGCTCGCCACCGTGCCTCGGATTCCTTTATCGCCGCCGGTGCCATTTCCGTATCCCGGTCCACCCGGCAATGCCGGCGAGCCGAGACGATTGACGTTGGTGGCCTTGTTCGGATCACCCTTGCCGGGGATTCCGTTGGGATCGCCGAACCCGCCGGTCTGCACTTTGTTTACCGGAGCTACCACGGTCGCCGGCGCCGCGCTCCCCGAACCAAGATTGCCGACTTTTATGTCTTCTTTCGGACGCTTTGGTTGTTTTGCCGGCGTGTCGATTTTCACCTGCTCGAATACCGGATTCAGTTCCACCGGCTTCGCTTCCAAGGTCTTTATTTTGGGTGGTTCGGCCTTGGCCGTGAGAAAAACGTGCGTCTGTTTCGGATTCAGCTTCACCGGTTCAGGCACCACCGGCTTTGGCTCCGGGGGCTTCACTTTGGCTTTTACCTTCGGAGGTGGGGGCGGCTCTGGAGCAACCGGAATTAACGTGACCGGCTGCATCAATTCTGTAGGTCTAAGGTTCAGGGCCGTTCTCATCTGGTTTGGGAAGAGCAGCGGAATTATGAGCAGGAAACCGAAGATCCCGAGTTGTACGCCGGCGCTCAGGCCGATGCGGTCCCAGCGCGGCTTGGGCTCCGGAAGCAACGCCAGCCTTGCGGCTATCGGTTTCGTGCCTATGGATTTCTTCCAGGCCTGGGGATCGCCGGAGCGGCCGCGGTTGGCTTCAAACCCGACGCCCATCGCCGTCTTTCGTGGTGGATTTGCAATCATGGTTGTCATCCGCGTGCCGCCTCGTGAAATTCCGGCCTGCAAAGAGAAAGTAGACTTGGGATCACAAGCGCTCCCAAGTCCGCTTGCAGCGTAGGAAGTGCGCTACAGCAGTACCAGCGTACTGACGAGGCTTAGGGAGTCCGAATAGGACTTTCGTACTAGCGTCGCGAAGTCGCTAATGCTCCCGCGAGCGCACCGTTGCGCACCCAGTTCTAACCCGGCGAGACAGTTTCCGTTGCGAGTCTGGGGGCGCAACAACCTATAGGATACCGCATTTCTGGGCGGGGTTGTTCCAGTTTTGAACACCACTTTCCGTCGGCTGGGCTTATGCTCTAGGATGCAACTGGTGACCCCGGCGATGGTTCGGGTCTATCCGAAGGTTTGTCGCTCTTGCTTGGCAGATGACTGAAGACGCGCCAAAACGCGGCAGTGAGAATCCAGCGCTGGATCTCTCCCGTCTGTTCGACGGCCAGATCTCTCTCCTCGAGTGGTGCTATGCCCATGCGCAGGCAGGACGCTGGGAAGTTTCGCAGGAACGATTTGCCGCCGTGCTCGAACGCAGCGCCAGAAAGGCCTTGCCTCCCGGAGCTATGACGCCCCAAAGGCTCCAAGACTACTTTGGCGCGCTCCACCTCGAGGATCTGGCCCTGGCTGGCGCCTGTGCCGAAGGATGTGAAGCTGCCTGGGAGCATTTTTTCACCGCCTACCGCGCTTACCTGCGCGCCGCCGCGGCGGCCATACTTCGCTGTGACGCGGGTTCCGCGGATGCTTGCGATCTAGCGGATTCCCTTTTTTCGGAGTTGTACGGAGTGGCCGGCGGCAAGGGCGCGGAACGTTCGCTCTTCCGTTACTTCCACGGACGCAGTTCGCTGAAGACCTGGCTGCGCGCCGTCCTGGCCCAGCGGCACATTGACGCCATCCGCGCGGGCCGGCGCTTCGACGAGCTTGTCGAGGACGACACCGGCGATGCACGCCCGAGGACGCTGCTCGGACCGCCGATGCAGCCCGGCGATCCCCATCGCGAGCGTTACATGGCGTTCTTCACCCGCGCCTTGCAGACCGCGCTGGAAGCCCTTGACCCGCGGGAAAAAGAACGGCTCCGCCTCTATTACGCCGAGGAAAAAACGCTTGCGGAGATCGGACGGCTGCTCAGGGAGCACGAATCCAGCGTTTCGCGCCATCTCGATCAGACGCGGCGCGATTTGCGGCAATCCGTCGAGGAATTTCTTCGCAATGGCATGGGGGCAGCCAACGGTTGCGCCGCCCAGCCCGGCCTGAGCGATGCGGAGATCACCCTCTGTTTCGAATACAGCGCTGGCGACAACCCCATCGATTTGGAAAAATTGCTGCCGCGGCCAAAATCGACCGGCCCCGCGGCAGGAAAGCGAACGCCGTGACCCCGCCTTGCAAGAAAGCGGCGGAATTTCGTTCTAAGGATGGAGAAGCACATGGCGCCTGAAGACCGCGATCGCAGTTTTGACAAAGCGCTGGCGCGCCATCTGCGCTCGGCCGCGTCCGCTGGCGAAGCTGCGCCAATTTCCGAAGCCGCCGCTTCTCGGAGCGCCGCATGCGCTGACCCGGAAACGCTCGCTGCTTATCACGAACGGTCTTTGCTTCCCGCGGAAATGAATTCCTGGAAAGAACATCTCGTCGGCTGCGCCAATTGTCAGACGATTCTGGCGCAACTTGAGGCCACCGACGAAATTCCACTGCAAGCCTTTGAAAAAGAGGAAGCAATTGTGAAGGAACTCGAGCCTGTGATGGCCGCGCGCAACCTCGAAGCGTTCTCCAGGGCGGCGGCTTCCAGCCAGGCCCGGCGCGTAGCCAAAACTGCGCCACCTAAAAAGTCACGCCGAGTCCTTCTTATGCGGGGCGCGCGCTGGCAATGGCTTGCTCCCGCCGGAGCGCTCGCCGCCGGCTTGCTTGTCTGGATCGCGCTGCACGAAAACCAGCCGTTGCCTCGTCCAAGTCTGGACCACGTCCAGATCGCCACCAAGCAAGCGCCTCCTCCCGCACCCCCGGTTTCGAACGTGGCGCGGGAGGCTCCTTCGTCTCCGAAGGCCGTTCTTTCCAAGCCGCCATCCGCGTCCGATGAATTTGCCGCCGCGAAGGCCCGTGGCGCCTTGGACGACACGAAATCGCATGAGAAACAGGATTATGTGGCGCAGGTTTCGCCTTCCACTCCGCTTGCCGATAAAGGGGCCCGCTTGCGAAAGGACGCAGAGGGCCGCTCCGCTTCTGATGTGTCTTCTGCCCGCGAGCAGATCGATCGCGATGCCAACACCGTTTCGGGCGGAAAGCAAGAAAACGCGGAAGCGCAAACGCAAGCGCAAACCGCCAATCTTCAATCGCAAAATCAAGTCAATTCCAATTCTCCTCCGATAGGCGGTCCCGCCCCGCTCGGCCAAGCCGTCAACACGAAGAAAGAGATGAAGACTGCCCGGGCTTCGGCGGCGCCTTCGCCTCCGGCCAAATCGGTGGCAGGCTATGCTGGCGCAACTTCGATGATGGAAGAAGTGGCCGTCTCCAATCCGCGTCTGATTGCGCCGCCCGGTTCGCATGTGCTCTGGCGCGCCGGCCGCGCGGGCAGCATCGATTTCTCCAGCGACGGGGGAACCTCCTGGTCGCGGCAAACCAGCGGAGTGCTCGTCGACTTGCTGACCGGCTCGGCTCCCTCCGATCAAGTCTGCTGGATCGTCGGCCGCGCCGGCGCCATCCTTCTGACCGCCGATGGCGGCGCCCATTGGAAGGCTGTTTCCTTGCCGCTCGCCGAAGATCTCGGCGGAGTTCGCGCCTCCGATGCCCAGCACGCCACCATTTGGAATGCGCACGGCACCAAGAGCTTCCAAACCAGCGACGGTGGTTTGACGTGGACGCCCGTTCCAAGCCCCTGAGCGCGGGCTCACCCCAGATTCCCGCTGTGCAAGAAACTCCGCGCCATTCGTTCTAAAGGAGACTGTAAATCTCGATCGAGGAGAGAGTAATGAAAACCCCTGGGAATCCTGCAAAGTTTCGATGGTTCGGGCTGAGTTCGCTGGCCCTTCTTGCCGCCACAGCCGTTCTTTATCCCACGGTCCGCGGCGGCAAAGTTTATGCGGCACAAGAAAAGGATGCTACTGCCCGTGCGAACGCGGTCGATCAATCCACCAGTCTGAATGATCAAGCCGATTTGAACGTCACCGTCTACAACTCCAACATCGCGCTCATTCGCGACGTCCGCAATCTCACGCTTCCCAGCGGCGCGTTTCGCCTGAAATTCATGGACATCGCCGCAACCGTCAATCCCGCGACCGTTCATTTTCGCTCGCTAAACGATCCGGAAAAGCTCGGCGTCATCGAACAAAACTACGAATACGATCTCCTTGAGCCCGCGAAACTCCTGCACAAGTACGTCGGCAAGGAAGTCACGCTGGTGCGCGCCTTTCAGGAAAATGGCACGACCAAGCACGAAGAAATCAGGGCCACGCTGCTTTCCGACAACAACGGCCCCGTGTGGAAGATTGGCAACGACATCGTTACCGGAATGTTCGCCGAAAGTTATCGCTTCCCCGAAGTCCCTGCAAACCTCTACGACCGCCCCACACTGTTGATGTCACTCGAAAATTCCGGCGCGAAAAAACAGCAGGTCGAGGCCTCCTACCTCGCGAACAATCTATCCTGGAACGCCGATTATGTTCTGACCGTCGCCCGCGACGACAAGAACGCCGATCTCGACGGCTGGGTCACCGTCGTCAACAACAGCGGCACCGCGTTTCACAATGCGCGGCTCCAGCTCGTCGCCGGTGAACTAAACCGCGTGGCTAATGACACCGGCCGGTCGCGGATGGAGATGATGCCGGCTGCGCCCATGGCAAAGGCTGCCCAGCAGTTCCAGCAGGAAGCTTTCAGCGAATACCATCTCTATTCATTGGGCCGTAAGACTTCTGTCGAGGACAAGGAAACCAAGCAGATCAGCCTTCTCCAGGGCAGCGGCGTTCCCGTCGAAAAAATCTACATGGTCAACGGCCAGAGCTACTACTACCACAATCAACAGGCTCCCGGCGCCCCGCTGAAAGATCCCGTGATGGTCTATTACAAATTCAGAAATGAGGAGAAGAACGGCCTCGGCATCCCGCTTCCCGCCGGCAACGTCCGCGTCTACCAGAAAGATTCGAAAGGCGGCATTCTCTTCGCCGGCGAAGACCGCATCGACCACACGCCTAAAGACGAAAACGTGAACATCCACATCGGCAACGCTTTCGACGTCGTCGCCGAGCACAAGCAGACCGACTACAAGCGCATTGACACCCACACCTGGGAAATGGAATTTGAAATTACGCTGCGCAACCACAAAGACGGGCCCGTCACCGTGCAGGTCAACGAACCCATCGGCGGTTCTTGGGAGATGATTTCTTCCACTTACAAATTCACAAAGACGGCGGCCTTCGCGGCGCAATTCATCGTTCCCGTCGCCAAAGATGGTACTTCGGTGCTCAGATACCGCATCCGCGCGAGCTGGTAACCCGGCGGTTCACAGCGATGGCCCTCCCCGGTCGGTCAGAGCGGATGTGGTATAATGCTTCCAGGTCAAGCCATGACCTGCTTCAAGAAGCGGCAGCCTCCGCTGCCGCTTTTTCTTTGTAGGGGCGCAGCATGCTGCGCCCCAGCTTGCCCGCGCGGTTGCCGCTCTTTTTATTTGGAGTTATTTGGAGTGCGGCAGCTTGCTGCCGCTTTTCCGTCCTTTTCGTCGTCGCCACGCAAGGCATCGTTAGCCCAGGCTTTGCGCAAAGAAACGCAACTCCGTTTCTATAGGCTTAACCCTTAAGTCCTTTAGATGCAACACTTCCACACCACCTCGTATGTGTTGCAAACAAAGGACTTGCGCAATACTTAACTCCTTTAGATGCAACACTTACAAAAAACTGGGGGTAGCCTACCTCCCGTCTCCTTGGCGGCTCTCCGCCACGAAGATCATCTCCGGCGAATCGTCCTGGATTGGCGTTCGGTCAAAGTCTCCGTATTCCGCACTAACCTTGAAACCACACCGCGCCAGCAGGTGCTCGACCTCGTATCGGAAGAAGTACCGCAGCGGCCAGGCAAACACCAGTTTCTCCTGCCGCCCGCCGGGATGGGCCACGGAGAAAATCATCTCCACGTCATTGCGCTGCTCCGCGCGATGGAAACCAGCCACGCGCTCGGTGACGCGCACCTGGCGGCCGTCCGCAGTTTTGTACTCGGTAACCAGCGCTTCCCGCATATGAACGGGGTCGTGCATGCGCTCGGCGTCCGTCTGAAACACATCGAGAACCAGCCGGCCGCCCGGTGCCAGATGCTTGCGCACGCCGTCCAGGCAATCCATCTGCTGCTGCACTTCCAGCAGGTGCTGAAATGGCCGGAACGGAATGATGATCAGACGGAATTTCTCGCCAAGATCGAAACGCGTCATGTCGCCCTGCACCAGGTGAACGCGTTCGCGCGCCTCGACGCGGACCGCCGCGCGCTTTTTCACCGCGCGTTCCAGCATGCGCTCGGAAAGATCCAGCCCGGTGATTCGCTTTCCCGCCTCCGCCAGGGCCATGGTGATGCGTCCCGTGCCGCACCCCAGCTCAAGAACGGGATCGCCGAAGTCGCGCGCCGCATCGCGATAAAATGCCACGTCTTGCAACCGCCCCTTAACGACCGGCGACTCGTCGTAATAATCCGCGATGAAAGAATCGTAAAGCGCGTTGGTCATAAATGCTTTTCAAGCTTCAGCGAGTTCCGTAAATTGGATCAGTTCCGCGAGTCTTGTCATCCTGAGCGTAGCGAAGGATCTCAACCGACGGATGAACCCGCATGCAAGCAAACAATGAGATTCTTCGGGCCGCAAAACCCGCAGCCCTCAGAATGACACCGGGAACGGATTACTCGACCACGGCGTCTGCCTCGATTTCCACCAGCATTTCCGGCGCGATCAGCTTGCTCACTTCCACCATGCTCGTCGCCGGACGAATCTCGCCGAAAAACTCGCCATGCGCGCGTCCAACCTTCTCCCATTCGGCGATGTTCGTCACATAGATGCGCGTGCGCACAACATCTCTCAGGCCCGCGCCGGCCTTGGCGAGCGCCGCCTCAATGTTCTTGATCGTTTGCACCGTTTGCGCGCGCAAATCGCCCACGCCCACGATCTTTCCATCTAGCCCCGTCGCCGTCGTTCCCGATACGGTGATGACGTTGCCGATTCTCACCGCCCGCGAGTAACCCACAATCGGCTCCCACGGCGCACCGCTCGAAATGTTCTGCCTTGGCATCCTGGTCTCCCCTTCGTCGAAATCATAGAAAGAATAATCTACTCCCGGCTTCTTTGGACGTAAGAAAATGGCTCGCGCCGCAAAGTAGGGGAACTCCGTGAGAAGATGCTAAACTGAAAGCAATTCGGCGGGGAAACCGAGACCACTGATGAAGTGCAACAACATATTGGAAGCGGTCGGACATACGCCGTTGGTGCGCCTGAACCGCATCAATCAGGGCTTGAAACCACAAATCTACGTCAAGGCGGAATTCACCAATCCGGGCGGCTCGGTGAAGGACCGCATCGGCATCAGCATGATCGACGAAGCCGAGAAAAAAGGATTGCTCAAGCCCGGCGGCACGATCATTGAAGGCACTTCAGGCAACACCGGCATGGGTCTGGCCCTCGTCGCGGCGGTGCGCGGCTATAAATGTGTTTTCACGACTACCGACAAGCAGTCCAAGGAAAAAGTCGATCTGTTAAAAGCGCTTGGCGCGGAAGTGATCGTCTGCCCCACCGCCGTCGAGCCGGAAGATCCGCGCAGCTACTATTCCGTGGCGAAAAAACTGGCGCGCGAAATTCCCAATTCTTACTACCCCAATCAGTACGACAATCAGATGAATCCCGAAGCGCACTACCGCACGACCGGCCCCGAAATTTGGGAGGACAGCGAAGGAAAGATTACGCATTTCGTTTGCGGCGTAGGCACCGGTGGCACCATCAGCGGCGTAGGAAAATACCTGAAGGAAAAAAATCCCAGCGTAAAAATTATCGGCGTCGATCCGTACGGCTCGCTGTACTACGATTTTGTCAAGACCGGTCAAACCATCAAAGCCAAAACGTATGTTGTCGAAGGCATCGGCGAGGATTTTTTCCCCACGACCATGAACCTGAAAATCCTCGACGACATTCTTCAGGTCAACGACGAGGAATGTTTTGTGATCGCGCGCCGCCTCGCGAAGCTGGAGGGCCTGTTCACCGGCGGCTCTGGTGGCGGCTGCATTTCCGGCACGCTGCGCCTGGCGAAGGACCTGGGGCCGAAGGACTTCGTGGTCGCGCTTCTGCCGGACACCGGCACGCGCTACCTGAGCAAGGTTTATAACGATTTGTGGATGCACGAGCGCGGCTACATCGACGCGGCCACCGCCATCACCGCGGCGGAAGTTGTCAACGCCAAGCACGCCGCCGGCAAAGTGCGCGAGCTCATCATCGCGCGGCCGTACCAGACCGTTTTCCACGCGCTGAAGACCATGCAGGAGCAGGACATTTCGCAGATTCCCGTGTTCGAAGAAAATCTTCCCATCGGCACGATCTACGAGGACCAGATCCTCAATCTCGCCTTGCAAGGGAAGGATCTTCGCAAGCTGGTGGTTCGCGAAATGATGAGCAAACCCATGCCGCAGGTGCCGAAGACCGCCCCCGTCGAGCGCATCACCCAAATCCTCAGCCACGAGAATCCCGCGGTGTTCGTGGACATGGGAAACGCGCATTTCGAGATCCTCACCAAATACGATTTGATGAGCACTGTCGCCAACCTCATGGAACAAAAGCGCTGAGCGCATTCCCCGTGCGGAATTTTTGTCAGACAGGAAACACGAACCGTGAAGATTCACGATTTCAATGAGCGGCTGAAGGACTCGATTCTCATCGCGGATGGCGCGATGGGCTCGATGTTGCACGAAGCCGTGGGATCGCAGCGCTGCTTTGATGAGCTGAATTCGACCGAGCCGGAAGCGGTATTCCGCGTCCACCAGGCGTACATCGAAGCGGGCGCGCACATCATCGAGACCAATACCTTTGGCGCGAATCGCTTCAAGCTCGCGCCGCTGGGCCTCGCCGAGGAAGTGCAGCGGCTCAACAGCCGCGGGGTGAAAATCGCCCGCGAAGCGCGCGAATCGGCCTCCCGCGAAGTCCTGATCGCCGGCTCCATCGGGCCGCTGGGCCTCGGCGTGCAGTCGCGCCATCCCGCTCCGGAAGAAATTCAGGACACGTTTCACGAGCAGGCGCTGGCGCTCGAAGAGCGCGGCGTCGATTTCTACATCCTCGAAACGTTTTCTTATATCGAGGAACTGCTCCTCGCCATCGAAGCCATTCGCTCGTTTTCAGGATTGCCCATCGTGGCGCAGCTCACCTACGCGGAAGAAGGCACAACCTACGGCGACGTGCGCCCCACGGATGCCGCTACGCAGTTGAAAAGCAAGAACGTCCAGGTGATCGGCGCGAACTGCACGCTTGGCCCGCAAGCGCTGCTCCCGATTTTGCAGGAGCTTGCCGCCGTCGACGGTCTGCGCGTCAGCGGCATGCCCAACGCCGGCTTTCCCAAACGCGAAGGCGACCGCATCGTTTACCCGAAATCTTCACCCGAGTATTTCGCGCTTTTCGCGCGCGAAGCCGCCGCGCTCGGCGTGCGCATTCTCGGCGGCTGCTGCGGCACGACGCCGGCGCACATTCGCGCCATGGCCGAAGCAGTGAAATCGCTGCGGCCCGCGAAATCCCACGCTGTCGCGCCGTCCGTGCAGACGGTCTTAAGACCCGCGCCGGCCGCCCACCGCGAGCCGGAGAGCAAATTCTGGAAAAAACTCCAGAAAAAAGAATTTACCGTGTGCGTGGAAATCGATCCGCCCAAGGGGCTCTCGCTCGACCGCATCTACGAGCAGGTTGACAAAGTCATGGCCTCGAAAAAAGTCGACGCCATCGACATCAACAGCGGCGCCATGGCCCGCGTCGGCATGGACGCCCTGATTGTGGCCGGCGCTCTCGAAGCCCGCGGCGTTGAAACCGTCCCGCATCTCACCACGCGCGACCAGAACATCATCGGGTTACAAGCCGCGCTTCTCGGCGCGTGGACCGTCGGCGGAGTTCGCAACGTACTGGCCATCACGGGTGATCCGCCGTCCGTCGGCGACTACCCGGAAACTAGCGGCGTCTACGAAGTCGATTCCGTAGGCCTTGTCAAAGTTCTCAACCGCTTGAATCAGGGCACCGACTGGGCTGGAAAAACTCTCGGAGGCGCGACGAACTTCGCCATCGGCGTGGCTGTGAATCCTGTTGCCGACGATCTCGACGGCGAAATCGAGCGCTTCCACGCCAAGGTCGAAGCCGGCGCGCATTACGCCATGACTCAGCCGCTCTTCGACCCCGAACACTGGCACGTTTTCCTGAAAAAACTCGGCGGCCAGCCGCCGATCCCCGTGTTGATCGGGATCTGGCCGCTTAACAGCTACAAACAGGCGCTGCGCTTGAACAACGAAGTGCCCGGCATCGTGATCCCCGAGTCTTTGCTGAAATCGATGGAAGCAGCGGGCGCTTCCGCACGCGAATGCGGCTTCGAAGTCGCCCGTAACATGCTGGCCTGGGCCCGCACCGAACTCGCCGGAGCGTACTTGATTCCGCCATTCAAGCGCTACGAAGAAATCCTGGAAATCCTCTGACGCCCAGCTTCTGGCGCACAGTTAGTTAAGGATTGGTCTTCGGCGCCGCCACCGCGCTGGTGTGATCGTGGATGATCTTCCATCCGTCCGGGAAGCGCTGCCACACCAGCGTGAACACTCCCCCGACATCGTCTTTTTCCCGCTTCAAGTGCCAGCGTCCCAGAACGAGCGCTGTGTCGGGACCTAAAAACCGGAACTCCAGCTCCGAGAAATCCAACTGTCCCATCGTGGCCCGATCGGGATAGTTCTTTTTGTATCGCGCCAGGACGCCATCCCAGCCGCGGGCCACGCCGCTGCTCCCGGAGAAAGTCAGTTCCGGCGAACGCCAATATCCGACTAGAAAAGCATCCACATCGCCGCGGTTCCAAGCACTCTGCTGCGAGCCCAGAATGGCGCGGATCGCTTCCCGGTCGGCTTGGCGGGCACCGGCGGGTTGGGCAGACGCCTGGTTGTGCAGGAAGGGGAAGACACCTATTGCCAGCGCCACGGGCGTCAATAACCAGCGACGGTTCCTCGGCATTGCGACGCTCCTTTGCAAACCCCCGGATACAGGGAGGATAGGCGAGAACCCTCCCGCAAGCAAGACGCCCCTTCCGGCGCCGTTTCTTCGCATAAACCGAGTGATCCCAAAGGGTTACACCCCATAGTTCCAGTCCGGTAGTACTTTGGAGCTATTGGACTCTATTTTCCAGTCTGCCAGAATCCCTTTAGAGGCGAGGAATGTTTAGCGCTATGCTACTTGCGATCTCCATCGTGGCCCTTTCCCAGTTCGCCCTCTACTACTGGCGGGCGGTGCTGGCGGGCGTTGCGGCCCAGCCGATTTCGGACCGGGTGCTGGTTGCTGCCCAAGTGGAGAATGGGCGCCTGCTGGCGAAACATTTCCAGACGCTGGCCGGCCTGCATGATTTGACCCCCGATCTCTATCCCCATCGTAGCGGGTTGGGTCTGGTACGCGTTTATTACCGCGTGATTGAGGGTCTCGATGCCTTGCTCGGCAAGCGAATTCCCGCATTCGCCGCGTGGAGCGAGAGCGAGCGCACCATCTGCGCTCGTTACGCCGCCGTCCAGGTCGACCGCCGACTTCAGGCCAACTTGGATCTCGCAGCCTCACTCCGCTCCTGCTAATTCAGTCACGGAAGGCTCCCGTAAACCCGTGGAAGTTGTGCCACTTGCTTCCATTTACCGAACTCCATTGCCCAGAGGCTTTTTGTGAGTAGATGCAAAATATTTGATTCAGCTAAGCCAGATGCAACGCGCAGTTTCTTCTGGTAATGTCTGAGTTTGAAGTAGTTTGAAGTTATCTTCTAGGTGTAACGGTATTTCCAGGGCAATCGGGGTTAGTGCAACCTCCTGTTTCGCGCCTGCCTGTTTTTGGATCAATGATAATGTCGAGAGGTCGTCCGCAATGAGGACAGGTTGGAGCGTCATTGTTAGCCATTGTTAGATTCTCCTTTACTGAGCCAGAAGAGCGATGTCTTCCAAACTCCAAACATGATCGGTCAAGCCAGCGGCCATTGCTGGCGTAACCCTCAGTGTCTTGTGAATCCGGCCAAAGTTATAATACAGGAAGTGAATCGCTACCATCGCGGCGTGATTCTCAACCTTCTTGCTGAACGCATTGGTTAGCCGCGTGAAGCGTCGCATCCCCATTCGCATTGTAAGATTCTGACGTTCGACGTAGTGCTTCGGGTCGGGGTCGCCGCTGACAACCTTGAGATCGCACCCGATACAAACAGGGGGAGAATAGCGTATATCCGGCTCTTCCGATGCGCCGTAAATCTTCTGTAGCTGTGCGTAGTCAACGTCAGCGCCGAACGCATCCTCGACTGCATCCAGATAAACTCTGTGACCGTCCGTGGTGATTTGAATGCGTCCCTTCACGCGAGCGGCGCAATCATTCATAAACTCGCGTGCCCACCATCCGTCACGACCGCCAACCAAATAGCTGACACAGAGTTTTGTATCCGCGTCGAGCGCAACCCACGTCCAAGTGTCGCCCCATCCTTCGGCTCTGCGCTCTGGCCTAACGTGCTTCTGTTTCGCACCCACAAAACTCCAAATTTCATCGCATTGCAGGCGGCGAACGTGGAGGTTATGGACGTTCTTGTAGTGGTACTCGGCACAGGCTTCGCCGAGCTCAACGAGGAGCTTGGTCACAGTGTTAATGGAAACGTCTGCGAGGCGGCTCGTCGCTCTTAGGCTGTTCCCTTCAACAAGCATCCCTAGAATAGTGGCTCTCTTGGCTAGCGGTAGGCGGTTCATGTCATAGAGTGTGGCACCCTCCTTTTCATTCGTCAAGCATATAGTTCAGTTTAATGCATGAAGCTAATTAGTACTTGACAACCTGCTTTCAATAGCTTAGATTCAGATAGGGCGGATATGCCGCATGGACGTCGAGTTTCGGGACAAGACACTTGCACTGATAGAGACGGACCGTGCGGCAGAGACGCGGTTGCCAATATCGGTAATCAACTCGCTGAGACAGAAACTGGTCGTAATTCGGGCAGCACCGGACGAAAGAACGTTGAGGAATTGGAAGAGTCTTCACTACGAAAAGATGGACGGCAACGAGCGGTCCATACGAATCAACAAACAATTTCGTTTAATTTTCACACTCAACACGGAATGCAAGCCGAACAAAATGACCATTTTGGAAGTTTGGAACCATGATTAGCGAGGTGGAGAACATGGCGACAGCAAGCGCAAGTTGGATTAGGCATCCTGGTAGCTATATTCGGGAAGAAATGGAAGAGCGGGAATGGAGTCAGCGCGATCTCGCTTTTATTCTTGGCTGTTCCGAGCAGGCGATTAACCCGATTCTTAACGGAAAGAGGGGCATCAGTCCGGAGATGGCGAAGGCATTTGGAGTGGCGTTCGATGTGCCTGCGGAGTTTTTCGCCAATCTTCAACAAGCCTACGACTTGGCCCAAGCGCGTACTCCCGACCCTAGCGTTGCTGCGCGTAGGCAAATGCAGAGCACGTATCCGGTGAGAGAGATGATTAAGCGTGGCTGGCTTGAGCAAAGCGATGCGACCATGCTGGAAACGCAACTGGTAAGATTTTTTGGCGTCAATAACCCCGACGAGATTCCTTATCTGGCACATGCTGCGAAAAAGAGCAGATATGAGGAGAGGGATATTCCCGCTGCTCAGTTGGCTTGGCTGTTCCGGGTGCGCCAGATCGCAAGGTCAATCAGTGTGCAAAAATACTCCGAAAAATCACTGCTCGCCGCGCTGACTAACTTACAAGGATTGCTTTATGCCCCGGAAGAGGCGCGACACGTACCCCGGATCCTCATGGAGTGCGGGGTTCGCTTCATCCTTGTGGAGAAACTTCCTCAAGCTGACATTGACGGGGTGTGTTTCTGGCTCGACGAGCGGTCTCCTGTGATCGGAATGTCCACAAGACGCGACAAGATTGATAATTTCTGGTTTGTTCTGCGCCACGAAATTGAACATGTTTTGCAAATGCATGGTCAAGAGAACGAAATGATTGATGTCAATCTAGAAGGGGAAAACGCGGGCACCGGCAGTTCTATTCCAGAAGAGGAGCGAATCGCTAATGCGGCTGCCGCAAATTTCTGTGTACCCACAGAAAAACTGGATTCATTCATGCGGCGCAAGCATCCGTTTTATTACGAGAAAGATGTCATTGCTTTCGCTCGTATCGTCGGCAGACATCCGGGCTTAATTATCGGCCAAATGCAGTACAGGCTAAACAGATATGATTATTTAGCCAGATACTTGGCGAAGATTCGTCAGTTTGTTCTTCCGGGGTCAATTGCAGATGGTTGGGGTCAGGTAGTTCCGGTTTCACTCTAGAAATGGAGCATGGAACATGAGCAAACGCGAAAAACTACAAAACGTATGGCATCGTTATGACAGTGAACGTGAACACAAGCCATCTGGAACGCGCGAAGTAGTTGAATGGGCCGTCGAGGAAGGTTTATTGGAACTACCGGAAGTTGACCCTTACGATGTTCTCGCCGGACAGATGGCACAGGCTCTACGCGACGAACTTGGGACGGACGCGAAGGGGCGCAGGTATCGGCTAAACCATGCAGTGCGAATCACCAAGGCGGGGGTGCAGCACACGTTTTGGGCCATGATGGGATTCGCATCTCACGATCACATGGAAAAGACCTTCGCGCAGCGCCGCGAACAAATTATCGGAGACTGCTACCATTTGAAGATTGACGTTGACGTTTACAACGATATGAACCCCAATGAGAAACACGAAGTACAACTCGTCTTGGATTTCACGGAAGACGTTGCAGAGCGTGAAGAATTAGAGAATCCCGGCGACAGGGCCGCATAGTTTACTTTTTCCATCGCGCGCGAGCAGCGAGCTTGGCGATTTCGGCGCGTTCTTCAGAAGTGAGATGCCGAGCCCTTGCTTTCCCGCCCTTAAGACCACCGGCGCGTCCTTTACGCTTTGCGAGCTTCTTAATCCTGCTGAAAGTATCCTCAGCCTCTCCGGTCGCAATATCGACAACGAGCTTGGCGAGTTGATTCGGGTCGCGTGGGCGCTTCGCCATGAGCCAAGTATGCCACAATTGCTCAAGGCCAAAGCAGAAGCCTAAACTTCAAACTGAGACACCACCTTTCTTCTTATTGTATGTTGGAATCTGAACTATCCATATCTTTGTGAAATTTATTCGGAGATATGGCCCTCAAAGTTCGCCTAAAAATCCGCTAAAGTCATTATAAACAATCGCTTACTGCCCATTTGATCATCTCTTGGCTCTCACTCGGAATTTGGAGCATTTCGTGCATTCTTCCACCTCGCCGGACTTGATTCGATCTTGGACGGCTCTACGCAACGCGCTGCTTGCACACTGCGCTTTTCGCGCAAAGAACGCAGGATGTCACTGCCGAAAATTGAAGGGGGAGATTACATGAAGCACCGCAATTTATTGACCTGGCTGTTTGCCCTGGTGGTAGGAGCCACGTCGATTTTTACAGGCATCGCGGCAGCGCAAACGAGTAACGGCGCTATCGTGGGAACGATCACGGATCCCAGTGGAGCTGCAATCGTGGGAGCGACAGTAAATGTCACGAATACCGACCTTGGCAGCTTCAAGCGGACAACGAAAACAGATGGGTCTGGCGCGTATCGCATCGATTCCTTATTGCCAGGAAAATATAAAGTTTCGGTTCAAGCCACCGGAATGCAGCAATTCGATGAGGACGGCGTCGAAGTAAGAGCATCTCTAAGTTCGACTGTGAACGCCTCGCTGACCCTGGGTCCCGTAACTCAAGTCGTATCCGTGGAGGCATCCACGGGAGCGGAATTGCAAACACAATCCGGCGAACTCAGCAACAATCTTGGGCAGGCAGAGCTGAAGGAGCTTCCTCTCGCAGGTCTCAATCCGATCGAGCTGGTATTGACTGTTCCCGGTGTCCAAGGCGTTGATAACCGTGACAGCCTGACAAATGGCGTCGGCTTTTCCGTCAACGGGACGCGCCCACGTGCGAATAACTTCTTGCAGGATGGTCAGGATAACAATGACAACAGTATCCAAGGACAGGCATTCCTGCAAACGAATGAAGAAGCAATTCGAGAAGTGACCGTACTTACCAACTCTTATAGCGCGGAATTTGGCCGAGGCGGCGGATCCGTTACAAACGTAATCTTTAAGAGCGGGACGAACAGTTTTCACGGATCCGCGTTTGAGACCAATCGCAATTCCGATCTTGCGGGCGTTCCCGCGCAGAGCGCGTTTGCCGGTATTACCAAAAATCCGTTCGACAATGAAAACATTTTTGGATTCACAATCGGGGGCCCAATCAAGAAGGACAAGCTGTTTGCTTTTGGTTCCTCACAGTGGGACCGCGATCGTTCCAGTGCCGCCGCTGCGACGAATATCTTGAGCCTCCCAACGGCTGCGGGGAGATTGCGGCTCTTGGAGGACTCCGAGGGGGAACCACCGGCGTAACCACCATTGCTCTCGGTCCGGATGCTAACGGCAATCCCCGCCCTGCAGTGCAAGTGGCAGACGTGCAGCGCTCGCAGGGTTCCGTGGCGTCGAACGACCGGCAGTGGAGCGTCAAGCTGGACTATCTTGCCTCACCTTCCGACACGCTTACAGCCCGCTATTTCCGCGACGACAATACACTTGCACCCGATTTTTTTAACCAGCCGAGTGCGTTGCCGGGACTTGATTCCGAGATTGCCGCTGTTTCGTTCAACTTCGGTTTTAGCTGGACTCATACACTGTCCTCGCGCGCCGTGAACGAACTACGCTGGTCGTATGGTCAATTCAACCTCGAATTTGCTCCCACCGCCCAAACGCTGGCGAACCCGATCTTTAATGCCCCAGCGGTGAGCATCACGGATCTGCTGGGTCCGACCGGGCAAAGTCCCTCGTTCGGGTTCCTTACTGGGCTTCCTCAGGGGCGCGGCCACAACACCTACCAGTTTCAAGATGCTCTGAGTTATACGCTCGGGCGCCACAACATTAAGGTTGGCGGCGACGTTGCGTTGCTCACCGTCCGGGATGTGAGCCCAATCGATAACCGAGGACTGTTTACCGTGCGACCTGGCGGCGGATTCAGAGGTTTGGCCAATTACATCGACAATTTCACCGGCCAGGGGGGATCCATCGACCATGTTTTCGGAAACCCCACGACTTTGCCGTTCCTGGCAACGTATGCGCCGTATGTTCAGGATGCTTGGCATCTGCGTCCAAATGTGACGTTAAATCTCGGCCTGCGTTATGAATATGAGAGCACACCGGAAAACACCTTACCATTCCCTGCCGTGGATACCCGACTGGGCTTTGGTTTGGGTGGAACCGCCAACTTCCCTGGGGTTTTCCAGAGTCCGCAGCTTGCAAACAAAAGGAACTTTGCGCCGCGGGCCGGTTTGGCATATACACCCCACTTCTGGAAGCGGCTCCTCGGCCAAGATAAGACCGTGTTCCGCTTGGGCTACGGCATCTTCTACGACCAGTTCTTTACGAACATCCTCGACAATACGGCTACAAGCTCACCGAACGCCGTTGATGCGTTTGCAAACGCTGGAAGGGGGCGCGGTATTGCGAATGCCTCGACTGTTTTTGCCAATTTTTCCTCGGCGCCGAGTCCGTTCGGAGCTGTAGCCACGATTGCGACTAACCTGCGCAATCCACTCACTCAGCAATGGAATGTGGACATCCAGCATGAGCTTCCTGGCAATTTCATCCTAACGGCTGCTTATGTAGGCACGCGCGGCGAGCGGCTATTTGTTAACCAGGACTTTAACTCGGGGACAAATCAAGTTGATGCGAATGGGAACCTTATCCGTTTGAATCCGAACCTCGGGCCCGTTACCGTGCGGACCAACGCCGGCGATTCGATCTATCACGCTGGACAACTGACACTGGACCGTAAATTTTCACATGGCCTATTGCTTCGAGGCGCCTATACTTACTCGAAGTTCATCGACGATACCTCCGAGATCTTCATCACTAGCGGATTGAGCTCGTTCTCGCAAAATACTTTCAATGAAGCTGGCGACCGGGGGCTCTCCGCGTTCGACCGCCGTCACCGCATGGTGCTGACTTACGTATGGGATTTGCCATACGTACACAGGTCCGGCAATGTTCTTGCTTCCGTCTTGCAGGAAGTCACCCGAGGTTGGGAAACATCCGGTATTTTCACATGGAGTACCGGGGCTCCAGAGACGTTCAATGATGGATTCGACGTTAACGGAGACGGTCACGGTGGCAACGACCGTCCCAATCTTGGCAATCCGGCGGCGCCTCTGACGGCCATTGGTATTGATGGGACGCAATTAGGGCTAACCAACACTCCGGGCACGTACTTTGGGCCAAACATTCAGGATTGCTTGAACGGCGCGTCGACCTGCGTTGCGACTCCAACATCGAAGCTGCACTTCCTGATCCCGGCCAGCGGCTTGGGGAACGTCGGACGGAACACCTTCATTTCGCCGGGGTTCCAAACCTACAACCTCAACGTGCAGCGTACGATTAAACTACCTGCGCGTCACCTTGAGGGACAGCAGATACTGTTCCGTGGTGAATTCTTGAATGCTTTCAACCACCCAAATTTGGGGATCCCCAGCTTGAACCTGATCAGCTCTAACTTTCTCAACGAAGCGGGTACCATCAACGGTGGAAGACAGATTCGTATTCTTATCCGCTACAGCTTCTAAACACGCAGTTATTGCTGTGATGGGGGGCAGACCAGGGAATCCTGCCTACCCCTTTCTGTACGCCGCGCATGCTCGGGAGCTAGCGGGTGAAAGTCCTGTCCCAACCTGATGCACGTGAAGGGCAGCGAAGCGCAAAGGCGTCACCGCGAGGCGGGGTCCAGCCTGACGGCTGACTATCGGAATATCCGTTCTTCTAATACGCCCAGCGGAGGAGGACGCCGCCGGTGGTGTAGCCTGCGCCTACGGTGACGATGAGGACGAGGTCGCCCTTGCGCAGGCGGCCCTGGTCCACCGCGTCGCGCAGCCCCAGGGGAATGGTCGCGGCGGTGGTGTTGCCGTAGCGGTCGATGTTTACCATGACCTTGGAATCGTCGACGCCCAGGCGTTCCTGGGTCGCTCGAATGATGCGCAGGTTGGCTTGGTGGGGCACCAGTAGCTTCAGGTCGTCTTTCGTAAAGCCATTTTTTTCCAGCAGATGTGCGGCCATCTCGGTCATCCGCCGAACGGCGTACTTGAACACCTGCGAGCCCTCCTGGTGAACGTAGTGCATGCGCTTCTCGAGCGTTTCCTGGCTGGAGGGATGCAGAGAACCGCCCCCGGGCATGTATAGAAAAGCTCCCCCCGCGCCATCCACGTCATGATCGAAATCGAGGATTCCTTCGTTGGCGCCCGCGGCCTCCAGCATTACGGCCCCGGCGCCATCGCCGAAGAGCACGCAGGTAGCGCGGTCCTGGTAGTCCAAAACGGAAGTCATGGTATCGCTGCCGATGACCAGCACTTTTTTATGCGTGCCCGCGGCGACGAACTGCGCTCCGACTGTCAGCGCATAGGCGAAGCCAGAGCACGCGGCGGAAAGATCGAAACCCCAGGCTTTCCTGGCGCCAATGCGCTCCTGCACCAGGCAGGCGGTGGCGGGAAAAAACATGTCTGGGGTAACGCTGGCGAGCACGATCAGGTCGATGTCCGCCGGATCCGTGCTGGTTTGCGCCAGGACGGCTTTGGCGGCTTCCGTGGCCATGTGCGAGGTGGCCATCCCGTTCTCCACAATGTGACGCTCACGGATGCCGGTGCGCGTGCGGATCCATTCGTCGTTGGTTTCGACGATTTTCTCGAGGTCCGCGTTGGTCATCACCTTGGGCGGAACGTAGCCGGCTACACCCGTAATTTTTGCCGCGAGGCGGTGGGACATGACGCTCCTTGCGAATTGCTTCCGGGAACAAAAGAACTTGAATTTTATGCGATTGCGCCGTGGGGATACAAGGCGCAGCACGGTTCGAATCAGAAACGCAGGAGGTAACTCACTTTGACGAAGAAGAGCCGGCTGGTGGAATTGTTTGGCGCGCCCTGGGCGGTTACAAAAGGCGGCGCTCCAGGATGCAGCGTGAGGTCGTTGTAACCATTGTTGTAGCCGAGATACACGGCCGTTCCGGGATGAAGCAGGTAGGTGAAGAGCACATCGGTCGTAAATTGCTTGGTGGGCACGATGGGCCCGCCGTCGAAGCTGCCGAGGTTGGTCTGCAAATCCACCAGACTGGTGTTAGCGATGGTGGCGTTGTAATCCAGAATCAGCCGCAGTGACAATTCTTTCGTGAACTGGTAGTTCAGCTTGGTGCGGTTCAGGTAGTTGTTGAAGACATTGTGCCCTGGCGCGGATCCCGCCGGGGTGCTGCCCGCGCGAGTTCCCAACTTCGAGTAGATAAAGGTTTCATCAACGCGGAAACGCGAGGAAGGGCGGAGGGAAAAGCCGAAGTTGACGCGCCGGGTATCTCCAAGGAAAGGCAAGAGACCTGGCGCAGGAAAAAAGCTCTCTCCAATTCCCTGCGTGTATCGCGCGGAGAAGGAGATCCATTTGTACGGCTGGGTGGAGGCCAGCACGTATCCGCTGTGCTTGCGGAACCCGATATTGTCAAAACGTTCGTAGGCCTCCCCACGGCTGACGCTGAGGGTCGTCTGCTTGGTCAGCTCCACTTGAAAAACCGCGACGGCCTGCCAGTCTTGCAGCACGCCGTTGTGGTCCCAGTCCACGGTTTCGCTGAATCCCGGGCCGAAATCGAGGATTTTACTGTGCTTCGGCCTCCAGAGATAACTGCCGAGCGCGTAGTTCTGCCGGATGTCGATGCGATTGACAAAACCCAGTTCGGTGCAGAAATTTGGGGAGAAATCGTTGTAGTTGGTGGAAAAATTGAAATTCCGGCCAGTGTAGGAGGCGTCGGCCCACAGCGCATTGCCCTGCTGCGAGCCGACAGTGGGATTAGTCGACGCAAACGAGAGGCAATTCTGACCCGCGTTGAGATCCTGGCGCGTCCAGGTATGTACGGCCTGGGCGTCGACAACCCAATTTTTGGAAAATTTCAGGCGCGCGTCAAGCGAAGCCACGCGGTTGCTGCTGTCCGCGAAATCGCGGCTGGAAAAAAAACCGCCAATATAGGATTGATTGCCGAACTCGCGCGTCACGCGCACCACGCCGTCCGCCGCCCGCGTCTTGTAAGCGCTGCTAGTTGCTCCCAGACCGGGTTGCCGGTCGTCGATGACCAGGGCGCCGAGCGTCCACTTGCCGAGTTTTCCCGTCATGCGGCTGCCGAATTGCGGGTCGGCGATCTGGCGCGAAAAAAAAAGATCGATCGGGGTCATGAAAAATCCGGCGTTCTCGATGAAGAACGGCCGCTTCTCCGGGAAAAAAACGGCTAAGCGCTGGTTGATGGTAACCTGCGGGTCGTCGGATTCGACCTGGCTGAAATCGGGATTAAGCGTGACGTCGAACGTCAGCGAATCTCTGGTTACAAATTTGGCATCCAGCCCAGCACGATGCTCGAATTGATCCTTAAAACTCGGAGGCGCGGGAGTTGACCCGTTCACCGAGATTGGCTGATTCAGGAAATGGTCGTTAGCAAGCAGTCCGTAAGGAATAAGCTGGATGTTGCGTCCCGGCGAGACATTTTCCAGGCCGGCGACCGGCGCAAATTGCTGCGTGAGCCCTTCGACACGCTGGGTCACGTAGGGCCAGTAATCGTATTCGCTCTTGCGAAGAATCACGCGATAGAGCGCCATGCCCCAGGTCTGCTCTGGAACGCTGGAGAAGCGCAGGCTCTTGAAGGGAATCGAGAAGAAGACAATGTAGCCGTCGCTGGTGACGCGGCCGGAGTTGTCCCACAGCGTGTCAAAGCTGAAGTCGTATCCTTGCCCTTCGGTGTAGATGGCATCGGTCTGCACGCCGAGGGGATTCGAGAAAAAATAATAGGCGCGGTGAAAATCGCGATAGGTGTCCAGGAGCAGGCCCACGCCGTCGTCTTGATCGGAATCCTCGCGCTTGGAAAGATGGGCGCGGACTTGGCCGGTTTCATCGCGGCAAACAAAGACGGCGTAAAGATTTTTGTCGTCGTAGGAGAGGTAGGCGGTGGTGGGTTCCGTGGCGGGCGTACCGTCGCCGGGAGAGTTTTGGCGGAAATCGGTGACCGCCAGTTCCGCTTCGCGCGGGCGGTTCTCCAGAAAATCTTCCAGCCTGGGTGGGCGATGCACGCGGGGAATCTTCGACAGAGGAATCTTGGCCGCATTGGGAGGCGGCATCGCCGGGGCCTGCGCGGAGGCGCCCGTCACCGTGGCGAAAACAAGAATAATCCCAAGGAATAGATTCCGGATGACTAGCCCCACTCGGTGCTTTATATAACCTCTAGTGTTCCTTTGCGCAAGTACAAAGTGGTATAGGTGTTGCCGCCTTCGCCGAAGTGGCGGCAAAGGTCCGCGAACGCTTTGCATTGACTACTACGGGGCCGGGGGGAGAATTTCATAGCGCCACGAAAGCGCGGCCGTCTTCCGAAGCATGGCGGCAACGGAGCAATACTTGTCTTCGCTGAGCTGGATGGCGTGCTTGACCGCCGCGTCGTCGAGTAGGCCGCGGAGGCGATAGAACAATTCCAGCTTGGTCCAGACCGTGGGCGGTTCGGCCGCGCGTTCGCCCGAGCAAATCACTTCCAGGGATTCGAGTTTCTGGCGCTTCTTTTCAAGGATCAACACTACGTCGGTGGCGGTGCAGGCGCCGAGGGCCAATAGCACCAGCTCCATCGGGCCGGGCGCCTTGTTCGAGACACGGTCGGAATCGACGGTCAAGGCGTGCCCGGACGGGCCGGTGGCCACAAATTTCTGTTCGCCAATCCACTTCACGGATCCTGTTTGCATGCGGCCTCCTGCGAAGAAATCATAGCAGGACGGGGAACTCGAAATGAAGCCGCCCCGGTTTCCATTAGCGTGCTCCCTGCTTTTTGCTTTGCATCGCGCGGCGCGGCGGGTAGTCTGAATGGCACTCAAGGAGGAGAAAACAAATGCACATCCCATTTTCAAAGGCAAAGCGCGGGCTGGCAATCGCCGCGGTGGCGCTCGCTGCGCTTCTTTGGTCATCGACAGCCGGAGCTGGAGCGCCGCAAAACGCCATGGCCGCCGATGGAAAAGAGCAACCGTTTGTGATTGAGTACTATTACAAGGCGAAGTGGGGCCACGCGGAAGAATTCCTGGCGCTCTTCA
>WNFG01005708.1_pt1 | contig 26416 bp, 22 predicted proteins | sample 5400431 | NCBI WGS metagenome assembly WNFG01 (sample SAMN13153346, study PRJNA577476) | soil metagenome | isolation source: 120 cm saprolite under Douglas fir tree site 2 hole 3 replicate 2 | place: USA:California | collected 2015-04-18 | reverse complement strand
ACTTTCCCAGACCTCTTGTTTTGCAGGTAAACGGAGTAATGTCAGGTCAAAGAATGTTCGCAGGAGTTTATGCGATGAGGCCGGCAATCAACCGCAATTGGCTCTCCGGGTCCCTGAACATATCCGAAAAAGCGACCGTTTTGAGCGCGCGAGTTCCCAATAACATCACTCAGGTCGACAAATGCCTGAACTCCCACGCCGCACTCCGGCAGGTCGAGGGTCGAAGAGGCGCTCGCTTTCGGCCATTGATCTTGGAACTTGCCGACATTGCGCCTGACCCTGACATTACAGCAAGAGTGAGGAAGGTCGCACCCGGCGTACCAGGGGTCCTCGGACTCGACAAATGCTTCGTGAGGAAAAAGGGCTTTAATTTCTACGTCGAGCCCGAACCCCCGCGCCCAGAAGTGTATAATGCAAAATATACATTTGTACTGGATATTTAGCATATGTGGATTGCCCGTGACATAGAGCCGCGCTTGCTACGGTCCGCCCGCACGCGCCCCGTGGTCGTGCTGACGGGGGCTCGCCAGACGGGCAAGACCTCCACCTTTCGGCGGCTCTTCCCCGACCACGAGTTCGTCTCGCTGGATCTCCCCACCAACGCCGAGCAGGCGGAGAAGGAACCACAGACCTTTTTCCAACGCCACCCGGTGCCGGTGATGATCGATGAGGTCCAATATGCCCCTGGCTTGTTCCGGTATCTCAAAGTCGCGGTCGATGCCACGCGGCGCCAGAAAGGTCAGTTCCTACTGACAGGTTCGCAAAAGTTTACCCTGATGAAGAACGTGTCCGAGTCACTGGCCGGGAGAGCGGATATCGTGGAACTGGAGACGCTCTCCCTTGCTGAGATCCGTCGGGCCCTGCCCGACATGACGCCCGAAAGCGTCATCGTTCGGGGTGGCTTTCCCGAGCTGCAGGCGGATCCCGACATCGATCATCTTGCGTTCTACAATTCTTATCTGGCCACGTATCTGGAGCGGGACGTGCGGTCGCTCGCCAACGTCGGAAGCCTGCGTGATTTCGAACGGTTCTTGCGCGCCTGCGCTTTGCGCTCTGCGAACCTCCTCAATAAAGCCGACTTGGCCCGGGATGTGGGCATCTCTCCCACGACCGCCAACCACTGGCTGTCGGTCCTGGAGGCTTCGGGCCAGATTGCGTTGCTCGAGCCGTGGTTCTCGAACCGCACGAAGTCCATCGTCAAGAGTCCGAAACTCTACCTGGCAGATACTGGACTCCTTTGTGCGCTCCTCAACATCCGCTCAGAAAAAGACCTCCGCCAATCGCCGGCAGCGGGTGCGGTCTGGGAAACGTTCGTGTTTGCTCAGTTGCGGGCACGCGAACGCCGGGCGGAACGGGTGCAAAGTCTGTTCTTCTGGCGTGACCGCACTCGTGAGGTGGACTTCGTGGTAGATGTTGGCGGGCGTCTCGAGCTGTTCGAGGCAAAGTGGGCTGAGGTCCCCTCCGCGGGTGATGCAGTGAATCTCGATTTCGTCCGCAACGTAGTGGGCAAGTCCCGCATTGCTGCCGCTGCCATTATCTGCCGCACAGCCAATAGCTATCCGCTGGCCGACGGGGTTCGAGTTCTGCCCGTTGTGGACCTGGCCTAGGGCTCTCAAGCTGCCGCAAGCGTCGCCCTTTCGCGAATCGACTCGACGAGAGTACACCAAATCGTTAAGGAGAACGCAGCATGAGCCCTGCAAACGGTCATGCCCAGAAAGATCGTACCGCCACGTCTGCCCCGCCGCCTGCGATGCTGACGCCCTCAGTTGTTCGGCTTCCCACAGAACGGATCAAAGAATGGCGCACGGGGTGTTGCGATTGATTGACCAAGCGGACAACTTTCAAACCTTGCGCGAGATCGTCGTTGCGCTCGAAGCAGCCGCACAAAAAACTACGATGCAGCAATAGACGATCGCCAGAAACGACTCTCTGAGACTTTATAGTATTGATGAGCTATGAGTCTCGGTTTTCATCCCGCCTCCCTGCAGGGCCTCCGTAAGGAGTTTCGGCCGACCTTGCATCTGGCTTTGCCGCTGATCCTTGCTGAGATCGGCTGGATGAGCATGGGAGTTGTAGACACCATCATGGTCGGGCGCCTTCCTAACAGCGCGGTGGCAATTGGCGCTACTGGCCTCGGCCAGAGCCTCTACAACAGCGTCGCGATCTTCGGTGGCGGGCTTCTTCTTGGCATGGACACTTTCGTGGCGCAAGCCTATGGACGCGACGACATCCGAGATGCCAGGAACTCGCTCGTGAATGGATTCCTTCTAGCTCTGGTCCTTACTCCGATTCTTATGCTCCTAGTGTCGTTTTGGCCGATACTCATGCGGCAGTTCGGAGTCAGCCTGGAATTGATCCAACCAATGCAGCCATTCTTGAAGGCGCTGAACTGGGGCACTCTGCCGTTATTGTGTTATTTCGCTCTGCGACGCTACCTGCAGGCCGTGCACGTGGTGAATCCCATTATGTTTGCACTGATCTCCGCCAACGCTGTGAATCTGCTAGGAGACTGGGCGCTGATCTACGGTCATCTCGGCTTTCCCGCGATGGGTATCACCGGCTCGGGCTGGTCGACCTGCATGGCTCGCATTTATATGGTGCTGGTGTTGCTTATCACCCTCGCATCCGTTGAGTCCAAACGTACTCTGCCAGGTTGGATGAGTACCGCTGGGGTCGACTGGCCACGAATGTTGGCCCTGCTGACTCTGGGCGCGCCGGCAGCCACACAGATATTGCTGGAGATCGGAGCGTTTTCGGCGGCTACCGCGCTCTGCGCAAAACTCGGACCAGTTCCGCTTTCAGGTCATGAAATTGCCCTAAACTGTGCAGCATTGACGTTCATGGTCCCGTTGGGAATAAGCTCCGCCGCCGCGGTTCGCGTCGGTCACCAATTGGGAAGAGGCGATCCAAGCAGGGCACACCTTGCTGGATGGTCTGCCATTTTGCTCGGCGCCGGGTTCATGACCTGCACCGGTCTGGTATTCGTCACAGCTTCGAAGCAGATTGCGCGGCTGTTTACCCCCGATCCGGCGGTGATTCGGGTGGGGGCAACCCTTTTGCTGGTTGCCGCCGCCTTTCAGCTGTTCGACGGCTTGCAGACGGTGGCCACCGGAGCTCTGCGTGGTAGCGGCGATGCACGCACACCGATGCTCGCGAATCTCATCGCTTATTGGTTGATCGGCCTTCCGTTGAGCTACGTACTGTGTTTCCGGTTGGGCCTGGGCGCACTGGGAGTCTGGATTGGGCTATGCATCGGTTTAATGATCATCGGGAGCGCTCTTCTCTTCGCCTGGCACAAGCGACTGCGGTCCAAAGCCTGACTCAGCATCCTTCCTTTCGTTCACGTCGGCTGCAGGGTTGAGAGCAATATCGATGAACACAATCAGTAGAACTCGACATATCGGAATAACCGCAGTTTCAATCTTTGCGATCGTTGCCGGCTTGGGCGAGATAGTCGTGGGTTTTACTGGTAATTACTTAGGTATCCTCTCGAAGGATATCAGGCCCAGCCTTTCCACCGCCGTAATCGGCGCCTTCTACAGTCTGGGTGGGTTATCCCTGTTGACCATGAGGAAGTGGGGAGCGGTACTCGGCATTCTGTTCATCAGTGCTGAAATCCTCGGGAGAGTATATCTCGTGATGGCCGGCATTGCTCCTTCCAGCGGAGGAGATGCACTCAAAGTCGTAATCGGTGGAGCAATCGCTCTGGCAGTGATTCTGTACATATGTTCACAGTGGAAAAAATTCGAGTGAGGTGTGAGTCCTATATTTTCACTTCGCGTATCCGCTAGAAAACGATTCGGACTGCTCACGGAATCGGCATTGCGCCTCTAACAAACTTAGCCACGACTTAAGGGCAACACCAGACTCTTTTTCGATGTATAAGAAGCGCAAGCCCATTTCAAACGCGTCGCTCCACACCACCTCCGCTTTCCCCTGAAAAGTCTGGGGCTCAATGCTTGGAATGTCGAATGCCACAGGAACCACTCCTTTGAGATGCATGGGATCAACGAGTTTGATCGCCAGTCCGCCCTCGCTCACGTTCTTCATTCTGCCGGTGAAACATTCCCCAAGGTGGTTCCGAAACCGTACGGGCAAATCTATGCCGTATCGGAAATACCGGCGATGTTCACATTCCATCTTGTCCAGGGCGATATTTAAAACAGTCCGCAATCGAGCTTCCTGAATCGGCTTGCGGAGTACAAAGTTTGCTCCTAAATCAAGAACCGTTTCCACGCTGGTCGAGCCATTCACAATAGCCACAATCACAGTTTCCTTATTCGAGCGGCTGTTTCGCACCTTGACGAGTGTTTCCGTACCTCCAGCTCCATCGTCACAGTCGATGACAAGTCCGTCCCAATGGCGACGGCCAGCGAGTTCTATCGCACTTGCGGAGTCCTGTCGGAGGTCAAGGGATGCTGCGTGCGTATGTATGATTGGCTTGATCTGAGCTAGTAGGGTGGAGTCGCAAGTCACCAGCAAGCACTCTAAGGCCATCTTATGATCCTAGCGAAGGCGGCATCGCGACCCAAGTGACAGACGTGCATGGCCTTAATTGCCGGTGCACCCAGTTCGCTTTGCCGGCACCCACGACGACCCACTCTTTCATCTCCCCTCATCTCCGGGTTCGGACCATTAAGGTGGACAAGCCTTCTATAAAAATCGCGCAAATAATCCCGAAAAAGATGGAGAACTTGTCGATCTGACCGTTCCTCGTTCGTCGTACAAATAGCAGCTTTGGGCGGTCGAAGCCGACTGGTGTTCCGAAGCCAAAATCTCAAGAAATGAGCTGAGGAGATGAAGAATGTTGAAAATAACCATTCAAGAATTGGGAGACACCAGTGTCCTCCGGTGCAAAGGCCAAATTATGCTGGGCGATGCCTGTTCCATATTGCGTAGCGCAGTACTCAGTCAGCAACACACCAGGATGCTAGTGCTTGACCTGGCGAGGGTTGACCGCATCGATGCCGCCGGCTTGGGGGTGTTGTTGGATCTGCGGGAGTGGGCTCGTTCCGGCACAAGCGTATTTAAGCTGATGAATGTCACGAAGAAGGTCGAGGAGATACTTGAGCTGACCCATTTGCACAATGTCTTTGAATTCTGCTCCGTGCGGGACTTTTTCTGCCTGCTGCACCGGGCAGCTTCCGTGCCATCGTGGTCGCCGATCAATCTCATGGAGGGAAGCGCCGAAGCCGACCGCGCCTCGCGCGCCAGCGGGTAGTCAACGAATGACGGGCACTACCCATGCGGGCGAGGCTCGCAGGTATGGGCTGAAAAGCAATATTCAAACCCTATTCGGCGATAAAAGGATTGAGATTTCAAAACAGCCCACGACCACACCCGTAATCGCTTGACTTCTCCGCTACTTCCCGGCCGGCACGTAGACTCTGTCGGCTGCGACCAACTCTGCATTCGACACCTCTGTACGGAGCTTGAACTGTTGGAACCCAGCCTTTCTTTCTGGCTTGGCGAGAAACGTCAGCAGGTATTGGCGAGTCAGCCGGTGGTTCAAATCATCCAGATAAGGAGCAAACGAGACGGGAGCGCCGAAGCCCAAGTAGTAGGATTCTCCCCCGGTCTCGTCGGAAATCTGGGAAAGATAGTTCTGGCCCCAATTCATACGCCAAAAACTGTGGCCATAGTGGCCCTCGCCCGGCGTATAGATCGAGTAAAGGATGACCCCCGCGCGCTGCGCTTCTTCAATGGCAGAGTCCACGTAAGGGTTAGTGGGTCCGCCATCCCCAAAGCGATCGATGCCGTCGGAAACCATCAGGATCTCGCGGCGAACTGGACCTTCGGGCCAGCGCTTGATCAAGTCAACCACGGAGAAATAGGGGCTTCCCGATGCGCCCGCGTCTGCCAACGGAAGCCGGAGCGCTTTGGCCGCCTGCGCATGGTCGTCAGAGGGATTCTGTAGGATGTCCGCGATGCCGTTTCGTATATACGCCACACCGATCGCCGTGGTTGAAGGCTGCGCATGGATGAATTGGCGTATGTCTTCCAACTGCGAACCGAGGCTGGTGTTGGCCGCGTCATCAATCAGGAAGAACAGTTGAAGTCCTGCGTGCTCTCCTTGCAGGGGAAGCCAGTCCGTAACTTTTGCCCGATCGTGACCTTGATATACCATCACATCTTCGCGCTGAATGACTGGAACGTTGGAACCATGACGAGGTTCCACGGTCACCACCACATGCACCGGAACCCCGGTAGATGACGCCTCCTGGGCCACCGCTGGCCACAGGCCAGTTGCGAGTGCGGCCACCGCAACAAATGCCCCTGCAATAAGGTGGGGTCTTCTCATCGAAGCCTCCTTGGGAAATAGCGGCCGAGGACAGAGGCAACGCTACTCCGCGCAGATGAAACCTGTCAACGTGAAGAATCCCGCGAAAAAGGCTGGAGTCGTTGCCCTGGTTGCCTCGCCGAAATTGTCCTTCCCGCGCGCAGAAAAACTCGTCACCAATTCGTCATTAGAACCTCGGATTGTCGAGAATCGCCTTCTAGAACTCAATTCTCAATGCCACCTCATGACAATGCCAATCGATTCTCCGAGGGCGCGCATTTGCCGACAGAGGTCGATCCCATTTGCTCCCGGTGTATTGTTGGCGATGACCCTTACAGCCAGTACAAGCTGAAGATTTTTTCTGCCAGTCTTTAGGAGCACTTCGGAGGGCCTCCGCAAAAAGTTCGTTCTCTCATCACTGAGAGAGTACGGGCCTCCTCGACCGCAAAGCCGTGGTTCCGCAGAGAGGTGTGACGCGTTCGCTGTAACACAGCAATCCGTCAATCGAGCCACTGGCACCCGTGGCAATAGCGGTGTTGTACGGTGCACCATTTCTGACTCTTCCTGCAACAATTTTCCTGGATTCCCCTCAGCGATAAAGGTCTCACCCGTGAGGCTCGTTGAGCACTTCAAAGCAGAGCCGCCCGGAAGACTTTGACCCGAGATGCAGGGAATCGCTGCGCCAGGCTGCAAGATCCCCGCCAAGTTATTGACAAAAGCGGGGACAGAATTGACCTTCCGCTTCCTATCCCCATCGACAAACGCGCTGTCAAGGCACCTATGGATGTTTCACCAGCCGTTGTCAATCACCTCTCGGGTATCGGCACCATGGTAATGGCTAACCGACGCCGCCCACTGCCTATACTCCGATCTAAGGAGAAACAATGTCGAAGAAAATCGTTAGCACCCTTGCCGGATTGATTCTGTTGCTGGGGGCTGCATCGGTCCAGGCCCGCAGTACCCTCAGCAACCTGATGCAAGTCACCGTTCCCTTTAAATTCGCGGTCAGTGGCAAGACGTTGCCCGCTGGCATCTACGTTGTCGAGCTCAATAGCGAACGCGGAACGATCTTACTGCGCACCGACGGACAGCAGCCGATACTGATACTGGCCATGGGCAAAGAGTCTGTTGCCGCGCCGAAGCACAGCCAACTCGTCTTCCACCGATACGGTACGTCATTCTTTCTGACCGAAGTCTGGTCGCAAGGCAATACCGCTGGACGGGCTCTTGCTACCAGTGACCGCGAGAAGGAACTCGCCAGCAAGAATAGGCCGAACCAGGAGATCGTCGTGGAGGCCCGCAACCAGTAAAATCGTGTGCCCCAGGGGCGAGCGTTCGTGCTCGCCCCCTCAGGCACTGGTGTGCCGGAGGCGCCGTAGTGCAAGAATTGAACGCGAGGCAATGTTACGGCTTCTGCGAAATGACCGGGATATTTGCTGCGGCTTTCACTTTCACTCCATGATTGATAGAGCACGCCGGTTGTTCCACCCGGCTGCATTTTCGCCCAGCGTGCACGCTGAGCCGAGGTTGTCCTCGGTCGACGGCTTGTAATTCCGGCAGGCCTCAAACAACAGGCGCTCGCATACTCACACTGCGCCGCTCAGCCTGGATCTACGCTGATGTCCCACTCCTTGAGCAGCCATTCTGGGACATAGCACCGATTCCTATTTCGCTCACACCAGGCGCGGAGTTCAGCTGATGAAGCATACGTCTCTACCGCGAGCTGCAGGTCGATAACCCGCAGTTCGAATTCCGTGGCGAGAACGGGACCGAGCGGAATGGGACGCCCCCAATTGGGGTTTCCGCGCTTGCGAGTGAGAGCGACCAGTATCGCCATAGGCCCTGATCATACTCCGCCCGAGGTGGCCCTGGATGGAAATCCTCGCACAGTGGCACGGGGTTTGCGATGGCTGCGAACACGGTGATATTTTCGACCAGTATGGCAGTTTCAGTCGAGATGCAGCACGCGGGAGATTCCGGTGTGCAAGCAGAGATTCGAGCGATCATCGAACATGTGCTTGCCGATAGGCTCGGAGATTGGCGGGTTTCGTTTGTCGGGTCGCAAGCGAACGACCAGTGGGAAATGAAGATCGCCGGCCCCAACGCCTTCGAGCGGTCGTATACCCTGGAGGGTTCTGCTGGCCAGCATCGGCCGGAAGTGATTCAGGCCATTCTGAGTAAGATGTTGCCGGGAAGAAAAGCTTGATGGAAGACCGCAATTTCGCGTAGCAATGCGACGTTCGTCGGCGAGCTTCAATCGGTTTTTGCTAGACATCCCGGCCGTGTACCGGAAGTTCTTCGATCCAAGCTGCAATACCAGATAAGTCCCGTTTCGCAAGTCTCCGTACTTTCCATCTCTGAAACCATCCGGAGCAATCCTGTGAAACCCCGCCGCAATCAATACTGCCCCAATCCACGGATCACGCTGTTGCTTGTGGCCAGGAGCCCGTCCGGAAGGGAACACTCAATAATAAGTAAGGATAGGCGTGCACCAGGAGATGTTCGCAAGCGTCCCTCAGCCCCTGGCGCCGTTGTATCGTCAGACGCACGGCTACGCAGTTAATCAGATAGGGTTATGCCCAAGCCGCGCGAACAATCTTGACATCCACCACTTGTCTCCCGCTTTACAACGTATTTAACGGCTCGCAACATCGACCTGAAGCTTTCCCGAGTCCTGGCGGAATGTCAGCGATTGACCGGTAGCCAGCAAGTGTGCCGCGATCACTTTTGCGTCGAGTCCCTTAATCTCTAGCGTCGCCGCCGGCCAATCGAATAAATGCACATATACCTTTTTCCCTTTAGCAGTGGTCCGCAAGGAGGCCATGCCTTGCACCGGACCGTAAGTGGTCCCGTAAATGGAATCTCCGTTGACAGTCATCCAGTCGCCGATAAAACGGAGACGCTCCTGGAATTCAGGCTGAATGAGGCCATCGGGTTGTGGACCCACATTGAGCAGAAAGTTGCCGCCGCGGCTTGCTACTTCCACCAAGGCCCGAATCAGAAACTGTGCCGATTTGAAATCCCGATCATGTATGTTGTATGCCCAAGTGTTATTGATGGTCATGCACGTTTCCCACAACTGAAAGTCCTCGGGCTTGGGAATTGACGGCTTCAACTTCTGCTGAACGCTGGTGTCAACGGCATTAAAGCGAACATCCTTGGTCGGGATTCCAATGGGAATAAACTGTTCTGGTGTTTCGAAGTCTCCCGGTAGACCAATGCGGTCATTCACCAGAGTGGCGGGCTGCAATTGCCGTATCAGGTTGATGAAGCGAACCCCTCCGTATTTCTCCTGGTGATGTAAACCGTCGAACCAGATCAGCGCCACTGGGCCGTACTTGGTCAACAATTCGGTCAGTTGCAACTGCATGTAATCAAGATAAAGCGGCCACTCTGGCCGCTCGGGCTCGCCGTCCCAGTTTTCCTTTGTGAGCTTCGACGTGTCGCGGAATGCCGGGTGATGCATGTCAGGCGGTGAGTAATAGAAACCGAGTGGCATTGATCTTTCCTTACAAGCCTGCGCCAGCTGCGCTACGATGTCTTTGCCGTAAGGAGTATTGGTAACCTTGTAGTCCGTGTACGGGGTATCAAACATACAGAAACCGTCATGGTGCTTGGTGGTGAACACCATGTACTGCTGACCGGCGGCGCGAGCCAGGTCAACGAAGTTGTAGGGGTCGAATTTGGTGGGATTGAATCGTCGCCGCAACTCGCGATATTCGGCTTCGGAGATGCCGTCAGGCTTGGGAGTCATGATCGGCCAGGAGGCCTCCACGCTGGCAACAGAATACGGTCCCCAATGGATGAACATGCCAAACTTGGCATCGCGGTACCACGCAGTCCTGTCCTCGGCCATAGCGGCAGCTAGCCCTAAATTCGGCATCAGGGGAAGACACGAGGACAGCACAGCGACTCTTATGAACTCACGCCGATCGCAAGAAAAAGCGTTCATGTCAGTTGATGTCCTTGGATAGGTAAGTCGAGATGAAACACCTCTGCCATAGTGGCCCACGACTCACCGTAACTTTGCGAGTCAGTAGCGCTTCTGCGTCGGCTGCATGATTGACGACCATTCCCGAGTTTTGGATCCGAATCGTTGCATGTCGCCGCAACTCTCAGGGCGACCGAGAGCCCGTTTGATGTTTAAGCGCTCAAAACATTAAATTAACCTGGAAATGATAGCACCTAAACCTAGCGCCGTATCCATTTGAGCGCTTTACCGATACAGTATCCTTCTTGATCGTTGGAGCGAACCATTCGTGGCTTGGGGTGCTCGACGACCGTTGCTCAGCTAAATTGCGGGAATCCTCAATTAATTCAACGCACTTGTTTACGCACGGGGGCAGGAGTGTTCCGACTAAGCTGGGCATATTTATCGGCCAGACGGGTCTCGCCCAGATGACGATAAATCTGTTGGAGCAGCGTGTAAATTTGAAGATCAATGATAATTCCTGTCGGGTCGGAAAGGTTTTCCGCGCGTTCAGCATCGCTACGCGCCTGCTGGTAATTCTTCATTTTCAAGTTCAGTTTGGCGCGTTCATACCAAGTGGCGCGCAAATCCGGAACCAGCTCCACTGCGCGGTCGAGGTGGGTTTTGCTGGCGGCGTAATCGCCGCGTTTTGCTAGAAAACGGCCATAGTTGTAGTCGAGAAACCCGTCGTAGAAAAGCCCACGCCGATTTACCGCAAAAGCCTTCTTGTACGCGAGTTCGGCGCGGTCGATTTTGCCGAGCGGTTCCAGGTTCAGGGCCAGATAGTCGAAAGCGCGCGCATCCCCCGGATTCAGCTCAACCGCCCTCGAAAAGTGCTTCACGGCATCAGCCGAACGTTTGATGCGGTCGTAGATGGATCCGATTTCGAATTGCAACTCGGCATCTTCCGGATCCAAGCGGCCAGCCTCAGCGAGCATATCGAGCCCCTGGGCTGCCTGGCCCTTCATAACGAGAATCTGCCCGCCCACAGCAAGCGCGATCGGGACGGAATGATCTTTCTCGAGCGCCATGGCGGACAACATGTCGGCATGCTGGTATTGCCTCTGGCTGAGCAGGTAACGGGCGTAGTACGCGTAACCGCTGGCATCATCGGGTTGGGCGGCCAGATAGCGAGCGAAGGTACCATCGGCCTGATCCGAATCTCCCTCTGCCGCCTGGATGCGGGCTTGAGCTAGCGCCACAAGCGGACATTCGGGAAAAGAGTTGGCGACCGGCCCAAGCAGACGTGCCGCGGCGGCGAAATCGCCATGATTCAGTTTGAGAGAGATCTCCTTGAGTTGCGGTCGCGCGCCATCACATTGCCTTGCCAATGCCTGGGATACAGCGAACAATAACAACCCGAGCCGCAAGAAAACGCCCTTCATTGTGCACCCTCAGTGACCTTCAGTACCTGATCAGCATTTACGTTGTGCAGTAGCTGAACGGTTCCACTCGGCCATCGCAACTCGATTTCCTTGACGAGCGGATCGGAACCGAGTCCGAAGTGTACCCGCTTGTCGGAGGAACTGGCGTAGCTGCCCGCCGTGGTGACATGGTTGTATTGCACCAAGCCGGACTTGCTGGTCACCTTGATCCGTGTTCCGATGCCATCGCGGTTGCTTTTCACTCCGATGGTCTGGATGGCGATCCAGTGGTTGGCGCCAGAGGAAATGTTGTACAGCAGTTCGGCTGGACTTCCGATAGCGGAGATGACGATATCAACCTTGCCGTCATTGTTGAGGTCCCCGAAAGCGCACCCTCTGTGAGCCGCGGCATCCGTCAACCCAGATGGAGTACTCAGGTTTGCGAACGTTCCATTCTTCAGATTCCGGAATACCGCGTTCGGCTGACGATAGTGTTGCTGCGGATCCAGGTTGGCGTTCTCACTCACGTGCGAATTGGCACTGAACAGATCTTTGTAGCCGTCATTATCGAAATCGTAGGTACCGGCGCCCCATCCGCTCATCTGGAATGATGGGAAACCAATTTTTGCGCCGTAGGTGTCCACATGAAACATTCCATTGCCTTCGTTGCGAAACAGGGGGAAGGTTTCGCCACCGAGAGCAGTGACAAACAGACTGGGATTGCCATCATTGCTCCAGTCCCGAAAATCAACCCCCATACTCGACACTGGTACGCCATCTTCGTTATATGCCACCGAGGCTTCAACCCCCATTTCGTCGAACTGTTTGCCTCCGCGGTTCCTGAACAGAAAATTGCGCTCGTTGTCGTTGGCGACAAAAATATCCATCCATCCATCGCCATCGTAATCGGCGATGGCGACCCCCATGCCTTTGCCGATATGCTTGGCGACACCCATTTCTTGCGAAACATCGGTGAAGGTACCGTCTCCATTATTGTGATAAAGGATATTGGCTTCTCCGGTGTACATCGACGGAGGGCACGACAGCCGCTTGCCGACTGGACCACAGACCTTCGAATTTCGCGGTGTCCAATCCAAGTAGTTGGTTACGAACAGATCAAGCCGACCATCGTCGTCGTAGTCGATCCAGGCCGCCGAGACGGAGAGCATCTTTTTCCCGTTCGATATCCCCGAGACTCCCGCGTGTTCAGTTACGTCCGTGAACGTTCCGTTCCCGTTGTTGTGATAAAGGATGTTCTGGTTGATACCGGTCACGTAAACATCGGTCCAACCGTCATTGTCAAAGTCAGCGGCCGCTACGCCGATGCTGTATCCCGCGCCGCGAAGGCCGGCCCGCTCAGTGACATCGGTGAAGGTGCCATCGTGATTATTGTGATAAAGGCGGTTATAAAACGCGGGGCCGGCCTTGCTTAGGCCCGGCAGGGTCGCCCCATTGGTGAAGTAGATGTCGAGGTAACCGTCGTTGTCATAGTCAAGAAGAGCGACACCCCCAAGAATGCTGTCAACGATGGGTTTGTCTTCGGTCGTACCGTTCTGAAGGACAAACGTCACACCGGATTGGCGGGCGCGATTCGCAAACCGAATCGCTGAGGATTGTTGCGCGAATACACTGCAGCAGACCAACCTGGCGGTCACCAACAAATACAGGGCGCAACGAAATCTGCCAGCCGTGATGCGGCCGCGGTTCATGTCACCTCTCATCGGGCGGATCCGTTGTTCGCAAGATCCAGCATATGTCGCATGAAATCATCCTGGGGAAACACCTCGAGATAGTGCTCCAACGCAGTCTTGGCGTCTGCATAGTGTTTTGTCTGGATGAGCTGCAGGACAAGGTGTTTTTGTAGGACGGGGTTAAAGGGATCCAGTCCGGTGCCGGTGCGGAGGGCCGCGAGGGCTTCGTCACCACGATCCAGCTTCGCGAGCGCCTCGGCGAGATCACCGTACACGCTGGCCTGACGCGGGTCCATTCGGAGCGAGAGTTGTAGGTGCCGAACAGCTTTCGCGAACTTGCCGTCCTTCAGATCACGGTGGCCCAAGGCGGACTGTACCAGCGCATTGTTCGCTTCCGCGCTTTCCAACTCGCTGAGCACACCGAAATAGCGGTCTAAGTATTGTGGATGGCCCTCGCTCAATTCTCCATAGGCCTCGAGGAGAGTCAGACGTGGCAGAGGAACGAGTTTGCGCTTTGGTGCCGGGTTAAGGTGGATCAAGTCGGGAAGGGACGAAGTAGTCTGCTCAAATGTGATATCCGGGAACGGTTCGTCAGGCCGTGCCAGGATGCGGTGATTCGTGATGCTGGAATGCTGGATCACCTGCACATCGCGCTGCGGCATGTGGCACCCGATGCAGTTGTCCGGAGGATTGGTATGCTGCCGGGTCTCCGACGCCAAACGACAGCTCTTATCGGTGTGGCACTTCATGCACTTTTCGGCAAAGTATTGAGGCGCCACATCGCGACTGGGTTCGACGTGGGGATCATGACAGGTAACGCAACTCATGGCTCCGCGGCTTGAGCGATAGCAACGACTCAGGGTCATCGAATAATAGTGTTCGAGATGATCGGCTTGAGGGGGCGATTGGCGCGTAGGCGGAATGATCAGGATAGACAGTGTGTCATCCAGAGGAGTGCCCGGCCGAAAATCTTGGTAGGTTTTACCCGGCTTCAAAACACGGACGTCGCCGGTTTGATGGCAGGACATGCAGAGATTATTGACCAGGGCGGGACTGAGCCGCGCGGGATTGACGATGTGCAGGTCGTGGTCTTTGGAGTCACGGCGGGCCGCCAGCACAGATGCCCGGTGAGCAACCCCTGGTCCGTGGCAGTTTTCACAGCCGATCGCCAATTCGGAAAAGGGCGGGTCCTCAAAGTGACCACTGCTCGGGGCGATCGGGCGCGGACGGCCACTGTGGCAAAAAATACAGCCGGCGAGAATGGGACGGCTGAATCCGTAGTCACCGAATTCGTATCCCGGTGAAAGCCCCCATCCCTTGCTCTTCGAGTAGAACGATAGCGGTGCCTGAAACAGAAAACCGTCCCTTTGCACAATGCCGCCGAAACCATTCATCCCCGATCCAAGAATCCAATTCAGTTGGTGGGTATCGCGGAAGGTTGGCTCCTGGCTTGGCTTTGCCTGAAACTCAGTCTGATAGAGCTTTCCGTCTTGCGCATTGACCTCAAAATGGCGGTCGATTTTTTCGTCATAAATCGAGGCCTCCACGGGAACCGTTCGCAACAGTTCGGGAGTCACGACTGACATGGAACGGCCCATGCTCGTCTGCGAGTAGCGACTGAAGATTTCGGCGTGGCATTGGGCACAGGCGCTCGAGCCGATATATCCGTCGCCTGTACTGTGGGTGACCACAGGCGCCTTGCGCTTGGTTGGAGGTACAGCAACTGCCGGGCGGGTGATGGGGCCTAGCATCAGTACCACTACAACCGGAATAGGCACCGCCTTGAACAGGGATTGAAGAGCGTGCCTTCGGTCCCACAAAGGAGCTGGTTGTTTGGAGGGACGCACAGTCGTCGATAGACCTTACGCGATTTCTATTCGGCTTCGCTATCTAGTCCCAGCGTGAACCTGATGGGGCCTGATTACCTATGCTCTTGGGCTACGCGGATTGCCTGCGCGACGTCAGGGTCCTGCGGAGTAAGTCGCTGAGCTTCGAGCAATTCCGGAAGACCGTTCTTCAGGTCCCCGGAGCGGCAATAGATCAGACCCAGGTCTTTGTGCAGTTGAGGCAGGGCGCTACAGTCGCCGCACAGTGCCAGTGCTTCCTTCAACTGGGATATGGCCTGCGGCCAGTCGCGGGCGGCCGCAGAGGCCAGGGCAAAATTGCCCAGGGTCTGAGCCCGGTCCATGATGTGCTCCTTGCTTTGCAGACTTTCGAAGCGGGTCTGAAGGCGCTTGGCCTCTTCAGGATCATCCTTAACCAGTATGCGAGACAAGTTGTAAAGCGCTTCCCCATAGTCGGGATTGATGGCAATCACCTGACGCCACCGATCTATCGCTCCGGCGCGGTCGCCGCTTTGCAGCAATCCCTGGCCCAGTTTGTACAGAGCATCAGGGTTTTGGGGATCGCCAGCCAATGCTTTTTTGAAAAGCTTAATGCTTTCCTCAGTGCTCCCCGCTTCTTTCTCGATCAGGCCCAGTAGATACCAGCACTCGGCGAAGTTCGGGTCGAGACGGACCGCACGGTCAAGCTCCGGCTTGGCTTCGACATTGCGACGCAGATCAAGCAACACTCTTCCTTTATTGTAGTGACACGCGGAACATTCGGGGGCAAGGCGAACTGCTTCGGAAAACTCTGCGATTTTCCGGAACAGATCAAGGGCCTCGCTTTGCCGGTTGAGCCGGCTCATCACCATAGCCCGACCGGTTAGAGCCTTGGTGTCATCGGGTTTGATTTGCACTGCACTCTGTAGTGCATGGTCCGCGTCTGAGAGACGCGATTCGCTCGCCAGAATGAGTCCGAGGTTCACGAACGCTTGCGCATATTGAGGATTGTTCTCCGTGGCTTCGCGGAACAGCTGCTCTGCCTCCTTGGTTTTGCCAAGCCGGCCATAGAGCACGCCCAGATTGTTCTGGGCCTCGGAATATTGCGGATCGAGAGAGATGGCCAGTTTGAACTGCTCTTCCGCCTCCGTGTCCCGGCCCGATTGCAGGCTCAGGAAGCCAAGCTGATTGTGAACAGCGGAAAGGCTGGCGTTCAAAGCGGCGGCTTTCTCGAGGGCTTCCCGTTCTGCGTGGACATCGCCCAACCGATCGAGGGCCAAAGCCAGGTTGTAATAGGTGCGCGCATTCTTCGGATCATCCGCGATGGCTTCACGATATAAATCCACAGCGCGCTGAACGTCTCCGTTCCGCATAAATTCGTTGGCTTGGTTTGCTTTTACGCCAGCAACGTCCTCATTCACGGTCTCCTGTTTTTGGTGTTGGAAACTCCGCAATTCTTCGCTAGCCTTCTGTTCTTCGCCCAGCGTCCGGAGCACCGACATTAATTGGAAACGCGCCTCGCTCGACGCCGGATTCAATTGCAGGGCTTGTTCCAACTGCCCGCGCGCTTCTTTCGCTTTGCCCAGCTTGGCCAACACGAATCCGAGATTATAGCGGGAATCATAGGAGTGGGGATTCAGAGCAACCGCCCGGGAGAGCATTGGCTCGGCTTCGGCATACCTGCCTAAGCCACGGTACACAACTCCCTTCAAGTTGAGCGCCTCAGCCTGGTTCGGCTTCCGCTCGACATATTCGTCAATCACGGGCTTAGCGGTGGGGAAATCCGCGAGAACGCAGAGCGCCTTCACGTACGAAATGCGGTCTGCATCAGCACGTGGATCCAGTTGGATTGCCTTCTGAAACTCGGTTGCAGCTTCACGATATCGGTCTTGCTGGGTGTATGCGATGGCGAGGTTGGAATGGGCCTGCGCAGAGCTCGGATGTTCCTTCACCAGCAAGGAAAGGATTTCAAGTGCTCGAGCAATGTTTCCGTTTCGTGAGTTCGCAATTGCCAAGTTAAGCTGAAGTTCCTCTTCCGGTGGCGCATTCTCCAGATAAGCGATCGCTGCCGAATATCGACGTTGCTCAATCAGTTGCTTAGTCAGTCCATCAAGCGCTGGGACAAATCTGGGATTCGCTTGGAGTGCCAATTTGAATTCGCTCATCGCGGCATCGTAATGATTTAACTGGCTCAGAGCGTTGCCTAATGCCACATGGCTCTCCGGACGCTTGGGCTCGAGACGAGTCGCGATTCGCAGCTCTAGGGCGGCGCGCCGTGCGTCACCCCCAGCGAGCAGAGCCAAACCAAGATTGAAGTGTGGTTCCCAGGAGTTGGGCTCGAACCGGATCGCCGATTGGAACGCGGCGAAGGCGCAGGAGAACTGACCGCGTTGCGCGAAAAAGGCGCCCAAAGCATCGTAACCCGCTGCCGAAGGACTCGATTTTACTGCTTCCTCCAGGGAATCGGGACCCTTGCACGTCGTAGGATTCTGGCCGAAAACAGCCACGGTCAACGTGGACCCGCAAACCGCGATGCGACAAAGCTGGAACGTTTTCCCAAGTGCTTTGCGCGCCCTCAGCCGCGACATTCGCGCCCTAAGCCGCCACATTAGCGGGGATTATAAGCGCTCGTGATCGGATTTCACAATAGAGAAACGGGATAGCAGAGCCATGCAAGCGCTTACGAACTTACTCAACCGCATCCGAATTAAATGGCGCGGCGTAGCACCCTATCGCGAAGGCTCGTGGACGGTCAGGATCTGGTCGGCGGCGATCGAATCCAGCCGCTGAACCATGCTGCTGGGCCAAGTGATTTCCACCAGCCGCACTCTCTTCGATGCGCCCAGACCGAAGTGCACCCGCTTGTCGCTGGCTGAAAGATAGCTCCCCGCCGTACTCACGAACGCATGTTGTTCAGCACCCTCGTCCGGGACGACGCGGATTTTGGCGCCGATCCCGTCCCGATTGCTCTTCGACCCGACCAGATTGACGAGCAACCAGTGATTTCCGCGGTTTCCCTGGTTGTGCAGAATTATCGCGGGACCGTTATTGCAATTGACGGCCACGTCGACGGAGCCATCGTTGTCCAGGTCGCCGAAGGCCGCGCCACGGGCGGAGAATGGCACTTGAAAAATCGGGCCGCCTTCCGCTGATGCATCCCGGAACTGCCCACCGCTGTTTTTCATCAGGAGAAATGGTTCACGGTAGTGCAACCCTGGATCCGTCAACTCGATGTTATCCATCACGTGGCCCTGGGCGACGAATAAATCAAGCCGTCCATCATTGTCATAGTCGATGAATTTCGTACCCCAGCCTGAGTGTTCGAGGCTGATCGCTCCCACTCCGCTCAGATCGGTCACATCCTCGAAAACACCCTTGTTGTTGCGCAGCAGAACATATTTCTGATTTGCGAGCGCATTCACGAAAAGGTCAGGCCACCCGTCGTTGTTGTAGTCGGCGAAATCGGCGCCCATGCCCGCGAAGACGCCACCATTCTGGTTGTAAGCGGCTCCCGCAGCAACCGCGACGTTGGTAAACGTTCCATCCCGATTGTTGCGGAACAGTTGTTCCGGGTACGAGTCGTTGGCCACAAAAATATCGGGCCAGCCGTTGCCGTCGAAATCATTGACAGCAATTCCCAGTCCTTTCCCGAGCGAAGCGGCGATGCCAGTCGTTTTTGAAACATCCGTAAATGTGCCATCGCCATGGTTGTGGTAGACCAGGTGCGATACGGATTTGAATTGATCGGGATGGCAGTAGTCGCGATATCCGGGCCGATGTAATCCACAGTAAACATTCGAAGCAAAGTTCCATTCGACATAGCGTGCAACGACTAAATCCAGATGGCCGTCGCGGTCATAGTCAACAAAGCAGGCGCCCGAGCACCATCCCTCACCGGAAACGCCCGCTTTCGCGGTAACATCGGTAAAAGTGCCGTCACCGTTGTTGTGATACAGAGTATTGCCGCCCAGGTTTGTAACCAGCAGGTCGGAATTACCATCATTGTCATAGTCACCGGTGGCGACTCCCATCCCGTACAAGCGCCCCTGCAATCCTGCCTTTACCGTAACGTCAGTGAACGTGCCGTCGTGATTGTTCCGGTAGAGACGATTCCAGAATCGCGGATCAGATTTGTCCGGAACCGCTCCCTGCGGCATCGGATTGCGGATCAGGGCACCGTTCACGAAAAACAGGTCGAGGAATCCGTCGTTGTCGTAATCGAACATAGCCACCCCAGCACCCATGGATTCCGGCAGGTACTTTTCCGAGGTTGGGCTCGCTTCGTGCTTGAAAGAAATTCTGGACGACAGGGTCACGTCCGTAAACGCTGCAACAGCGTCGCTCGAAAGCAGCCGTGTAGGCAAAAACGACCGCAAAGTCGGCCACGCCAATGCCAAAGACAGGAAAGATCTCCGATTGATGTCCAAGGAGAATGAGCCCCACGTTGCTACGAATCAGGTTTGTTTTAGGCCAAACAACACGGTGAGAAGCATATTCCCAGGAAAGGCGACCAAGCAAATTTACCGTCTTATAAGCGCTCAATGTGACGATTTTATCGTCGCAGCCGCAAATATCTGGCAGTCTGAGCGCTTTTATGCTTGACAAGCCATAATTGGTTTGTACTATCATCCACAACCAGCAGCCGGGGGTAATCTCCGGATCCGTGCCGTATCCAACGGCCGGTAAAATTGGGGAGGTCTCTCATGCCTCGTCGCAAAGAGATGCTATTCGGGCTCCCTGTGGTAGCCCTTGCCGTCGTCCTGTTCGTGGCGGCTGTCCCGGTTTTCGCCCAGCTTTCCACGGCATCATTAAACGGAGTAGTTCGTGACCCGAGTGGAGCCGTTCTGCCGGGCGCGAGTGTGGTGGTTCGCAACGTTGAAACTGGGGTTCAGCGCACCACCGTTTCCAACAATGCCGGCAACTATGTTTTTCTCGACCTAAATCCCGGCAGATACACTTTGCAGGTGAAGGCTGGAGGTTTCAGCGAAAAAAATATATCCGAGTTTGTTCTCGGGGTGAATCAGACGGCCACCATCGATATTGCTCTCAGTGTTGGAAGCGAGAACCAGGCGATCACGGTGGAGGCCTCAGCCGAGCAGTTGCAAGTGTCCAATGCCGACCTGGGCACGGTGATTGGGACCAGGCAAGTGAATGATCTCCCGCTGAACGGGCGAAATTTTACGCAACTGCTCTCCCTTACTCCGGGCGTGGCGCCCATCAGCGTTGCGCAAAACGCCATGGGAGGAAGGCCAGGCGGATTCGGTGCGCCCATTTCTGTGGGTTCGTCTTTTACATTCCCTGCCATCAACGGGCAGACCAACCGCAGCAATTTCTTTCTCATGGACGGCCTGAATAATTTCGGATCTTTCCAGAGTACCTACGCGGTGCCTCCCATCATAGACGCCATCCAGGAATTTAAAGTCGTCTCTCATACCGATAGCGCGGAGTTTGGCGGGGTACTGGGTGGCGTGGTCAACGTGGTCACCAAGTCGGGTAATAACGACCTGCATGGCTCGGCGTGGGAATACGTTCGCAACAATGCTTTCGATTCCCGTCCGGCGTTTCTCGATTCCACGGCAAAAACGCCAGGCTTCCGGCAGAACCAGTTCGGCGCCTCCGTCGGCGGTCCGGTCTGGATTCCACGACTGTACAACGGCCGAAACAAGACGTTTTTTTTCTTTGCCTATCAGGGGCTTCGTTACGGCAAGGACAGCTCGAACAACATCCTCGTGCCAACGCCGGCCGAACTGGCGGGCGATTTCACTGCCAGCCCGAGGCTCAGCCATATTAATTGTGGCCCTTTGCAGAACCAACCCTGCCAAATTTACAATCCTTTCACCACGGACCCGATCACCCATGTGCGTCAGGTCTTCACCGGGAAGATAATCCCTTCCAGCCTCATTAATCCTCAGATGGTGGCGTACGCGCAGGCCGTTTTCCCGGCAGCGGGACCTTACAATTTTCTTAGCAATAGCAATGCCATCGACACCACTCCCGAGACCCAAACGCAGAATGAGTACAACGTCCGCATCGACCAGAACTTCGGGCAGAAAAACACCGTATTCTTTCGTTACAGCTCCATCAACAGCGTGCTGAGCACAAGCGGCGGTCTTCCCGGCCTAGTGAAAAGAGAACCGATCCCTGGTCGTGACTGGGGAGGCAGCTACGTGCGCGTGTTTAGTCCAAGTCTTATCTTGCAAGCGCAGTATGCGCGCGTTACTAACTCAGATAACGTCACCCAGCTGTTCACACACCTCAACGCGGCGAACTTGAACACGCAGATAGGATTTGCCAGTACCTTCGCCAGCGGATTCGCCGGTGCCAAGGGCGGGCCGCTCATTCCAAACCTTTCCGTGAACGGTTTTGCCAGTGGCGGCGACAATGTCGAGCTCGTTCCCAGAGCTACCGACACTCATCAAGTCAGTGGCACTCTGACCAAGCTTATCGGTGGTCACACGATAGTTTTCGGCGGAGGGTTTACCAGTAATGGCTGGGAAAGTCCGATTTCCTACGCAAGCGAATCGTTCGCAGGCGGTCAAACCGGAGACCCCAACGACCCCAATCAGCCAGGGGACGCATTGGCTTCGTTCCTGCTCAATGTTCCAGACGGTGCAAATCGTCGTAACGTTCACGAGGTGGATCGCTTCGGTGGGCTCATGAGTTGGTATCTGCAGGATTCGTGGAAAGCGACGTCCAAGCTGACCATCAATGCCGGGCTACGCTACGACCTTACGTTGATACCTCCCTATGGGACCAATGGCACCATCGGCCAACAGGGTGGAATCGAGACTGGCGACGTGAACTTCAGCAATGGAACATATATCATTCAGAAGCTACCCCCGCCGTGCAGCACGCGGGGCTTCGCACCGTGCATTCCCAATATCATGCTGGATGCCTCCGGTAACGCTGTGGCCTGCGACCCGACAACCCAAACCTGCTTGCCTCCCGGAACCCTGCCACCACACGTGGTGGTCGACCCACGCACCAAGATCGCGCATAACAGCTCCAAGAACTTTGGACCACGCTTAGGATTGGCGTATCGGTTGGGCGACAAGACCGTTGTTCGGGCGGCGTTCGGGATTGTGTATGACAATTGGGCAGCTGTGACCCAAATGTCTCAGAACATCGAGGGCGCCTGGCCTGATATTGGTCAGCAGATTGCCAATAATCTTAATGGTCCGACTGGTCCCCCTACTATAACTGCCCAGAACCCGTTCGCTACCAGCGGCTTTTTCCCCGCGCCGACGCCATTTAATCAGGTGGCGTGGTTCTACGATCCGCACATAAAGAATCCGTACTCACAGCAGTGGAACTTTGGCGTGGAGCGGCAAGTGAGTTCGTCAGCGACCATCGACCTGAACTATGTGGGATCCGGCTCCCGCCGGACGAACGTCGGTGGTTACTACAATACGGATCTGACGCCGGGGGTTAGCGAGAGCGCTAGTCGGCGGCCGTTTCCTTATATCGCGCCAACTTTTTACGACCGCAGTATTGGTAGCGCCAGCTATAACGCTTTGCAGTTCGAGATGAAGCAGAGGTTCACCAAAGGCTTGTTCTACCAAGTCTCGTATACCTACGCGAAGTCCATTGATGAGGGTTCTTCGGGTTGGTTCGGGGTCGAGGGCCAGTCGCTGACCGATCCCTACAACCTCAAGTCGAGTCGTGGTCCTTCGGGATTCGATCTCACGCACACGCTTTCGGTGAGCATGCTTTATCAAGTGCCTGTCGGCAAAGGGAAGCGTTTCTCCACCGGCCATTCGGGGCTCGACTACGTCCTCGGTAACTGGCAGATTAACAATCTGTTCACGGCGCGGTCAGGAACGCCTTTCAACGTTTTCTACGGCGCCAGTGACATTGCCGGCACAGGCAACGTAGCCTGGGCCCAGTACGAGCGAGCAAATCTGGTGGGTGATCCGCACAGCGGATCGTGCCCTGCCCCGGTGTCAGCCAGAGTAGGAACCCCGAGTTGTGATTTCAACACCAGCGCTTTCGCAGTGCCGGCGCTTGGCACGTTTGGAACCAGTGGCCGAGACGCGTTCCGCTCGGCTCCTTACTGGGATCTTACATCTTCGGTATTCCGTCAGTTCCCGCTATGGGCAGAGGACCGGCGCCTCGAGTTCCGGGCGGAGGCGTTTAATCTGTTCAACACAGTAATCTTCGGCCAACCGGGCAATGATATAAGCAATTCGGGATCGTTTGGAAAAGTAACAAGCGCGGGTAACTCAGCCCGTCAACTGCAGTTCAGTCTGAAGCTGATTTTCTGAAATGTGAATCGTAGTGGTGCAGCCAGGCCCGCTCCGCGTTTAGAGGAGCGGGCCGTAGTTTTGTTTTGTCGCATGGTAGCGCGGCGGAGTTTTATCATGAAATAAGGTGTCACAGATATCCAGGAGATCAGGAATGCCAGGGAATCGAGTTCAAAGATCTTGTACTTTGACGTTTATGGTTCTAGTCAGTCTTGTGATCCTTCTGCCACTTCGCGCCCAAACACCTGCGCACTACGAACCCACACTGGAATCCCTGAATCAGCATCCCCTTCCGGAGTGGTACGCCGGCGCTAAGCTCGGAATATTTATCCACTGGGGACTCTATTCCGTTCCGGGTTGGGCGCCACTGGTTCACCCTGAGCATGATTTCGAGTCGGTGGACTACATCACGCACAATCCCTATGCCGAATGGTATTTGAACAGCATGCGCTTGGAGGGCTCTCCGACTCAGGCCTATCACCGCGACCATTACGGCGCGAATTACGACTACTACAACTTCGCTCCCGTCTTCGATAAGGAGATCCAGAAATGGAACCCAGATACCTGGGCGAAGATATTTAGCGATGCCGGCGCGAAATATGTCGTGCTCACCACCAAGCATCACGATGGCTTCACCCTGTGGCCCAGTTCCATTCCGAATCCAAAATTACCTGCCGATCGACAGCATGCAACTCGCGATATTGTTGGCCAGCTATCGGAAGCTGTCCGCAAACAAGGTTTGCGCATGGGCCTTTATTATTCCGGCGGCTACGACTGGACATTTGTTCCAGGGCCCATTCGAGTGAAAGAGGACTACAAAAAGGTAAAGCCACAAAGCGAGGCATATGGAAAGTACGCCGACGCGCAGGTGCGGGAACTGATCGAGCGCTACCAGCCTGCCGTGCTCTGGAATGACATCGACTATCCCAAATCCGGCCACGCCCTCGAGATCATGGCGGATTATTACAACGCTGTGCCCGACGGGGTGATCGACGACCGATTTGGCGTCAAGCACTCTGATTTCACATCCCCTGAGTACCAGACCTTGAACAAGATCAGTAGCACGAAGTGGGAAGAGTGCCGCGGACTTGGGCGTTCATTCGGCTATAACCGGGCGGAAGGTGAAACTGAAACCATCGCGCCGGATGAGCTGATCTATCTGCTGGTCGATATCGTGAGCAAGAATGGAAACCTTTTGCTCGATGTTGGGCCAGAAGCCGACGGCACAATTCCAGCCGTGCAAATGGAGCGTTTGCAGGCGCTCGGCGCATGGCTGAAGCAAAACGGAGAGGCCATCTACGGTACTCATCCCTGGACACGTGCGGAGGGAAACACTGCCGATGGCATACGAGTTCGCTTTACCCGTACCGACGCCGCAATCTACGCGACTCTGCTGGGCAAGCCCAAGACCAATGCGGTGATCGTGAAGGCGTTTTCCCTGGGCGCGGGCACGCAGATTTTCCTGCTGGGGAGCGCTAAGCCGCTCGCCTGGTCTCAACAAGGCGGCGATGTCCGGATCAATCTGCCCGCAACCCTTCCTGGCGAATACGCCTATGTATTCAAAATTATAGGGTCGGAGTCGTAACGGAACATCCAGCAGGCGAAAACAACAGGATGCCACCTTGATACCACATTTTCGACTCGCGATTTTCAGCGCCACTTAAAAGAAGGCCCCTAAGGATAGACGAGGCCAGGAGACTCATCGCTATGCCGAAGGACCGCAAGCCTCGCCCGCAGCGCTGGACGCGTCGCGAATTTGTCACCGCTCTAGCAGCGGCCCCCTTCGCTGGAGGCGTGCATTCCCGGCCGCTTGCCGGCAGTTCTCGCGAAGTCTTTCTGGTCCCGAATTTTCATCCCGCGAGTTGCGGCTGGCTTACCACGTTTTCCCGAGAGCGGGTCTACTGCGCCAACAGCTACTTGAATCATCTCGACCGGGTGCGCGACGATCCGAACTATTCGTTCGTGATGTCGGAAGTGAATAACATCATCGCCATCATGGAATTTCAACCCACCCGGATTGCGGAGTTGAAGCATCAGGTCGCAGAAAAACGCGTGGAACTGGTCAACGGGTATTTTCTGGAATCTGCCATCAATCTCTCAGGAGGAGAGGCGCTGGTAAGGCTTGGGGTGGGGGGCCTGCACTGGTATCAGCAGGTCTTTGGAATGAAGCCACGGTTTTCCTGGAACATTGATGTCTGCGGCACGCACGATCAAATGCCACAAATCGCCTCGGGCCTGGGGCTGGAAGCGTTGGTCTACACGCGACGCAACCCGACCGGCAAGACGGTGTACTGGTCGCAATCGCCCGACGGCACGCGTATTTTAACTCTCTCACCAGGAGGCTATAGCGACGCGGCACCCATCTTCACCTCGAAAGAGCCGCTGACCAGTGGCCAGTTGCGCCAACTCGAAGAATTTTTCGCCAGTAAAGAACCAATCACGCCGGAAGGCGCTCCCATCCTCGTTCTCGGTGGAGGAGATGATTACGCCTTGGCTCCCCTGGTGAAAGAATATCCCAGTCAATTCCTGAAACAGTGGACCGCAGCCGCGCCGAAACGCAAACTGCAGTTCACCACCATGAGCAAATACCTCGACGCCATCCTGCCGGGTGTGAATTCCGGGCACATTCCGATTCCCACATTCCGCGGGGGCACAGCGTATGATTACGACGCTTTCTGGATTGAGAATCCTGAGGTCAAAACTCTCTACCGTCGCAATGAACACGCACTGCAGGCGGCCGAGATGCTGGCTGCCATCGCAAGCCTCCATAGCAGCTACCAATACCCGGTCAAGGCGCTCTCCGATTGCTGGATTCTCATGTTCCTGAATATGGACCGCAATACCATTTGGGGCTCGGCGGGCGGCATGGTCTTTGTCAGCGACAACTCCTGGGATGCGCAAGACCGTTTCCACTGGGTCAGGAGAACTACGGATCAGGTTTTTGACAGCGCAGGCGGGGCGCTGATCGGTTCGGGCGAAAACGTAGGACTTTTCAACCCGCTGAATTGGAAGCGTAAAGATCCCGTAATTCTCCAGTTGCCGGCG
>WNFG01001219.1_pt1 | contig 26455 bp, 22 predicted proteins | sample 5400431 | NCBI WGS metagenome assembly WNFG01 (sample SAMN13153346, study PRJNA577476) | soil metagenome | isolation source: 120 cm saprolite under Douglas fir tree site 2 hole 3 replicate 2 | place: USA:California | collected 2015-04-18 | reverse complement strand
CACCGAGCGCCCCGGCGTCTCGCGCCTCACCGTCGTGGTCCAGGCCGACGACGACACCGCGCGGCGCCTCGAGGCGAACCTCTACAAGCTGGTCGACGTGCTCCACGTCGAGGACGTGACGCGCGCGCCGGCGGTGACCCGCGAGCTGGCCTTCGTCAAGGTGCGCGCCTCGCCCGAGCGGCGTTCCGAAGTGCTCCACCTCTGCGAGGCGTTCCGCGCGCGCATCGTCGACGTCGGGCCCCTCTCCATCATCGTCGAGACCACCGGCGCGCAGGACAAGCTCGACGGCCTCATCGAGGTGCTGCGGCCCTTCGGCATCCTCGAGATGGTGCGCACCGGCGCGGTGGCGATGGCGCGCAGCGCCCAACCCCTTCCTTTCACCGAAGCAATGGAAGCAACGGAGGTAGCCCGATGAGTGCCACGGATCGCGTCATCGTTTTCGACACTACGCTGCGCGACGGCGAGCAGGCGCCGGGCGCGAGCATGAATCTCGTGCAGAAGCTCCAGGTGGCCCGCGCGCTCGCGCACCTCGGGGTGGACGTGATGGAGGTGGGCTTCCCGGTGGCCTCGCCGGGCGATTTCCAGTCGGTGGAAGCGATCGCGCGGCAGGTGGAAGGGCCGGTGATCTGCGCGCTGGCCCGCGCCGCGCGGCCCGACATCGACGCGACGCTCAAGGCGCTTGCGCCCGCGTCCCGCAAGCGCGTGCACGTCTTCCTCGCCACCAGCCCCATCCACCGCCAGTACAAGCTGAAGATGACCACGGCCGAGGTACTGCGCGTCTCCTCGGAGGCCATCGCCTACGCGCGCGAGCGCTGCGACGACGTGGAGTTCTCCGCCGAAGACGCCGCGCGCACCGAGCTGGATTTCCTCACCGAGGTGGTGGAGCGCGCCATCGAAGCGGGCGCGACCACCATCAACATCCCCGACACGGTCGGCTACGCCATGCCGGAGCAGTTCGCCGCCCTCATCGCGCACCTGCGCGGGCACGTGCGCGGCATCGAGGGCGTCGTGCTCAGCGTCCACTGCCACGACGACCTGGGGCTGGCGGTGGCCAACACGCTGGCCGCCGTGAAAGCCGGGGCGCGCCAGGTGGAGTGCACCGTCAACGGCATCGGCGAGCGCGCCGGCAACTGCTCGCTCGAAGAAGTGGTCATGGCCATGCGCACGCGCAGCGACTACTTCGGGCTGCGCACCGGCATCCGCACGCAGAACCTGTGCAACGCCAGCCGCGCCGTGGCGGCCGCCACCGGCTTCCACGTGGCGCGCAACAAGGCGGTGGTGGGCCAGAACGCCTTCGCGCACGAGTCGGGCATCCACCAGCACGGGATGATGCAGCACGCGCAGACGTACGAGGTGATGCGGCCCGAGGACGTCGGCTTCAAGAGCACCAGCCTGGTGCTGGGCAAGCACAGCGGCCGTCACGCGCTGGCGGCGCGGCTGCGCGAGATGGGCTACCTGCTCGAGCCGCCGCAGGTCGACCGCGTCTTCGAGGAGCTGAAAAAGCTCGCCGACAAGAAGAAGGAGATCTACGACGGCGATCTGGACGCGCTGCTCGTGCACCTCTTCCAGAACGGCTCGTCGGGCCGCTGGCAGCTCGTCAGCCTCAACGCGGTGAGCGGCACGGGCACGCCGCCCAGCGCCGCCGTCTCGCTCATGCGCAAGGACGGCCGCAAGATGGACGAGGCGGCCACCGGCGACGGCCCGGTCGACGCGGTCTTCAAGTGCATCGAGCGCATCACCGGCGTCAACGCCAGCCTGAAGGACTTCCACATCGCAAGCGTGAGCGCGGGCGAGGACGCGCAGGGCGAAGTGGTCGTCATCGTCGAGCACGAGGGCCGCACCTTCCGCGGCCGCGGGCTGAGCACCGACATCGTGCTCGCCAGCGCCGAGGCGTACCTCGAGGTGGTCAACCGCATCGCCGCGGGCCGCCTGCAGCGCAAGGCGCCGCCCGACCCGGAGGTCGTCTGTGGGGCAGTCTGAACCGCGGACCCTGTTCGCGAAGATCTGGGACGCGCACCTGGTTTCGCGCGAGACCGACGAGACGCCGGCGGTGCTCTACGTCGATCTGCACCTCGTCCACGAGGTGACTTCGCCGCAGGCCTTCGCCGTCCTGCGCGAGCGCGGGCTGCGCGTGCGCCGGCCCGAGCGCACGGTGGCCACCATGGACCACTCGACGCCCACCACGCCCGGCCGTTTCGTCGTCGAGGACGCGCAGTGCGCGGCGCAGCTCGCCGCGCTCAAGTCCAACTGCGGCGAGCACGGCATCGAGCTGCACGCGCTCGGCGCCGAGCACCAGGGGATCGTGCACGTCATCGGTCCCGAGCTGGGGCTGACGCAGCCGGGGATGACCATCGTCTGCGGCGACAGCCACACCTCGACGCACGGCGCCCTGGGCGCGTTCGCCTTCGGCATCGGCACCAGCGAGGTGGCGCACGTGCTCGCCACGCAGTGCCTCTTGCAGCGGCGGCCGCGCACGCTGGAAGTGCGCGTCGAAGGCCGGCTGCGGCCGGGAGTCAGCGCCAAGGACTTGGCGCTGGCAGTCATCGCGCGGCTGGGCACCTCGGGCGGAGCGGGGCACGTCATCGAGTACGCCGGCAGCGCCGTGCGCGCTCTCTCGATGGAGGAGCGGATGACGGTCTGCAACATGTCGATCGAGGCCGGGGCGCGCGCCGGGCTGGTCGCTCCCGACGACACGACCTTCCAGTACCTCTCCGGCCGGCCGCGCGCGCCGTGGGGCGCCGCCTGGGATCGCGCTCTCGAGCACTGGCGATCGCTGCCCGGCGATCCCGGCTCGCGCCACGACAAAAGCATCTCCATCGACGCCGACGCGCTCGAACCGATCATCACCTTCGGCACCAACCCGTCGATGTCCGCCCCGATCCGCGGCGCGGTGCCCGATCCGGCATCGCTCGCCGATCCCTCGGCGCGCGCGGCCCTTGAACGCGCGCTGCGCTACATGGGCCTTGCTCCCGGCCAGCGGCTGCTCGGCCATCCCATCGACGTGGTGTTCATCGGAAGCTGCACCAATTCGCGCCTCGGGGACCTGCGTGCCGCCGCGCTGGTGCTGCGCGGGCGCAAGGTCGCGCCGGGCGTGCGCGCGCTGGTCGTCCCCGGATCGCGGCTGGTGAAGCGCGCCGCCGAGTCGGAAGGACTGGACCGCGTGTTCCGCGACGCGGGCGCCGAGTGGCGCGAGCCGGGCTGCTCGATGTGCATCGCCATGAACGGCGATCAGCTCCAGCCAGGCCAGTCGGCCGTGAGCACCAGCAACCGGAACTTCGAGGGCCGGCAAGGACCCGGCGGCAGGACTTTCCTGGCAAGTCCTCTCACCGCGGCCGCGTCGGCGGTGGCGGGCGCCATCGCCGACCCCCGGGAATGGATGAGTTGAGATGGAACCCTTTCGCAAGCTGGAGTCGCGCACCGTGGTGATCGCGCGGGCCGACATCGACACCGACCAGATCATTCCCGCCCGCTTCCTCAAGGGCACGACGCGCGCCGGCCTGGGCCGCCATCTCTTCGCCGAGTGGCGCGCGCTGCCCGACTTTCCCCTCGACCGTCCCGAGGCGGCCGGGGCGCAGGTGCTGGTGGCCGGCCCCAACTTCGGCTGCGGCTCGTCGCGCGAGCACGCGCCCTGGGCGCTGCTCGACCACGGGTTCCGCGCGGTGATCAGCTCGTCGATCGCCGACATCTTCCGCGCCAACGCGCTCAAGAACGGCCTCTTGCCGGTGGTGGTCGACCCGGCGACGCACGCACGGCTCCTCTCCATGCCGGGCGTGCGCGTGGCGGTGGATCTGGAATCGCGCAGCATCGCGTTCGACGGAGGGCGCGCGACCTTCCCCGTCGATCCTTTCGCCCGCCGCTGCTTGCTCGACGGCACCGACGAGTTGGGCTTCCTGCTCGCGCGGCAGGAGGCCATCGCGGCCCACGAAGCCGAGGAGCTTCCGTGCACCGACTGATCGCGGTCCTGCCCGGCGACGGCATCGGCCCCGAGGTGACGGCGCAGGCCGTGCGGGTGCTGAAGGCCGCCGGCAACTTCGAGGTGCGCGAGGCGCTCGTTGGCGGCGCGGCCATCGACCGCACCGGCTCGCCGCTGCCCGAGGAGACGGTCGCGCTTTGCCGCGACGCCGACGCGGTGCTGCTCGGCGCCGTGGGTGGGCCGCGCTGGGATCCGGCCGCGCCCGTGCGCCCGGAGCAAGGGCTCCTCGGGCTGCGGCGTGCCTTGGGCGTCTTCGCCAACCTGCGGCCCGCATCGATGCACCAGCGGCTCGTCGAGGCCTCGCCGCTCAAGCCCTCGGTGGTGCGCGGCGCGGATGTGCTGGTCGTGCGCGAGCTGACGGGAGGCATCTACTTTGGCGAGAAGCGGCGCGGCGCCACCTGGGCCGAGGACCTTTGCGCCTACACCGCCGACGAGGTGGCGCGCGTGGTCCGCATCGCGGCCAGGCTGGCGCGCGACCGCAGCGGGCGGCTCACCTCGGTCGACAAGGCCAACGTCCTCGAGACCTCCCGTCTCTGGCGCGAGGTGGCCACGCGCGTCGTGCACGACGAGTTCCCCGGCGTGAAGCTCGACCACCAACTCGTCGACTCCTGCGCGCTGCGGCTCGTGCAGAAGCCGACTGCCTACGACGTGATCGTCACCGAGAACCTCTTCGGCGACATCCTCACCGACCTGGCGGCGGTGCTGAGCGGGTCCATCGGCATGATGCCCTCGGCGTCCTTGGGCGAGGGCACGCGCGGACTCTACGAGCCCGTGCACGGCTCGGCGCCCGACATCGCCGGCAAGGGCGTCGCCAATCCGTACGGCGCGATCGCCAGCGTCGCGCTGCTCCTGCGCCACTCGCTGGGTATGGACGACGCGGCCCGCGCCGTCGAGTCGGCGGTGTCGGCGGCCCTCGATGCCGGCGCGCTCACCGCCGACCTGGGCGGCGCCGCCACCACTTCGCGGGCCGGCGACGCCGTGCTCCGCGCTCTCGAGGAGAAACGCTGATGCCGCACGATCCCCGTTCCCGCAGCCGCGCCATCACCGAGGGCCCCGACCGCGCCCCGGCCCGCGCGATGCTCAAGGCCATCGGCTTCACCGACGCGGACCTCGCGCGCCCCATCGTCGGTGTCGCCAGCACGTGGACCGAGACGATGCCGTGCAACTTCCACCTCCGCCGCCTCGCCGAGCGCGTCAAGGAAGGCATCCGCGCCGCCGGCGCCACGCCCATGGAGTTCAACACCATCGCCATCAGCGACGGCGTCACCATGGGCACCGAGGGGATGAAAGCGTCGCTGGTCAGCCGCGAGGTGATCGCCGACTCGATCGAGCTGGTCGGCCGCGGGCACCTCTTCGACGCGATGGTGGCGCTGGTCGCGTGCGACAAGACCATCCCCGGCGCGGCCATGGCGCTGCTCAGGCTCGATCTGCCGTCGCTCTTGCTCTACGGCGGGTCCATCGCGCCCGGGCGCTTCGACGGCCGCGACGTGACCATCCAGGACGTCTTCGAGGCGGTGGGCGCGCACGCGGCGGGCCGGCTTCCGCTGGCGCGCTTGAAGGAGCTGGAGGACGTGGCCTGTCCCGGCAGCGGCGCGTGCGGTGGCCAATTCACCGCCAACACCATGGCGCTTGCGACCGAGGTGCTGGGCCTCTCTCCCGTCGGGTACGCCACCATTCCCGCCGAGGACCCGCGCAAGGATGAGGCGACGCGCGCCGCCGGGGCCGCGCTGGTGGGCCTCTTGCGCGAAGGCCGCCGCCCGAGCGACGTGGTCACGCGCGCGTCGTTCGAGAACGCCATCGCTTCGGTGGCCGCGACGGGCGGCTCGACCAACGCGGTCCTGCATCTGATGGCGCTGGCGAGCGAGGCCGGCATTCCGCTCGCGCTCGACGACTTCGATCGCGTGAGCCGGAAGACGCCGCTCATCGCCGATCTCAAACCCGGCGGCCGGTTCACGGCGGTCGACCTCGACAAAGCCGGCGGCGTGCCGCTGGTCGTGCAGCGTCTGCTGCGCGGCGGCTTCTTCGACGGAGAGGCGCGCGCCGCCGGCGGCAAGCGCTGGAGCGAGCACGTGGCGGCCGCCGCCGAGACGAAAGGCCAGCAAGTGGTGCACCTGCCCAACGAACCTCTCCGGTCCTCGGGCGGGCTGGTGATCCTGCGCGGGAACCTCGCGCCCGAAGGGTGCGTGCTCAAGGTCGCCGGTCACGAGCGGCCCTTCCACCGCGGGCCGGCGCGCGTCTTCGAGCGCGAGGAAGACGCCTTCGCCGCCGTGCGCGACGGACGCATCCGTGCCGGCGACGTGGTGGTGATCCGCTACGAGGGCCCGCGCGGCGGGCCGGGCATGCGCGAGATGCTGGGGGTCACCGCCGCGCTGGTCGGCCAGGGGCTGGGCGAGTCGGTGGCGCTGCTCACCGACGGCCGCTTCAGCGGGGCGACGCGCGGGCTGATGGTCGGCCACGTCGCGCCCGAGGCAGCGGCGGGAGGGCCCATCGCGGCGCTGCGCGAGGGCGACTCGATCGTCTTCGACGTCGAAGCGCGCCGGCTCGACGTGGAGCTGACCGCGGCGGAGCTGGACGCGCGCCTGCGCGGCTGGGCTCCGCCGCCGCCGCGCTACGCGGCCGGCGTTTTCGCCAAATACGCAGCGCTAGTCTCTTCCGCTTCCGAAGGTGCAGTCACTCGAGTTCCAACAAAGGGGTAAGTCGATGGCGAACATCTATTACGACAAGGACGCTTCTCCCGACCTCATCCGCGGCCGCAAGGTGGCCGTGATCGGTTACGGCAGCCAGGGGCACGCGCACGCGCTCAACCTCAAGGACTCGGGCGTCGACGTGCGCGTCGGGCTGCCGGAGTCCAGCAAGTCGCGCGCCAAGGCGCAGGCCGCGGGTGTCAAGGTGACCACCGTTTCCGAGGCGGCGCGCGAGGCCGACCTGATCATGGTGCTCGCCCCCGACGAGAAGCAGAAGCGCATCTACGAGGAGGATCTGGCGAAGCATCTCGGCCGCGGCAAGGCGCTCTTCTTCGCCCACGGCTTCAACATCCACTACGGCCAGATCAAGCCGCCGCCCGAGGTGGACGTCATCCTCATCGCGCCCAAGGCGCCCGGCCACATGGTGCGCCGCCTCTACCAGAGCGGCCAGGGCACGCCGGCCCTCATCGCCGTGCACCACGACGCCAGCGGGCAGGCCAAGGCGCTGGGCCTCTCCTACGCGCGCGCACTCGGCGCGACGCGGGCCGCGCTGCTGGAGACGACTTTCCGGGAGGAGACGGAGACCGACCTCTTTGGCGAGCAGGCGGTCCTCTGCGGCGGCGTGACGGCGCTGGTCGTGGCCGGCTTCGACACGCTGGTCGACGCGGGCTACCAGCCGGAGAGCGCGTACTTCGAGTGCCTGCATGAGCTCAAGCTCATCGTCGACATGATGTACGAGGGTGGCCTCGGCTGGATGCGCCACTCCATCAGCGACACCGCCGAGTACGGCGACTACACGCGCGGCCCGCGCATCGTCGGCGAGGCGGTGCGCGCGGAGATGAAGAAGATGCTGCGCGACATCCAGACCGGCGTCTTCGCCAAGGAGTGGATCCTGGAGAACCAGGCGGGCCGCCCCGTCTTCGACAAGCTGCGCGAGGAAGGCAAAGCGCACCCCATCGAGGAAGTGGGCCGGCGCCTGCGCGAGATGATGAGCTGGCTGCGCGACGCGAAAAAAGATTCGAGCGAGGTGCGTTGATGCAAAGGATCTGGCTGAACGGGAAGCTGGTGCCGCCCGCCGAGGCGCGCCTCGATTTTCTCACGCCGGGGCTGCACTACGGCATCGCCTGCTTCGAGGGCATCCGCTGCTACAAGACGGCTCGCGGGCCGGCCATCTTCCGGCTCCACGATCACCTGGAGCGGCTGCTCCACTCGGCCAAGGTGCTGGGCTGGCGCGAGATGCCCTACGGCATCGAGGAGCTGACCGAGGCTTGCAAGGAGACGGTGCGCGCGAGCGGCTTCACGGAGTGCTACATCCGGCCGCTCATCTTCCTCGCCGAGGGCGGGTGGAACCTGACCGTCGATGCCGGCAAGCCGCACGTCGGCATCGCCGTCTGGGAGTGGAAGGGCTACCTCGGCCCCGACGCGGTGGAGCATGGCGTGCGCGCCAACGTCTCTTCCTTCACGCGCCACCACCCCAACGTGATGATGACCAAGGCGAAGATCAGCGGGAACTACCCCAACTCGGTGCTGGCCAAGACGGAGTCGCTGCGGCTCGGCTTCGACGAAGCCATCATGCTCGACGCGCAGGGCATGGTGGCCGAGTGCACCGGCGAGAACATCTTCATCGTCAAGAAGGGGCGCGTGCTCACGCCGCCCGACGGCTCCATCCTCGAGGGGCTCACGCGCGACTCCATCATCACGCTGGGGCGCGAGCTGGGTTACGAAGTGGCCACGCAGCCCATCTCGCGCGACCAGCTCTACACGGCGGACGAGGTCTTCGTCTGCGGAACGGCGGCGGAGGTGATCGGGCTGCGGGAGATCGACTTCCGCACCGTCGGGTCGGGCCGGGGAACACCCGTCACGCGCGCGCTGCAGAACGCCTATCAGGCCGCGGTGCGCGGCGAGCACGCGCGATCGGCCGGGTGGCTCACGGCCCTGGCGGCGTGAGGCAAGCAGGCAGGCGAAGGTCGGGCGATTGAGTTAGAGTGACGAGATGCGCTTCGCGCTCCTCTTCGCTCTGGCTGCGCTCGCCGCCCGCGCCGCCGATCCCGAAGGCACCGTCGTGCTCAACATCGAGGCGGGCAAGACTGCGCCGATCCAGGCCAAGCCGGGCTCGAACATCATCTGCGACGACCCCGCCGTCGTCTCGGGGGACTTCAGTCCCGACGGAAACGGCTTCATTCTGCGCGCGCACAAGCCGGGCACGACGCTGTGCGGCGTGTGGGTAGCCGACCAGGTGCCCGGCGGGCTGTATCGGGTGAACGTCGTTCCCAAGAAGCAGGGCGGCGACTGAAGCCTGAACCACCCAAACTCGAACCCAAACTCGAACTCGAACCCAAACTAGAACTCGAACTCGAACTAGAACTCGAACTAGAACTAGAACTGGAACCTCAGTTCGGGTTCTAGTTCGAGTTCGAGAGCAGTCGTCGCGCCAGCCTGCGGCTGTCACGCCGCCTGCATTAGTTCGAGATTTAGTTCGAGGCTGGAGGCCTCTGGCGAAATCATTCTGGAGCGCCGTGCATCAAAGGAACGCCTATGGTCGACCCGCAGACATTCGTTGCAGCAAACGGGCTCTGGCTGGTGTTGGGGCTGGTGTTCCTGGGCGGCCTCGGCGTGCCGGTGCCTGCTCCGCCCATCCTCATCGCGGCGGGCGTGCTGGCGGGTTCGGGCCGGCTGTCGCTCTGGGGCGTCCTCGTCGGGTCGCTCGCCGCGCTGCTGGCGACCGATCTGATCTGGTACCAGCTCGGTCGTTGGCGCGGCCAGCGCATCCTCCGCTTCATCTGCCAGATTTCTCTCGAGCCCGACTCGTGCGTGGAGCGCACCGAAGATGTCTTCGCGCGCCGGCAGGGACCGGTTCTGGTCGTCTCCAAGTTCGTCCCCGGCCTCAAGGTGGTCGCGGCGCCTCTCGCCGGCATGCTGCGCATTCCGGTCGGGCAGTTCGTGCTCTACGACGGCGCGGGCACGCTGCTCTGGGTCGCGACCTTCACCGCGCTGGGATACGCGTTCAGCGGGCACGTCGCGCGCGTCGCTTCCGCGGCGTGGCTGGGGGGCTGGATCGGGTTCGCGGCCGGCGCAGGTCTCGCCGTCTGGCTGGGCTGGAAGTACTTCGGCCGCTGGCGCTTCTTGCGCGAGCTGCGCATCGCGCGCATCACACCCGACGAGCTGCACGCAAAAATGCAGGCCGGCCTCCCGGTGGTGGTGGTCGACCTGCGGCACCCGCTCGCCTCCGCCGAGGGCGCCAAGGTGAGCGGCGCGCTGCAGATGACGCCGGGCGAGTTGGAGCGCCGGCACGGCGAGATTCCGCGCGACCAGGACGTGGTGCTCTATTGTGATTGCCCCAACGAGGCGAGCGCGGCGCGCATGGCGATGCTCTTGCGCGAGAGGGGCGTGATACGCGTGAGGCCGCTGCTCGGCGGGCTCGACGCGTGGCGGGCGCGCGGCTATCCCATCGAGGTGGCCAAGGCCGGCAAGAACAAGGCCGAGGCCGCCTGAGGGTCCGGCGGCACTTCTGAGGTATAGGGGTTGACGGGCGCGGCCTTATCTGACCAAGGTCGCAGCCCGAATTTTCTCCCCTCCCAGGAGCCGAACGATGATCCGTCCAGGACAAGTGGCGCTCGCAGCCGCCGGAATGCTGGCCGTCTCGAGCGCAGGTGCCGCCCCGGTGAAGATCGGAGTCATCAACTCGACGACGGGCCCCGAGGCGCCCATCGGCGAGGATTTGAGCAACGGCATCAAGCTCGCGCTCGAGGACCTCAAGGCCAAGGGCATCGACGTGCAGGTGATCTGGGAGGACGACACCGGCAAGCCGCAGGTGGGCATCGGCGCCATGGAGAAGCTGGCCACGCGAGACGAGGTGGCGGGCGTGGTGGGCGCGTACACCAGCGCCGTCACCAGCGCGGTGGCGAAGAGCGCCGAGAAGTACAAGGTGGTCCTCGTCAACCCGGTGGCGTCCAAGGAGGAGATCACGCGGCAAGGGTACAAGTGGGTCTTCCGCGTCTCGGCCACGACGGCCGACTACGCCGCCATCCTGCTCGACATGGCCACCGCTCTCGGCAAGCCCAAGACGCTCGCCATCCTCAACGAGAACACCGACTTCGGCACTTCGGGCGCGCGCTCCGCCAAGGAGTACTCCGAGAAGAAAGGCCTCAAGGTGGTTTTCAACGAGGCCTACTCGAAGGGCTCGCCCGACTACCGCTCGACGCTGGTGAACGTGAAGAACAGCAACCCCGACCTGGTGTTCATGGTGTCGTACGTGGCCGACGCCATCCTGCTCATGCGCCAGGCGCGCGAGTTGAAGTTGACGCCCATGGCATTCCTCGGCGCCGGCGCGGGCTTCGCCAACTCACAGTTCGCCAAGGAGACCAACATCTCGCACGGCGTCTTCTCCAGCACGCAGTGGACGCCGTCGGTCAAGTGGCCCGGGGCGAAGGAGTTCGCGGAGAAGTACCAGAAGCGCTACGGCAAACCGGCCAGCTACCACGCCGCGACGGCATACACGGCGATGTCGATCCTCGCGCAGGAGGCGGCCAAGGCGAATGGCGACCGCGAAAAGATCCGCGAGGCGCTCGAGAAGGGCAGCTGGGAGACCCTCGACGGCACGGTGAAGTTCGCCGACTACGAGGGCTACACGCACCAGAACAAGCACCAGATGCTGGTGGACCAGATCCAGGAGGGCAAGTTCGTCACGGTGTGGCCGCCCGATCTGGCCACGGGCAAGGCGGTCTGGCCCTTCCCCGGATGGAAGTGACGCCGCAATCGATCCGTTCGGGGCGGTGTCTTCGAGGTGGCGGTGAGGTGCTAGTCCCACCCGTCGAGGCTAGTGGGGGTACCGCTTCCGGGGTTACAGTGACGGTCATGATCCGTTCCCCGGTCGAGACGAAGCTGACAAAGGACAAGGATATCGAATTTCTTCCGGGCCCGAGCGGAGAGCGGGCCCTCACGGCGCGGCTCCTGCGCGGCGAAGAGCGGGCGATGGCGGAACTCTATGCGATGCACTCGCCCCGGCTGCTCCGGTTCCTGACCCGGTTCCTCCGCGACAGCGCGATGGCCGAGGACGCGCTGCAGGAAACGTTCATCGCCGCCTTCAAGAGCATCGGCAAGTTGAAGGGCGCGGCGAGCCTGCAAGCCTGGCTGGGACGGATCGCGGTGCGCAAGGCGATCAACCTGCAGCGCTCGTCGATCCGCAGGGCGCGCAACGAGGAAAAGGTGCCGGCGAAACCCGATCCGCACCCGGATCCCGGCACACGCGACCTGGCCCAGCGAATCCTCATGTTGATGGAGGAGATGGACCCCGAGAAGCGGCTGGTGCTCCTGCTGGTGATGGAAGGGTATCGCTCGGCGGAGATCGCGGAGGCGACCCGCGAGCCGAAGAACACCATCCTCTCGCGCATCTTCCGCGCCCGGATCGAGTTGGCGAAGCTGGCCGCCGCGGCCGGCCTGGCGATGTCGGGCTGGAGAGAGGAGCCCGGGCCATGAGCGCCTGCTCCGCGATGCAGCTACGGATGTTCGACCCGGAGGGTGGCGTCCGCGCGCCTCCCGACGCTTGCCTGCTGGCTCATCTGCAGGGCTGCCGCGAATGCGCGGCGTTGTTCCGCGGGCTGGGCCTGGTCGAGAGCGCGTTCAGCGATGCGGCCGCGGGCGCAGTGCCCGAGCCGCCGCCCTTCGAGCCGCTGCGGGCCAGGGCGGCCTCGGCCGCGTTCGCGCGCCGCACGCAGTCCGCGCTGCGCAAGCTGATTCCCTCGGTGGTGCTGGTCGTCGGCTCAGCGGTGGTGGCGATGTTGGTGGCCGGGCCGCTGATGAGGAGCGAGAGGCCCCGGCCGATTCACGCCGGAGACGTGCTGGAGGCCGACCGCCAATCGCGCAACGCGGTGCTTTCGAGCGGAACGCGCGTCGTGCTCGAGTCGGGCCGCCTGCTCATCTCCGGCGACGCGCGGCGCGAGCGCCTGCGCCTCGAGTCGGGCGCCGTCTCGCTGCGCGTTCCGCCGCTTCCGAAAGGCTCGAAGCTCTCGGTCGAGACGGCCGATGGCAAGGTGTGCGCCCACGGCACGCGCTTCCGCGTCGAGCGATCGGCCGAGGGAACGCGCGTTGCCCTCAGCGAAGGCATGGTGCGCATCCACCCGTCGGGGCCGGGCCGCGAGGTGATCACGCTCCACCCCGGCGAGTCGGCGCTGATCGAGCCGCTCCCGGCATACCGGCAGCGGCTGCGGTCTTCGGCGCTCGCGTCGCTCGGCCAGGGCGCGCCCGACGGCGCGGCGGCCGCGCTGGACAAGCTGCTCGCCACCCAGCCCGAGGGAGCGCTGGCCGGCGAGGCGCACGCCATGATGGGCCTCGTCCACCAGGCGCGCGGCGAGCCGGCCGCGGCGGCCGAGGAGTATCGGCGAAGCCTCGATCTGGCCCCGCGCGCCGGCGGCGCGCTGTGGGCCGACAACGCCGCGGCGGAGCTGGCGCTCCTCGAGGAGGCGCGTTCACCCGACGCGGGCGCCGTGGCCTGGCGCAAGTACCTCGCGAGCTTCCCGGCGGGCGCGCACAAGGCGCTCGCCACTTCGCACCTCGCGCACGCGCGAGGCCGCTGATTGCCCTGCCGTGCTGGGGGCCCTCTTCGCGGTCGCGGCGCTTTCGCTCAAGGTCGTGCCCGAGACGGCGCACAACGCCGAGTTGCAGACGTCGCTCGCGCGCGTGCTGGAGCTGATGAGCACGACGGTGCTGGTGGGCCGCGACGCGGAAACGACCTGCTCGGCGTCCTGCACTCGCGTGCAGGTGCAGTTGAGCGGCAAGGTCGCCGTTCTCACCGCGCGGCGGGGCGCGGACACTTCGCGCGCCACGCTCGAGGTCCCCGGCGCGGGCTTCAGCTTCGACCAGGTCCACGCGCTCGCGCTGCAGATCCGCGGCCTCGTCGAGGGATTGCCGCCCGTCGCTTTGCACCCGCCCGTGTACCCGCCGGCGATCGACCCGTCGCGGCCGCAGGCCGAGCCTCCCCGGCTGGCGCCGGAACCTCAGATCCCGCCGCCCGCCGCGCCTGTCCCGGGGCCGATGCCGGCGCCGAGCGAGCCGCCCCAGTCCACGATCGTGCAGCCACCTCCCGCGCCGCCGCCGGTCCCCCTGCCGCGACTCGAATCGCGGTTCGCGGTCGGCGCGGGGTTCGTGGCGCTCTTCAGCCACGACCCTGATTTCCGCACAGAGGGACTCCTGCTCACGACCCGCTTTCCTCTCTTCGGTTCCATCGACGGCCGCCTCTCGGTGGGCCTGCTTCCGTCGCGACTCCGCGCGGGCGACGCGGGCCGGTACGCAGTCCACGTCCTGCCTTTCGACCTGAGCTTCTCGGCCCCGCTCTTCATCCCGCAGCTTCGACTCGGGCTCGGGGCCCAGGTGGTGGACGCCTCGGTCGAGTACGCCACCGCCGAGCTCGACTCCGCCCAGGCCTGGACGGTGGGACCCACCGCGCAGATCGGGGCGCGGCTCGGCGTGGGCTCGGCTTTGACCGTTCACCTGGGGCTGGGGGTCGCGTGGCATCCCCTCAGGCAGCAGGTCGACACGGGAACCGGCGTGATCTTCGCGTATCCGATCTGGAGCTTTCTCGCGTCGTTGACGGCCGAAGTGAACCTGCGCAGGTAGCGGCAAACGCGCTCGCAAAACAGACCTGGCGCGCAGGAATCACTTGGTTACCGGCCGCCCATGGCCGTCTACATAGACTCCGTGGCCGCGCTGCACACGAGGGACGCGGCGTAGTGAACGCCGTTCATGTCGCGCGGGCGACCTGCCGCAACAGACGCCGCGTCACGAGCCGGTGGCCGCCGCTCCCGATGACCGCGGCGCGGTAGAGCCGGCCGAGGACGCCCGGGAACGCCGCGTGCGTCTGCGCGCGCAGGCCGTCGCCGTCGAGGACGAAGGTCAACGCGTAGTTGGAGAAGCGGTGGCGCCCGCGCAGGGCGAGCCGCCGGCCGGGCTCGGCCTCGACCACCCTGAAGCCCGGCACCGCTTCCCCGGGCCGGCCGGCGAACTCGGCCGTGCCTTGGGCGGGGTCGCAGCCCAGGATGCGCGCGATCGGCGCACTGCCGCCCATCTCGCGGCGCAGGACCTTCAACAGCGCCGTCCAGACCACGTCGGCGGGGGCGTCGACCCGCTGATTATGCTCGTCGATGAAAGGCAGCTGCTCCATGGAAGGGGCATTCCTAGAGACTAGCGGCCCGTCCATTGCGGCTTGCGCTTCTCGAGAAAAGCGCGCACGCCCTCCTTGAAGTCGCGGCTCGTGTAGCAGAGCTCGATCAGGTCCGCGCCTGCGCCGGGGTCGAGGTTGCGGACGTAGCGGTTCAAGGCCATCTTCGTCGCCCGCATGGTCAGCGGGGCATGCTCGGCGATGGTGCGCGCCACCTCCTCGACGCGCGGCGCGAGCGCCTCCTCCGACTCGACCAGCTCGTTGATCAGCCCCAGCGTCTTCATCTCCTGCGCGTCGAAGAGGCGCGCGAGCAGGATCAGCTCCTTGGTTTTCGCCACGCCGATCATCGCCGCGAGGCGCGAGTAGTTGCGCATCGAGAGGCAATTGCCGACGGTGCGCGCGATGGGAAAACCGAACTTCGCCGAGGGAGACCCGTAGCGCAGGTCGCAGGCCGTGGCGATGCCCGCGCCGCCTCCGGTGCAGGCGCCCTGGATGGCGGCGATGGTGGGCACGCGCACGTCCTCCAGCACGTCGAAGACGCGGTCCATGCGCGCCTCGTAGTCGAGGCCGTCCTGCGCCGTCTCGAATCCCGTCTGGAACTGCGAGATGTCCGTGCCGGAGACGAACGCCTTTCCTCCCGCGCCGCGCAGGACCAGCGCCTTGAGCGAATCGTCCGCGTCGACCTGCCGGCACAGCTCGGCGAGCCGGTCGTACATCGCGAACGTCATGGCGTTGCGCGCCTGCGGCCGGTTGAAGGTGATGAAGGCGATCCGGTCGCGCTTTTCGAAGAGGAGATCGTCGCTCATTTGGGAGCTCCGATGACGCGCGCCTCGGCGAGGCGGCGAATCTCGTCGGGCGAGCGCCCCAGCTCGCGCAGAACCTCGGCGGAGTGTTCGCCCAGAAGCGGCCCGGCGCGATCGATGCGCACCGGCGTGCGCGACAGGCGCATGGGCGAGCCGATCTGTCGCATCGGTCCCAGCTTGGCGTGCGGCGCGTCGGTGAAGAACTGGCGCGCCTCGAGGTGCGGATCGTTGAACACTTGCTGGTAGTTCTGCAGAAGCCCGCACGGCACGCCGGCCGCCTGCAGTTTCTCCACCCAATGCACGGCGGGCCGCCGCGAGGTGACTGCCTCGATCAAGGGAATCAGCTCGCGCCGGTTCTGGTGGCGCAGGTGGTTGGTCTTGAAGCGCGGGTCGTCGCGCAGACCGTCCAGCCCCAGCGCCTCGCAGAACGCCGCCCAGTTGGGCGCCGTGGTGGCGCCGACGGTGAAATGCCCGTCCTGCGCCGCGAGCGCCTGGTACGGCGCGGACGTCTGGTGCGCCGAGCCGAGCGGTCGCGGCACCTCTCCCGTCGCGAAGTACCGGCCCGCTTCCCATACCGCCAGCGAGACGCCCGATTCGAACAGCGACACGTCGATGAACTGTCCCGCGCCGTCGCGGTCGCGCGCGCGCAGCGCGGCCAGCACGGCCACCGAGGCATAGAGCGCGCAGACGAGATCGGTCACCGGCACGCCCACTTTGACGGGCGCGCTCCCGCCTTCCTCGCCGGTGATGGACATGAGCCCGCTCATGCCCTGCGCGATGATGTCGAGCCCGGCGAGCTGCGCGTAAGGGCCGTCCTGTCCCCATCCCGACGCGGCCAGGTAGACGAGGCGCGGGTTGATCTGCGCCAGGCGCTGGTAGTCGAGCTGCAGATCTCCCATCGTGCCGGGGCGCAGGTTCTCCACCAGCACGTCGGCGCGCCTGACCAGCTCGCGGAAGATTTCCTTGCCGGCGGCCGCCTTGAGATCGAGCGCCAGCGATCGCTTGTTGCGGTTGAGCCGCACGAAGCTCGACGACTCTCCCTCGAGGAACGGGCCGGTGGCGCGCACGCCGTCGCCACCGTCGGGGTTCTCCACCTTGATCACCTCGGCGCCCAGGTCGGCGAGCTGCAGCGTGCAGAACGGCGCGGCCATGAAGTTCCCGACCTCGACGACGCGGATGCCTTTGAGCGGCGGATCTGACATGGGGGCCGCGGAGACTAGCAGAATGTGCCCTCGGCGCGGGCGTCCTTTCAAGGGACGTAGAGCACGCCGTAGGGTTTCTGTCCGACCGGCACGCGGGCGATCGCCTTGTTCGCCTCGCAGTCGACCACCGACACATCGTTGGAAACCCCGTTGGCGGTGTAGAGCCGCTTGCCATCGGGAGAGATGGCGATGCCCCATGGACGGGTGCCTACGGAGATTCGTCCGACCACCCTGTTGCTGCCCGAGTCGATGACCGTGACGGAGGCGCCGCGGCCCTCGGCGACGTAGACGCGCTTGCCGTCCGGAGACACCACCACTCCGTCTGGCTTGGTCTGCCCGTTGGCGATGGAGATCCGGGCGGTAAGCTTGTCGGTGATCACGTCGAGGACCGAGACGTCTCCGCCCACTTCGCCGGTGATGTACGCCCGCAGACCGTCGGGCGAGAAGGCGACCCACCGCGGCCGGGCCCCCACTTTCAGCGTGCGCAGGATCTTCCCGGACCTCGCATCGAGGACCGTCACGTCGTCGGTGGACTCGCCCGTCACGTAGAGCTTCAGGCCATCGGGCGTGACACCGACGCCCTCCGGTTCGGTCCCGACGGCTCCGACGAAGATCGAGCGGCCGGTCGCGAGATCGACCGCGGTCGCCGACGAGGTCGCTTCGTTGGACACGTAGAGGATCTTTCCATCCGGGCTCACCGCCACCTGCTCGGGGTCGCGGCCCACCGGGATGGTTCTGCGCCGGGTCCTGGTGGCGACCTCGACCTGCGCCACGGCATCGTCGTCCCCCAGCGCGACGTAGACCATCTTCCGGTCCGGGCTCATGGCCATTCCCCGCGGCCGTTTTCCCACCGCGATGGTTGCCACCACGGCGTTGGTGCCGGCGGAAAGGACGTGGAGGTCATTTCCGCGTTCGTTGCTGACGAAGATGGACGCCGCCTGAGCCCATGCGCCGGCGGGCGCGACGCAAAGAGCGATGACCGCGGCGAGCCGCTTACCAGTGCCGCGCATCGCCGGGATCTCAGTCGCCTTCCTTGCCCTCGCCCTCGTCGTCCCCCTCCCCGAGCGCAAAGGCGATGATGGCGTCTCCGACCTTGCCGCTGTCGGGGTTCTGGCCGTCCAGGTTGGCGAAGTTGTTTCGATCGGGCACGTTTCCACCGAAGGCATAGGCGACGAACTCGCGCCCCTTCGCCATATACACCACCGGGGAAGCTGCGGCGCCACCCACGTTGGGAATGTCGCTCGCGCGCGGATCGAAGGTGTACAGGATCCTGCCCGAGACGGCGTGCGCCGCGTGGAACTTTCCGTTGCCCTCAGCGAAGAACACCAGGTCTCCGGCGACGGTCACGCCCGATTTGGCCGGTATGGGCACTTCGATCTTCCAGACGATCTTGCCCGTCGTCGTGTCGGTCGCGCCGAACAACCCGAAGGGATGCGAACCGGGAACCCGGTTGGTGAAGGTCGAACCCAGGTGGAGCCCGTTGGGGAGGGGCGTTCGGTTCCCCTCGACGGTCTTGAACGTCGTCGGCTCGTACCTGGTGCCGTAGTAGATGTACTTGGTGCGCGGGCTGTAGGCGGCGGGGTTCCATTCGCAACCGCCGTCGTCGCCGGGCACCATGACGAACTCGATGGGCTTCCCCTTGGCATCGGTAATGCCTGGAGGCGTGTACTGCGGCATGGCCGGGAACCCCGTGTCGTTGGGCCGGACGAACGTCAGCGGGGTAAGCGGCTCGACGGCGGAATGCGGCTGCGTCTTCGCAGCGTGCTGGAAGGCCGGGCCGGGCGGGGCCCGCACCTCGGTCACCGGGAAGATCGGCTTTCCGTTGCTCCGGTCGAGGATGTAGTACTGCCCGTTCTTGCTGCAGTGGCCGAGCGCCGGGAGCGCGCCGACCGGGAAGAGCACGGGGGGCTGCGCGCTGTCATAGTCCCAGATGTCGTGGTGCACCGCCTGGAAATGCCACACCGGCTCTCCCGTCTTCAGGGAGAGAGCGACGACCGAAGTGGCGAAGAGGTTGTCGCCGGGACGGTCCTCGCCGAGGATGTCCGGAGCAGCATTCCCGGTGACGACGTAGACCAGACCCAGCTTCGTATCGATCGCGGGCGGGTTCCAGACCGCCGCGCCACCCCGCTTGAATTGATCGGTCGCCGGAAAACCGTAGCTCGGGGGGTCGGTGGTCGCGAAATGCCACATCTGGGTGCCGTCGCTCGCCTGCAGGGCGAAGACCTGGCCCCGCACCTCGAACTCGCCGCCCGAGAGGCTGATGATCACCAGCCCGCCAGCGACCTGGGGGGCGTTGTTGATGGCAAATTTGTCATGGAAGTCGGCCAGCTTCTTCTTCCACACCACCTTGCCGTTGTTCGCGTTCAACGCCACGACGACATCGTCGAGGCGGCCGTAGAAGACCTTGCCGTCCGCATAGGCGACGCCCTTGTTGTTGCGGCCGCAGCAGACCGTCATCTGCTCGATGGGCGGCATGTCACCCGTGTCGAGGGGTTTGTACGACCAGATCTCGCGGCCCGTCGCCGCGTTCAGCGCGAAGACGTCGTCGTGCCCGTCGGTGACGAACAACCTTCCGTCCACCACGATCGGCGAGGCTTGCAATTCCGCCGCCGGGTCGAGGACACCGGTGTGAAAGACCCAGGCGGGTTGAAGGTTCTCGACGTTGCCCGGATTGATCTGGTCGAGGTTCTGGAAGCGCGTGTTGGCGAGGTCATTGCCGTAATGGAGCCAACCGACATTGCCCGTGGTCCGAGCGAAAACGCGGGATGGGCCGAGCCACAGAGCGAAGGCTCCAAGGGTCAGCACCACCATGCCTAGACAGAGTGCGTAGGTCCTCTTCATGGCTTTCGTCCCCCTTTGCGCCAGCGAAGCGCGCAGCCCGTGAGCAGCAGGGTGGCCCCCAACAACTCTTTCCTCGCCGGAAGTCAAGGCGCCTCGCGGCATCGGAGCGTGGGGTCGGCCGTACCAGAACGAAAACCAGAACGAGAACGAGAACGAGATTCGAAAACCGACTTTTGAAAGTACCCGTTTGCGATTGCGATTTGGATTGGGAGCAAGCCCGCGCCAACGCCTTCGGCGTTGTCACTGGGCTTGCAAGGATTTCGATGAGGATTGGTAGCTCGCTGCGCTCGCGCGGGCTTCGGATCGTCGTCCGTTCGTCATCGTCGGCCTCCCCGGCTGCGCCGTTTTTTGAGGGAGGCCGACGATGACGAACTGGACGACTCTTCCGCACGAAACCTTGGCTGCGTATCAAGTCGCTTGCGAGCTGCTGGTCGCCGTGAAGAAGGCGGAGATCGCGGATCTGAAGCTGCGCGATCAGGCTCTGCGAGCTGCCAAGAGTGTATGCCTGAATATCGCAGAGGCGACGGGCCGCACCGGCGCTGATCAGAAGCGGGTCTTTGTCATTGCTCGCGGAGAAGCTTCTGAGACCGTCGCCGCGCTGCACATTGCAGGACTCTGTGGAGATTGTGAGGTGAATTGCGCTCGTCTCGGGGCAGCGCTGGGCCGCAGGGTCTATGCGCTGCTGAGCGGGCTCATCCGCTGTTGATCGAAATCCTTGAGACTCGATGAAGTGGCTGGCTCCTCTTTCGACGAACTGACGGATAACCGTCGCTCAAGCAGTTCCGCGCTCAAGGCGCAAGAAAGGGGAACCAGCCGTGGATCATTGTGCGATCGATTTGGGTGGAAGGAAATCCCAGGTATGCGTGCGCAGCCAGGATGGAACGGTGCTACTCGAAACGCGCTGCGACACGCTCTCGTTGCCGGACTTCTTGCGGGAGCTGCCGCACAGCCGGGTGATCTTGGAAACGACGGCAGAAGCCTTTCGCATCGCGGATACCGCGAAAGCGGTAGGGCACGAGGTGCGTGTCGTTCCAGCAACCTTGGTGCGGACGCTGGGAGTTGGTGCGCGCAAGACAAAGACCGATCGACGGGATGCTCAGGTTCTCAGCCAGGTCTCGTGCCGCATCGATCTGCCCTCGGTGCATATCCCGAGCAGCCGTTCGCGAGAGTGGAAAGCGATCTGCGGAATGCACGACGTGTTGACGAGCTCTCGAACGAAGCTGCTCAACAACCTGCGCGGTTGGCTGCGCGGCCAGGGCATCGCCCCTGGAACACGAAGAACTCTCGCGCGACGCATGAGCGAGCTGGAATCGCTGCCCATCTACGTCCAATCGCAATTGAAGATGATCGCGGCGCTGACGGAGGAGATCCGGGAGAGCGACAAGCGGATCGCGCAACTCGCTTCAGCCGACGAGGTGTGTCTGCGCCTGATGAGCACCCCGGGCGTGGGTCCGTCGACAGCGGCGCGATTCGTCGCGGCGCTCGACGACATCACGCGCTTCGCCTCGGCACACCGAGTGGAGGCCTATCTCGGGCTTGCGCCTGGGGAGAGCTCCAGCTCGGAGCGGCAGCAGCGTCTTGGCATCACCAAAGCGGGACCGACCTCCGTGCGCTGGGTCCTGGTCCAGGCAGCTTGGGCACTGCGATTCCGCTGCCGTACTGCTGCAGCTCGACCATTGCAATGCTGGGCGCTGGAAGTAGAGAAGCGCCGCGGCCGTCGCATCGCGACCATCGCTCTCGCACGCAAGCTGGCAGGAATCCTCTACGCGCTCTGGCGCGACGGCACGACGTACGAGGTGCGCAGCCGCTAGGCGACCCCTCGTCGACATGCACTACGGCACGGCAGCTTTCCAGAGGCGGTGATCGCGCACTGGGCTTTGAGCTCGCAAGCTCGTCAATGCGACTGCGACCCGCCGACGGACCCAGCCTCTCGAATGAGAAAGCTCGCCGGCCACTCCAACATCGCCAGCCTCCTCCTGAGGCCGTGGTCAGCTCTGCCCTTGCGGAGCCAGCCACTTCATGCTCAAGCCCAGTGACAACGCCGAAGGCGTTGGCGCGGGCTTGCTCCTAATCGCAATCCCAAACGCAATCGGGTACTTTTAAGGTCTGTCTTGCGATCGCGGTTCTAGTGGCCGGCCCGGAGACGAAGGCCTCCGTGGAAGAACCGGGGGTACGACTTGTCGAACAGGTTGTCGACCGCCACGAACAAATCCAGGTACGGCATCAGGTGCCAGCTGGCGAAAAGGTCCACCAGGACGACTCCCGACATGGGCAGCGTGTTGACGTCGTCCTCGAACTGCGAGCCGATGTAGCGGACCTGCGCCTCTGCGGTGAATCGGCGCGGGTCGTCGAAGGACGCCGAGAAACTGGCGCGGTGCCTCGGGTCCTGCGGAAGCTGCTTGCCGACGAGCTGCGGCTGACCGGGCGCCTTGGTCACCCTGCTGTCCGCCAACGTGTAGCCGGCGGCGATGAGCCAGCTCCTGGCGATGCGCCAGCCGGCGTCTGCCTCGATCCCCTGGATCCGGGCCTGTCCGAGGTTCTGCCGCTGCCGGAGGTTCGTTCCCACCGTCACATTGGTGATCGGGTTCATCAAGGCGTTCCGGAAACCGGTCAGGCGGGCGGCGAGGCCGAAAGGGCTGGCGACCTCCAAGCCCGTTTCCGCGCCCACGAGCGTCTCGGGGCCGAGGTCTTCGTTCGCGTTGGTCCGGATCGTCCCCACCTGAAAGGGCCGGTAAAGCTCGTTCAGGGTCGGCGCACGGAAGGACCGGTACGCGCCGGCGCGCAGGGTCAACCAGTCGATGGGGCGGATGCGCAAGCCAGCCTTCGGGGACACCTCGCCATCGCTCCGACCCGGAAAGGAGGTGAGCGCCGTCGAGCCATCGACGAGCTGCTCGACGCGGCTGGCGTTGACGTTGTTCCAACGCTCGTAGCGGACGGCGAGACTGAGCTGCACCGCCTCCGAGGCGTCGTACACCTCTTGCGCGAAGATGCCGTAGAGCCGTTGCTCGCCCTGGGCATCGCGCGACTGAACGCTGGTCGGCGCAGCGGGGAAAGGGAAGAGGTCCTCGCGCGTGTCGGCGGTGATGCGGCGCGCGTCGCTCCCGATGGTGAGGGAGTGGGTCCCGGCGAGCGGCAACGGGTGGCTCATCCAGAGGAGGCTTCCCCCGAAATCGTGCGCGGGCACGTCCTGGTGCGCGGAGAGGATCTCCGCGGAGCGATCGGGGGTGATTCGCGCGCGGTCCTGCCTGAAGGCGCCAGCGTGGCCGAAGGCCGCGAGGTCGAAGGTCCCGACCGCGCCGGGCGCCCAGCGGGCGCTGCCGGCGTACTCGAACCTCCGCACCTTCGCCGTCGTGAATTGGGTCCCTCCGTTCTGGTCCTCATGGAAATAGCCGGCCCGCAGAACGACGGAGAGGTCGCTGCTCACCTCTCCCTCGACCCGCGCGTTGAGGGCAGCGTGCTCGCTCGGCGCGTCGCCGTCGATGGGGCCCCGCCCGTAGCCGGCGACCACCGGATAGCCTTGAGACTTGAGCGCCTCGCCTTCGAGGGCAGCGCTGATCGGGCCCCACCGGTCCGACGCCCGGACGCCGAATTGGGCGGTGCCGAACGAGCCGTACTCCACCGTGGCTGCGACGTCGAGCGGCGCGATGGGCCGGGAGATCACCTGGGTGACGCCGGCGAGAGCGTAGTTCCCGTACAGGGCCGAGCCGCCGCCCGGAACGACCTCGAGCCGCTGGATGCCGATGCGAGGGATCGCGCGCCAGTAGACCCAGCCGCCGAAGGCGTCATTCGCCGGGATTCCATCCACCAGCACGAGGCTGCGGGAGACGCCGGAGGGGCCGACGCCGCGGAGGGTCACCCCCTGTGAGCTGGGATCTGCAGCGAGGCTGCTCGACCGGCGAAAGAGGCCGAACGACGGAACGAAGAGAAGCAGCTCGTCCAGCGTCTTCGCGGGACTTCGCTCGATCTCGGCCCGCGTCACGACGGTGACGGCCGCCGGCACGTCGCGGACCGGCCGCGGGCTGCGGGTCGCGGTGACGACGATCTCCTCGCCCGGAGTCGCGGGCTCTTCTGGCCTCGAGGCGCGGGCGGCCAGCAGGAGCAGGGCGGCAAGCCCGGGTCCAAGCGATCGAGTCGTGCCGAACATGGGCCCCCCGGTCCATCGGAAGTGCGGGAACGAAGTCTCTATCGCACTTCTCTCGCCTTTTCCTCCAGGTCCCAGCGCAGTCCCAGGACGATGCGAATCGGCGAGCCAGGCGTGAGAAACGGCTCGATCGGTCGTCCCTGGACGCGCCCGTCCGGCGCGAACGCGCCGAAAGTCTCGTAGCGGGCGTCGAGCAGGTTCACGGCCCGCAAGGTCGCCGTCCACCTGCGCCACCGAGCCTCGGCCCCCGCTCGAAGGAGCAGATAGGGCGCGAGCTTCGGCGCCGCGTTGGCCTCGTCGCCGCGGAAGTACTGCGACCCCACGTACTCGAACCCGGCGGAGACCGTCAGCCACGGCAAGGCCTCGGCGCGGCCTTCAAGTCTGAGATGGTGATTGGGCGTCAGGGGGAGTTGAGCGCCGGAGCGCACCGTCTCGGTGCCGTCCGGAGTGCGGGGCGTGGCGAGCACGAGATCGCCCTCGAACGTGGCCCGGCTGTAGGCGTAGCCAGCTTCGGCCTCGACGGCGCCACGCTCGACCCGGAGCGCCAGCTCGAAGCCCGTCCTCCGCGTGTTGCCGACGTTCTGGAAGTACACTCGCGTGGTGCCAGGCGCGGCCACGCTATAGATGTCGTCGCGCAGGTCGACGCGGAAGAGGCTGAGGGTGGCGGTGACGCTTTCGAGAAGCGACCCGGTCAAGCCCGCTTCGAGCGATCGCGAGCGAACCGGGCGCAGCGTAGCCAGGCTCGTGTCCGGCGCCACGCCCGCCTGCAGGCCGATACAGGGGGCGGCGGGGTCGGCACAGGTCAGCTCCAGGAAGGCGGGCGCCCGGAACCCTGCAGTGAAGGAGGCGGAGGCGAGCCAGCGCGGGGCAAATACCCAGGTGACGCCGACGGCCGGCACCCAAGCCGAGAACGCTGCGTTGCCGGTCGCCTTGCCGGGGTCGTCGGGCGAGGCGTCATCGATCCTGTGCGCGATCCGGTCGAACCGCAGCGCTGCCGTCGCTCCCAGCCCGGCGAGCGGTCCGTCCACGATGCGCACCTGGTCTTGCAGGAAGACGCCGATCGCGAACTGATCGTCGGAGAGATCGGAGACGAGTCGCGGAAGCGGGGCCCCGCTGTCGCTGACGGTGAACCGGGAGTTCGGCTCCTCGTGGACCCGGATGAGCACGGAGTTGCGCGTCGCCTCCGCGCCGGCAGTGAGCTGGTTCCGCAGCACGCCGGCGCGCATGCGGTGGTCGATTTGGATTGCGGCGCCGGCGCTGCGTGTGCGGTTGAAGAGGCGCATGTCGGGCGCGATCCAGCTCGCGTTGTACTGCTCGCCGTCCATGGCGCGGAAAAAGCCGTTGAGTCCGAGAGAGAGCCCGGGCGCGAGCCGCATGCGCCCGTTGAGCGTGAGGAGATGGAGGGTGGGCCGGAAGAAGTCGCCCGGGGTGTAGTTCTGCCGGCGATCGGCGTCCAGCATCGGCAGCGGGAGCGACCCCGGCTGTTCGAGACGGTCGTGCTGGAACTGGTACGACAGCGCCGCGTTGGCCTCTGCCCGGCGCAGGCCGAGCTTGCCAAACGCCCGCACGCCGTTCCCGGCCCCGACGGTGCGCCAGCCTCGCTCAGAAAATTCGCCCAGCGAAAGGTAGCCGTCGAGCGGTCCCAAGGGACCGGCCACGAACCCGCGCGCTTCCTGGTAGTCCCAGCTTCCGCCTTCGACCTGGATGCCGGCTTCCGGCTTCGAGCCGCCGCGGCGTGTGACGATGTGGATGGCGCCGCCGAGGGTGTTGCGGCCGAAGATCGCGTTGGGACCTCGCACGATCTCGACGCGCTCGATGTCCCCGAGCGGGACGAGCTCGAAGTTGACCTCCTCGACCGCGGGTTCGTTCAACCTCACGCCGTCGACGAACAGGCTGATGCCCTGGGGCAAGCCGGTGACCGGGCTGGCGGAGAAGCCGCGCAGCGAGAGATCCATTTGATGCGGGTTCCCTTGCTCGTCGGAGAGGTGCACGCCGGGGATGCGCTGCAACGCTTCCTGGAGGGTCCGTGCGCCCATCGCCCGGAGCGCCTGGGAATCGATGACCTGCACCGTCAATCCGTCCCCGGGCGAGCGGCCCTCCGGCAGGCGCGAGGGCGCGTGAATCGTGATCTCCTCGAGGAGCAAGTCGTCCTCGCCGGCGGGCAGCGCCCCGCCGTCGGGCGCTGGGACCGAAGCCGAAGGCTGCGGCCCTCCGGTCTCGTCGGCGCGCGAATCCCAAAGAGGCAGCGTCGCCGCGAGCCAGCCGACGGCCACGAAACCTGCCCTCACCGCGCTCGAGACCCGCGATGCCACGATGCCCCCCACCGACCCGCCATTGTCGCACTGGTGTCGATGCCGCACGAGTGCGCGATGTTCCTTCGAAACGTTGACGTTGACGTTGACGTGATCGTTGACGTGGTCGTGAGCGTGGACGGCGACGGCGACGGCGACGTGGCCGTGGGCGATCTGTCCACGACGGTGGAGCGTCAACGGCCACGTCACACGTCGCCGTCGCCGTCCATGTCAACGTCAACGTCAACGTCAACGTCAACGTCAACGTCAACGTCAACGTCAACGTCAACGTCAACGTCAACGTCAACGTCAACGTCAACGTCAACGTCAACGTCAACGGCAACGGCAACGGCAACGGCAACGGCAAC
>WNFG01001054.1_pt1 | contig 26498 bp, 25 predicted proteins | sample 5400431 | NCBI WGS metagenome assembly WNFG01 (sample SAMN13153346, study PRJNA577476) | soil metagenome | isolation source: 120 cm saprolite under Douglas fir tree site 2 hole 3 replicate 2 | place: USA:California | collected 2015-04-18 | reverse complement strand
CACGGCCGTGACCGTGATGGCCATGGTCTTCGGCAACCTCGGCGAGACGTCGGGCACGGGCGTGTGCTTCACGCGCGACCCCTCGAGCGGGGAGCGGCGCTTCTTCGGTGAGTTCCTCGTCAACGCTCAGGGTGAAGATGTGGTGGCGGGCATCCGCACGCCGCAGCCCATCGCCGCCCTCAAGGAGAGCATGCCGAAGGTGTACGGCGAGCTGGTGGCCATCAAGGACCGGCTCGAGCGCCACTATCGCGACATGCAGGACATCGAGTTCACGGTGCAGGAAGGCCGGCTCTATATCTTGCAAACGCGCTCGGGCAAGCGGACGGCCGGCGCCGCCGTGCGGATCGCCGTGGAGATGGTGGACGAGGGGTTGTTCGACGACAAGCGGGTGAAGAAGGTCGAACGCCACCCACAGGCCATCCGCACGGCGCTCCTGCGCGTCGAGCCTGCCTCGCTCAACCAGCTCCTGGTGAAAACGGTCGATCCGAAGGCCAAGTACACGGCCATTGCCCAGGGGCTCGCGGCCACTCCGGCCGCGGCGGTGGGCAAGGTTGTCTTCGATCCCGAGAAGGCGGTGGAGATGGCGCTGCGCGAGGAGCGGGTGATCCTGGTGCGCGCGGAGACCTCCCCCGAAGACGTGGCCGGCATGCACGCCGCTCAGGGAGTCCTGACGTCCCGGGGCGGCCTCACCTCGCACGCGGCGGTCGTCGCGCGCGGCTGGGGGAAGAGCTGTGTGGTGGGCGCGGGTGACGTGGTCGTCGACGAGGAGAACCGGCTCTTCCGCGCGGGGCGGACGGTGGTGCGCGAAGGGCAGGTCGTCACGCTGAATGGTGCGACGGGCGAGGTGGTCATGGGGGCGTTGCCGCTGGTCGACCCCACGCTCTCCCCGGAGTTTGAGAAGGTCCTCGAGTGGGCAGGCAAGGTCAGCACGACCAAGGTGCGCGCCAACGCCGACACTCCGGAGGACGCCGCCAAGGCCCGCGAGTTCGAAGCCGTGGGCATCGGGCTCGTGCGCACCGAGCACATGTTCTTCAAGGACGACCGCATCACCATCGTCCGCGAGATGATCATGGCTCGCGACGAGCAGGCCCGGCGCAAGGCCGTGGACAGCCTCCTGCCCTTTCAGCGTGAGGACTTCATCGGCATCTTCACGGCCATGCACGGCTTTCCCGTGACCATACGGCTCCTCGACCCGCCGCTGCACGAGTTCCTTCCCAAGTACAAGGAGGTGCTCGAGGAGTACACGCGGCTCGACGCCCTCGGCATCAACCCGGCGCGGCACCAGGAGCTCGGCGCCATCCGGGCGCGGCTCGAGGCCCTCCAAGAGGCCAACCCGATGCTCGGCCACCGTGGCTGCCGGCTCGGCATCACCTTTCCCGAGATCTACGAGATGCAGGTACGCGCCATCATGGAGGCGGCTTGCGAGGTCGCCAAGCGGGGCATGCGGGTCGAGCCCCCCGAGATCATGATTCCGCTCACGGGGACGGTGGCGGAGATGAAGCTCACCCGCGAGATGACCGAGCGTGTCGCCAGGCAGACCGTGGCGGAGATGGGCGTGAAGGTCGGGTATTCGGTCGGCACCATGATCGAGGTGCCGCGGGCCGCCCTGATCGCCGACAAGCTCGCCGAGCACGCCGAGTTCTTCTCCTTCGGCACCAATGACCTGACCCAGATGACCTTCGGCTACAGCCGGGACGACATCGGGAAGTTCCTGCCCTTCTACCTGGAGCACAAGCTGCTCCCCCACGATCCCTTCGCGGTGCTGGATCAGGAAGGGGTAGGGGAGATGATCGAGATCGGCATTCAGCGCGGCCGCCGGACGGAGCCCAAGCTCAAGGTGGGCATCTGCGGGGAGCATGGAGGCGAGCCGTCCTCCGTCGAGTTCTGCCATCGCGTGGGCATGGACTACGTCTCGTGCTCTCCGTACATGGTGCCCATCGCGTGGCTCGCCTCCGCCCAGGCCCAGATCAAGCAGCCGCGACGCGCGCTCAAAGGTCGGTCTCATGCGTGACTTCCACGGCGTCTACGTTCCCGTGCCCACGCCCTTCCGCGGCGACCTGGTGGCCACGGACCGGCTCAAGGCCAATCTGGCGAAGTGGAATGCCACGGACCTCGCCGGCTACGTCGTGCTCGGCTCGACGGGCGAGTTCCCCATGCTGTCGGAGGCCGAGCGCGACGCGGTGCTCGTGGCGGCTCGCGAGGGGATCCCGCGCGGCAAGGCATTCCTGGCCGGCACCGGCGCGAACTCCACGCTGCACACGATACGGCAGACGAAGCGCGCGGCGGAGATCGGGGCGGACGCGGCCATCGTCATCACGCCGCACTACTTCACCAAGGCCTTTGCCCAGGCGGGCGCCCAGGTGCGCCACTACCTCGCGGTGGCCGAGGCCTCGCCCATCCCCGTCATGCTCTACAACTTCCCGCTCAATACCGGGATCAATCTGGAGCCCGACACGATCGCGCGCATCGCCGAGCATCCGAATGTGTGCGGCATCAAGGACTCCTCCGGCAACATCCCGCAGGCCGCCCACGTCATCCATCTGACGCCCAAGACCTTCCATGTGCTGGTGGGCTCGGCGGCGGCCCTGCTGCCCGCTCTGCCCATCGGGGCTTCGGGCGGGGTTCTGGCCCTGGCCGCCATCGCCGGCCGCGAGCTGTGCGAGGTCTACGGGCTCGCCCGAGAGGGGCGATGGGAGGAAGCCAAGGCGATCGCGGCGCGCATGATGCTGGCGGACCGGGGCGTGGCCGGGCGATTCGGGATCGGCGGGCTCAAGGCCGCCATGGACTTGCAGGGCTTTTACGGAGGACCGTGCCGGGCACCACTGGGAACGCCGGACGGCGACGCCATCGAGGACGTCAAGGAATGCCTCGCCTCGGCGGGGCTACTATAGTCTGGTCACGAAAGCGAAGGAGGGTAACGCTGTGAAGCTTCCTGGAGCGCGGATCGTGCTGGAGTCTTTGAAGCGTGAAGGCGTGGACATCGTGTTCGGTCTGCCCGGGGGGGCGGTACTGCCGATCTACGACGCCCTGTACGACTTCGAGGGTCTCCGTCACATCCTGGTACGCCAGGAAGCGGCCGCCGGGCACGCGGCCGAGGGCTACGCGCGCACCACCGGCAAGGTGGGCGTGTGCCTGGTCACCTCGGGACCCGCGGCCACCAATCTGGTGACGGCGCTCCAGGACGCCCTCATGGACTCGATCCCCATCGTGGCCTTCACCGGACAGGTGCCCACGCACCTCATCGGCAACGACGCCTTCCAGGAGGCCGACAACGTCGGCATCACGCGCTCGGCGACCAAGCACAACTTCCTCGTCAAGGACGGCAAGGATCTGGCCGCGACCATCAAGGAGGCCTTCCACATCGCCTCCACGGGCCGGCCCGGGCCGGTGCACGTCGACCTGCCCAAGGACATCCTCGTCAAGGAGTGGACCTTCGACTACCCGGAGCGCGTGCATCTGCGCTCGTACAATCCCACCTACGAGGGACACCCCGGGCAGATCAAGAAGGCGGCCCGGTCCATGATCCGGGCCAAGCGGCCCGTCCTCTATGTGGGCGGCGGCGCCATCTCCGCCGACGCCTCACCCGAGCTTCGAGAGCTCGCCGAGCTGACCCAGATCCCCCTGACCCAGACCCTCATGGGGCTGGGGGCTTTCCCCATGGCCCACCCGCTTTCCCTCGACATGCTGGGCATGCACGGCACCTACTACGCCAACATGGCCGTGCACGAGTCGGACTGTCTGGTGGCCGTGGGCGCGCGCTTCGACGACCGCGTCACCGGGCGCGTGGATGCCTTCGCCCCCAGCGCGGAGATCATCCACATCGACATCGACCCTTCGTCCATCTCGAAGAACATCAAGGTCGACATCCCCATCGTGGGCGACTGCAAGCGCGTGCTCGTCAAGCTCCTGGAGGCGGTGCGCGAGGAGATGAAGACGTATCCCCAGGGCGCCATCAAGGAAGCGCGCCGGCAGTGGGCCGAGCAGATCGCGGAGTGGAAGCGGGACCAGCCCCTCCGCTACGAATGGTCCGACGACGTCATCAAGCCGCAGTACGTGATCGAGGAGATCTCCAACCTGACCAACGGCGAGGCCCTCGTGGTCACCGGGGTGGGTCAGCACCAGATGTGGGCGGCCCAGTACTATCGCTTCAAGCATCCGCGCTCGTGGTGCACGTCGGGGGGGCTGGGCACCATGGGCTATGGGCTGCCCACGTCCATGGGCGTGCAGGCCGGCCATCCCGACCGCCTCGTCATCAACATCGACGGCGACGGCTCCTTCGCCATGAACAGCCAGGAGCTCGCCACCTGCTTCGAGGAGCGGCTGCCCGTCAAGACCGTCATCATCAACAACGGCGGCCACGGCATGGTCCGGCAGTGGCAGCGCGTCATCTACAAGGAGCGGTTCTGCGCCATCGATCTCGGGCCGAGCCCGGACTTCGTGAAGCTCGCCGAGGCCTACGGGTGCACGGGCATCCGGGCCACCAAGCCCGCCGACGTGGTGCCCGCCCTCGAGAAGATGATCTCGACGCCGGGACCCGTGCTGCTCGACGTGTGGGTGAACAAGGACGAGTGCGTGTTCCCCATGGTGCCCGCGGGCGGCGCCAACACCGACATGATCCTCGCGCCGCCGAGCCGGGAGACCCGCGAGCGCGCCGCCAAGTCCCAGACGGGGTTCTAGCCGTGGCCGATGCGCCGGAGATCAAGAAGCACACCATCGCCGTTCTCGTGGAGAACCGCTTCGGCGTGCTCTCGCGGGTGGCCGGGCTCTTCTCCGCCCGGGGCTACAACATCGAGAGCCTGTCCGTGGGGGAGACGCTCGACCCCGCGGTGTCGCGCATGACCCTGGTTGTGCGGGGCGACGCCTTCGTCATCGAGCAGGTCATGAAGCAGCTCCACAAGCTCATCGACGTCATCAAGGTCATCGACCTCAGCGAGGAGACGCACGTGGAGCGCGAGATGCTCCTCGTCCGGGTCAACGCGGAGCCGAGCGCGCGGGCGGAGATCCTCCGCATCGCGGACATCTTCCGCGCCAAGGTCATCGACGTGACCGCGGCCAGCTACACCCTCGAGGTCACGGGCGAGGAGTCCAAGATCGAAGCCATGCTCGAGCTCCTCCGGGCCTTCGGCATCCAGGAAGTGGTGCGCACGGGTAAGGTCGCCATCGCTCGCAGCCCCAAGACGCGGCTTCGCCGCGCCGAGGAGAAGCTGGGCAAGACCGCCCCCGCGCGCCCGTCGAACCCCGCCGCCCAGGACCCGCGCGTGGTCGGGTTCGCGGACTAACCATCACAGGAGAGCACACGTCATGCCGGCGAAGATTTTCTACGACCAGGACTCGGACCTCGGGCTGCTCAAGGGCAAGAAGATCGCCATCATCGGCTACGGCAGCCAGGGGCACGCGCACGCCCTGAACCTCAAGGACTCGGGCCAGGACGTGGTGGTCGGGCTCTACAAGGGCTCCCCGAGCTGGCCCCGGGCGGAGAAGGACGGACTCAAGGTGATGACGGTGAACGACGCGGCCGCCGCCGCCGACGTCATCATGATCCTCCTGCCCGACCAGAGCCAGCGCCAGATCTACGAGGAGTCCATCAAGGGCACCCTCGGCAAGGGCAAGACCTTGATGTTCGCCCACGGCTTCAACATCCACTTCAACCAGGTGGTGCCCTCGCCCGACGTCGACGTGTCGATGATCGCGCCCAAGGCGCCGGGTCACGTGATGCGCGATCTCTTCACCGCGGGCCCGGGCGTGCCCGCCCTCGTGGCCGTGTACCAGGACGTGTCGGGCAAGGCGCGGGACACCGCCCTCGCCTATGGCAAGGGCGTGGGCTGCACCCGCGCCGGCGTGATCGAGACGACCTTCAAGGAAGAGACGGAGACGGATCTCTTCGGCGAGCAGACGACCCTGTGCGGCGGCGTCTCGCACCTGATCAAGGCCGCCTTCGAGACGCTCGTGGAAGCGGGCTACCAGCCCGAGGTCGCCTACTTCGAGTGCATGCACGAGATGAAGCTGATCGTGGATCTCTTCTACCAGGGCGGTCTCGCCTACATGCGCTACTCGGTGTCGGACACCGCGGAGTACGGCGACTACACGCGGGGGCCGCGGATCATCAGCGAGGAGACCAAGGCCGAGATGAAGAAGATCCTCGGGGAGATCCAGTCGGGCCAGTTCGCGCGCGAATGGGTGCTGGAGAACCAGGCCCACCGCGCGGGCTTTCTCGCCCAGCGGCGCCGCGACGCCGAGCATCCCATCGAGGAAGTGGGCGCGCGGCTGCGCAAGATGATGTCCTGGATCAAGCCGCCGCGGGTGTAGCGGGACGGAGAGCGCGTGCGCATCCCCGTCGCCGTCGAAGGCTGGCGCTTTATCGTCCCGGCCACGGCGGCCGCGTGTATCCTGGGCTCCATCGGGTGGTGGTGGGCGGCGGCGCCCTTCGCGCTCTTGGCGCTGGCCTGCCTCGGCTTCTTTCGCGATCCGGAGCGGACGCCGCCCGCGGTGACGGGAGCGGTCCTCGCCCCTGCCGACGGGCGCGTGATGGGCGTGGCAGACGTGGAGGACGGCTGGGTGGGGCGGGCGGTGCGGGTGTCCATATTCCTGTCGCCCCTCGACGTGCACGTCAACCGCTCACCCGTGGCGGGGCTGGTGCGAGACGTCCAGTACGTACAGGGACGCTTCCTCGCCGCGTACCGGGACGAGGCCTCGGAGCTGAACGAGCGCTGCACGGTGGCCCTGGAGGGAGACAGCGCGCGCGTGGGAGTGAGGCAGATCGCGGGGGTGCTTGCCCGGCGGATCGTGTGCCGGGTGCGGCCGGGTGACAAGCTCCAGGCGGGTGAGCGGTACGGGCTGATCCGGTTCGGCTCGCGGACGGACCTCATCGTTCCGCGAGGCGCCGAGCTGAGAGTGCGGGTGGGGGACAGGGTGCGAGGCGGAGAGACGATCATGGGAGTGCTGCGGTGAGACGGAGACAGCATCAAAGCGGGGACGGCGCGCGCCATCCGCGGCGCCGGCGCTGGCAGGAGTTCCGCGAGCATCCGCGGCGGGGCATCTTCCTGCTTCCCAGCCTTCTCACCACCGGCAACCTCTTCTGCGGCTTCCTCGCCATCGTGCTCTCCGCGCAATCCCGCTTCGTCGAGGCGGCGGTGGCCGTCTTCGTGGGGATGATCCTCGACATCCTCGACGGCAAGGTCGCGCGGCTGACCCGGACCACCACCCAGTTCGGCGTGGAGTTCGACTCCCTCGCGGACGTGGTGTCCTTCTGCGTCGCCCCCGCCTTCATGCTCTACGCCCTCGCCCTCGCGCAGTTCGGCCGCGTGGCCTGGCTCGGGGCCTTCCTCTTCGTCATCTGCGGCGCCCTCCGGCTCGCGCGCTTCAACGTCTACCAGGGCGTGACGGACCGCCGCTACTTCGTGGGTCTGCCCACCCCCGCCGCCGCGGGCATCGTCGCCTCCACCGCGCTGCTCCTGGAAGGGACGGAGATCGGGCGCTGGCAGGCCGCCGCCATCAGCGTGGGCACGGTGGTGGTGGCCCTCCTCATGGTATCGACCTTCCGCTACTACAGCTTCAAGGAAGTGGACTTCGCGCGCCGCCGCCCCGCCCAGGTGCTCGTCCTCGTTGTCCTGGGCGTGCTCATCGTGGCCACGCATCCGCAGTGGTTCCTGTTCATCCTGTTCTCGCTGTACCTGCTGAGCGGTCCCACGCGCCCCGTGTGGGTGCGCCGCCGCTTGGATCAGCCGATGGTCAACGAGAAGGGAACCAGGGACGCGCACTAGCGCGATGGAGGATACGTAATGGACCGGATCATCATCTTCGACACGTCGCTCCGGGACGGCGAGCAGGCCCCCGGGTTTTCCATGAACACTCAGGAGAAGCTCGAGATGGCGCGGCAGCTCGCCCGCCTGAACGTCGACGTCATCGAGGCGGGCTTCCCCATCTCCTCGGACGAGGATTTCGAGGCGGTGCGCGAAGTGGCCAAGCAGGTGGGCACCCTGGAGGGGGCGCCCATCATCTGCGGGCTCAGCCGGGTGGGGCTCGGCGACATCGACCGGGCCTGGGAGGCGGTCAAGTACGCGAGGCGCTCCCGCATCCACACTTTCGTGGCCACCTCGGACATCCACCTCAAGTACAAGCTCAGGAAGAGCCGGGCGGAGGTCCTGAAGGCGGCCGTCGACGCGGTCAAGCACGCGAGGGCGTACTGCGAGGACGTGGAGTTCTCGCCCGAGGATGCCTCCCGCACGGACTTCGACTACATGTGCGAGGTGCTGGAGGCGGTCATCGATGCGGGCGCCCGCACCATCAACATCCCGGACACCGTGGGCTACGCCATTCCCGAGGAGTGGTTCAACCGGATCATGAAGATCCGGGAGCACGTCAAGAACAGCGCGAAGGCCGTGCTCTCCGTGCACTGCCACAATGACCTGGGCCAGGCCGTGGCCAACTCGCTCGCGGCCATCCGGGCGGGGGCGCGACAGATCGAGTGCACCATCAACGGCATCGGGGAGCGGGCGGGCAACGCCTCCCTCGAAGAGATCGTGATGGCCCTGAAGACGCGGAAGGACTTCTTCGAGATCGACACCCAGGTGCGCACGGAGGAGATCTTCAAGAGCTCGCGCCTCCTCTCCTCCATCACGGGCGTGCACGTGCAGCCCAACAAGGCCATCGTGGGCGAGAACGCCTTCGCCCACGAGGCGGGCATCCACCAGGACGGCGTGCTGAAGGAGAAGCTCACCTACGAGATCATGCGGCCGGAGGACATCGGCCGGGCCGCCAACAAGCTCGTCATGGGCAAGCACTCGGGCCGGGCCGCCCTCGCCGCGCGGTTGAGAGAGCTCGGCTTCGAGCTCGACGAGGGCGAGCTCGGCAAGGCCTTCAAGCGGTTCAAGGATCTCGCGGACAAGAAGAAGGAGATCTTCGACGACGACCTGATCTCCATCGTCAAGGACGAGATCGCCCAGGTGCCCGAGACGTACACGCTCGACTACCTGCACATGATCAGCGGGACGGGCATCATCCCCTCGGCCACCGTGCGGCTCAAGAAGGACACCGAGGTCTTCCAGGACTCGGGGGTGGGCGACGGACCGGTGGACGCGGTGCTGAACGCCATCGACGCCATCACCGGCCTCAAGGGGAAGCTCCAGGACTATCAGCTGCGCGCCGTCACCTCCGGCAAGGACGCCATCGGCGAGGTGTCGGTCAGGGTGGACTTCGACGGCACCGTGGTGCCGGGCAAGGGTAGCTCGACCGACGTGATCGAGGCGAGCGCGCGGGCGTACGTGAATGCGCTCAATCGCCTTGTGCACCCGGCGGGCGGTCAGAAGGTCAAGGAGATCGGGCCCTAGGCTTCCAGGGACGGCGACAATGGCCCATATGCTTCGTCGGCTCCGTCAGCGCTGCCCTCAACGCACAGAGAGTACGGCTCGGGCACTACTTCCGTCGCCGCCTCGCATCTGGACCATTCTCGCCGCCCTGGCAGGGGGTTGGTCGTGACGACGCACAAGATCGCGTTGCTCGGAGGCGACGGCATCGGGCAGGAGGTGACGCCGGAAGCCCGCAAGGTGCTCGAGGTGGTGGGCCGGGCCACCGGCGTCTCCTTCGAGTTCGAGGCCGCTCTCATCGGAGGTGCCGCCATCGACGCCACGGGCGAGCCGCTGCCCGCCTCCACCCTCCGGCTGTGCGAGCAGAGCGACGCCATCCTCTTCGGCGCGGTCGGCGGACCCAAGTGGGACGCTCTGCCGCAGGAGCAGAAGCCCGAGCGGGGACTCCTGGGCCTTCGCAAGGAGCTCGACCTCTTCGCCAATCTGCGACCGGCCAAGTGCTTCCCCATGGTGCTGGACGCCTCCCCCCTGAAGCGCGAGGTGGTCGAGGGCACCGACATCATGGTCATCCGGGAGCTGACGGGCGGGCTTTACTTCGGAGAGCCGCGGGGCCGGGAGGAGTTCGCCGACGGCGGCGCCCGGGCCGTGAACACGATGGCCTACACCTCACGCGAGGTGGAGCGAGTGGCCCGGGCCGCCTTCGACGTCGCCATGAAGCGGAAGAAGCGGCTGGCCTCGGTGGACAAGGCCAACGTCCTCGTGGTCTCGCAGCTCTGGCGCGAGGTGGTCACCCGCGTGGGCAAGGACTATCCGCAGGTGGCCCTCGAGCACGTCCTCGTGGACAACTGCGCCATGGCTCTTGTCCACAAGCCGACGCACTTCGACACCATCGTCACCGAGAACACCTTCGGCGACATCCTTTCCGACGAGGCGGCCATCCTGGCCGGCTCCATGGGCATGCTCCCGTCGGCGAGCATCGGGGGCCGCGTGGGGCTCTACGAGCCCGTGCACGGCACCGCGCCCGATATCGCGGGGCAGGGAGTCGCCAACCCCATCGCGGCCATCCTTTCCGCGGCCATGCTCCTGCGCTACTCGCTGAGCCTGGGCGCCGACGCCGATCGCATCGACGCCGCGGTGATCCGAGTGCTCGAGCAGGGGCACCGCACCCGCGACGTCCACGCCGCGGGAACCAAGCTGGTTGGTACGAAGGAGATGGGCGACCTCATCTCCGCCGAGGTCGAGAGGTCCTACTCATAGCGTTGAATAGCGGACGGGGGGACGGGGAACGGTGAAGACATGGCAACAGGCCTAACGATCGCTGTAGTCGGGGTGACGGGAGCCGTGGGACAGACCACGCTCAAGATCCTCGACGAGCGCAAGTTTCCCGTGAGGGAGCTCCGCGCCTTCGCCTCCGAACGTTCGGTGGGCAAGAGCGTCCCCTTCAAGGGCGAGTCGATTCGAGTGCAGAAGGTAGGACCCGAGGCCTTCAAGGGCGTCGACGTCGCATTTTTCTCGGCAGGCTCGGCCCAGTCCAGGGAGTACGCGCCGCTCGCGGTCAAGGCGGGCGCGGTCGTGGTCGACAAGTCCAGCGCCTTCCGGATGGACGCCAAGGTCCCCCTCGTGGTGCCGGAGGTCAATGCCCACGCCCTCCGCGGTCACCAGGGCATCGTGGCCTGTCCCAACTGCACGACCATCGTCACCGTCATGCCGCTCAAGCCTCTCCACGACGCCGGCCGTCTCACGCGCGTGATCGCCACCAGCTACCAGGCGGTGTCGGGGGCGGGCGTCAACGGCGTGGACGAGCTGCGGGAGCAGACGCTCGCCTGGGCCCGTGGCGAATCCATCACCCCGCGCTTCTTCGATCACCAGATCGCGTTCAACGTCATCCCGCACATCGACAAGTTCGTGGAGGGCGGCTACACGGGGGAAGAGATGAAGCTGGTCCACGAGGTCCGGAAAATCCTCGAGATCCCCGACCTTCCCATCTCGCCCACCACGGTGCGCGTCCCCGTGTTCACCGCGCACTCGGTGGCCGTCAATGCGGAGACGGGAGTGCCGGTGGGGCCAGAGCGGGCGCGCGAGCTCTTCTCGAGCTTTCCCGGGCTCACCCTCTGGGACGATCCCGCGCAGAAGCGCTATCCCATGCCCGTGCTCGTCGAGGGTCAGGACGACTGCTACGTCGGCCGCATCCGCCAGGATCTCAGCCGGGCCAATGCGCTGAACTTCTGGGTGGTGGGTGACCAGCTCCGCAAGGGCGCCGCGCTCAACGGGGTTCAGATCGCCGAGCTCCTCATCCGCTGAGCCTGCCTTGCGCGCCCTGCGCCTGACCCTGGCGTACGACGGCACGGACTTCCAGGGCTGGCAGGTGCAGCCCGGCCGCCCCACCGTGCAGGGGCTCGTGATGGCGGCCGCGGAGAGAATTCTCGGTGAGCCCGTCAAGGTCACCGGGGCCAGCCGCACCGACGCGGGGGTCCACGCTGTCGGTCAGGTGGTCAGCCTCGCCACCACGTCCCGGATAGCGCCGGACCGTCTGGCGCGCGGACTCAATGCCCTGCTGCCCGAGGCCATCCGCGTGCTCGCGGCCTCCGAGGCGCCTCCCGGCTTCGACGCGCGGCGCTGGGCCATGGGCAAGCGCTACCTCTATCTGATCGATCGGGGCGCGGTCGCGCATCCGCTCCTGCGCCGTCATGCCTGGCATCCGCGCTACCCGCTCGATGCCCGGCCCATGAGCGAGGCGCTTCGACTGCTGCGCGGCAAGCACGACTTCTCGGCCTTCTGTGCCGCGCAGGGGCGGGGCCGAACGCCGACCTGCACCATCCGCTCGGCGCGACTCGTGGGTCGCGGTGAGCGTCTGGTCATTCTCGTCTCGGCGGATTCCTTCCTGCACCACATGGTCCGCAACATCGTCGGCAGCCTGGTCGAGGTGGGACGGGGCGCGCGATCGGTTTCCTGGATGGCGGAGCTCCTCGCGGGTCGCGATCGCACCCGCTCGGGCCCGACGGCCCCAGGTCACGGACTGATTCTCTTGCGCGTTCTCTATGGCCGCGATGGCCTCTGACGAGCCTCCCAGGAACCGCGGCTTCAAGGAGCGCAAGCGAGAGGACCATGCGCTGGTGCTCATCGGCGAGCTCAAGGAGAATCTTGGAGACATAACCCAAGTACGCAGAATACTTTTGGAACTTGGCCGATATTACGACCCAGTTCTGGGGGGCGCCATCATGGAGGTGAGGCATCAGCGGGCCATCGTCGAGGCGCTGGAGCGAGGCAAGGTGGCGGAAGCACTGGCTCTCGTCGAGGAGCGCTACGAACTCTACATGAAGGACAGGGCCCACCTCGGCAGGGAAAGTTCGCCCTGACGCAGGGCGCTACGCGTCGGGTAGGTAATGTTGACACGGCTTCCCAGCAGGTCCCATAATCCGCGTAATTCCGCAGCACGAACGGCCGGCATGATGGACCGGCAAGCAGACCCAGAATGACCGCTCCAAAGAGGGAGGTTCGGTCATGAGCCTGTCACGCAGGGAGTTCTTCAGGCACGCGGGATCGGCCGGGGTCGGCGCGGCCGTCGGGGTGGCCACCCTCGGCCTCGAGCGCGTCGAGGCCGCGGCGACCACGCTCAGGATCAAGGAAGCCAAGGTCCACACGAGCGTCTGTCCTTATTGCTCGGTCGGCTGCAACCAGCTCGTGTACTCCAAGGGCGACAGCATCATCGACATCGAAGGGCATCCGGACACCCCCCACACGCTGGGCAAGCTCTGTCCCAAGGGCGCGGCGACCATCCAGCTCTCGAACAACCCGCTGCGACCCACCAAGGCGCTCTACCGCGCGCCGGGCTCGGAGAAGTGGGAAGAAAAGCCCATCGAGTGGATGTACGACCAGATCGCCAAGCGCTACTACGATACCCGCGAGAAGCACTTCATCGAGCAGGAGAAGGACAAGGAAGGAAAGGACGTCCCCGTCAACCGGCTCGAGGCCATCGCCTCCCTCGGCTCCGCCTGCATCGACAACGAGGAGTGCTATCTCCTCACCAAGTTCAACCGCGCCTTCGGCATCGTCTACCACGAGCATCAGGCCCGAGTCTGACACTCCGCCACGGTCCCAGCTCTGGGGACCACGTTCGGGCGGGGGGCGATGACGACCAACCTGATCGACATCCAGCACGCGGATGTCATCATGTGCACCAACAACATGGCCGAAAATCACCCCGTGGGCTTCCAGTGGGTGATGAAGGCCAAGGAGCGCGGGGCCAAGGTCATCCACGTCGACCCGCGCTTCACCCGGACGAGCGCCGTGTCGGACGTCCACGTCCCCCTGCGCTCCGGCACCAACATCGCCTTCTTCGGTGGGTTGATGAGCTACGCCATCCAGAACAACCTCTATTTCAAGGACTACGTCGTCTCCTTCACCAACGCCTCCTTCCTCATCGACCCCGCCTTCAAGACGCCCACGGACCTGGGCGGGCTCTTCGAGGGCCTGGAGCAGACGGGCAAGGGCGGCACCGATCCGCACGTGGCCCAGACGTACAACAAGACCTCGTGGAAGTACCAGCTGGACGCCGAGGGCAATCCGAAGCGTGACCTCACGCTGCAGGATCCGAACTGCGTCTTCCAGCTCCTGAAGCGTCACTACAGCCGCTACACCCCCGAGATGGTGGAGCGCATCTGCGGCATCCCCAAGGCCAAGTTCGTCGAGGTGGCCAAGCTCTACTGCGGCACCTCGGGGCGCGAGAAGACGGGCACCATCACCTACGCGCTCAACCTGACCCAGCACACCAACGGCGTGCAGAACATCCGGGCCCTCTGCATGCTCCAGCTCCTCCTCGGCAACATCGGGCGGCCGGGGGGCGGCGTCACCGCGCTGCGCGGCCACGCCAACGTCCAGGGAGCCACGGACCTCGAGGTGCTCTACCACGAGCTGCCGGGCTACCTGCCCATGCCCCTGCGCGACGCGCATCCCGATCTCAAGACGTATCTGGAGAAGGAGACGCCCAAGGGCGGGTTCTGGGTCAACCGGCCCAAGTTCATGGTCAGCCTGCTCAAGGCCTTCTACGGGAGCTCTGCCACCAAGGACAACGAGTTCGGCTACCAGTGGCTGCCCAAGCGCGCCTCCGCGGATGCCTACAGCCACCAGCACACCTTCGTGGACATGTACAAGGGCAAGATCAAGGGCTTCTTCTGCGACGGCCAGAACCCCGCGGTGGGCGGGCCCAACGCCAAGCTCGCGCGGGCGGCCATGCAGAAGCTCGACTGGCTGGTCGTGGTGGACATCTTCAACACCGAGACGGCCGAGGTGTGGAAGGCGCCGGGCACCAATCCCAAGGACGTCAAGACCGAGGTGTTCTTCGTTCCCGCCGCCCCCGCCGCGGAGAAGGACGGCTCGCTGACCAATACCATGCGGCTCATCCAGTGGCACGAGAAGTCGGTGAATCCTCCGGGAGACGTCCAGACCGACGCCCAGTTCGTCTGCACCCTCGCCCACCGGCTCCAGAAGATGTACGCGGGCTCGAAGAAGGATCGGGACAAGGGCTTCCTCGCCGCCGGCTTCAACTACGGCGAGAAGCCGGACCACCCGGACATGGAGCTGGTCCTCAAGGAGGTCAACGGCTTCGCCACCGAGGAGATCGCGGACAATGACGGCAAGGTCCTCTACAAGAAGGGCCAAGCCATCGCGAGCTTCGCCCAGCTCACGGACGACGGCAAGACCGCCTCCGGCTGCTGGATCTACACGGGAGTGATCAACGAGGGGCCGGACGGCAAGCTCGTCAACAAGGCCAACGCCCACAAGCCGGGCGACGAGAAGGACTACCTCGCGCACGGCTGGGGCTTTGCGTGGCCGGCCAACCGGCGCATCCTCTACAACCGCGCCTCCGCCGACGCCGCGGGCAAGCCGTGGAGCGAGAAGAAGAAGCTCATCTGGTGGGATCCGGAGGCCCCGGGCCAGACGCCGGACAAGATGGGCAAGTGGGTCGGTCTCGACGTGCCGGACTTCAACGCCTTCCTCGCCCCCGACGCCAAGAACGGTGACAAGCCGTTCATCATGCGGGCCGACCTCGTGGGCGCCTTCTTCGGGCCCCTCAACGACGGCCCCTTCCCGGAGCACTACGAGCCGATCGAGTCGCCGACCAGGAACCTGCTCTCGAAGCAGCAGAACAATCCCGTGGCCAAGATCTGGAGCGTGCCAGACAAGCGGAACGACCTCGCGCCCATGGGCTCGAAGGACTACCCGTATGTCATCACCACGTACCGGCTGACCGAGCACCACCTCTCCGGCGTCATGTCGCGCTACCTGCCCATGCTCGCCGAGCTCTTCGAGTCCCACTTCGCGGAGATCAGCCACGAACTCGCCAAGGAGCTGGGCATCGTTAACGGCGACAAGGTCACGGTGTCGACGCCGCGAGGCAAGATCGTGGCCAAGGCCATGGTCACGCACCGGCTCAAGCCGTTCATGATCGACGGCAAGACGGTCCACGAAATCGGCGTGCCGTGGCACTGGGGATACAACGGCATCGCCAAGGGCGACATCACCAACGACCTCTCGGCCACGGTGGCCGATCCGACGGTGTACATCCAGGAGACGAAAGCCTTCATGTGCAACGTCAAGAAGGGGGAGGTGTAGCCATGGCCCGCACGCTGGCGATGTTCACGGACACCTCGCTGTGTATCGGCTGTCGCGCCTGCCAGGTCGCCTGCAAGCAGTGGAACGAGCTGCCTGCCGAGCAGCCGGAGTGGACGGGCTCGTACCAGAACCACGCGACCTTCACGGACAAGACGTATCGCCTCGTCCGCTTCATGGAGAAGCCCCAGCCCAACGGCGAGCTCGCCTGGCTCCTCATGTCGGACGTCTGCAAGCACTGCGCCCAGGCCGGCTGCCTCGACGCCTGCCCCACGGGGGCCATCTATCGCACGGAGTTCGGCACCGTCAACATCAACCAGGACGTGTGCAACGGCTGCCGGTACTGTGTCAGCTCCTGCCCCTTCGGCGTGGTCTCCTTCAACCACGACACGGGACGCGCGAACAAGTGCACGTTCTGCAATGACCGGATCCACAACGGGCTCGGGCCCGCGTGCGCCAAGACCTGCCCCACCGACTCCATCCAGTTCGGCTTTCGCGACGAGCTCGTGCCCAAGGCGCAGAAGCGCGTGGCCGCTCTCAAGGAGCTGGGCTACAAGGACGCGCAGCTGTACGGCGCCGACTCGAACGGGCCGCTGGGAGGTCTCAACGCCTTCTTCCTGCTTCTCGACCGGCCCGCGGCGTACGCGCTCCCGGAGAAGCCGCTCCTGCCTCAGCGCAACGTGAAGGTGGACTCGCTCCTCGCGGTGGGCTCGGCGCTCCTGGTGGGCGTGGGCGCCCTCGTGGCGTTCCGCGAGCGCGGTGGTGCCACCAAGGACGGCGGCAATGCTTAAGTCACCAGACTGGCACCTGCTCATCGTCTGGTATTTCTTTCTCGGCGGCATCGCGGGCGGGGCGTACTTCACCGCGGCCATCGCCGACAACTTCGGGGGGCCGCGGGACAAGAGCGTGATCCGGATCGGCTATGTCCTGGCCCTTCTCCTCATCGGGCTCTGCGGCATCCTCCTCATTCTCGACCTCGGCACGCCGAGCCGCTTCATGAACATGATGCTGCACTTCAAGTTCTGGGATCCGATGTCCATCGGGGCCTGGATGCTCGGCGTCTTCGGCCTCTTCGCCTTCGTCTCCTCCGTCCTCTCCCTGGTGGGAGGAGAAGGCGTGGCGCCCGCCCGCCGGGCGGTGAGCCTGGTGGGGACGATCGCGGGGTTCTTCATCGCCGCCTATACCGGCGTGCTCCTGAGCGCGACGGCCCTGCCCCTCTGGCGCGAGGCGCGGCTCATGGGCGCCCTCTTCCTCGCCTCCGGCGCCTCCACGGGCATGGCCGCCATCTCCCTCCTGCTCTATCTGGCCGGCGAATCCGCGGGGGAGGGGTTCAAGAAGGTCAAGCGCGCGGACCGCTATGCCATCATGTTCGAGATCCTCGTGCTCGCGGCCTTCGTCGTCCTCCTGGGCGGCGCCGCGGGACCGCTCGTGACGGGCCAGCTCGCCCCCCTCTTCTGGGGAGGGCTCGTGGCGGTGGGGCTCGTGCTTCCGCTTCTCGTCGATCTCACGGGAGTCAAGGTGCCCGGGGCGATCCCCGCCGCCCTCGTGCTCGTGGGCGGTTTCATCCTCCGCTATGTCATCGTGATGGCCAACGCCTGATCATTTGGATCCGGGGGGGAGCGACCGCCGCTCCTCCCCCGGGCCCCCCCACCGGTTTCCGCGTCAGATCTTGGGATAGAGCAAGGGCTCCAAGCCGGGGCCCTTTGCCTTTCCCGATCGGCGTGGCACGATAGGGACGATGCGGACGTACTTCCAGCTCAAGGGCGGCCGCTTCCAGGAAGTCAAGGCCGAGGTAGTCCGCGAGCAGCCGCTGACCGTGTACGTCAACGGCGAGCGCTTCCTCACCCTCCTGTGCTCGCCCTTCGATCTCGAGCCCCTCGTCCTGGGCTACCTCTGGATGGAGAAGGTGATCGCGGGCCTCGACGAGGTTGCCGCGATCGAAGTCTCCGAGGTGGACGGGCGCGCGGAGGTGACGCTGACGCGGCCCGTGACGCTCCCCACCGAGCGCATCCTCACTTCGGGGTGCGGGGGAGGGATCACCTTCCGCATCGATCCGCGGCTCTTCCCGCGCGTGCGCTCCACCCTCAAGGTGAAGCCCGAGGCGCTCGCGGCCCGGCTGCACGACCTGCTCCGCGACGCCCGGCACTACCACGCCTCGCGCGGCATTCACGGGGCGGCGCTCGCCGATGCCGATCGGGTGCTGCTCCTCGCCGAGGACGTGGGCCGTCACAACGCCGTCGACAAGCTCAAGGGCTTGGCCCTGCTGCGGGGCCTGCCCACGGACGATCGTATCTTGCTCTCCACCGGCCGCGTCTCCTCCGAGATGCTGCTCAAGGCCGCGCGGATGGGCGTGCCCCTCATCGCCTCGCGCACCTCGCCCACCGAGATGGCGGTGGCCCTCGCCGAGCAGCTCGGCATCACGGTGGCGGGCTATGTCCGCGGCGACGGGCTGAACCTGTACGCGGGCGAAGCCCTCGACGTCTCGGAGCTCGCCTGAGCCATGCCTGACTACACCGCGCTCCTCGCGGAGTGGGAGGCCGCCCTCGAGCGGCGCCGCGAGCTCGGCCAGGCCCTGGACTTCTGGACGGCCGTGCTCGAAGGGTGGCGGAGCTGGGACGACGGCGCCGTCGAGGCGCTCGTCTGGCGCCCGGAGGAATGCCTTTCGCGCTGGACGCGCGGGGTCCCTCTCATGGCCGATGCCGTCCTGGAGCTGGAGCCCGCATCGCTCGAGGACCTCCTGGGGCCGATCATGGAGCGGCTGGCCGTGGGCAGCCCGGGGGACGCGGAGGCGCTGCGGCGATTCGCGGAGGCCTGGGACGGCGGACGTCTCGGGCCCACCGCGCTGCTGCCGACGTCCAGCAAGGACGGCGTCGCCGTCCTCCAGGAGGAGGTCGGGCTGCCCGCGCACCTCACGGGCTTCCTTTCGCATGCCGGTCTTCGTCCCGCCCTCGAGCGCTTCCTGTCCGGTACGCGGGCGCTGCCCGAGGGCGCCTGGGACCGCGGCAGCTGCCCCTGGTGCGGTGGCCTGCCCGCCTGGGGTGATGTCGGCGAAGACGGCCGCCGGCGTCTCTCCTGTCACCTCTGCGGCGGCACCTGGATAGCGCCGCGGCTCCGCTGCCCATTCTGCGAGACGTGGCACTCCGGCGACATGGTGCGCCTCGTGGCCGAGGGCGCCGAGGAGGGCTATTTCGTGGAGGCGTGCCGGAGCTGCCGCGGGTATCTCAAGGGCGTGGACCGCCGGCAGCGGTGGAACGCGGGAGCACCGGTCGTCGAGGACTGGGCCTCGCCGCATCTCGACGTGTACGCCACGCGGCAAGGGTACTGGCGGGCCACGCCCTCGCTCGTGCACCTGCTCCCCCCGGAAGGCGGCTCCGCGGCGTGAACGCCGTCGTCTTCGACGTGGCGCTCACCGCGTACATCCTGGCCGCCGTCGCCGCATTGTCCTCGCTCATCTGGCGCCGGGACGATCTCGGGCGCGCGGCGCGCGTGCTGACCCTGGCGGGCTGGATCTGTCACACCGCGGCGGTGGCGCTCCGCGGCGTGGAGCTGGGGCGCCCGCCCGTCCTCACTCTTGCCGAGGTCGTCTCCGTGGTGATCTGGGTGGCCGTCCTCGTCGATCTCGTGGTCGAGCGCCGCTACGGCATCACGGCCTTCGGCGCCTTCCTGCTCCCCGTGGTCCTCGCCCTCGGACTTGGTCTGCCCACGGGGTTGAGAGATCTCGCCCTCGAGCCGCAGGCCTCGAGCGCGTGGATCCTCGTCCACGTCGCCCTCGTCCTCGTGGGGCTGGCTGCGCTCGTCCTCAACTTCGGCAGCGCGCTCATGTACGTGCTCCAGGAGCGCCAGCTCAAGGCGAAGCGGCCCGGCGTCTTCTACTACCGTATGCCCTCGCTGCAGACGCTCGATCACCTGACCCTCGTGACCCTGACCGTGGCCTTTCCCTTTCTCACCGTGGGCCTGGGGCTGGGCGTGGTCAGGGCCGGGCGCGCGTGGGGACGGGACCTCGTGCTCGATCCCTTGGCGCTCTTTTCCATCGTGATGTGGCTCGTCTACGCGGCGACCCTGTCCGGGCGCGTCGTCGGCCGCTGGGGCGGGCGGCGGGCCGCCTACTTCGCCATCGTGGGCTTCTGCGTGCTGCTCGCCACGCTGGGCGCGGGCGTGATCTTCCAGGGACGGCACGGCTCATGATGGAGCGTCTCTTCGTGGCCGGGCTCTCCCACCACACGGCGCCCCTCGCCGTGCGCGAGCAGCTCGCCCTCGACGAGGACAAGCTGCGCGAGATCGTGAGCGATCTCGTGGGCCGCGGGACGTGCGCGGAGATCATGATCCTTTCCACCTGCAACCGCGTCGAGGTCTACGGCGTGGCCGACGTGCCGGGCGAGGCGCGGAGCGTGGCCTTCCGCCAGATGGGCGCGCAGCGGGGCATCGGGCTCCCCACCCTCGAGCCGCTGCTCTACACGCATGGCGGGGTGGAGGCGGTGCAGCACGCCTTCCGGGTCGCCTCCAGCCTCGACTCCATGGTCCTGGGCGAGCCGCAGATCCTCGGCCAGGTCAAGGACGCGTTCGCCCTCGCCCAGGCCTGCCGGACCGTGGGCCCCGTGCTCCACTCGCTCATGAGCCAGGCCTTCGCCGTCGCCAAGCGCGTGCGCACGGACACCGAGGTGGGGCGCCACGCCGTGTCCGTGTCCTTCGCTGCGGTGGAGCTGGCCCGCAAGATCTTCGGCGGCCTCGGCGGGCGCTCGGTGCTGCTCGTGGGAGCGGGCGAGATGGGTGAGCTGGCCGCGCGGCATCTGGTGGAGGAGGGGACGCTCCCCGTCTACGTCGCCAATCGCACCTGGGCGCGCGCGGAGTCCCTCGCGCGGGACCTCGCGGGCACCGCCGTGCCCTTCGAGGAGCTCCTCCCCCTGCTCGCGCAGGTCGACATCGTCATCACGTCGACGGCGGCGCCCGAGCCCATCATCCGGGCCGCCGAGGTTGAGCGCGTCCTCCACGCCCGCCGCGGGCGGCCGCTCTTCCTCATCGACATCGCGGTGCCGCGCAACGTCGAGCCCGCCGTCAACGCGCTCGACGGCGTCTTCGTCTACGACGTGGACGACCTGCGCTCGGTGGTCGAGGCCAACCTGCGCGAGCGCCAGCGACAGGCCCAGCGGGCCGAGGCCCTCGTGGAGCGCGAGGTGACCAAGTTCGCCGCGCGCCTGCGCGACCTGGAGGTGGTCCCCACCATCGTCTCCCTGCGCGAGAAGCTCGAGGAGATCCGCCGCGCCGAGGTTGCCCGGGCCCTCGCCCGGCTCCCCGGGGCCGACCCTGCCACGCGCGAGGCGCTCGAGGCCCTCTCCCAGGGGCTCATCAACAAGGTCCTGCACGGCCCCACCGTGAAGCTCCGCGACTCGTCGCGCGCGGGCCACCATCGTCGCTGGATCGAGTTCATCTCCGAGCTGTTCGGCCTCCACCCGAGGGGCGGCGCCGGGCGCGAGCCGTGAGGCTCACCCTCGGGAGCCGGGGGAGCCGTCTCGCCCTCGCCCAGACGGAGCTGGTGGCCGAGCGCCTGCGCGCCCGCGGCCTCGAGGTCGACGTCTCGCTCATCACCACCACCGGCGACCGGCTGGCCGACGTCGCCCTCGCGGACTTCGGGGGCAAGGCGCTCTTCGTCAAGGAGATCGAGGAGGCGCTCCTGGAAAGGCGCGTGGACGCGGCCGTCCACAGCCTGAAGGACATGCCCGCGCTCCTCCCCGACGGTCTCGCGCTCGTCGCCTACGCGCCGAGGGCGGATCCCCGCGACGTCCTCGTCACCCGCGACGGGGCAGGGCTCGACGATCTGCCGCCGGGCGCGCGCGTCGGCACCTCGAGTCTCCGCCGGCGCGCCCTGCTCCTTCATCGACGCCCCGATCTTCGCGCCGAGCCCATTCGCGGCAATGTCGACACGCGGCTCCGCAAGCTGGCGGAGGGTCAGTACGAGGCGATCATCCTGGCGCAGGCGGGGCTCGACCGTCTCGGCGCGCGACCGAGCCACGCGCGGACGCTGTCCGCCGACGAGTTCCTCCCGGCCGTGGGGCAGGGGATCCTGGGCATCGAGGCACGGGTCGCCGACGGCCCGGTGCTTGAAGTTCTGGGGGCCGTGGACGACACTGGGACGAGAATGGCGGCGCTCGCGGAGCGGGCATTTCTCGAGAGGCTCGGGGCGGGATGTCACACCCCGGTGGCGGGCCATGCCCGGCTCGACGGCGCCACGCTTCATCTGGACGGCCTCGTGGCGAGTCCCGACGGCAAGACCATGGTCAGGGGACGCACGCAGGGCGCTTCTGCGCGAGCCGCGGCGCTCGGCCGGGCCCTGGCCGAGGACCTCCTCTCGCGCGGGGCGGCCGAGCTCCTGGACGCAAGCCCGGGGGGCCCGGCATGATGGCGTCCGTGGAGACGGCGCGGCCGCTCGCGGGCAGGCTGGTCGTCATCACGCGCGCCAAGACGCAGGCGGCGAGCTTCGCGGCGCTGCTCGAGGCCGCGGGGGCGCGCGTGCTCGTGGCGCCCACGATTGCCATCGAGCCGCCTCCGTCCTGGGCGCCGCTGGATGCCGCCCTCCGGCGGGGCGGCGAGTACGACTGGGCCGTTTTCACGAGCGTCAATGGGGTGGAGATGGTGAAGGCTCGGCTGTCCGCCCTCGGCCTCGACGCGGGCGCCCTCGGGAGCTGCCGTGTCGCCGCCATCGGGCCCGCCACCGCCGACGCGCTCTCGTCCGTGGGCCTTCCCGCCACGGTCGTCCCCGAGGAATACGTCGCCGAGGGGCTCGCGCGCGCGCTCGCCGCCCTGGTGCGGCCGGGCCAGCGCGTCCTGCTCGCGCGGGCCGCCGAGACGCGCGATCTCCTCGTGCGCGAGCTCGAGAGGCTGGGCGCGCGCGTCGAGGAAGTGGCGGCGTACCGGACGCGCCCCGCCTCGGAGGACATGGCGGAGCTCAAGCGCGCCCTGGGAGCGGGCGCGGTCGACGCGGTGACGTTCACCAGCTCCTCGACGGTGCGCCACTTCGTGTCGATTTTCGCGCCGGGCGAGCTCGAGCGGCTCATGGCCGGCGTTACCGTCGCCTGCATCGGGCCCATCACGCGGGCCACCGCCGCCGCCGCGGGGCTCGCGCCTGAGGTAGTGGCGGAGGAGTACACCATCGAGAGAGAAGGAGAGACCAGCTATGCCGTCCCCCCTGTACCGACCGCGTCGTCTTCGCGAGCTGCCGCTCCTGCGCAAGATGGTCCGCGAGACCCACCTCAAGGTGGACGATTTCGTCTACCCGCTCTTCGTGGCCCATGGCCGCGGAGTGCGCGAGCCCATCGGCTCCATGCCGGGGCAGAGCCGCCTCTCCGTGGACGAGCTGCTGAAGGAGTGCAAGGACGCGGCGTCCATGGGCATCCCCGCCGTGCTCCTCTTCGGCCTGCCCGCGGAGAAGGACCCCCGAGGCAGCGAAGCCTATGCCGAGGACGGCATCATCCAGCAGGCGGTCCGCGCCGTGAAGGACACGATTCCCGACCTCCTCGTCATCACCGACGTGTGCCTCTGCGAGTACACGAGCCACGGCCACTGCGGCGTGGTCGAGGACGGCCGCGTCAAGAACGATCCCACCCTCGATCTGCTCGCGCGCACCGCGCTCTCCCACGTGGAGGCGGGGGCGGATCTCGTGGCTCCCTCCGACATGATGGACGGGCGCGTGGCTGCCATTCGCGAGGTGCTCGACGAGAGCGGGTACCAGGAGACGCCGATCATGGCCTACTCCGCCAAGTACGCCTCGGCCTTCTACGGGCCGTTTCGCGAGGCGGCGGACTCCATCCCCCAGTTCGGCGACCGGCGCGCGTACCAGATGGATCCCGCCAACGCCATGGAGGCCATGCGCGAGGTCGCCCTCGACGTCGACGAGGGCGCGGACATCGTGATGGTCAAGCCCGCGCTGCCGTACCTGGACGTGCTCTCGCGGGTGAAGGCGGAGTTCGGTTTGCCCGTGGCCGCCTATTCCGTGTCGGGCGAGTACGCGATGATCCGCGCCGCCGGCCAGCTCGGCTGGCTCGACGAAGAGGCAGCCATGATGGAGGCGCTGACGTGCATCCGGCGGGCAGGGGCCGACATCGTGATCACGTACTTCGCCAAGGAGGCGGCACGCGTGCTGGAGCGGCGCCGGCCGTGAGGATATCCGCCAAGGGCGAGTACGCCATCAAGGCCATGCTCGACCTCGCCCTTCGAGATCCCGACACGCTCGAGCCCATCCAGGACATCGCGAAGCGCCAGAGCATTCCCCAGCGCTATCTCGAGCAGGTGCTGCTCGGGCTCAAGCGGGCGGGGTTTCTCCACTCGCGCCGCGGCTCCTCCGGCGGCTATCGGCTGGCCAAGCCGCCCGCCCAGATCACCGTGGGCGCCGTGCTGCGCGCCGTCGAGGGTCCCTCGGGCGTGGGCGGCGCGGGACGGTCGGGGCGGGCGATGCCGGGAGACGCCGCCGGCGATCTCGTGGCGCTGTGGCGCGCCGTCTCGGAGGCCGTGGATTCCGTCGTCGACGGCACCACGCTCGAGGATCTCCGGCGTCAAGCGTTCGAGCGTCGCGCCTTGGCCAAACCGATGTATCACATCTGACCCTTTTTTTGCCGGGGAACTGACGTTCCCGATAGGATTGGTGGCCATGACTCAGCGAAGACTGGCAGCCACGGGCCGACCGAAGATCGCGGCCTCGGTGCTCGACGTGGTCGGCGGAACGCCGCTCGTGAAGCTCAACCGGCTGCCCAAGAGCGACGGCGCGACCGTGCTGGCGAAGATGGAGTCGCTGAATCCGGGGGGCAGCGTCAAGGACCGCATCGCCGTGGCCATGATCGAGGACGCCGAGCGGCGCGGCGCCCTCAAGCAGGGGGCGACGGTGGTCGAGCCCACGAGCGGCAATACGGGGATCGGCCTCGCCATGGTGTGCGCGGTGCGCGGCTACCGGCTCATCCTGACCATGCCGGATGACATGAGCGTCGAGCGCCAGCGCCTCCTGGCTCGCTACGGGGCGGAGATCCACCTGACCCCGGCCATCGAGGGGATGTCAGGGTCCGTCTTCGCGGCGCAGGAGCTCCTGCGCGAGCACCCGGACTATTTCATGCCGCAGCAGTTCGAGAATCCCGCGAATCCCGAGGCGCACCGACGGACGACCGCGCTGGAGATCCTGGAGGCGACCGAGGAGCGCATCCACGCCTTCGTGGCGGGCGTGGGCACGGGGGGCACGGTCACGGGCGTGGGGGAAGTCCTCAAGGACCGGGTGCCCGGCGTGCGCGTGATCGGCGTCGAGCCCGCGCGCTCGCCCGTGCTGTCGGGGGGGCGAGCCCGTCCTCACGGCATCCAGGGCATCGGCGCGTCCTTCGTGCCCGGGGTATTGAATCGCGACGTGCTCGACGAGGTCATCCTCGTGCGCGACGAGGACGCCACCACGACCGCGCGGCGACTGGCGCGCGAGGAAGGGCTGCTGGTGGGGATCTCGGCCGGGGCCAATGTGTGGGCGGCCTGCCGAGTCGCCGAGTCGTTGCCCGCCGACCGGGTCGTGGTGACGGTGCTATGCGATACTGGTGAGCGCTATCTCAGCGTGCAGTTCTGATACGTGGGGAGGGCGGGGCGATCTCGAGCCCCCGCCGCCGACACACAGGAGACCCAGATGACCGTGGACGTCTATATTCCCACGCCCTTCCGTCGGGCGACCAACAACAAGGACAAGGTTTCCGTGGAGGCGCACGACGTGCGCGGGCTGCTCGACGAGCTGGAGGACAGGTTCAGCGCCCTCAAGGGCCTCGTGCGCAATGAGGCCGGGGAGGTCCACGATCACGTCAATGTCTACGTCAACAGCGAGGCGATCGAGTCGCTGCAAGGGCTCGGCACCGCGCTGAAGGACGGAGACGAGGTCTCGATTATTCCAGCCCTCGCCGGGGGGGCCCTCATCGAGCGATGATTCTCACTCCCGAGGAGTACGCGCGGGTCGAAGCGCAGGCCGTGGCCGAGTACCCGTCGGAGTGCTGTGGCGTGGTCCTGGACCGGCCAGGGCCGCCCCCCGAGCGAGTCTTGATGCCCTGCCGGAACATGCAGGACGAGCTTCACGCCAAGGATCCGGTGCGCCATCCGCGCGACGCGCGGACCGCCTACTACATCGACCCCACCAATTTGATCGCCATCGGCCGACGAGAGGCCCAGGGCTTCCGCGTCGTCACCATCTATCATTCCCACATCGACACCGGCGCCTACTTCTCCCCGACAGACAAACGCAATGCCCTGGTCAACGGCGAGCCCGCCTATCCGGACGCGACCTACGTCGTGCTCTCGGTGATGGAGGGGCGCGTGGTCGAGGCCGGCGCCTTTCGCTGGGACCCCGGGGCCGGAGATTTCGTCGCCTTCGACTGGAAGCGCCCGCAGTCCTGATCGCTCCCATGACCGCCTCTCGCTCGGAATCGCTCTTCGGCCAGGCCCAGCGGGTGATCCCCGGCGGCGTCAATAGCCCCGTCCGCGCCTTTCGCGGCGTGGGTGGCACGCCCTTCTTCGTCCGGAGCGCCGAGGGCTGCCGCATCACGGATGTCGACGGCCGCTCCTACATCGATTTCCTCGGCTCCTGGG
>WNFG01001139.1_pt1 | contig 26513 bp, 23 predicted proteins | sample 5400431 | NCBI WGS metagenome assembly WNFG01 (sample SAMN13153346, study PRJNA577476) | soil metagenome | isolation source: 120 cm saprolite under Douglas fir tree site 2 hole 3 replicate 2 | place: USA:California | collected 2015-04-18 | reverse complement strand
TCCGGCCCGCTACCCGTCACTGCCGGGGGTGTCCCAGCAACTTACGGTATTGCCGCAGCTCACCCACCGCTCCTGGTCGCCTCCCGCCAGGGGTGGCTGAGCATTGCTCATGGGTACAGCTCAGTTTCCGGTCAGCAGATCCGCCGACAGCGGTGAAGGCGTGCATGGGGCACGCCGGTTCTCGAAAGGACGATCGACATGGCGAAGTTCATCTACCTCTACCGTGGCCCGGCGACTCCGATGTCCGACGGCACGCCGGAGCAGGGCGCCGAGCGTCAGGCCGCGTTTGGCGCCTGGATGGAGAAGGTCGGCGCGGCGCTCGTCGACGTCGGCAGCCCGTTCGGGACGAGCGCGTCCGTTCGCGATGACGGCACTGAAGGAACAGTCGTCGAGGCCGACGATCTCGCTGCGGCGAAGGCGCTCACCGACGGCCTCCCGTTCCTGTCCAACAGTGATGGGAAGTGCGCGGTGGAGATCTTCGAGCTGCTGCCGATGTAGCAGGAACGGTCCGCCGCACCTACGACGGAGGTGCGGCGGACCGTTGGCACTCAGCGCTCACCCGCCAGCCTGGCACTACCGGCGACTGTCTACCGCGCCGCCGCCGTCCTGAACGCCGTCATCGCCTGGACCCGCCATTTGTCAGACATGCTCTAGGCGTCAGTGCATCGGGGCAGGCTGCTGGCGGTCCTCCGCGTCCGCTCGCCGGCGGTCGCCCGCGTCTGCTCGCTGGCGGTACTGCCCCGGTGGCTCGCCGTAACTGGCCTTGAAGATCTTGGAGAAGTGCGCGGGGTCATCGAAACCCCAGCGCCGGGCGATGGCGAGCACGCCGCGCTCGGCCAGGGCGGGGTCTTCGAGGTCACGGCGGCAGTTGTCCAGCCGGCGCTCGCGCACCCAGCGGGCCACCGACGTGCCCTGGTCGTGGAAGAGCTTGTGCAGGTAGCGCACGGAGACGTGGTTGGCGCGGGCGATCGCGTCCGGGTCGAGGCCGGGCTCGCTCAGGTGCTCGTCAATCCACCCGTAGACCGCGAGCAGCAGCGATCGCCGGACGACGTCCGGATCGGTGAGAGGCCCGCCCGCGCGTTCCCCGAACAGGGTCGCCAGCAGGTCGAGCACGTTGTCCGCGAGCCGGCTGTTCACCGATTCGCCGGACCGCTCCAGGTTGCCCACCAACTGACGCAGGAACGGCGCCACCAGGGACCCCGTGCTCTCGCTGCTCGACACCCGGGTCGCCAGGACCTGGTCGACGGCTGCCGGAGGCAGCCGGAAGCGGTCGCACTGGAACATGAGGAAAAACATCTCGTTCGGCTCGGCAAAGGAGATCGTGTAGGGGCGCCGGCAGTCGTAGATGGCCAGATCGCCCGGGCTGAGCAGCACCTCGCGGTCACGCTGGGTGAGGCAGGATGACCCGCGGATCGCCAAGCCGACCTTGTAACAGTCCTCGTCCCGGGCGGCGATCATCCGGGGGGTGCGCGAGGCCGTATGCGCGTCCGCATCGACCCGCGATACCTGCAGGTCTCCCAGCGTCCAGTGGGCCACCTCGCCGCTGAACGGCCGCCGGCTCACCCGGGCGCACTCCATCGGGACGAAGGTGCTTGAGATCCAGTGGCGCCACTGGGCGAAACGGTCAGCCTCGGCGACCTCCGCGGTGCGCAGAACCTCGGTCATCACCATTGACGGACCTTACCCCGGTAGCAGGCTGAAGGAGAGAAAACGCGAGGATAAGTTCGCATATCGATTCGCTCGTTCGCAGAACGCACAACGCTGGCGACGTCCGGGGGAAGGCGGCTGTCGTTCTGTGCGGATACGGTGACTGCCAGGCCGATATCGCGCATATGACCCAGCTCGGGAACGGAGGAAGGTCACGGGTGAAGGTTCACGTGCTCCACGAGAATCCGGACTGGTACGCGCCGATCGCGGCCGCCTTCGACGCGGCGGGCGTGCCACACGAGCAGTGGCTGCTTGGTGAGGGGGCGCTCGATCTCGACGACCGGCCGCCCCCGGGCGTGTTCTGGTCACGGGTGAGTGCGTCGTCTCATACCAGAGGCCACCCGCACGCCAAGGATCAGGCCCGTGCACTGCTTGGCTGGCTGGAAGACAGCGGGCGGCGGGTGGTGAACGGGCGGCGGGTTCTCGAGCTGGAGGTCAGCAAGGCGGCCCAGCTGACGGCTCTGCGGAAGGCCGGCTTCGACGTACCGCGCACGATGGCGGTGGCCGGCCGCGCGGAGTTGCCCGCCGCGGCCAGGAAGCTGCCGGTGCCGTTCATCAGCAAGCACAACCAGGGTGGCAAGGGCCTGGGCGTGCGGCTGTTCGAGAGCCATGACGAGTTCGCCGCGTACGTCTCCTCGCCCGGGTACACGGCTCCGGTTGACGGCATCACGTTGCTCCAGGAGTACCTGCGGGCCGCCGAGCCGGTGATCACCCGGGTGGAACTGGTCGGCGGCGAATACGTCTACGCGATCAGCGCGGACACCGCCCGTGGCGGCTTCGAGCTCTGTCCAGCGGATGCCTGCGCGGCGGATGCCTGCGCGGCGGATCAGGCCCCGGGAACCGGGCTGTTCGCGCTCCGTGACGGGTTCGATCATCCGATCATCGGGCGCTACCTGGACTTCGCCCGCCAGGAGGGAATCGAGATCGCCGGCTTCGAGTTCATCGAGACGGTGGACGGCCGCCTGGTGACCTACGACGTGAACACCACCACGAACTACAACGCGGCGATCGAGACGGCCGCGCCGCGGCCCGCGCTGCGGGCGGTCGCGGCCTTCTTCGGCCGGCTCCTCGCCGAGGCCTCCCGGGCCGAGGTCGTTGGAGAGCCGGCGCAGCCCCGGAGGGCACGGCAGGGACAGGGAGGCGGCGGATGAGGTTCGGGTACTGGATGCCGATTTTCGGTGGCTGGTTGCGCAACGTCCGGGACGAGGGCATGAGCATCGCCTGGCCCTACCTCCGTGACCTGGCCATCGAGAGTGAGCAGCACGGCTTCGATCTGACCCTGATCGCCGAGCTGAACCTCAACGACATCAAGGGCCATCACGCGCCGTCGCTGGACTGCTGGACGCTGGCCCCGGCGGTGGCCGCCGTGACCGAGCGACTGGAGCTCATGCTGGCCGTGCGGCCGAATTACCATTCACCGGCGCTGACCGCCAAGGCGCTGTCCACGCTGGACACGATCGCGCCGGGCCGGCTGTCGCTCAACGTTGTGTCATCGTGGTGGAAGGACGAGGCGGCCCAGTACGGTGCGCCGTTCGACGTGCACGACGCCAGGTATGCGCGCACCGAGGAATGGCTCGACGTGGTCGGCCGCCTGCTCCGCGAGGACACGGTGACTCATGACGGCCCGCTCTACCACCTGGCCGGGGCGGTGCTGGAGCCCAAGCCGGCCCGGCTCCCGGCCATCTACATGGGCGGCGAGTCGCCCAAGGCCAAGGAAGTGATCGCCCAGCAGGCCGATGCCTATGTGATGCACGGGGACGCGCCCGAGGTCATCGCGGCCAAGGTCGCCGAGCTGACCACGCGGCGGGCGGCCGCCGGCCGGCCTGCGCTGATGTTCGGCGTCTCTGGCTACGTGATCTGCCGGGACACACAGGCAGCGGCACAGGCCGAGCTGGAGCGGATCCTCGATGTGCGCTCCTCCCCCGAGGCCTACGCCTCCTACCAGGACTTCGTCGAGGGGTCGCAGCTTGAGTCGCGCGTCTCCCTGGAGGAATACAGCGTCTCCAACCGGGGGCTGCGCAGCGGTCTGATCGGCACGCCCGATCAGATCATCGACCGGCTCCGCGCCTACGAACAAGCCGGGGTGAGCCTGATGCTGCTGCAGTTCTCGCCGCAGCGCGAGGAAATGGCACGCTTCGGCCGGGACGTGATCGCCCGGTACTAGTCCCTGGCGTCTTCATGATCACGGAAGATTCCCGACCGTATAGGGTTGGCGATCTGGTTGGGGCGCTGCCGGGCCGTCAGGGTTCATCGCGTGATCCAGATCAGAGGCCGTGTTCCCCGAACCACCCGGCCAGTTTTCCGGCACGGCTTACGGCGCGAAGCCGTCGTTCAGCCTGTTCCCGGGCTCGCGTGGTGGCGACGATGAGGAGCCTGTCACCGGCTTGCAACGTGGTGGTGGGGTCCGGGACGAACCCGCGGCCCTCGCGGACGATCAGTGCCACGTTCGCCTCGGCGGGAAGACGGAGCTCGAAGATCTCCACGCCGTGCAGCCTCGATTTCGGCGGGATATCTGCCTGGAGCAGATCGGCGTGGAGCGCTTCGAGCGGTGCTGCCTCTACATCGATCTCCATGGGCTCGGCCGGTGTGATCACCCTGAGGCGCCGGGCGGCCCACGGGAGGGTGGGACCCTGCAGCAGGGTGAACACCCCGACGACGACGAACACGAGGTCGAACAGGCGGGTGGCACCCGGCACGCCGGCATGCACCGGGATCGTCGCCAGCACGATCGGGACTGCCCCGCGCAGCCCGGCCCAGGACAGGAATGCCTGGTGGCGCCAGGGCACCCGCAACGGCAAGGTGGAGACGATCACCGAGGCGGGCCGGGCGATGAGCAGGAGGGCGGATCCCGCGACCACGGCTGGCAGCGCCGCGCCGGGCAGCCGGGCCGGGCTGGCGAGGAGACCGAGCATGACGAACAGCCCGATCTGGGCGAGCCAGGCGATTCCCTCGGCGAAGCCGCGGGTGGCTGGGCCGTGGGGCAGCCGTGCGTTGCCCAGGACCAAGGCGGCTACGTATACGGCGAGGAAGCCGCTGGCGCGGGCCAGGGACGCCGCTCCGTAACCCGCGACGATGAGCGCAAGCACCGCGATCGGGTACAGGCCCGAGGCGGGCAGGGCCACCCGCCGCAACGCGACCACGCCGAGCTCGGCTATGACCAGCCCGATCGCCATGCCCGCGGCCAGCTGGTACGCCACCACGGCGGCGAGCAACGCGGGCGCGGGCGGGTGCGGGCCCAGTGCGCTGAGCAGGGTCACCGCCAGCACGGCCGGCGCGTCGTTGAGCCCGGATTCTCCCTCCAGCATCCCGGTCAGCCGGGGCGGGAGGGGCAGCTTCCGCAGCACGGAAAAGACCGCCGCCGCGTCGGTCGGCGCGAGTACCGCGCCGAGCAGCAGGGCATCACGCCACGTCAGAGGCAATAGCCAGTGGGTGACCGCCGCGACAACCAGGCTGCTGACGGCCACGCCGACGGTAGCGAGCATGACAGCGGCGGGCGCCGCAGCCCGCGCGTGCGCCCATTTGGTGGTCAGCCCACCCTCGGCGAGGATCAGTACCAGGGCGCTGAGCCCAAGAGCCTGTGCCAGCCCGGCATTGTCGAACCGCACCCCGAGCCCCGCCTCGCCGAGCGCCAGGCCGAGGCCGAGGAAGACCAGCAGGGCTGGCAGGCCGATCCCGTGCGCGAGCCGGGCCGCCACAATCGCAGCGATCACCACAACCGCACCCAGAAGCAGGACGAGACCAAGATCAGCTGACTTCACGGCCGTCCCCACATGGCCTGCCCTCCAGTCCGCCGCCGGTGATCAGCAGTCTGCCGGATCAGCGGCCAGGAGCCCCATAATCAGCGGCGGGTGGCTGTGTTTGTGCGAGTGCGTGGCTGGAAACCGGGGTGGTGGAGGCGGATGCGGGTGGCTGAGCAGGGCGGGTCGCTTGGCGGTCACCGGGTGGGCGGGCTGTTGTGGCAGCGGAATTTCCGGTTGCTGTGGTTCGGGGAGACGGTCAGCGAGGTCGGTAACGCCATGGCGGTGGTCGGGATGCCGCTGCTGGCGGTGACGGTCTTGCATGCGAGCACCTTCATGGTGGCGGCTTTGACCGCGCCAAGCCGTGCCCGTTCTTCGCCGAATGGCCCGACGAGAACCTCGTTTCGTGGTTCGGCGAAGGCATGCTCACTCCGGCACGTGTGTTCGAGCTGGGATGCGGACACGGGCGGAACGCTACCTACCTGGCCAGCCTCGGATGCAGCGTCGATGCCGTTGACTTCTCGGCCCAGGCGATCGAATGGGCCAAGGAGCGGGCGAAACAGGCCCGCGCCCCGGTGGATTCCCAGTGCTGCTCCATCTTCGATGCGACGTTCACCGAAGGGTCCTACGACCTCGTCCATGACTCGGGCTCCTTCCATCATCTTCCTCGGCACCGCCGCCAGGACTATGCCGAACTCGTGCACCGGGCCCTGAAGCCAGGCGGCAGCTACGGACTGGTGTGTTTCCGGCCTGAAGGCGGGAGTGGCTACACGGACCAGCAGGTATACGAGCGGGCGAGTCTCGGCGGCGGGCTGGGCTACTCAGAAGATCGCCTGCGTGCCCTATGGGACAAGGCACCTTTCTCCCTGCGCGTGCTTCGGCAGATGAAGAAGACAGACCGCCAGGGGCATATGACGCAGATCCTCCGCGATCATGGATGTGAGGACACCGCCGCGGCCGGGGCAGCGGCTCCTAGCTAGCCGGCGGCGGCTACCTTGGTGCCGCCGGCGGCCTCGGCCGACGCGGACCTGCGGCCAACCACGTAGAGCAGGGAGCCGACGGCGAGCGAGGCCAGCGTGATCCCGCCGACCCACCAGAACCAGGCACCGTAGTTGATCACCGCGCCGAAGATGGTCAGCTTCCCGGCGTTGTTCCCGATCAGCGGGGTCCATGACCCGGACAGCGTGGCGATGATCCCGACCACTGAGGCGAGGCCGCCGATGATCGAGCAGGCCCAGAACACCGCCGGGTGCGCAAGCCTGCGGGCCTGGAACTGGGCCTGGTAGCGGCGCAGGATGATCAGGATGTCCACGAACAGCACCACGATCGAGATGCACCAGATGACCGTGACCGCCGCCTGCAGCACGTCGTAGATCTTCGTCTCGACGTTGACCGCACCTCCGCCGCCGACCACGCTCGGCACCACGACGAAGGCGATCAGCGTGAACACCGCCGCCACCACGGTCTGCACCCAGACGGCGGTATCCGGCACCCGGGCCCTGTTCACGTGCGACATCGCCCGCGGCAGCCGGCGGTCGAGCCCGGACACGAAGATCAGCCGGGCGAAGGAGTAGTTGTAGACCACGGTGATGAAGAGGAAGAACACGGCGAGCACGATCGCGGTGAGCTTGCCCGCCACGCTGCCGAGGCCCACGCCGACGGCGGCGGCCACTGCGGTGATGTTGGTCGCGCTGGACGCGGGCACCGTCACCATGACACCCCAGGTGGCCAGGAGGTAAGCGACCACGACCACCAGCGAGCCCCAGAGCAGGTAGCGGGTGACCGACTTCTGCTCCCGGATTTCGACACCCATGTTGAGCGGCACCTCGACGCCGAGCAGGGCGAGCACGGCCAGCCCGAAGAACGTCCAGTTGGTGAAGTTCAGCCCGTGCGCCGACCCGGGGCGCCAGACGGTGAAGTCCCACGGGTTCACCGCCGCGTGATGGCCGCGGGCCAGGTAGACGACGCCGGCCGCGAACATGGCCAGGATCGCCAGGCCGTAGAGCACGAAGACCACATTGACCACGTTCTGGGTGACCCGGAACCGGAGCACCGCGACCAGCGCGGAGACCAGGATCACCGCGACGATCACCAGGCCCTGCGCCTGGATCGGCCAGGCGTTCAGGGCCGGGAACACGAAGCCGAGGAACGCGACCGTGGTGGTCCCGGTGGCCACCATCACCAGCACCCCGGGCCACCAGGCGCAGAAGCCGGCGAAGAACCCCCAGAACGGCCCGAACGCCTTGTGCGTCCACAGGTAGATAGAGCCCTCACCGGGGAACATGGCACCCAGTTGGCCGGTGGCGATGGCACATGGCACCAGGAACACCACGAACCCGATGATCCACCAGCCGAACGCCGACGGCCCGGCGCCCTGGATAACCGCGGCGTTGGTGATGAACAGCACGATGGCAACGAAGATCGCCACCATGTCGAACGTGGTCAGCACGCGGGGCAGCATGCCCCCGGCCACCCGCTCGGAGATCAGCGAACCGGAATCTGAGTCGGCGGTCATGGCCACACTCCTTGGATCGCGGTGGAGACCGGATCGGCCGGGCTGACCCGCGTCGCAGGGTCAGATCTTGGGGAAGTGACACCTGCGATTTTCGCACTTGCGGGGTCTCGCGGACATCCCTCCAGGCTTGCGTTTGCGCGGCGGATGAGGGCTCAGATGCCGACCCTGGCCGCCCCGGCCAGGTATCGGCCGGGGCGGCGGTCAGTGTTCCTCAGCGGTGGTCGACGTTCCTCAGCGGTGGTCGACGAAAGGCTGGGGGATGCCGAGCCGGCCATCCGACCAGGTGAAGAAGGTGGTCGTTCCGTTCGTGGCGTTGTCTGTGTAGTCCCCGAAGTTCGGGTTGATCAGGCTGGATGTGTTGGTCCAGTCCGTCGACCCGGTGCTGATCCGGAAGTCAGTCGCGGCCACGGCGGCGCTTAGCCGACACTCGCCGAAGTAGTCCGTCCTCGCGGAAGTCGGCCCGCCCAGGCGCCGGTCATACCAGGAGGTGCAGATGGTGCCGTTGGTGCGGACACTAACGGCGGGCAGGAATTTCAGCGAGAAATCGGCGGCATCGTTGACCCGCCCGATGTGACCGAGCGTGGTCAGGGTGGCCGAGGCGCTCCGCAGCCAGATGTCGCCGAGCGGATGGTTGCTCGCGTCGTTCCATACGAAGACCACCGCATGGGCGGCCGCGTCGAAGGCTAGCCGGGGGAAGTCTTGACCAGTGCCCCGGCTGTAGCCGGCGATGACCGTGCCATCCAGTGACTTGACCCCGAGGTGGTCCGGGCTGCCGTGTGGCTGGCCGGCCGAGACGACTACCGGGTGGGCCGGCCCGCCGATGGCCACGGCATGGGACCCCGCAGGTATGCGTGCCGCATGCTCATATACGTAGGGGTCTCCGCTTCCCCCCAGGTTCGTGTTGATGTTGCGCTCCCATGCGACGTAGACGTCCCCGCCCGGGGCCACGGCCGGGTAGGAGCCTTGGTTGAGTGCCCCGCACTGGGTGTGTTCCGACGAGGGCGTACCCGGCGGGCAGAACTGCTCTTCCGGCCATACCGTGATCGGCGTGCCGAACGAAGCGGCCGACAGAGCCGTCGGGGACGCCGGCATGTGCGCCCGGGCCACCTCGACCTGCCCGAGACCGCTGTGTGTGCCCGTGATGAAGAAACGGGTGAAGGAGACCGCCAGGGTGCGGCTCGCCGGGTCGTAGGAAAGGAAATCTTTATCCAGCGTGGCAATGTCCGGCGGGGGGTTGGTGCCGTTGAGCAGGCACACATTCCCGGCCTGGGCGACCTCGACCGGCGGGCTGAAGGTGGCCGCCGTACCCGCCGTGTTCACGGTCGCTATGGAGACCGCAACGGTCCCCTGGGCCGGAAGGTTGTCGGCGCATGCGTTCAGGCTCGGGTAGTAGAGGCTGCCGACCACGAAATGGTGCCCATCGCCCAGCGAGGCCACCGTAGGATCGCCGAACCACTGCTGGTCGGGGTTCCTGTTGGGCAGCCCGACCAGATCCCTGAACGAGCGGGCACCATTTCCCGAGAGGCCGACCCCGGTAACCGAGGCAGGCAGCAGAGTGGAGTCCGTATAGGTGACCCCGGTGATATCGTTCCAGCCGGCCATTACCAGGCTGTGCTGGGCGGCGATCGCCGTCTCGCTCTGCCCTGACGCGGTGTCCTCGCCCACATTGGCCGCGTCAACGTTCGACCCGGTCGACAAAGCAGGCCCAGTCGCGTGCCGGGCGGCCGCACGTGGTAGCCCGTTCAGCCACAGTCGCAGCCCCTGGGACAGCCGGGAAGGATCACCGATCCTGGCACTTACTGCTGCTCGCAGCGATAATCCGTTCCCCGTCGCCTGCGGCGAGGCAGCCCACGCTCCCGCGGGGACCATCGCAACAGCCAGCGCGCTTGTGGCGGTGGCAATCTTCAGGGCACGTCGCATCGTGGTGTCCTTTCTCTCTCGGAGTGCTTCAAGGGTTGCGCGTTGAATCCGGACATATTTCTTGTTTGTTCGGCAACGCGTTGAAAACCCTAGTAGCCGGACGTACCCGCCGATCGCACCGGCCTTACCTGTGCAGCCAGCTCGGCGTGGCGCAGCGAGGGGTTAGATCTTGGTGAAATGCTCGAAGCATTCGTACGCGGCGTCGCCGCCCGCGAACGCCTCGGCCTCGGACCGCTTCACCGCCAGGTAGGCGTTGCGGCGCAGCGGGCCCAGGGCATCCATCAGCAGTTCGTCGGCGGCCAGGGCATCCAGTGCCGCGTCGAGTGAGCTGGGAAGACGGGAGGCGCCCACGGACTTTCGTTCGGTATCGGAAAGGGTTGCGGGGTCTACGTTGACGGCTTCTCCCGGGTCAAGCTTGCGCCGGATCCCATCCAGGCCGGCCAGGATCGACGCGCCCAGTGACAGGTAGGGGTTGGCGCTGGAATCGGACGGCTTGAGCTCCAGGTTCACCGTGCCGGCCGGGTCAGTGCGCATCGGGGAGCAGATCCGGACCGCCGCCTCCCGGTTGTCCATCCCGTACACGGTGTAGGCACTGCTCCACATCTGCGGCGCCAGCCGCCGGTAGCTGTTCACGCTCCCGCAGGTCAGCGCGGTCAGTGCGGGCAGGTGGGCGAGCAGGCCGCCGATGAAGTGGTAGCCCGTCTGGGACAACTGGTAGCGGTCGTCCGGGTCGAAGAACACGGACCGCTCCCCCGGTCCCCCGCGGCGGCCGATGTCGCGCAGCGACAGGTGCAGGTGCGTCCCGTTGCCGGCCTGATCGGGAACCGGCTTGGGGGCGAGGCTGGCCCACAGTCCGCGGCGGAAGGCGACCCCGCGCACGGTCTCCCGGTAGAGCACATGGTTGTCGGCGGCGCGCAGCGCCGGAGCGTGCCGGATCGACACCTCCTGCTGCCCGTGGCCCAGTTCCGGGTAGTAGTGCTCCACCTGCAGGCCCTGCGCCTCCAGCGCCGCCACCAGGTTCATGACGTAGCCGTGGGCCAGGTGGAACCCGGTCGCCGAGTAGCACAGGCTGTCGTCGGCGGGGACCAGCCGGTCAGGGCCGCCCGCCGGGTCCAGCGCCCGCCGGCCCAGCGTGAACTCCGGCTCGAACGCGGCGCTGGCCGTGTAGCCCTCGGTGGCCAGTTCGGCGATCGCCTGCTTGAGGAACGTGCGCGCGCACGCGTCCCACGGTTCCCCGCCGGGCTGGACCAGGTCCGCGAGCATCACACCCGCGCCGGGAGCATACGGGAGCGGCACGAAGGTGGACGGATCGGGCATGATCCGGACCTCGCCGACCGGTCCCATTCCCTCCACCGGCTGGAGGTGGTCGAGCATCGACATCGCCATCATGGCGACCGTGTGCCCGATCCCGGTGATCATCCTCGTGTGCAGCATCGCCGCCGATGCGGCCTTGCCGCGGATGATGCCGCCATGGTCGGCGTAGAGGAACCAGACCAGCGAGATCTCTTCTGCGTGGACGCGCTCGGTCACGACGCTGATCGCCTCATCGGATGCGGCGGGGGCGGCCGCCGTCGTCTCAAGATTCATCCCTCAGGCGTAGCATGAGCCGCCCTGCTCGTACAGACTGTCCGAGCAGGCGTAAGGACCCAGTTCGCAGGCCCGCGCGGCGCCGCTGGCCCGCGTTGACACTGACTGCGGCATCACCTAGATTCAGCCTGTTCGTACACAGAACTGATGTTCGTAGTGCGCACGAAACCTCAGGGAGTGCCGGGTGACATTCATCGACGAATCGATCTGGCCGGGGAAGGTTTTCTCGGGCGGCTGGCGGCGGGCCAGCGGCGGAGACGCCGGACAGGTCGCGCTGGGCCCGATCATCGACGAGCGGCAGCGCGACAAGATCCACGGGCTGGTCACGTCCAGCGTGGACGCGGGCGCCCGGCTGGCCGCCGGCGGCACCTACGAGGGACTCTTCTACCAGCCCACCGTGCTGGCCGATGTGGAGCCCGCGATGCCCGCCTACGCCAGCGAGGTATTCGGCCCGGTGGCGCCCGTCGTCCGGTTCTCCACCGTGGACGAGGCCGCGAAGCTCGCCGCGGACACCGAGTACGGCCTCTCCCTGGGCATCCTGACCGGCGACGTGATGCGCGGCCTCGACCTGGCGCGCCGGATCCCGACCGGTATCGTGCACATCAACGACCAGACCGTGGACGACGCGCCCAACACCCCGTTCGGCGGCCTGTTCGCCTCCGGCACCGGCGCCCGGTTCGGCGGGACCGCCAACCTCGGCGCGTTCACCGACACCCGCTGGGTCACCGTTCGCGGGGAGATCGCTCCCTATCCCTTCTAGGCCATCATGCGCACACAGGTAGGCATTGTCGGGGCCGGCCCAGCCGGGCTGCTGCTCTCGCATCTGCTCGCGCTGCGCGGAATCGACTCGGTCGTGATCGAGATCCGCAGCCGGGCCTACTGTGAGGCGCGGCAGCGGGCCGGCCTGCTCGAAGACGGCAGCGTGACCCTGCTGCGCGAGGCCGGGCTCGCGGGCCGGCTGGACCGGCAGGGCCTCGTGCACGGCGGCATCTACCTGCAGTTCGCGGGGGGACGCCACCACTTGGACTTCAGGGAGTTGACCGCTGGCCGGACGGTGACCGTCTACGCCCAGACCGAGGTGGTCAAAGACCTTATAGCCGAACGAATCTCCGCCGGTGGCGCCCTGGAGTTCGAGGTGACCGACACATCGGTTGATCGCCTGGACACCGACCGGCCGGTGCTCAGGTACATCAGCGTGGACGGCGCCCGGCACGAGGTCACCTGCGACGCGATCGCCGGCTGCGACGGCTTCCACGGGATCTGCCGGCCGACCATCCCCACCGGCCGGCTGACCACCTGGGAGCGCAGCTACCCGTACGCCTGGCTCGGCATCCTGGCTGACGTCCCGCCCTCGACGGACGAGTTGATCTACGCCCACCACCCCAGCGGCTTCGCCCTGCACACCATGCGCAGCCCGCAGGTCAGCCGCCTCTACCTGCAGGTCGCCCCGGACGAGGACATCGCGGCCTGGCCGGACGACCGGATCTGGGCTGCACTGCAGCAGCGGTTCGCGCTGCCCGGATGGGAGCTGAAGGAAGGCCCCATCGTGGACAAGGGCATCACGCCGATGCGCAGTTTCGTGAGCGCGCCGATGCAGTACGGCCGGCTGTTCCTGGCCGGTGACGCAGCGCATATCGTGCCGCCGACCGGCGCCAAGGGACTCAACCTGGCCCTCGCCGACGTCGCCGTGCTGGCCCGGGCGCTGGACGGGCTGCTGCGCGGGGACCCTGGGCCCGCCGACGCCTACTCGGCGACCTGCCTGGACCGGGTCTGGCGGTCCACGCACTTCTCCTGGTGGATGACCTCTATGCTGCACGCCACTCCGGGCGCGGACGCGATGGAGGCACAACTGCAGTTGTCCCAGCTCCGTTATGTCACCACCTCCCGCGCGGCGGCGACCTCGCTGGCCGAGAACTACACGGGATACGCGGTACCCGGCACCGGAGCCCAGCCCGGCTGAGCTAGACCCATTGAACCCCTCAGCCCGGTGCAAAGTGCGCGCCCATGGCCGTTTCCCGCTGGCTCCAACGACACCGATTCCGCACCGGGCTCGTCCCAACGACACCAAATCCGCACGAGGCTCGTTGCGATGCCACCCGGAAGAACGTCCCGCATCCGATTTGATACACCGCGCCGCCGTCCCGCAGGCGGCGTGCGTCTCTGGTTATCCTGGCCAAAGGGCGGGGACACGTGCCCTGATCATTGGCGGCGCTCGACAAGGAGTCCGCTTGTGCCGCCGAGCCGACAGCGGCCCGGGCCGAGTCGGCAGCCCGGGCGGCGGGAGGAAGCAATGACGCAAATACCCGTGGTGGACCTTGAGGTCGCCCTGAGCGACAACCCCCCGCGCGAACTGCTTGACGAGATCCGCTTTGCGGCCGAGCAGATCGGGATCATCCAGGTCGTCAGGCACGGCGTGGACCCAGCCTTGATCCAGGACTTCAACCGGCGGGCTGGTCGCCTGCTCAGCCTGCCCCGGGCCGACAAGGCGAAACTGACGAGCCCGACCGGGCATCCCTACCGCGGCTGGCGGCAGTGGCCGGACGACTTCGGCTGCCTCGAGCTGGAGCGCTTCACCGTGGGCCAGTTCGACAACGCCGAGGACGCGCGGGCGGCCGGCGTCCCCGCGGACTACCTCGGCCTCTACGCACACGTGAACGTATGGCCGCCGGATGACCCCCAGCTGCGCGACGTGACGTTCCGCTATATCGACGCCTCCCGCACGCTCGCGGAGCGGGTACTCCAGCTCTACGCCCGGGTCCTGGACCTCCCCGATGACACCTTCCCCCGCAGCTCGCTGCCCTACCTGAGGCTCACCGTCAACGACTACCCCATCTGGTCCTACGCGGACGCTTCCGACGAGAACAAGCTTCTCCTCCTCGAGCACGCGGACGATTCGGCCCTGACGGTCCTCGGCCAGGAAGGCGACTACGACGGGCTCCAGGCCCAGCTGCCTGACGGTGGCTGGCTGCCGGTACCGGTCATTCCTGGCGCCCTCCAGGTCTTCTCGGGCGCCCTGCTCACCCGGTGGACCAACGGGCAGCTGCGCCCGGTCCGGCACCGTGTGGTCGCGGGCGGCACGGTGACCCGGCGATCGACTGCCGTCTTCTACTACCCAAGCCTGGACACGCTGCTTGCGCCGCTCGTGCCCTTCACCGGCGTCGAGGGCACCAGCCACGAGCCCGTCCTGATGTGGGACCAGGTGCGGCACGGCGTCGAGAACTATCTCAGGGTGTTCGGCCGGCCGGAGCAGGTGGCGGCGTGGCGGGAGAGCAGGCCCTACGTCGCGCCGCTGGCCGAGAACTCGGCCGGCCACTGACGCCCAGCGGTGGACAACAAAGCCATGACTCCTGCCCAGTTCACCGATCGCGTTCTGGATGCCTATGGCGACACGCCGGATCCCCGGCTGCGCGAGATCCTCGCCGCCCTGATCTCCCATCTGCACGCGTTCGCGACGGAAACGGGGCTGACCCCGCAGGAGTGGCTGGCCGGCCTGGAATTCCTCACCGCGACCGGCCAGAAATGCGACGGCGAGCGGCAGGAGTTCATCCTGCTCTCCGACGTGCTGGGCCTGTCATCGCTGGTCGACCTGGTCAATGCGGCGGACGGCGGCACGGAGTCGACCGTCCTCGGCCCGTTCTACATGCCCGGCGCCCCGCAGCGGGCCATGGGCGAGCAGATCGGGCGCCCGGAGGACGGCGAGCCTGTCCTGGTCCGCGGGTGCGTGACGGATTCCGGGGGGAAGCCGCTGGCCGACGCCACCCTCGACATCTGGCAGGCCAGCGCCAACGGCCTCTACGACACCCAGGATCCCGGCCAGCCGCCGTTCAACCTCCGGGGGGTGTTCGTCACCGGGCCCGACGGCTGGTATGAGTTCCGCACGGCGCGGCCGGCCAGTTACCCGGTCCCCACTGACGGGCCGGTCGGTGACCTGCTGCGCGGCTCCGGCCGACACTGCTGGCGGGCCGCCCACATCCACGCCATCGTGTCCGCCCCGGGCCGGCGCCCTGTTACCACGCACATCTTCGATGCCGAGAATCCCTACCTGGACAGCGACACGGTCTTCGGCGTCAAGGACTCGCTGATCAAGCCGTTCCGGCCGGCCGGGCCCGGCGACCCGCCGGATGTCCGCCGGGTCGTCGAGATGGACTTCACGCTGACATCACAAGTCGAGTAGTTTCTCCGGCCGCCTGGCCTTGCGGTCGGGAACCAGGCGCACCTGGTAGATCGAGTTCCAGTTCTTCCCGGTGAGCAGGAAGTCATCGCTGCCGGGCAGCGCGGCGATGCCGTTCAGCACCGACTGGGGATCGCGCCTGGCATGCTCCCGTGCGGCAAGCGCCCGGGCATCCACCACGTCCAGCACCTCACCGCTGGCCAGGTCCACGCTGACCAGGCACGCCGTGTCCCCGACGTTGGCCCACACCCGGCCGGCCTGCCATTCGAGGTCGTTGAGCCCGTCCACCCGGCGGCCCTCGCACCGGACGAGCACCGTCCACAGCGGCTCAAGGGTCAGCAGATCACGCAGGATGAGTTCACTGCTGCCATCACTGGTGACGGCCCAGCGGCCGGCGTTGCAGATCCCCCAGCCCTCCCGGTTGTAGCGCACGGTGGTATACGGCACGGTGGTAGACGGCACGGTGGTAGACGGCACGGGGCCCGAGGACCCAGTGCCCGCGGACCCGGGGCCGACCGCGCCGAGCGCGGCGGACGGCCAGCTCAGGGCGACCCGCTCCTGCCAGGTGAGCTGCCACAGCCGGTCGCCGGCCAGGCAGATGCCCTCACCGAAAAGTTCGCGTGGCAGGGGTGAGGACCAGTCCAGCTGCTCAGCGCCGAGCCGGTACCTGCGCAGCGATGATTCTCCGTACTGGCCCGTGCTCTCCCACACCAGGTCGCCGTCTAGGACCAGTCCCTGGGTGAAGCCCCGGCCTGGATGGGGCAGCCGCCGCAGTGTCTGCACCCGGTGGAACCGCACCAGCCACCTCCAGGCAACAGCGCCCGGCCGTTCCGCAAACTCCCGGGCGCCCGGACATCGAGACCGCCAACGGCGCCGCCGACGACGACGATGCCGCCCATGATTATGCCTCGCCGGGAGCCTGCATCGGGCGGCCCGGGATCCGGGCCAGCACCAGCGTGGTGTCGTCTTCGTCGTGCTGGCGGAGCGCCTGGATGACGGCGTCGCAGATGACGTGCAGCGTTCCGCGCTGCCGCGCCAGCGCGGAACGCAGGGCCAGGATGCCCTCGTCGAAGGGCCGGCTGCGGCCTTCCACGAGGCCGTCTGTGTAGAGCGCGAGGGTCGCACCCGGCGGCAGCGCCACCTCGGTAGTGTCAAATACGGCCGCGCCAAGCCCCAGCGGCAGTCCGGTTGGCAGGTCGAGAGTCAGTGTCGGGCCATCGGGCAGGGCGAGGACAGGCGGCAGATGACCAGCCTGAGCGATCGCACACGACCCGGCGGCGGGATCGAGCACCACGTAGACGCACGTGGCGAAGGTGGCGTTCTTTAACGTCGCGGCCATACGGTCGAGCCGGTGCAAGACCTCCCCTGGAGCAAGGTCCAGGTCGGCGAGAACGCGTGCCGCGGCGCGGAGCTGCACCATCACCGTCGCGGCCTCAGGCCCGTGGCCCATGGCGTCGCCTACGACCAGCCCGGTCCTGCCCCCCGGCAGCGGGATGATCTCGTACCAGTCACCGCCAATGATGTGGTCCCCGGCCGGTAGATAGCGGTGGGTGACCTCAACCTCGGCCGGCACCGCGGGATCGCCGGGCAGCAGGCCGCGTTGCAGGGCCTCGGCGGTGCGCCGCTCACGGCTGAACAGCCGGGCGTTGTCGATGCAGATCGCCGCCCGGGCCGCCAGGTCGTCGGCGAGAGCGACATCGCCGCTGCTGAACCCCGCAGCGCCGGCCACCCGGGCAAAGCCCAGCAGACCCTGCACGACGCCGTGGGCGATGAGCGGCACCACCAGGAATGAGGCCAAGCGGGAGATGAGCTCTTCACCGCCTGAGTGCCTGCTGACCTGCCTGATCGTCTCAACGTCGGGCCGATCGAACAGCACTGGGCGGCCGCTGGTGACACAGCGTGCGTAAGGCGAGTCGTCGGTGAAGGCGAGCACCTCCCCGGGCGGGAACGCTGCGTCAGCGACATGCCGGGAGTAACGTCCGGAGCCGGAGGCCAGCCTGCGCACCACGACCTGCCCGGTCCCGCGTTCGGTGTGCTCTCCGGTCACCAGCAGCCGCTCGAGCACGAAGACGCCCGCCCGGTCAGCGAATCGGGGGACGGTGATATCGAGAACCTCCCGGGCGATCTCGCTGAGATCGAGTGTGGTGCCAAGCCGCAGGCCAACCTCCCCCAGCAACTCCCGGCCGGGCGGTACGGCCGGCCGGGCCGCCACAGCGACCTGAGGTGGCGAGCCCGGACAAGCCAGCGGCTCCCAGCGGAACTCGATCTCCCGCTCACGGCCATCCGGGTTCGCGATCGGCAGCACGCCGCTCCACGACGAGCCCGCGGCAATCAGGTCAAGCGCTTCGGCCATCGTGTCGTGCCGGCCGTGCGCTAGCAGAACACGGACGTGATGGCCCAGAACCTGCTCCGGCGTGCGCCCGAACAACCGCGTTGCCGCCGCGCTCCAGGACACGACCCGCCCGTCGGGCAGCACCACGAACATGGCCGGGCCACCCGAGTCATACCTGCCATGGCCGGACGCGGCGGGCACAAAGCCCGTCATGACCCCGGACCTTTCCGGCACCTGCACATCAACCTCTGCCACGATGTGGCCCTCAAGGGCGGCGCCGGCTATCACCAGGCCCCCCGGTGACCTGGATATCGTCCGAAACCGAGCGTGGTAACCCTAACCGATACCGGAGTGGAGATATGTGCGAAAACGCAGCATATCGGTCCACAGCCGGTTCTGCGCCGCGATCTTCCTCATCCCCGGCCAAGCCTGCGTGAACTCCCGGTGCCGGAACGCCGCCGCTAGGCCGGCTGGCTGGGGCGGCACTGTCCCATGTGCTCGACGACATGGCGGATGGCCAGGTCCTGTGCGCGCAAATGAGCTTGCAGGCTCTCACACGCATGCAGCACCGCCTCGGCGTCCAGGTAGGTCTGGGCCGCACGCTTGTCCGCCGCTTTCCCGATTACCTGTTGCCCGACCATGATGACGAACATCAGCAGAAGCTGAGTCAGGCTGGACAGGAACAGCAGGAACAAATACGGGTAGGGGTCGAAGCCGAGCGCCTGGCCGATGATCATCCACCCGATCTGGAATGCCACTGCGATATAGAAGGCCGTCATCGTGCCGACCTTGTTCGTGAGCAAGGCGGCCAGCCGGCCGTTGAACCCGACGTATTCATCATCCATCGTCGGCGGTGCCTCGAACCTCTCCGCGGCCTTTTCCAGGGTCTCCCGCTCGTCGGAGGGCAGGTCTATGCAACTCGCCAGATGCGAGTCCTGCGCGATCAGGTGGTTCTGGATCTGCTCACAGTCGACCAGGATCGCCTCGGCGTCCTCGTAGGTCTGCATGGCACGACTGTCCGCCGCGCGACCCAGCACCTGCTGACCAAGCAGGATTATGAAGATCAGCAAGAGTTGAACTACGTTCCCGAGGAAGAGCAGGAACGGGTACGGATAGGGATCGAAACCCAGCACCTGCCTCGCACCGAGCACCATCCAGATCACCGTGATGGCCAGGCTGACATAGACCGTCCACATGGACCCGATCCTGGCCGTGATCCACGCGGCCAGGCGGCCGTTGAACCCGGCCTGATGGTCAGCGGCCCGGGCCGGCTTGTGGTGCCGGCGGACATGCACCCGGGGGTGACGGACCACCGTATAGAGGCTCATGGGCGGAGATCCTTCCTGTCGATCAGCTCGCCGGGTCAGCTCAGCCGGTGATCTTCCGAGGCCGGACGGCCAGCGTCCCAAGCCCGCTCAGGTTCCAGACTTGCGCAAGTCAGCAAATCAGAGAAGAGGGTGAGCTGGTAGGGCGGTCTCACGTCCGCCAGGCCGGCCGGACCCGGCATAGGGGTCTCAATCGGGCTGGACTGGCGGGCCGGGCCTGGTTCCGATGACGACGGTGGCGTTCAGTTCGCTGGAACTGGCCACCTGCGCAATGAGCCCGTCGCGGGCGAAAGCTTCGAGGGCCCGCGGTACCTGGCGCTCGCTCGTCTCGACCAGGAGGCAGCCGCCTGGCGCCAGCCACAGTGGCGCCGCGGCGGTCACCCGCCGCAGCACTTCAAGGCCGTCCACGCCACCGTCGAGCGCCACCCGCGCCTCGTGCATGCGCGCCTCCGGGGGCAGCAACCCGACCTCCTCGGTCGGTACGTAGGGCACGTTGGCGACCAGGACGTCGATGCGGCCCCGCAGCGTAGCAGGCAGGGGCTCGTAGAGGTCACCTTCGTACACCTGACCACCAGCCACAATATTGCGGCGGGCGCATCGCACCGCGGCGGGGTCGATGTCGGCGGCGTGCAACTCAATCCGGCCCAGCGCCGCGGCCAGCGCGGCGCCCACCGCGCCCGAGCCGCAGCACAGGTCAACGACGACAGTTGGCGGCCGGGTGCCCGCCCGCCCGGCGCGGCTAGCAGCCTGGCGGGCCAGCGCGGCGGCCTGACGGACAATGAACTCAGTTCGGCGGCGGGGTACGAAGACTCCGGGGTCCACGGCTATCCGCAGGCCGCAGAACTCCGCCCAGCCGAGGACGTGTTCGAGGGGCAGGCCGGCGGCGCGCCGGTCCACCATGGCGGCGAGGTCGGCAGGCGTCCGCGCCGCGGAGATGAGCAACTGCGCCTCGTCCTCGGCGAAGACACAGCCGGCGGCGCGCAGCCTGGTAACGATGGCGGATCGAGAGGGAGGTGACGGGGAAGCCGACATGAGAGCCTTCCGGAATGCCGGCAACACTACCTGAGCCCCAGCGACACCAGCCTCAGCTACTGGCAGCGGGCGCTTGACGTGTTCTGCGAGCTCGACAATCGCTACGGTGAGGCCCAGACGCTGGACAGGCTGCGCGTCGGCGGCTCCCCTCCTCGGGGGAGCCGCCGACGTCCCGGTAGTCCCGGCGCTGGCTAGCGCTCGGGGGCTTCGTCGGGCTGCTTCTTGGCTGGGCGGTAGGTGAGGAGCAGCACGTCGGGCCCGGCCTTGCGGTAGTCCACCAGCTCCAGGATGGTCCCGGCTGCGCCGTCCTTGAACAGCCGCTTGCCGCTGCCCAGCACGACCGGGTGCACCATGAGGCGGTACTCGTCGACCAGGCCGTGTTCGCGGAGGGTGTCGACCAGCGTCGCGCTGGCCGGGACGAGCACGTCACCGGCGTACCGGCCTTTCAGCTTCGCCACCTCGCCCGCCACATCGCCGGAGATGATCGTCGTGTTGTTCCATGTCGCTTCGGTGAGGGTGGTCGAGACGACAACCTTCGGCATGCTGTTCATCCGCTTGCCGAACTCGCCGGCGGTCTCCTCCATCGCCGGCCACGCGGCCGCGAAGCCTTCGTAGGTCACACGGCCCATCAGCTGGACGTCGCCGGCGAGGAGCTCCTCGAACTTGAACTGCTGGCCCTCCGGGGTCGGGAAGCGGAAGCTCCAGCCTCCGTGCGGCGATCCCTCGACGCCGCCCGGATCCTCGATGACCCCGTCCAGCGAAATGAACTCGGTGACGATCAGCTTTCCCATTGTGATCTCCTCTTGTAGTGCCCGCTCCAAGCGGACGGTGTTCTAGCCGTCGAAGGACGGTCAGCGCGGTGCGGAGCCTGTTGTGCCTGCTAACAGGAACGCTTGCGATGAGTGGGCTGAATGTTGTGGTTCAGGTGGAACACGTTGTCCGGGTCATAAGCGTTTTTCACCGCGGTCAGCCGGGCGAGTTTCTCGGGCGAGTAGGCGCGCTGCACGCCCTCGGCCCCTTCGTCATCGAGGAAGTTGACATAAGCCCCGCTGGCGTACGGATCGAGGGCCTCGGCGCAGCGCCGGGCGGCGGCTATCCGTGCCTCGTCTTCGGCCGGATAGCTCCAGCTGGTGCCCACGCCGTACTCGACCAAGGCGTCCCGGTGACTAAAAGCGGTGTCTTCGTCAGGCACGTCGGCGATCGCCCCGCCGTAGCCCAGAAGCCCAGCGTTGGGTAGGTTCTCGCCTCGTCCGTCTGGGGCTCCGCGCTGCAGGAATGCCTCGATGGCCTCGTCAGGTAGCTGCCGCAGATAGTGGCCGGTGGAGTAGCGGCGCAGGGCATGCTTCTGGACGGTGTCGGACCTGCGCTGAAGCTCGAGATAGGACATCTCGGCCACGCGCTCGCTCGCCGGGCGGCCAAGCGCGCGCAGCGCCGGGAGCAGTCGCCGGCCCCGTGCGGGGTCGCCGACCCAGACGAGTTCGACGGTGACCATCTCGCCGGGCCCGACTGAGGCGCTGAGCGTGGCCTGCCGGGGGGCGGACGCGAGCAGGTCGCGCCAGCCACAGAGCATGCTCAGCGCATGCCGGGCCGGGAACGAGAACTCGGCCACCAGTACCCTGGCCGCAACAAGATGCAGCCGGAATTCGAACTTGGTGACGACGCCGAAGTTGCCACCGCCGCCCCGCAGACCCCAGAACAGGTCTGGACGCTCGGCCTGGCTCGCCCGGACTATCTCGCCGTCCGCGGTCACCACCTCGAAAGAGACGACATTGTCGCAGGCCAGGCCGTGCTGCCGGGCCAGCCAGCCCATCCCGCCGCCGAGGGTCAGACCCCCGACGCCGGTGTGCGAGACGTTCCCCGCGGTCGTGGCCAGGTCGTATTGTTGCGACGCGGCGTCAAGGGCTCCGAGCAGCGCGCCGCCCTGCACCAATGCCCGCCGCCGTAGCGGGTCGACCCGGACCCCGCTCATCAGGCTGAGATCTATCATCAGGCCCTCGTCCGGCACAGCCAGCCCGAGCGCGCTGTGACCGCCGCCCTTCACGCCGATCTCCAGGTCAAGCTCGCGGGCCGTGCGCACCGCCGTCACCACGTCCCTGGAGCCGGCACAGCGGATGATCATCTTCGGCCGCCGGTCCACCAGCGCGTTCCACACGGCGCGCGCCTCGTCGTATCCGGCGTCGCCCGGCAGCAGCAACTGCCCGTCCAGCCGGCCGCGCGTCCCGTCCATCGTCATACCGATGTCTTCACCTGGCGAAGACATTCGCGTGCGGCTGGCCGATGACGAACGTCATGGCCGGCCGGTGATAACTGCATCTACCGGGCGCATGAGCCGGGCGGCGAGACTTACCGGACCGGCTGCGCCTGCAGTCGGCTTCCAGCCCAAACAGGGATACCCGCGCATGACTACATCGCTGACAGCTCCCCGGCCTGCGCTGGAAGCGCCCTGGCCCGCGCTGGAGGCGGCGCCGTCGCCGGCTCGTCTATCCTGGCCGCAGATCATTCGCTCTCACGCGGCGGCCAGACTGCAACGACACGGGCAATCTGAAAGATCCACCCGGCTCGCAACGACGGCCGCGGTGGTCGTCGCCATTTTCTTTCCCGTGCTCCACGTCGCGTACATCTTCGTCGTGCGGCACGGCGGCTTCGACCGCGGCATGTGGGCCCTGGCGGCCGTGGCGGCCTATCTCCCGCTGCACGTCCGCCACGTCTGGTGCGCGACCCATGCGAGACGGCCGCCGGGCGGCGCCTGGATGATGGCGGCCATGGCCGCCATCATCATCGGCGCACTGCCCCTGGCCGGGAGTGCCTGGGTGATGGAGTTCTCCTGGCTCGCCGTCTCGGCACTGATCGTCGTCCGCCGTCCCTGGTCCTACGTGATCGCCATCGGCCTTGTGGCCGCGACCTGGCCGTTGGCGCTGCTGCTGACGCTGTTCGTGCTGGTGTGGCTGGCCGCGGCCATCCGGCGGCTCCATGCGGCCAGACTGACGCTGGCCGAGGAGGCGGTCACGCGGGAGCGGTTGCGCATTGACGGCGAGCTGCGCCGCACCCTAGCCGCCGCGCTTGAGTCGATCGTCGCCCGCGGGCAGCGGGCCGCGGCGCAGGTCGGAGGGGACCGCGCGGCACTGGAGGCTGAGCTGCGGGCCCTGATTGAGGATTCGCGCACCACCTTGGCCGAGGCCCGGCGGATGGTCCGCAGCTACCAGCAGGTCTCGCTCCGGGCCGAACTGGACACCGCAGCGGCGCTGCTGACCGCCGCCGGCATCGAGACACGGCTGTCGCTGCCGCACGGCGACCTCCCCGACACGATCGAGGAGACGCTGCGGGCAGCGCTGCGCGCGGCCCTCGCGCGCCTGCTTCGCGACGGCGCACCGCCCGGGACCTGCCTGATCATGGTGACCCGCGAAGACGGCCAGACACGGCTCGAGCTTCGCACCGACCGGGGCGGCCCCGACACGGCCGAGGTGGTGGCGGCATGACCGCCACGGCGGCCTGGCGGCCCGGCTACCCGCTGTGGCTAACGCGGCGGGCGCGGTGGTTCCTGGCGGCCATGAACGCCCCGTTCATAGCGGAGTGCCCGATCTGGACGATCATCGGCCTGGGAGGTGGTAAATCGGGGAGTCCCGCCCTCGTCGTGCCGCTCGGCCTCGCGATCGGCGTGCTCCAGCTCCGGCACAGCTTCGCCGCGGCTCGCGGCCAGCGGCCAGCCGGCTGGCAGTGGACGTTCCTGGCGCTCGCCGCCGTCGTCTACCTGCCGATGTTCTGGTTCACGTGGAACTGGGCGGCCACGCAGATACTCCTGATCGCCTCCGCGGCGATGCTGCTGCGCGGCTGGCTCCGCGTGGCCGCCGTCGCGGCTCCCATACTCGGCACAGCGGCGACGGCTATTGCGGTCGACTGGGCTGGCAAGTGGCCACCTTCGAGAATCGTCTACGACGGGATCGCCTGGTCGGGAGATTTCCTGCTGTACAGCGCCGCCTTGTACGCCGCCGTACGCCTGGTCAAGGCCGCCGACGAGCTGTACGCCGCCAGGACCGAGCAGGCCGAGGGAGCCGTCGGGCAAGAGCGCCTGCGGGTCTCGCGTGACCTGCACGACCTGCTGGGCCAGAGCCTGTCCGCGATCTCGCTCAAGGGCGACCTGGCGCTCAGGTTGCTGCCCTTCGACCCCGCCCGGGCGCGTTCGGAGATCGAGAGCTTGACCGGAGTGGCCCGCAGCGCGCTGCACGACGTGCTCGCCATCGCCCGCGATGAGCACTGGGTGTCGTTGCGCGGCGAGATCGACGCGGCGGCGGCCCTGCTCACCGCCGCGGGTATCGAGGTCCGTATGAACACGGATCTCGCTGAGCCGCCAGAACATGCGCAGGAGGTACTCGCCTGGGCAGTGCGGGAAGGCACGACCAACGTGCTCCGGCACAGCGAGGCCCGCAGCTGCTCGATCGCGCTCGCAGCCGGGGACGAGGGCGTCTGGCTGGAGGTCGCTAATGACGGGGCACGAGCACCATCCGGCCGAGGATCTGGGCTGACCGGGCTGGCCGAACGCGCCGAGGCCGTTTCCGGCTCGATCTCGGCTGAGGCCACCGGCGATGGCAGGTTCCGGCTCCGTGTCTGGATCCCCGGGGAGATCACGTGATCCGTGTGCTGATTGCCGAGGACATGCACATGATCCGCGGCGCGCTTGTGGCCTTGCTCTCCCTCGAAGCAGACATGGAGGTCGTCGCGGAGCTGGAGCGCGGCGATCAGATCGTGGAAACCGCGATCCGGACCGGGCCTGATGTCGCGGTCCTCGATATTGACATGCCGGGGCTTGACGGCCTGACCGCCGCCGGACAACTGCACGAGCAGCTTCCGGATTGCAAGATCCTCGTCCTGACCGGGCTCAGCCAGCCCGGGAATCTGCTTCGGGCGCTGAAAGCTCACGTCCGCGGGTTCATCATCAAGGATGCCCCCGCCGAGACCCTGGCCGACGGCGTCCGCAGGGTCTCCAGAGGGGAGCGGGTGATTGACCCGGAGCTGATAGCGGCTGCGCTGGAGACCGGCACCAGCCCGCTGACCACCCGGGAAGCCGACGTGCTCCGCGCGGCCGAAAGCGGTATCTCGACCGACCAGATCGCCGCACATCTATCGCTGTCCAGCGCAACCGTCCGCAACTACCTGTCCAACGCGATCAGCAAGGTCGACGCGCGCAACCGCATCGACGCCATCCGCATCTGCCGAAATGCCGGCTGGCTCTGAACAAGTGCTGTCTCCCGCTCGCGGTGTCTCCCGCTCGCCTCCGGGCCCCGCCCGCCTCCCCATTCCCCCTTCACTGCGCCGCCTTCCCTCGTCGCTCGTTCCTCGCTCCTCAGTCCAGGCGGCGCCGGGCAGCCCGGTGCGGGGGCTGAAGGGCCGTCAGCCACCCGCCGAAGTCCCGCCCATGGCAGGCGCATCCCAATCGATCTGATACCGCTGCTCCCGCCCCATGACCTTCTCGAAGTTCATCACCTTGAAGAAGATCGGCATCAGCGCGTGCATCGCCTTGCGCCCGACAGGTCCGGGCGTCTTAGCGCTGTTCGTCCGAGCGCCCCGTTTCGTGATCCTCTCCACCCGTTCCCGCCGCAACCGCTCGTAGGCACTGAACGCCGATGTCGCATCAGGCAGGTCCCGCAGGCACCGCGCCAGCTGGATCGAGCTCTCGATCGCCAGCGACGCGCCTTGGCCGGTGCTGTTGGACGGCGCGTGGACGGCGTCGCCGACCAGCACCATGCGGCCGCGGTGCCAGTGCGGGACCGGCGGCATGATGTGGATCGCTCCGGTGATGTCGAGGTTTTCCGCGGTGGTGCGGTTCGCCAGCAGCTCGCCCGGAAGGTCGCCCGCGTACGTTTCGCGCAGCGTCCGCAGCCACTGCCCGGACGGGATCGTCCGGGCGTCGGTCAGGGACATGTACTGCTTCGACGGCAGGTTCGCGCCCCAGGTCACGCGGCCGTCCGCCATCTTCCAGAACAGGTAGTACGCACGCTCGCCGAATGCGAACGTCATGACGCCAGGTTCGGGGTCGAGGTCGGGAGCGGCGTCGACGTAGCCCTGGAAGCTGAGCATTCCGGTGTAGCCCGCAGCGGGGGCTTCCGGGTCGATCAGGGTTCTGACGGTGGAGCGGACGCCGTCGGCGCCGATCAGGACGTCGGCGGTCGCGGTGCAGCCGTCGTCGAACTTC
>WNFG01000772.1_pt1 | contig 26523 bp, 25 predicted proteins | sample 5400431 | NCBI WGS metagenome assembly WNFG01 (sample SAMN13153346, study PRJNA577476) | soil metagenome | isolation source: 120 cm saprolite under Douglas fir tree site 2 hole 3 replicate 2 | place: USA:California | collected 2015-04-18 | reverse complement strand
ACGGCGCCGGCCTGCGCCGTGCCCATGACAGTACGGACATTGTGCTGGCTGAACACGCGCTCCACCGCGACGGCGTCCGGCCGGTACTCGGCCAGCCAGGAATCTATCTGGACTTCGAGCGCGAGGAGCCGCGCCGCGATGTCATCGCCGGCCGACGTGCGGACGACACCCGCGGCCACCAGGCCAGGCGGGCGGCCTGCGGTACCGTCCACCACGCCCAGCCCGCACCGGGTCAGTCCGGGATCGACGCCGAGCACCCGCATTCCCGCTCCATCCCGGCCGGCCGTCATTAGGGCATGTCCCGTGGATCTTCAGCCTGCTGCACCGGTGTTTGCCAGCACAGTCGCCGGAGGGCGCCTCGCGGCGTTGTCGTCGTCGCCAATAGCTCCGCTATTGGCTCCTCCTCCGCCTTGCGATGCATCCCTCCGGACGGCCGCTCGCGACGGCCAAGATCCACGGGACACACCCTAGGGCGTCGCCCTGGCGAACACGTATTCGGTGGCGACATTACCGGCCCCGGCCGGGCGGCACGGCGAGGACGCCCGGCGTGTCGCGGCCCGGTCCTGCGTCAGAAGTAGTCGAGCATGAACGAGTTGGCGGCGAAAGCGCCGTCAAGCGCGGCGTCGCCGCCCGGGTCCCCGCCGGCCGCGAGGCCCGCGCGGCGCAGCGCCGCCACGGCGGTCCCGGCATATAGCGCCGCGAATCCCCGGGCCCCGAGCACGAGCGGCGCCCCCGCGGTCATCGCCGCAGCGGCCGGTTTGCCGTGGGTGAGCACCCCCTTGCCCCCGCTGACCTCAAGCGTCCACAGCCCGTCGTTGCCCAGGCAGGCGGCGTCCGCCAGCCGTAGCCGGGTGGTCACCTCGGCCGTAGGCGGGAAGCCGCGCCCGGCGACCGCCGCGGCGGCGTCCACCACCCGCAGCATCCACTCGTGGGCGCGGGCCAGGGCCAGTTCAGGCTCGCTGATCAGCCAGCGCAGCGGGTCGGCCGGGCCGACGCGGCCGCGGACCGTGCCGGCTATGGATGAGTGTGAGGCGATGATCGCCCACAAGGCCCGGGTGGTCGCCGCCGACGAAGCCAGCGCGCGCTCCACCAGAATCTCGTCGTTCCCGTTGCGCCAGCGGTAGGCGAGAAACCCGTCGGGCGCCAGGTATGCGTACCGGTCCTCGTCGCCGAGCCACCGCCGGACGGTGGCCTCGTCGCGCGTGTTCGGGCCGCTGTCGCGCAGCGCCTCATGCACCCCGCCGATCACGGCGAGCACCTGGCTGGAGTCCTCCGGCCCGCATCGGCGCAGCCCCGCGTCGCCGGCACCATGCTCCGCGGCACCAGGCGCAACGGCACCACGCTCACCGGTAGCAGGTCCTGGGTCAGCGAGCCAGGGATCCGGTGAGACCAGCGAGCGCAGCGACCGCGCCGGGATCACCACCGTGTCCTGGCCGCCGGCGATCTCCCAGCCCAGTGACCGGTAGATGGCCATCGTCGCCGGATAGAGCACGGACACCGGGTATCCCCGCTCGGCGATGAGGCCGAGCAGGGCCGTCATCAGCGCCCGGCCTGTGCCCCGGCCCCGGTCCTCGGGCGCCACCATGACGCTGGCCACCCCGGCCATCGGCAGGCAGCGCCCCTGCCACCACTGGACCATGTCGTGGTAGCGGGCGGCAGCGACCAGGCGGGAGCCATCGAAGGCGCCCAGCCACCTGTGGTCGCGGATGGCAGGCTCGGCGTCCGCCTGCCACCGCCCCCGGTCGGCCAGTGAGATCGGCCCGAAGGCACGGCGGCTCAGGTCGAGCAGCAGGCCAAGGTCGTCGTGTGGGCCCAGTTCGCGGATTGTCATCTGGCCGACCCGGTCAGCCGAGCTTCTCCATGACGTCATCGGACACGGAGTAGTTCGCGTACACGTCCTGGACGTCGTCGGAATCCTCAAGCGCCTCGATCAGCCGGAACACCCGTCTGGCCTGATCCTCATCCAGCTCGATCTCGACCGTGGGCAGGAACGCGGCCTCCGCGGACTCGTATTCGATCCCCGCCTGCAGCAGGGCGGTGCGCACCGCCACCAGGTCGCCCGGCTCGCTGATCACCTCGAACGACTCACCGAGGTCGTTGTCCTCCTCGGCGCCCGCGTCCAGCACCGCCCCGAGCACGTCGTCCTCGGTCACCCCGGCCGCCTTGGGCACGATCACGACACCCTTGCGGTGGAACATGTAAGACACCGATCCGGGGTCCGCCATCGAGCCGCCGTTGCGGGTCAGGGCGGCCCGCACGTCGGCGGCCGCCCGGTTCCTGTTGTCGGTGAGGCACTCCACGAGCACCGCGACTCCCCCGGGGGCGTACCCCTCATAGGTGACCGTCTCGTAGGCGGCCCCGCCGGCCTCGAGCCCGGCGCCGCGGCGGATCGCCCGGTCGATGTTGTCGCTGGGGACGGAGTTCTTCCTCGCCTTCTGCACCGCGTCGTAGAGCGTGGGATTCCCGCCCAGGTCGGCGCCACCGGTCCGGGCCGCGACCTCCACGTTCTTGATCAGCTTGGCGAACAGCTTGCCGCGCCTGGCATCGACGACCGCCTTCTTGTGCTTGGTCGTAGCCCACTTCGAGTGGCCGCTCATGAACGTTCCCTCACCATGTCAACGAAAAGCTTGTGGACCCGCCGGTCGCCGGTCAGCTCGGGATGGAATGCCGTGGCCATAGCGGGACCCTGGCGGACCGCGACGATCCTACCGGTGGCTGGCTCCGTGCCGAGGATCTCCACCTGCCCGCCGGTCTCCTCCACCCACGGCGCCCTGATGAACACCGCGCGGAACGCGGAGCCGGGCACGCCAGCGAGCGTGATATCGCTCTCGAACGAGTCCACCTGGCGGCCGAAGGCGTTGCGCCGCACGGTCATGTCGATCCCGCCGAACGTCTCCTGCCCGCTCATGCCGTCGACCAGCCGGTCGGCCAGCATGATCATGCCCGCGCAGGAGCCGAACGTGGGCATCCCGCCGCTGATCCGCTTGCGCAGCGGATCCATCAGGTCAAAGATGACCGCCAGCTTCCACATCGTGGTGGACTCCCCGCCGGGAATGATCAGGCCGTCGACCGCGTCAAGTTCCTCCGGCCTGCGCACCGGGACTGGCCGGGCACCCACCGCGGCCAGCGCGGACACGTGCTCGGACACGTCCCCCTGCAGCGCCAGCACCCCGACGACCGGGGCGTCCGGGGTGACGGGCATGGCGATCCTCCTGGTGGCACGGGTTTCTCTTCGAGGGTAGCGATGTCCGCCAGGCGTCCTGCACGCCGGCCATCAGGCCGCCGGGGGCTCCGCCGGCGGCTCGGCCGGCGGCTCGGCCGGCGGCTCGGCCGGCGGCTCGGCCGAGGACTCGCCGGGCGGCGGGCTGGCCTGCCCGCCGATGCCCAGGTGCCGCTCGATCGCGGTCAGCCGCTCGGCGATCGCGTCCAGCCGGCTCACGATCCCTTCGAGTACCCCCGACGAGCCTCCGGTCCGTACGGACGATCGTTCTTCTTCCCGCTGCTCGGCGGGCTGGTCAGCGAGTTGCCGCAGCACCTGCTCGCGAACCCGGGGCAGATCCGCGCCCAGCTGGACGAGTATCTGCGCGGCCAGGCCTTCGCCCTCCCGTATAAGGCCGAGCAGGATGTGCTCGGAGCCGATGTAATCGTGACCGAGTTGGAGTGACTCACGCAGGGAGAACTCGAGCACCTTCTTCGCCCGCGGCGTGAACGGGATATGCCCGGACGGAATGTCCTTTCCCCGGCCGACGATCTCCTTGACCTGCTGCCGCACGGCCTCCAGGCCGATCCCCATGGCCTCCAGGGCGGTGGCCGCCCCGCCTTCGCGTTCACGAAGCATGCCCAGCAGCAGATGCTCGGTGCCGATGTAATTGTGGTTGAGAATCCTGGACTCTTCTTGGGCCAGCACCACGACCCGGCGCGCCTGGTCGGTGAACCTCTCGAACATCTCCGCGCTCCCCACGGTGGGTGAAGCAGGTGGCATCCCGCCGCAGGCACGAACCGGCCCGGGATACCGGGAAGATCACCAGCCGCGGCCGGCGTAACGCTCGCCCGGCTGCAGGGTGTCCAGGTTGATGCCGACCATGGCCTCACCGAGCCCGCGCGAGACCTTGGCGACAACGTCCGGGTCGTCATAGAACGTGGCTGCCTTGACGATCGCCGCGGCGCGCCGTGCCGGGTCGCCCGACTTGAAGATCCCAGACCCGACGAAGAGTCCCTCGGCGCCCAGTTGCATCATCATCGAGGCGTCCGCCGGGGTGGCGATGCCGCCCGCGGTGAACAGCACCACCGGCAGCTTGCCCGCCCGGGCGACCTCGGATACCAGGTCGTAAGGGGCCTGGAGGTCCTTGGCCGCGCCGTAGAGTTCCTCGTCACGCAGCGTGCCCAGGCGCCGGATGTCGGCGGAGATCTGGCGCATGTGCCTGGTCGCCTCGACCACGTTCCCGGTGCCCGCCTCGCCTTTTGACCTGATCATGGCCGCACCCTCGGCGATCCGCCGCAGCGCCTCGCCGAGGTTGGTGGCGCCGCACACGAACGGGACGGTGAAAGCCCACTTGTCGACGTGGTGCGCCTCGTCAGCGGGCGTGAGCACCTCGGACTCGTCGATGTAATCGGTCCCGATCGCCTGCAGCACCTGGGCCTCGGCGAAGTGACCGATCCGGCACTTGGCCATGACCGGGATGGACACCGCGCCGATGATCTCCTCGATCATGTCCGGATCACTCATCCGGGCCACCCCGCCCTCGGCCCGGATGTCGGCGGGCACGCGCTCCAGCGCCATCACCGCCACGGCGCCGGCATCCTCGGCGATCTTCGCCTGGTCCGGCGTCACCACATCCATGATCACGCCGCCCTTGAGCATGTCGGCCATGCCCCGCTTCACGCGCGCGGTCCCGGTCTGCCCGCCCACCATCGCGGTGGCTCCGGTCTCGGTGCCGGAGTTCCCGGCGCTGGCTGCGGCACTGCTGACTGACACGGGGGGACCTCACTTGATCACGTTGGCTGAGCTGCTGGTCGCGGGCAAAGATGCGCTTCCTCTATGGTAGGCGCTCCGTCAGCCGGTCAAATGGGGCATATCGGTGCCCCAGCCCTCTCCGCCCGCGGCCACCAGGGAGTCGTCGATCTCGAAGAACTCCGGCATCGCGGCCCCTCCGGCCAGGCCCAGCATGCGAACCAGCCAGCTCCGGCGCGCGGCGCGGGTCGCGGCCACCGCGTCGTTGTAGAACTTACGAGCCAGGAAGACCTGGTGGGCCGCCGCCTCAAGTTCCGCGAGTAGTTCATCCGCGCTGCCCTGCCCGTTCAGCATCTTGCGGAAGTCGGGCTGGCCGAACACGGCCCGCAGGGCCCGGGTGAGGTCGCTCTCGGCCAGTTCGGTCGGCTCACCGGCCGCCCTGGCGTCATGCGCGGCCTCGGCCAGCAGCAGGCTGGTCGCCGGGTCGAGCACCCCGCACGCGGCGAGCTCCAGGGCCACGGAACTGCGGCGCAGCAGCGCCGCATCGAGCGCGGCGCGTGCGGTCTCCACCCTTGCGTGCAGCCGGTCGAGCCGGCCCGCGCGCCACGACACGTACACGCCGACGAGCACGGCCAGCGCGATGATCAGGATGACGTCTACCAGCATCGGTCACCTGCCTCGCCTGGGCCGCGGGGCGCGCTCACCGCGTCGCCGGGCAGCCTCACTGCGTCTCCCGCTCGCCTGCGGGGCCCCGCCCACCTCCCCATTCCCCCTTCACTGCGCCCCTCCGGCTCGCTCACTGGGCCACTCCTACCTGCCCGGTGACGGGCACCACGGCCTCGTAGACCTGGACCACGTCCCTGGCCACCACCGGCCAGTCGTAGGCCCGCACCGCCTCGGACGCCGCCGCCGACAGGAGAGCCCTCCGCTGCCGGTCATCCAGCAGCCGCCCAGCGGCCGCGGCCAGCGCATCCGGGTCGCCGGTCTCGAACAGCTCCCCCGCCCGGCCCCCGCGCAGCACCTGCCGGAACGCGTCGAGATCACTCGCTGCGATCGGCGCGCCCGAGGCCATGGCCTCGGCCAGGACGATGCCGAAGCTCTCACCGCCGGTGTTCGGCGCGCAGAACACGTCGACCGAGTGATAGACGCGCGCCTTGTCGTCCTCGCTGACCTGGCCGAGCAGGATCACCCGCTCCCGCAGCGACGCGGGCACCTTCTCGATGACGTCCTCGCGGTCCCCCGGGCCCGCGATCAGCAGCCGCAGCCCTGGCCGCTGCCCGCCCAGCGTCTCGAACGCCCGCAGCAGCACGTCCAGCCCCTTGCGGGGCTCGTCCATCCGGCCGAGAAACCCGAGGGCGCCGCCCTCACCGGGCCACCCGGGGAGCGGGCTCGCCTTCTCGTACCGGCGTACTGTCACCCCGTTCGGGATGAGCACCGCGTCCCCGCCGGTGCGCTCCACCATGGTGGTGCGCGCGGCCTCGGACACGGCTATCCAGCCGTTGACCTTCTCCAGCGCGGTCCGCAGGACCGGGTAGGAGGCGTGCATCACCCGCGACCTCGGCATGGCGGTATGCACGGTGGCCACGATCGGCCCGTCCGCGACCCAGCACGCCAGCAGCGACAGGCTCGGGGCGGCGGGCTCGTGCACGTGCAGCACGTCGAACGCGCCCTCCTTGACCCAGCGCCGCACCCGGCTCGCCGACAGGAAGCCGAACGCGAGCCTGGCCACCGATCCGTTGTACGGCACCGGGACCGCCCGGCCAGCCGATACCACGTAGTCCGGCAGGGGGGTGTCGTCGTCCGCCGGGGAGATCACCGACACCTCGTGGCCGAGCCCGGTCAGCGCCTCGGCGAGGTCCCTGATGTGCTGCTGCACGCCACCGGGTACGTCCCAGGTATAAGGGCAGACCAGGCCGACTCTCACGGGTGTTCCCCGTCCTTCTCGCCAGCGGCGTCGGCCGCGGCCAGCCGCTCGGGGTCGAGATCCGCGACGAACACCCGTTGCAGCATGTGCCAGTCCGCCGGGTGGGCGGCAATACCTTCCTCGAAGACCCGCGCGACCTGCTGGGTCATGGCCGCGACCCGCTCCCGCTTGTCTCCGCCGTCCGGCACCGGGATCTCCTGATGAATGTGGACTGCCCAGTTGTCCCCCTCGAACCACAGTGTGGCAGGCATCAGGGCGGCGCCCGTCTGCACGGCCAGCGCGGCGGCCCCGCCCATCATCCGGGCCTTCTCGCCGAAGAACTCCACCTCGATGCCGCTGCCGGTGACATCGCGGTCGGCGGGGAGGCAGACCAGATGGCCCGCGCGAAGCCGCTGGGCCAGGATGCCGAACCTGCTGTTGGCGCCGCTGGCGGGCAGCACCTCGAAACCGAGCGCCTCGCGGAAGGCCAGGAACCGCAGGTACACGGATTCAGGCTTGAGCCGCTCGGCGACCGTCGTGAAGCGGCCAGCGCCGCGGGCGATGATCCAGGCGCCTGCGGCGTCGATATTCCCCATGTGCGGCAGGGGGATGACCACCCCGCGGCCTGCCGCCAGGTTCGCGTGCAGCGTCTTCTCCTCGCCGATGCTGAGCGTGTTCTCGACGAACCGCTCCTGGCTGATCACCGGGAGGCGGAACACCTCCATCCAGTACCGCGCGTAGGAGAGCATGGCCGCCCGGGACAGCGCCCGGAGTTCCGGTCCGGACGGGCCGGGGCCGACCACCCGGCGCAGGTTGGCCTCCAGGATCTGCACCCGGGGACCCTGGCGGCGCCACGCGATGCCGCCGGCCAGCTCGAATACCCAGCGTGCCCAGGACTCGGGCATCCGGCAGACCAGCGTCCAGCCCAGCCCGTACGCGGCCCCGATCAGCCGGTCTTTCAGCGCGGACACCCCATGCCCCTCCTCAGTCACCCGTGCCGCCGTCCCCGCCAGCCCGGTCCCCGCCAGCCCGGTCCCCGCCGCTGCCCGGGCCGACCGCCTGGCGAACCACGAGCACCCGCTGCCCGAACGTGATCGTGCTCAGTACGGCCAGCGCCCACAGTCCGACCGGGAGCACGAACGGCACCCCGAGGCCGGTGAGGCCGGCCGAGGCCAGGACGATGATCAGCCGCTCCGTCCGCTCGGCGACACCGACGTCGGCACGCACCCCCAGCCCTTCCGCCCGGGCCCGGGCGTAGGACACCATCACGCCGGCCACCAGACAGTACAACGTCACCCCGGCCAGCACGGGCTGATGCCCGCCGCGGGCCAGCCAGACCGCCAGCCCCGCGAAAACGGCGGCGTCTGCTACCCGGTCCAGGGTTGAGTCGAGGAAGGCACCCCACGCCCCGGTTGTCCCTTTCACCCGCGCCAGCGCGCCGTCCAGCATGTCGGACAGCACGAAGATCGTGCAGACCACCGTGCCGGCGAACAGGTGGCCGGTGGGGAACAGCCAGAGCGCCCCCGCGGCCATGCCCACGGCACCGGTCACGGTGATCGCGTTCGGCGTCACCGGCGTGCGCGCGAGCGCCTCCACCACCGGGGTCAGCACGCGGTTCAGCGCGGGCCGCAGCAGGTTCAGCATGGCCGTCCGATCTTACTGGCGGGTGGGACAGGACGGGTGATTCTGGCTGGGGGCTTGTTATCCGGTGGCCGGCAGGTAAAGGCTGGCCGTGACGCAGCCGAACAGACCCGCAGGAGGCGACACTCATGACCGACAGGAGAGGATCGACAGCCGCAGGCGGCACACCACCGGCCGGCCAGCCCGGCAGCGTGCGGAATGTCGCGCTGGTCGGCCACTCCGGGGCAGGTAAGACAACACTGATAGAGGCGCTCCTGGTGGACACTGGGGCGATCCAGCGCGCCGGCCGGGTCGAGGACGGGACTACGGTCAGTGATTTCGACGAGGTCGAGGTCCGGCAGCAGCGCTCGGTGAACCTCACCCTCGCCCCGGTCACCCACGCCGGGGTCAAGGTGAACCTGCTCGACACCCCCGGCTACGCCGACTTCACCGGAGACCTGCGGGCCGGCCTGCGCGCCGCCGACGCCGCGCTGTTCACCGTCCCGGCGACCGAGGGCGTGGACGGCCTGACCCGGATGCTGTGGGAGGAATGCGCCCTGGTCGGGATGCCGCGCGCGGTGGTGATCACCAAACTCGATCATCAGCGGGCCGACTTCGACGAAGCCCTGCGGGCCTGCCGGGACGCGTTCGGCGACGCGGTGGCACCGCTGTATGTGCCAGTGGCGGGCGACCAGGGGGAGCTACGGGGGCTCATTGGGCTGCTTTCCGGGCGGTTCTACGACTACGCGGGCGGTACCCGGACCGAGCGCGACCCTGATCCGGAGCAGTCCGGCCGCGTCGAGGAACTGCGCAGTTCGCTGATCGAGGGGATCATCCAGGAGAGCGAGGACGAGAGCCTCATGGACAGGTACCTGTCCGGTGAGGACATCGACACCAAGGTGCTCATCGAGGACCTGGAGAAGGCGGTGGCCCGGGGCAGCTTCTACCCGGTGCTGACGGTGGCCAGCCCACTGGGCATCGGACTGGCCGAGTTGCTCGAGGTGATGACCCAGGCGTTCCCGGCCCCCGCCGAGCACCCGCTGCCCGCCGTGAGCACGCTGGACGGCAAGCCGGTTACCGGCCTGTCCAGCGACCCGAACGGCCCCCTGCTCGCAGAGGTCGTCAAGACCACCTCGGACCCCTACGTCGGGCGGGTCAGCCTGGTCCGGGTCTTTTCCGGCACCCTGCGACCGGACGCCGTGGTACACGTCTCCGGGCACGGCCTGGCCGAGCGCGGCCACGCCGACCATGACCAGGACGAGCGGATCGGCGCGCTCACCTCTCCGCTGGGCAAGCAGCAGCGACCGGTCGCGCAGTGCGCCGCGGGAGACATCTGCGCCGTGGCCAAGCTGTCCAGCGCCGAGACCGGCGACACCCTGTCGGACAAGGAGCGGCCGCTGCTCATGGAGGCATGGTCGATGCCGGAGCCGCTGCTGCCGGTGGCGATCCACGCCAAGTCGAAGGCCGACGAGGACAAGATGTCGCACGCCCTCGGGCGGCTGGTGGCCGAGGACCCGACGCTGCGGCTTGAGATGAACGCCGAGACCCGCCAGCTGGTCCTCTGGTGCATGGGTGAGGCGCACTCCGACCTGATGCTCGACCGGCTGTCCAGCCGTCACGGCGTCGCGGTGGAGACCGGCGAGCTGCGCGTTCCGCTGCGGGAGACGGTCGGCGGGAAGGCCAGGGGCCTGGGCCGGAACGTCAAGCAGACCGGCGGCCACGGGGAGTTCGGGATCTGCCACATCGAGGTCGAGCCCCGGCCGTCCGGCGCGGGCCTGGAGTTCGTCGACAAGGTCGTCGGCGGGGTGGTGCCGCGGCAGTTCATCCCGTCGGTCGAGAAAGGCATCCGGGCCCAGATGGAGATGGGGGTGCTGGCCGGCTACCCGATGGTGGACATCAGGGTCACCCTGTTCGACGGCAAGGCGCACTCGGTCGACTCCTCGGACATGGCCTTCCAGAAGGCGGGCAAGGCTGCCCTGCGGGACGCGGCGGAGAAGGCGACCGTGCTGCTCCTGGAGCCGGTGGACGAGCTGTCCGTGCTCGTCGTGGACGACTACGTCGGGGCGGTCATGTCTGACCTGTCGTCGCGGCGCGGGCGGGTACTGGGCACCGAGCCGGTGGCTGGCGGCCGGACCCTGGTCAAGGCCGAGGTCCCCGAGCTCGAGATCACCAGGTACGCCATTGACCTGCGGTCGATGTCGCACGGGACCGGCTCGTTCACCCGCACCTACCTGCGGCACGAGCCGCTGCCGAGCCACCTGGCCGGCAAGGTGGCCGCCGCGTCAGCGCCCGGGTGACCAGCGCCTCAGCGCCCGGTTGACCAGGCGTCGGCGAGCAGCTTGCGGGTGTCGCGCAGCAGTTGCGGGAGCACCTTGGTCTGCCCCACGACCGGCAGGAAATTGGTATCCCCGCCCCACCGTGGCACCACGTGCTGGTGCAGGTGGGCGGCGATCCCGGCGCCCGAGACCGACCCCATGTTCATGCCGATGTTGAAACCCTGTGCCCCGCCCGTGCCGCGCAGGGCGGTCATGGCCTGCTTGGTGTGCGCGGCGAGTTCCAGGGTCTCCGCCTCGTCGAGACTGGTGTAGTCGGCCACGTGCCGGTAGGGGCAGACCATGAGGTGACCGGCGTTGTAGGGGTAGAGGTTGAGCACGGTGAACACGTGCTCGCCGCGCGCGACGATCAGCCCGTCCTCGTCGTCGAGCTTCGGGATGCGGCAGAACGGGCACCCGTCGCCCTCGTCGTTGCCGACCGCCCTGTTCTCCCCCTTGATGTAGGCCATCCGGTGCGGCATCCACAGCCGCTGGAAGCCGTCGGGCACACCAACCCCGTTCTGCGCGTAAGGCTCGTCGTGCGCGGGAGGCTGATCCGAAGCGGGCATGGATGCCAGCATATGGCGCGCCGGGCCGCAACCCGGAGCCGGTTCGGCCAGGACACCCCCGGATGGGCTGCCATCGTCGCCTTATGGGTACCCAGGACAGTGATCAAGGCTAAATCTCCCCCCCCAAAATGAGATCTCTGTTAAATGGGGGCGAAAAGCACCTGGAAGGTCGGCGCGACCAGCTTCTGCGGGCTGCTGATCATCGAGAACGGCGGGAAGGCATCCTCGCTGCCTGCTGCCTGCAAGGCAGCCGGCTAGCCGGGACCAGACCATAACAATGACATCCGCCGCGAAAGCAACGTGTCATTTCCCGGTGTTATTTTCCCGGCCAGCTCTCACTTACCCGGCATTCCGGTCAGACCTGGATGCGGTCCTCGACCGCCGCCACGATCTGGGCCACCGCATCATCCACGGGGACGCCGTTGCGCTGCTCGCCGCTGCGGTAGCGGAACGAGACCGCTCCGGCGGCCACGTCGTCATCGCCGGCGAGCAACATGAATGGGACCTTCTGGCGCTGTGCGGTCCTGATCTTCTTCTGCATCCGGTCGTCGCTCGCGTCCACCTCGACCCGGATCCCCCGCTCCCGCAGGCGGCCGGCGACGCTTTCCAGGTACGGCACGTGCGCGTCGGCGATCGGGATGCCGACCACCTGGACCGGGGCGAGCCACGGCGGGAAGGCCCCCGCGTAATGCTCGACGAGGATGCCGAAGAAACGCTCGATCGACCCGAACAGCGCCCGGTGGATCATGATCGGCTGCTGCCGTGATCCGTCGGCGGCCTGGTATTCCATGCCGAACCGCTTCGGCAGGTTGTAGTCGACCTGGATGGTGGACAGCTGCCAGGTGCGGCCGATCGCGTCCCTGGCCTGCACCGAGATCTTCGGGCCGTAGAACGCCGCGCCACCGGGGTCGTCGACCAGCTCAAGGCCGGACTCCTCGGCGGCCTCACGCAGCTCCCTGGTCGCGTGCTCCCAGTCCTCGTCGCTGCCGACGAACTTCTCCTTGGCATCGTCCCTGGTGGACAGCTCCAGGTAGAAGTCGTCGAGCCCGTAGTCGCGGAGCAGGTCGAGCACGAACGCCAGCAGCCTCCTGAGTTCCGGCCCGACCTGATCCCGGGCACAGAAGATATGCGCGTCATCCATGGTCAGGCCGCGCACCCGGGTCAGGCCGTGCACGACGCCGGACTTCTCGTACCGGTACACGGTGCCGAACTCGAACAGCGGCAGCGGCAGTTCGCGGTACGAGCGGCCGCGGGCCTTGTAGATGAGGATGTGCATCGGGCAGTTCATGGGCTTCAGGTAGTACTCCGCGCCCTCCATCTCCATGGGCGGGAACATGCTCTCCCGGAACCAGCCCAGGTGGCCGGAGATCTCGAACAGCTCCGATTTGGTGATGTGCGGGGTGTTGACGAATTCGTAGCCGGCTTCCTCGTGCCGACGGCGCGAGTAGTCCTCCATGATCCGCCGGATGGTCCCCCCCTTGGGATGGAAGACCGGCAGCCCGCTGCCGATCTCGGTGGGGAAGGAGAACAGGTCAAGCTCGGCGCCCAGCTTGCGATGGTCCCGCTTCTCAGCTTCCGCCAGGAGCTTGAGGTACTCGTCCTGCGCGTCCCGTGACTCCCACGCGGTGCCGTAGATCCGCTGCAGCTGCGGGTTGCGCTCGCTGCCCCGCCAGTACGCGCCGCCGCTGCGCATCAGCTTGAACGCCGGGATGTTCCGGGTGGTGGGCAGGTGCGGCCCGCGGCACAGGTCCTTCCAGCACAGCTCCCCGGACGCAGGATCCAGGTTGTCGTAGATGGTCAGCTCGGTGCCGCCCACCTCGACCGACTCTTGCTCATCCGCGGCGCCGCCCTTGAGACCGATCAGCTCCAGCTTGTACGGCTCGGCGGCCAGCTCGGCGCGGGCTTCGTCGTCGGTGACCGGGCGCCGGGAGAACAGCTGGCCCTGCTTGACGATCTTGCGCATCTGCTGCTCGATCGCCTTAAGATCCTTAGGACCGAACGGTTCCTTGACATCAAAGTCGTAGTAAAAGCCGTTCTCGACTGGTGGGCCGATCCCCAGCTTCGCCTCAGGAAAGAGCTCCTGGACCGCCTGGGCCATGACGTGGGCGGACGAGTGCCGCAGGATGGACCGACCGTCCGGGCTGGCGATCTCGACCGGCTCGACGATGTCCCCGTCGGCGAGCGGGGCGGCCAGGTCGCGGAGCTCGCCATTGACCCGCGCCGCGATGACGGTGCTCGCTGCGGCAGCGGCGGGCGAGGTTACGTTCGGTATATGCAGGGCTTCACCGGCGGTCGTGCCCTCTTCCACCACGTGCTCGCGTCCGGCGAGAGTGATGCGAAGCTGCTGGGCAGGCACGGTGACTCCTTTGGTCCGTGACAGTGAATGGGGCAGGCACCCCGCTACCTGATGCTACCGAGGCGGGACCGCGGGCGCGCACCGATAAATTCCGCGGCCGGACTCAGCCGGTGACGGTCACCAGGCTGCCGTAGGTGAGATAGGGCCACACTTGCGCCGCCTCGTCGAGCGGCAGCTCGACGCAGCCCAGGCTCTGCGGGTAGCCGTAGGAGGGCCGGTAGTAGCTGTGCACGGCGTCACCGCCGTTGAAGTACGAGACGAACTCGACCGGGTCGGCGTACTTGCTCCCGTCCGGGTTCTGCCCGCGCATGACCTGGTAGCGGTAGCGCAGGTAGACGGGGAAGGTGCCGTCGACGGTGGGCGACACGGAGATGCCGGTGTTGGCGATCCCGTGCATGACGACGCGGCCCCCGTGCCAGACGGTCAGCGTCTCCGGGCTGGCCTTGCTGGCCACCGCGAAGCTGTACCCGTGCGGGTTGTCCTGGCCCTTGGCCACCGCCTGGAACACGGAGTGCCACACGTCGCTGGTGGCGACGCCGGTCATCGACAGCCCCTGATCGACCTGGAAGGCCATGAGCGCCCCGGTGAGGATCTGGCTGGGCGCCCCGGGCTGCCATTGGCTGGTGAGCTCGGACGGGTAGCCGGCCGGCCAGGTGAACGCGCCCGCGGGCGGCGCGTAGACAGCACCGAGCTGCGCCGCGTAGCTCATCGGGCCGCGGCTGCCGCTGGCCTGCGTGGTGCGGGCCGAACTGCGTAGCGGGGCCCACGACAGGGGCAGGTAACCGAGCTGGGCGAGCAACTGCTCAAGGCGGAGGGTGGACCAGCCTCCCGTCTGGAACGCCGCCGTGGCCGGGTTCGCCAACAGGCCGCCCGTGGCGGAACGGACACCCGAGGCACCGGCCGGGATGCGCAGTGTCACGGCGGTCCCGGGCTCGAAGGGGGTGGTGGGCGTGAACACCATGGTGCCGCCGCTCCCGGCGTGCCAGCTGCCCGCTACCGGGGGGCTGAAGGTCGGCAGCGGGGACGTCGGCGCGAGCGGGGCCGAGAAGACCACCTGCACGGGGCCCGCGCCGTTCACCTGGCCAGCACCATTGCCTGGGGAGATCGACAGCACCCGCAGCGGCCCGGCTGGCCCGGCGGACGGCCGGCTGGCCGGTTGAGCGGTGCGCTTCGGGACCGCCGTCGCGGCTGCGCTGTGAGCCGGCCCCGCGGGGCCGAAACTCACCGCGACCGCTACGCCCGCCACGAGCACGACACCGATCACCGTCGCCAGCACAGCGACCCTGACCTTTGCAGCAAACACGTACTGCTCCCTTGCCTGCCCCGGGTCTGCCTGCGCTGATGTGCGGCCGCCTGGTGGACCGGCCTGTGCGCCTTTGTGACTTTAGATGCTTGATGGGCAGCCGTGGTTGCCAGCTCGGGCAAAAACCGTCATACCGGGTGTTACGAATTGATTGCGGCACCCGGGAGGGCGCCGGATCCGGCCCGCGGGACACGCCCTGGCGTCAGAGCCAGTCCTTGCGCCGGAAGACGACGAACAGCCCCACGGCCAGGGTCAGAATGAGCAGGTTGGAGGCCCAGAGGCCGGATTGGTGGCCGAAGCCCGGGTAGGGCACGTTCTGCCCGAAGAAGCCAGTTATCGCGGTGGGAACCGCGATGATCGCCGCCCAGCTGGTGACCTGCTTCATGATCACGTTGAGCCGGTTGCCGCGCAATGTGAGGTGCGTCTCCAGGATGGAGGTCACCAGGTCGCGCATCGATTCGGTCAACTCGGTGGCGCGCAGCACGTGGTCATACACGTCCTGGAAGTAGGGCACCATCTCTGGGTCGATCACGTGCAGGTCCCGGCGCAGCAGCGAGTTGACCACCTCCCGCATGGGCAGCACCACGCGTCGCAGCGTGACCAGCGACTTGCGCAGCTGGAAGGTGCGCAACTGCATCTCCCGGTCCTTGGGGTTTTCCTCGAAGAGGCCGTCCGCCAGCCCCTCCACCTGCGTATCCAGCGACTGCACGGCATCGAAGTGGGTGTCGACCACATAGTCGAGCAGCCCGTACAGCAGGAAGCCTGTGCCGTGCCCGGCCAGGTCCGCTGACTGGTCCCAGTGCTTGACCACCGCGTCGATGTCGAAGTCGGGGGTCTTGCGGACGGTGACCAGTGCGTTGCTCGTCACGAACGCGGCGACCTCGCGCGTCGCGAGCTGGCCGGTCGCGGTGTCCAGCGCGACCGAGTAGGCGGTGACGAACAGGTGCGAGGCGTAGCGGTCCAGTTTCGGGCGCTGATGCTCGTGCACGGCGTCCTCGACCGCCAGCGGGTGCAGGCCCAGTTCCTCGCTGATCGAGGCCAGGTCCGCCGCGGAAGGCTCGCACAGGTCGAACCAGACCACGGCGGAGGGGTCGGCAATATGGTCAGAGACATCGGCGACCGGAAATCCCTCCGCCGCCAGGACGCCGTTGCGGTACAGCCGGGTACGGTGCATGACCGTCAAGATAGGGCTAGCCGCCCGAGCGCCCGCACCGATCGGAGTCGCCAGCCCGGTGAAGCATAAGGGGCATACGCCTCACAACACCCGCCTGACACGCCAGTCTCATAAATGCTGGCCTGCAACACCGCTAATATCTGCTACCTGCGGGTATCATAAGCACCAGGCGGACGTGCGCCGCGCCAATGGCTCGCAACGTGCATCCGGGGTGGCTACGCAGGCTCCTGGCCTGGGTGGGCGATACTGGGATCGAACCAGTGACCTCCTCGGTGTGAACGAGGCGCTCTCCCGCTGAGCCAATCGCCCTGGGCCCGCTGCGGCTTCCGCCGCCGTCGGCTCACACAGATTAGCGCATCGCGGTCCCGGCTCTGTGCCGGATGGGAGCCGGCCGCCACCCGCCCCGAGCGGGCACGCCGTAGCCGCCCGCCCCGGGCGGACAGCTACGGGAGCCAGCGCGGCACGGACATGCCGGAACGCGCGGGCAGAAGCCCCGGCCGGAGCGTCGGCCGGTTGTCCATATTGAATACGAATATTAAGGTCACGGTGATTAAGTCCATGAATGTCTAGATTGCACGGGGAGCCGCGGCAAGGCCGGCGCCATCAGGTAGTGCGCCTGCCTGCGAAGGCTGTATGCTCCCCCGATCGGACAAAGCACGAAGGTTCGCCATCTGAACGCAAAGGCGAGGCGGGCGCCGGATGGGCGCGAATTTCTCGGGAGTCGCTAGTGAGACCAAGATCACATGACGGCGTTCCTGGTCACAAGCACAGAGCTAAGCCATGATTGCGTTGGGTACCAGGAAGCGTTTGCCCAGGTCAGAGCCGGTTTGTTGGCCAGTGACCGAGGTTAGCGCGGGCAGTGTTCGCGGAATCTTCCCTGGAGAAGACATTCATGTCTGCGTGCGCGTCGCACACCTGAGACGGCACTCCTCGATCGGTGAAGCCCGGCGCTCCGGGTCCGGACAAGGCAAAGGTTTGGCGAGACAATGAACAGCAGCAACACCGTCGCAGCCGAGCTCGGCCTCAGACTCGTGGTTCCAGAACACGACGGCGTTCCGCTCACGGCCAGTCTGCACTACCGGGGCGACGATCCGTACGCGATCCGGATGGCCTTTCATGTCGGCATGGACGAGCCCGTGGAGTGGATCTTCGCGAGGAACCTGCTCGCGGAAGGCATGAATGAGCCCGCCGGCGACGGCGACGTCCGAGTCTGGCCAGCCGCGGCAGGCAACCACCGGGTGCTCAACATCTCGCTGTCCTCCCCGTTCGGCCAGGCGCATTTCGAAGCGCCGCTGAACGCGCTGGCCGGATTCCTGCTCCGCACGTTTCAGATCATCCCGGCCGGCCAGGAGGGCGAGTTCATCGATCTGGACGGGGAACTGGACAACCTGCTCCGCCGGGCCTAGGGATCTGCCACCTCGGCTGAGCGGGCCATGAAGCTGTCGGCGACCTTGCGGGTGACCGGGCCAGGCGCGGCAGGCAGCATCGTGCCATCCACGCTGCGGATTGGCTGCACGTCTCTGGTGGTCCCGGTCAGGAACGCCTCCTCGGCGGCGGCCAGCGCGCCGATGGGCAGATCTTCCTCGTCCGCGCCCACCCACTCGATCACGAGGCCCCTCGTCACCCCCGCGAGGCAGCCGGACGACAGCGGCGGCGTGATCAGCCGGCCGCCAGCCACGACGAACACGTTGCTGCCGGTCCCCTCACACAGGTTCCCCGCCGTGTTCCCGAAGATGGCCTCGCCGCCATCCCGGTCGCGCGCATAGCTCAGCGCCAGCACGTTCTCCGCGTAGGACGTCGTCTTCAGCCCGGATAGCGCGCTGCGCTCGTTGCGCGGCCACGGCACGGTGACCACGTCGCAATACTGGCCCCGCTCGGTCAACGTGCCGAGCGCGACGATGACGGTCAGCGGGGATTCGCCCCGCTCCGAGCCAAGGGCCGAGAGCCCCGCCGTGACGGTGATGCGTACCCTGGCCTGTTCCGGCCATCCCGACTCCTCGAGCAGGGCCAGCACAGCCGCCGTGATCTGGTCCGTGTCAGGCGTAGCCAGGCCGAGCCCCTCAGCGGAGGCCCGCAGCCGGGCCAGGTGCCTGGTGAGGGCGAACGGCACCCCGTAGGTGACCTTGACGGTCTCGAAGACGCCATCCCCCACGACCAGCCCGTGATCGAAAATGCTGATGCCCGCCGTGTCGTCGGGGAACAGCTGCCCATTGATCCAGACCGTCACAGAAAGACGCTAGCGCAGGGCACCGCAGTGCGCGCTAGCCGTTGCTACCAAGGAAGGCAGCAAACTATCCACGGTGGTGATCTGTTCCGCCACTTCCCGGTCGACCCGCATCATCGGCACCCGCGCGCGGACCGCCGCGTGCACGGCGCGCAATGGCTCACTCGGCTCGGCGACCTCCGCCCGCAAGTCGATGCCCTGCGCGGCGCAACACACCTCGACAGCCAGGCAGGTGCGCACGTTCGCGACCACCTCGCGGAGCTTGCGGACCGCGGTCCAGCCCATGGACACGTGGTCTTCTTGCTTGCCCGACGTCGGGATGGTGTCCACGCTCGCCGGGTGCGCCAGCACCTTGTTCTCGCTGACCAGAGACGCGGCGGTGTACTGGGCGAGCATGAAGCCGGAGTTGGTGCCCGCGTCGGGGGCCAGGAAGGGCGGCAGGCCGCGGGAGAACGCCGGGTCAAGCATCCGGTCCACCCGCCGCTCGCTGATGCTGGCCAGCTCGGCCAGCGCCATCGCCAGCATGTCGGCGGCGAACGCGAGCGGCTCGCCGTGGAAGTTCCCCGTGGTCATCACCTCGCCGTCCGGAACCACCACGGGGTTGTCCACCACTGCCGCCAACTCGATGTCGAGCACCCGCCGGGCGTGGGCCAGCACGTCACGGACGGCGCCGTGCACCTGCGGCGCACAGCGCAGGCAGTAGGCGTCCTGCACCGCGTGCCTGCTGTGCCGGTGGCTGGCCAGCAGCGGCGAGCCGGCCAGCAGCGCGCGCAGGTTGGCGGCGCTGTCCAGCTGGCCCGGGTGCTGACGGAGGATCTGCACCCGCTCGTCGTAGGGGCGGTCCGTGCCGAGCAGTGCCTCAACCGACAGCGCGCACGCGACATCCGCGGCGGCCACCAGCATCTGCGCGTCGTGTACCGAGAAGGCGAGCAGCGCCTGCATCGGCTCGGTGCCGTTGACCAGCGACAGGCCTTCCTTCGGGGCCAGTTCCAGCGGAACGATCCGGTGCTCGGCGAGCACCTCGGCGGCGGGCCGTCCCAGGGGCCCGTCACCGGGGGCGCGCAGCCGTCCCTCACCGATCAGCGGTTGCGCCAGGTGGGCGAGTTGGGCCAGGTCCCCGGAGGCGCCTACCGATCCCTTGCCGGGGATCACCGGGAGAAGATCGAGGCTGAGCAGCTCAAGGAGGCGGCGGGGCAGATCGGCCCGGACGCCCGAGTACCCGGCCGCGAGGGTCCTGGCCCGCAGCAGCAGGACGGCACGCACCGTGGCATCATCGAGCGGTTCCCCGGTGCCCGCCGCGTGCGAGCGGATGATGGCGCCCTGCAGCCGGGTCAGGTCCTGCTCCCCCACCCGGGTGTCGGCCAGAGCGCCGAACCCCGTATTCACCCCGTAGACCGGGGCGTCTCCGGCGATGGCGGCAGCCACCACCGAGCGGCTGAATTCCATCGCCGCGGCCACGCCTGGCCCGAGTTCGGCCCGCGCCTCGCCCCGGGCGACATCCACGACGTCTTCCACGGTGAGGCCGTCGCCGTTGACGACCACTGTTCGCATGGGTGACAGCTTCCCAACCAGCGCCCCCCTCCGGCAAACCGCCCCCCCGTCAGGGGGCGGCGCGATTTCATTACTACGGTATTTCCTCAGTCGTGGCGACTGAGGAAATACCGCGATCATGAAGGTCAGTCGCCCGTGGCCCAGCCGAAGGTCTTCGCGAGCCCCTCCCGCCCCTCTGGGCTCACCCGTATCGCCCGCCGGTGCGGGCCGCGCTCGATCCAGCCGAGTTCCAGCAAGCGCGCGGTGATTGCCGCACCGAGCGCCCCATTCAGGTGCGGGCGGCGCTGGGTCCAGTCCAGGCACGAGCCGGCGAAACGGCGGCGTGAACGCCGGATCGCGGGCACATCCAGGCCGAACTCGTTCAGGACGGCGACCCCGGCCTCGGTCACCACATATTCCGCCCCAGTGGAGGTATCGGCCGGCTCACTCGCCGCCGCCCGGCCCGTCGTCGCTTGCTCCACCCGCGTGCCTCCGGGCGCCCGGGCCAGCACGCCGCCCGCCAGGAGTGTGTCATGCAGCGCCACACCGGCCCGCCCGGCCAGATGGTCGTAGCACGTGCGGGCCTCAGCGAGTGCGGCCGCCTCGCGTGACTGGTGCAATGATCGGACCGGCACCGGGCGGCCCAGGTGTGAGAGGGCCTCAATGGCCGCGGCGACCTCATGCCCCTCGAGCCGGTAGTAATGATGGCGGCCTTGCCTGGTCCTGGCGACGAGACCGCCGTCAAGCAGCCGGGCCAGGTGTGCGCTGGCGGTCGCGGGGCTGACGCCCGCCAGTTGCGCGAGTTCGCCGGCGGCGAGGGCCCGCCCGTCCAGCAGCGCCGTGAGCATGGTGGCCCGGGTGCGGTCGGCCATCAGCGCCGCGGCCGGCGCGATATCAGTCCGGTAGGCGGTGTCAAGCGGGCTGGCAGGCATATTTCGACCGTAGCCGAAGCATCCTTCGCCGATGGTCGAACTATGAGCGACGACACAGCCAAGAACCCAGGGTCCCTCGTGGTTGACAGCGTCGAGCGGTGCCTCGCCATCGCCCGGACATGGCACGCATGGGATGGCCGCCCAATCCCGAGGACGAGCGAGGGCATGCCGAACACCTGGACACCGCACAAGGCCCTCCGCCGGATCGCTGATCACCTTGTGGACCACCTGCACGAGGTCGAGGCGCTCCTGGCCGACGCTGAGCCCTTGCCTGACGAGTGGCACGGCCGCCGGGTGACGCTCGACGCGGACTGGGCGCGCCCCGTGATGAGGCATGGACACTCCGCGAGATTGCCGAGCATGTCGCTGAGGTGACCTACTACGCCGAGCAAGTAGGCTCGCTAACCTGACGGTCCGCACTGCGGGGTGAGTTTGCTCGCTGGGCTGGATCGGCTACAGTTCTGAACGCACACCCGCCCTGGCGGGTGTGCACCATCCCGCCTTGGCGGGCAGGCATGCGGACGTGGCTCAGCTGGTAGAGCATCACCTTGCCAAGGTGAGGGTCGCGGGTTCGAATCCCGTCGTCCGCTCGGAGGCGCCGGACGCCGTCTTGTACGGCCGATGGTCCGCACGGTTCCCGGGTATCCAGCACGGACTCCCAGCCAGGGAGCGTGTGTGGCGGAGTGGCCGAGTGGCTTAGGCAAGGGCCTGCAAAGCCCTGTACACGGGTTCGATTCCCGTCTCCGCCTCGAGGGCGGTTAGCTCAGTGGGAGAGCGCTTCGTTGACACCGAAGAGGTCACTGGTTCAATCCCAGTATCGCCCACCAGTGTTCTAGCTGGTCAGAAGGGGTTTCGGAGGTTCTCCGGAGCCCCTTTTTCGATCTTGGAAGCCGGATGGGAGCCAAAAAGGGAGCCAACGGTCATGCGGACTGTGCTTGGTTCTGCTGCTTCTGCTGGTTGAAGATAGCGTTCATAGTCGTCGCACCCGTGGTGATCACGGGCCTGAGCTGGTGTAACGGCACAGTCAGATATTGAAACCTCTGAATGCCTGTCTCAGGGGCCGTTCTTGCGGCGGCTGACGTCGGCGGCGTAGGTCATCCAGTCTCCGGCGGAGGCGTGCTGCCAGGCAACGGCGACGTCAGGTCAGAAGCCCCGGCAACCTTGGCCGCACCGCTTCCCAAGCTGATAATGCGAGTTCAATTCCCCTCATCCGCCCCAACGATGTAGTCAGAGCAAGAGGCACAGTCAGGGGGCTGATCTGGCCGGTTTGCGGCCCCAGGCCAGGAAGAGAAGGCCGGATATCGCGATCGTGCGGGGGTCATCGAGATGAGCGCGGGCCGCCGCGTCCAGCTCATCAAGCTCGGCCTCGCTGGCCAGCCCCATCTCCAGGATCTGCGGGCGCATGCTGCACACCAGGTCGAGCCGGATCGTCCGCCGGGAGTTACCTGGCGGGTACATCTGCACCCTGGTCTCCACGCCGATGTCCTCCAGCCCTGCTTGGCGGAATAGCTCCGGTATCCGGCGGCCGATCGTTTGGTCGGCGCCGTTGCGGCCGAAGGCCACCGGGAAGATCTCGCAGATCCGCGTGAATGCCGGGTGAGGCGGATAGCACATCGCGTACTCGGTGTCGGGTTCCATGCCCGCTACCCAGCCGCCCGGGCGGGTCAGCCGTACCATCTCGGCGACCACCTGCGCGGGCTCGGGGACATTGATCAGCAGGGTGCGGGCATGCACCAAATCGAACGAGCCTGACGGCAGGCCGGTGCGCCTAGCGTCCGCTGTCATGATCTCCACACCGCTCAGCCCGCGCCCGGCGGCGAACTCGGCCGCCATGGCGGTGTGCGCCGGGTCAGCGTCCAGGCCGACAACCCGGCCTCCCGGTGACACCCACGCGGCCAGCAGGTCAAGAATCCCGCGCGGGCCGCAGCCGAGGTCGATTGCGCTGTGCCCCGGCTGTAGGGCGACCCGGTCCAGCAGCGCGGCGCTGTCACGCGCCAGTTCGTCAGACTGGCGCTGCAGCCGGGCGCTTTCGCCGTGGCTGCTGCCCAGCGCGTAGACCGCCGTGGCGTCCGGGCCAGTGCGTGCTGGAGGCCGGACGGATTCCGCCACGCTGCACCACCTCCCAACAACCCGAATCCCGGAGCTTCCGTCATTCCCGGATTTGGCGACCGTGCAGCCAGGACCCGCCCAGCGTGGCACACCGGCGCGGGATGGGTTTTCATGTACGGAGCAGTACTCATTATCTGCGCGCCCTGGCGCAGGCGGAAGACGCTCCCGGTCCGTGAGTGGTGCTACCGCAGCGGTAACCCGAAGAATGCGTTCGCGGGCCGGCATAAGCCGAGTCAGCACGACGGGCTGCAACTGACTCGTGCGGGACATCCATGGGGATGAGACGGGGTGGGGCTGGCCACTCCGCCCGGCCTCGTAGCAGGTCATGGAGGGTCAGGTCAAGGCCCTAATCAGGCGTGACTGCCCGCTTCCCAAGCTGACAGTTCCGGTTCAGGGAACCCCGCCTTGCAACAGGTCGTCCGACGTTCTACGCCGGCTGCTCGATGATCGGTTTCACCCTGGGGCGGTCGATGTTGAGTTCGCGGGCAATGGCTCGCTGGCTGGCACCGCCTTCGTGCCATACGCGTACCGTCTGCTCCAGCATTGGCGCCGGGACCGGCACGGGTGGCGCCTTGTACTCGAGAACTGGAGCGCCGGAGCTTTGGGCCCCGATCACCAGGCATTCGCTGGCAGGCCCGTGATCGGCCTTGATGAGCATCATGAGTAGCTCGAAGGAGCCGACCCAAGGCCAGCGCTGGCCACGGCTCCTATCGGCCCATGCCCCAGGCCATGCGCCAGGTTGGCACCAAGCGTCGCCATGATGCCAGCACCGAGGCTCCAGGCAGCCAGGCGTGGTACGCGCGCTGGTTGCGCCGGCTGGCGTTGAGAATGACCATCGATGCCGCCCAGATGAGACCATCCACCGTGAACGGCACAAGCCTGGCGGTAGCACCCGACTCGCCGTGCGAGCGCACCAGTTCATAAGCGTGCTGGTACGAGATGATCGCGGCGACCGCGGCGACGGCCACCACCGCGAGCGCCGTCGTGAACCTGATCAGCCGGTCGGTCACAGCGACAACTCCCCCGGCACGCGTCGATGAGCGGGTCGCCGTCGCCGTGCCCGGCGAGGAGTCGTTCAGCGAGCATGAGCGCCGTGACTGCCTCGTCGCGGCTCAGGAGCCTGGGCCAGCCTGTCACCCGCCACAGGCGGTCGAGGCGGACGGCGGCGACTGTCTCCACGCCGTTGATTTCCAGTGACATGGAGTCTTCGTCGATCTTGACTGACATGGGTAGCTCTCCCCACCCAGAGGGGGAGCCACGGGAGCCCAAAAAGGGAGCCAACGCATTCAGACTCGCCCAGACCACCACAGCCACCCCTAGAGTGTCTGCTGGTGAGAGGCTCCCGTTCGACCATGTCCGACCCAGATCGACTGCTCAGAATTGCTTGACACGAAGAGGTCACTGGTTCAATCCCAGGATCGCCCACGAAGAGACCCCTCAGGGCCCGATCCCTGGGGGTCTCCGCGCGTCCGGCATGCGTCAGGCAGCCTCTTCGCCCGTGGTGCCCTGTTCGGCGGTAGAGGCGGCTTACCGCCTGGTTGATTGCCTTCAGGATGAGGTTCGTGTCCTTGGGCGAACAGGTGACCGCCATCTGACTTCTCCTGTCTGCTCCTACGATCCCAAATATGACTTGTCAGGTTGGTAGACAGATTAGATCTCTCTACCTGACTTATTAACTCTTGGAGATGCCGCCTGGATGGCAGGGCAAGCGGTGGCTTAGGTGAAGGGGTAGGCGTCCCGCAACTCGTGCCGCTCGCCGGGCAGCACCAGGTCGCTGACCTGGATCGGGCGGGCGGTCGCGTCGTACGCGGTGACGATCACGCTCAGCACCGGCGCATCCGCGGCCACCCGCAGCAGCGCGGCTTCCTCGCCGGTGGGATGGCGAGCGGTGATCTGCTCGACGCCGTGATCGAGGCGGATCTTCTTCCGTGATTGCAGATGCTGGCGGATGCTCTCATCCAGCAGGTCCGGCGAGGCCAGATCGGTACCGGCGGCCAGCTCCAGCGGGAGCCACGCCGACGCTAGCTCCACCGGCTCTCCGGCCTGGCTCAGCAGCCGCTGCCGCACGAACGCCCTGGCTCCCGGTTTCAGCCCCAGCAGCGCGGCGACATGCGGCGGGGCGAGCTTCACCCCGGCCTGCACCAGCTCCCCCGGCACTTCGGTCTCGGCCAGCTCCAGCACCCCGTGAGCAGGCCGGGTCCGCTCCGCATCCGCGAGCGCCGGGCGACCGCGCACAAAGCTGCCCTTGCCCTGCTGGGTATCGATCCACCCGTCCTGCCGCAGCGCCGACAGCGCCTTGACGATCGTCGGCCGGGAGACTTCGAACTCGGCCACGAGCTGATGCTCGGAGGGAAGCAAGGTCCCCGGCGCGTACTCGCCCCGCTCGATCCGCTGCTTGATCGCGCTGACCACCTGCGCGTACTTCGGCGGCGCATAGTCGTATGCCATGATGTGCCCGTCCAGTCCTGGACTGCTGACTTATCAGGTCAGCCTAGCGCGACTATCACACATTGTCACGCTGCGACAGCCAGCCGCACAACCTGACCCTTGATGACACGGCGCAACGCACGCCGTATTGCATAGCGTGGCACCGTCGAGTGTTACCGCGTGGTCCGCACTATCTCGGCATGCCTGGCGTCGATCCAGCCGCACACAACATCGGCGGCACGCTGGTATCCGGCGATCAAGTGCAAGTCACAGGCATGATCGTCGCACCTTCCGCCTGTCACGGCAGCCCGGCAGTCAGGGCACGGTGCCGCGACACGGGCTCGCCGGTACGCAATTGCGTCTTCGAGCGCCTGCAGTCGCTGGAACCAACCCGACTCCACGACCCCGTCGCGCTGGTGCTCGTCATCCACGGTGAACCGCCCTGCTTCCTCATGCCTTATTCGCCGGTCTCCGGGCGGCCGAGTCACCCGATGCCCGGGCCGTGTCCGGGGATAAGCTGGCGAGCCGTCCCGGCCCCGGGATGCGGCGCAGGACCAGGACGGCCGTCACTGGCGCACGCAGCGCCGCTCACGGTGGAGGACCAGTTGACGCGCGCCCACACGATCCAGCCGGTCACGGGGCCGCCGTCTTTGCCCCAGTCGTCGGCGATCGCGCTCACGATGTCCAGGCCGTGCCCCGCCTCGCGGTCGCCAGGGGCTTGCGCCCACGCGCCGCCCTCGTCTTCAACCTCCACCCACAGGTAATCGCCTGGCTGGACCGCGGCGCGCACCGTGAACTTGCCGCCCGGCCTTCCTGACCCGCTGTGCAGCACCGCGTTGGCCGCCAGCTCGCTGGTCAGCAGGACGGCCGCATCCACATCCGGCCAGTCGTCGCCAAGGACTTCGGCGACGAACCGCCGTGCTGCCCGCACCTGTGCTGCCTCGCCCGCGAGCCTGCACTCGGCTTGCTTCATAACAGTCGGTAGGTCTTGGCGGCGCGAGGTAGCCGCGAAACTGCCTCACCACCCGGCGCGGGCTGGGCGCCGTGCGCGGAGTGCGCGCGGTGGCGCTGCGGCCGTGGCGGCTGTGCGAGTGTGCTGCCCGCGTCGCCGTG
>WNFG01000770.1_pt1 | contig 26537 bp, 20 predicted proteins | sample 5400431 | NCBI WGS metagenome assembly WNFG01 (sample SAMN13153346, study PRJNA577476) | soil metagenome | isolation source: 120 cm saprolite under Douglas fir tree site 2 hole 3 replicate 2 | place: USA:California | collected 2015-04-18 | reverse complement strand
GAGCTGTGGTATACAACAAGATGTCATCTTTAGGTGCTCCGAAAGAGAATGCCGGGTTCTTCGAAAACCCAGTGTTCATCAATCTTTTAGAGCACCTTTTCTTTTTTTGCCAGCAAAATCATGAATAATTAAGGCTAGCATGGCAATCTTCACCATTCGCGAACTTTCTCTCCGCCAGCGATTGCTGCTTCTGACCATGGTCACCAGCGCTATCGGCGTGCTCTTCGGCTGTCTCGCCTTTCTGTTGTACGACTTGCACGCAGCGCGTCAGCAGAAGGTGGAAGAGCTACAGTCAACAGCGGATCTTATCGGCACGAACTCCACGGCAGCTCTCATTTTTGATGATGCCAGCGGCGGATCCAAACTCCTGGAAGCGCTTCGCACACGACCCCGGATTCGCGCGGGAGTCCTTTACCTTCCAGATGGAACTCTCTTTGCTTCCTACATCCGCGCCGACATGCAAGGGAAGATTCCCATGCCCGTTCGACCATCCCAAGGGATAGTCTGGAAAGAAGACTCTCTGGCTCTTTCTTCGCAGGTCTTTCTGGGAGAACGGCCGATCGGCACGCTTTACTTGGAGACTGAGCTCCTGGACTTGAAGCAGCGCCTGTGGCTATTCGAACAACTGACGTTGGGGATCGCCATGGGAAGTCTCCTGCTCGTCTACTTCCTGACGGCCACATTGCAGCGCGGAATTACAAGACCGCTTCAGACTCTGGCGACGGTCGCGCGTTCGATTGCGGACGAAAGAATCTATACATTGCGAGCTCCCCCTTTGGCTGGAAGGGAACTGCGGCAGCTCGGCACGGACTTCAACCACATGCTGGAACAGATTGAGCGCCGCGATGCCGCATTGAGCGACACGCGGGATGCACTAGAAATGCGTGTGGCCGCGCGCACCAGTCAACTCGAAATGGAAGTGAAGGAGCGAAGGCGGACCGAGCACGAACTTCAACAGAGAACGACGTTTTTAGATACTTTGATCACCAACAGCCCGCTGGCGATCGCCGTCAGTGGGCCCGACGGCCGATTCGAACTCGTGAACCCTGCTTTTGAGAAGTTGTTCGGATATACGAGTGATGAAGCACTCGGGCAAAGAGTCAGCGATCTGTTATACACCTCAACTGTCACCAGAGTGGAAGCAGATGCTTTGCTGGAGCGACTCAAGGAAGAAACCATCCACGAAACGACAAAGCGAAAGAGAAAAGACGGAATGTTCGTGGATGTTGAGTTGAACGCGGTGCCGCTGCGCATGGAGAACGGTCGACATCGTATGTTGGCGGTGTATCAAGACGTCAGCCAGAGGACAATCGCGGAAACTGCGTTGCGCGCGAGCGAGGGATTATTCCGGGCGTTGAGCACGGCTGCTCCGATCGGAATTTTCCACACCGATGCACAAGGACAATGTCTGTACGTGAATGAGCGCTGGATAGAGATGACGGGACAGTCAGTGGAAGAGTCCCTGGGGCTTGGGTGGCAGAATGCAATCCATCCCAAAGAACGCGAACAGGTCGCAAGAGTCTGGGCTACAGGAGTTGCTTTGGGAATGGAATTAAAGGACGAATGCCGCTTTCTCACTCCCGAAGGACATGTGAATTGGATGGAATGGCAATCGCGCGCGCTGCGGGCCCCTGATGGATGCTTACAGGGATACGTCGGCATTATAGAGGATGTTACGAAACGCCGCGCGGCGGAACAGCGGCTGCGTGAAGCAAAGGAGGCTGCGGAAGCGGCCAACCGCGCCAAAAGCGAATTTCTGGCCAACATGAGCCACGAAATCCGTACTCCGATGAACGGCATCCTCGGCATGACCGAACTGGCTCTAGACACTGACCTGAACCCCGATCAACGCCAGTTCATGGACATGGTGAAGTCCTCTGCCGAATCCTTGCTCGGCATCATTAATGACATCTTGGACTTTTCGAAAATCGAGTCTGGCCGCCTGGAGCTCGAAAATGTCCAGTTTTCCCTGTTGGATTGCATCGAGAGCGCGCTACATCCCCTCGCCATTCGGGCTCACCAGAAATGCTTGGAAGTAAACTGGGAGGTCGAAGGAAAGATTCCCGAAGTGCTGATTGGCGATCCCTCCCGTTTGCGGCAGGTGCTGATCAATCTTGCCGGAAATGCCATTAAGTTCACCAAGGCCGGCGAAGTAAGCGTACGGGCGGAACGACTGCCATTCGCGGATGCCGACATCCTCATCCGCTTTACCGTGTCCGATACAGGTATTGGCATTCCTGAAGAAAAGCACGAGTTGATTTTCGAGGCCTTTTCGCAAGCGGACTCCTCCACGACGCGCGAGTTTGGAGGAACCGGGCTTGGCTTGTCGATCTCCGCTCGCTTGATTCAATTGATGAACGGCGAAATCGAACTTGAAAGCGCGCTCGGGAGGGGAAGTACTTTTGCCTTTACAGCTCGGTTCGCCATCGGAACAGCAGCCAAGTCCGCGCCTCTTGTGCCGCTTCACGAACTTACCGGCAAGAGGGTCTTGGTCGTCGACGATAACGAGGTGAACCGGCACTTATTGATGCGTCTCCTTCCGGAATGGGGGCTGGAGCCGGTTTGCGCAGAGAATGGTTCCGATGCCCTGGAAGCCTTCAGCAAGAACCTGAAGGCCGGGAACCCTTTTCCGCTTGTCTTACTCGATCAAAACATGCCCCGAATGGATGGCTACAAGGTAGCCGAGCGGATTCGACAGGTTGCTCCAAGAGCAAGTTGCGATTGTCATACTGACTTCTGCGCCGGGTTCAGATGACCAGGGTTGCGACCAGCGTCTGGGGATCGAGCGGAGACTTTCGAAGCCGCTTCGGCGTGCCACTCTGCAAGAAGCGGTCTTTCACGCCCTTGGAGTTCGGCCTCCTCCCGAAAAGGAACGATCTCTACCTGTCGAAGCGGGCAGCCGGAGGGCGTTGCGGTTGCTTTTGGCGGAGGACAATCGTGTGAATCAAGCACTCGCTCTTCGTCTTCTGGAAAAAATGGGACACCACGTTGTTCTTGCTGTGAATGGCGAAGAGGCAATCGAGATGCTGCGGCTGAAACCCTTTGACCTCGTGCTGATGGATATACAAATGCCAGTGATGGGTGGATTGGAGGCTACCCAAAAGATCCGCAAAGGAGAGCAAAGTTCGGGAGCCCATACGCCGATCATTGCCATGACCGCGCACGCCATGACGGGAGACGCCGAAAAATATTTGCTGAACGGTATGGATGGCTACGTTTCCAAGCCCATCCAGGTCGATATCCTTCGAGCAGAAATTGACAGGGTAACAAAGAATGCGAGGCCCACGATGGAGCAGACCACGAAGAAAGCGGTAAAAAAATTGGCCCCGCTCATTTTTGATCATCAGGAACTGCTCGCGCGCGTCGAGAACGATCGTGAACTGCTCCGCGACCTTCTTGCGATCTTCAAAGAGGATTTTCCGCGCCAACTTCTTGCCTTGCGCGAAGCGGTGGAAGCGAAAGATGGAGACCGCGTGGCTACTGCTGCCCACACCTTGAGGGGCATGCTCTCCAATCTCGCGGCTACCCAAGCGGCCGCCACAGCCGCTCGGCTTGAGCAAATGGGCCGCAAGAACGAAACATTGGGTTTTCAAGAAGCCTTCGGCGTATTCCAGAACGATGCCAACAAGCTCCTGCCGCAATTGGACGCCTGCATGGCCGAGGTGTGCAAGTGAAAATCCTGATTGCCGATGACGAGGCCATGTCGCGGCGGTTCCTGCAGAGCACGCTGGAGCGCGCAGGCTATGAGGTGGTCGCCGTCGAAAATGGCCGCCAAGCGGCGGACCAGATTTGCACCGCAGATGGACCCAGGCTGGCGTTGCTGGACTGGGTTATGCCCGAGCTCGATGGGCCGGGAGTTTGCCGCGAAGTCCGTAAACGCAAGGAACAATCCTACGTCTACATGGTGCTTCTCACATCCAAAGAAGCAAAAGAAGACGTCATTGCGGGTCTGGAGTCTGGGGCCGATGACTACTTAACGAAGCCCTTCGACCCCGAGGAACTGAAAGCGCGCTTGCGCACGGGATTGCGGATTCTCGGTCTCGAAAACCGGCTGGTCGAAGCGCGGGAAGAGATGCGATTCAAGGCGTCGCATGACGCGCTGACAACACTCTGGAATCGCGCCGTAATCCTGGAGTTGGTGGAACGTGAGCTTTCCCGTTCACATCGCGAAAATGCCACTACCGTCATCATTCTCTGCGACATCGATCATTTCAAAGATGTGAACGACACCTTCGGCCACCTCATCGGGGATGAGGTCTTGCGGGAAATCTCGAAACGCTTACTGGCCTCCGTGCGTTCCTACGATTTTGTCGGGCGCTACGGCGGCGAGGAGTTTCTCATTGTCTTAAATAATTGCGACCCAGCCTTCGCTGCTGCGCGCGCGGAAGAAATCCGGGATACCATCGCCCAGCGCCCCGTGCAAACGTCGACTGGTCCGGTTCCGGTCACGATGAGCCTGGGCCTGCTGCTCAGTCATCAATGGGGCACACGGTCGGTCGAGGAACTCCTTCGTGAAGCGGACACGGCTCTCTATGCAGCGAAGGCGGCGGGCCGCAATTGCGTGAAGCTTGCGAGTCCAACTCCGGCCCTTGGAGTTCCGGACTCGCGGGTCAATGAGCCTGCCAGGCAAAGGTGATCAGGTTAAGTGCGGCATTCGATCTTTAACTAGGGGGCCTTCGTTTTCGGTTTTGCCTGCCCCATCATTTGCCGCATCGCCGCCGATGATCCTGGCGCGCGCTTCTCACGCCAGGCCTCCAGCCGCTTGCAAGTATTTTCTATGTTTTCAAAGAGGTGAGGATTCTTGAAAGCCGCTCGCCACGTCGGGACGATCGACCGCATGCGGTCCCACACCACCCAGATTTCGCCGTTGCTGTCGAAAAATAATTCGTCATTGATCAGACCGCGGTTCACGATCCCGGCCACCATGTCCCAGTAGCTGATGACCATGCGGATGTAGGTGTTTTCTTCGCTGCCTTGCGGATACCTTTGCATCATTTCTTCAGGCGATTCGGGATGAAAGTGCTCGGTGAACCAGGCCCGTGCCTGGCGGAGCCGCGATTCGCGCCGCATATCGTACAAGCGCAGCATCAGGTTCACTTCATCGTAGGTAATCTGGGCCATCTTGAATCCTCCTTGCCCTAATTCGCGGAACCGGGCCGGCCCGCTTCCTGCAGGGACGGAGAGGTATTTGCCAGCTCAACGCGCTGCACGCTCGACAGGGGAATCCCCTGCCGTTGAAACTCTATTTGGATGCGGCGCCGCAGCTCTCGTGCAACTTCATCCTGGCGTGTAGGCGCAGTCCGCACTTGCAGACGCACCGTCGAAGCGTTGCGATCGAGGTTTTGCACTCCGAGGAGACGCGGCCCGTCCACCAGGGCCTGGGACCAGGCCGCGTCGCCGCGCAGTTCAGAAGCCGCGGCTTCTAACGTCTGCAGTATCTTCTCGAGAGGAATTTCCGGCGCTATCGATACATCCACGAAGGCCTGCGACCAGTCCCGGCTGAGGTTGCCCACGGTACGGATTTCGCCATTGGCGATGGTCACCAATGCGCCGCGTGCATCGCGCACCACCGTCCGCCGCAGCGTTAGATGTTCGACTCGGCCAATCGTGTCTGCGACTTGAATCGTGTCACCGACGGCGAATTGATCTTCGAGGATGATGTAAAAACCAGTGATCACGTCGCGTATCAGATTCTGCGCGCCGAATCCCACGGCAACGCTGGCCAGCCCGGCGAGTGTTGCAACGGGGATGACGTTGATGCCGAATTCTGACAATGCGGTTAGAAGAACGACCCCCCAGATCACTTTGCTGGCCAACCCATACAGGATTCCAGCTATCGTGCGGGTCTGTTCTTCCCGGATTTGAGCCGCGCGCGCCGGCGTCGAGGCGTGTTTGATCAGCAGATTCGTTACTGCGCGCAGCAGCCGGTTCACCACCAGGGCAATGACAAAAATGCCGAGGAGGTGGAGTGCAATGCGGGGCGCGAACTCAGACCAATGCGTGAGGAGGCTCGGCATATTCTTTACGAGAGAGGGAGTATAACATTGGAAGAGGTTCGTCAAACCGATGTCGAGCGCCAGGTGGGGATGGCGCGGATCCGAGGGTTTCCATGGGGAATTCTAGGCGCAGATTTGTGATTGCTCTTTGGGCACTTGGGGTACCGTGGGGATTTCTGGCACGTTCGATGGCCGCCCAGGCCCCGATGCCATTGCCACCGCGTTCATCGAAGGACAAGGACGATGACCCCAATTCGCCCAAAGTCGATACCAAGGCGATCCTTGAGGCCAACCAGAAGGACATCAAGAAGAGTGTTGAGCGCCTTTTCCAATTGGCCAGCGAATTGAAAACCGAAGTAGAAAAGACGGATTCCGTCCTGGTGCTCTCCCTGGCCCTGCTGAAAAAGACGGAAGAGATTGAAAAACTCGCGAAAGACATTCGATCCCGCGCGAAAGGCTGAACAGTTACGCGCCTCTCGCTCCGCTCCGCGAATGCACGCTAGCGCCAGCCATCCATAACAGATAGAATGATGGGTAATCTGCGTCGGACAAATTCGGACCCGTAGCGTAATGGATAGCGCGTCAGCCTCCGGAGCTGAAGGTTGTGAGTTCGAGTCTCACCGGGTCCGCCATAACCCCAACTAGTATCCAAAGATTTTTCGTGAATGGGACTGTCTAATGGGCCGATCGAGTTTCCGGCAGGGGTCGCGTACCTCCCGCGATACTCCGCAGTTGTCGCGCGGCAACTGGTCCCGTGGATTCGCGCACGACAAACTCCGGCTCGATGGCAATCTCCTGGACGTATTCCGCTCGCCCTTCGATTTGATCGACGACCGTCTGTGCGGCAATCTGCCCCATCCTTATCAATGGCTGTCGAACCGTGGTAAGGCCCGGGTTGGCGTAGGCCGCTCCGGGAATGTCATCGAATCCAACCACGGAGATGTCTTCCGGCACGCGCAAGCCTGCTTCCTTGATCGCCCAGATCGAACCGATGGCGGAAATATCGTTGTAAGCAAAAAGCGCGGTGAACCGCTGCCCTCGCGCCAGCAGTTGTTTCGCAAATGGGTAGCCAATTCCTGGTGTCGAATCGGTTCCTTCCAGTTGTATGGTCAACTCCGGCCGGATAACAATGTCCAGTTCCTCGGCGACCTCACAAATCGCGCTCCACCGTACGGCGGAGTCCGAACTGATCGTCTGCCCCTTGATGAACGCGATCTCTTCGTGCCCTAGTTTTTTCAAATGTTCCAGTGCCAGTCTTGCTGCTCGCTTGTGGTCCAGCACAATATTGGTCACGCCTTCGACGCGCTCATGCCCCGCTACTGCCACTGTCGGCAGCGCCAGCTTTTCCATGATGGAAGTATCTGTCGTAATGAACCCCTCCACCCCGCGCGTCAAAAGCATCTGCGCATAGGTTTGCAGCAGCTTCGGATCATGCCGGTGGATCACGGTCAGGAAGAAGTAGTCATTCTTTCGCAGGTATTCTTCAATGCCGCTGATCACCATCGCGCCGTAAGCATCGCCGATCTCTTCGGCGATCACGCCAATCGTATACGTTCGCCGCAAGCGCAATGTGCGCGCGAAAAAGTTGGGACGGTAATTCAAAGCCTGCGCAGCTTCGATGATGCGATTCTTGGTGTGTGCTGGGATGGAGCGCGCTGCAGGAGAATTATTCAGAGCGGCGGAGACCGTGCCGGGGGTCAGCCCGAGGTGTTCCGCAATGGTCTTGAGGGTTACCTTTACTTCGTGGCGCGGCCCAAGCTTCTTCCTCGGTGACTGCGTCATCTGCAATGCCTCCGAGCATCTACCAAAATTGGGATCTTGAGTTCAGTGTGCCCAGGTACGAAGACGCAGCCTTCCAAGTCCACTCAGCCTCCAATAAACGTTGATGCTAGCTTAACTTGGGCGAAATCAGCCAGATTTTCGACCTGCCCGGCCAACCCAGACTTCGGCCTGTAAACCCCGCGGCCATCCCCTTGGAGTGACGATAATCCTGCCCAGCCGCTCGTCCCCTAACCCCGAGGCTTCCTACTCCCCTTTTTGCCGAGCCGTAGAATAACATTATTTTTCTTTAGAATATCCATATTTTTGCTTGACAAGCCTCCTCGAATTGTTCTAAATACGCCGCTAGTACAAAGGCATTACGTCCCGTAATGCTTAGGGGTCAGGGTCCTTTCGCGAAACTGTGGTGGGTTAGTGCAAATATGGCTCCGTGGCTAGCTTATGCGAAGCGTGGATTTCGTATTTGTTTCTCGTGAAAAAACTTCCTCGAGGGTACACGAATGAAGATCCAATTTTCAAATGGCAGGGGAAAAGCAAGCATGACGCGTGTATTTCAATTGCTTGTTTGCGCGGTTGTACTTCTGCTTGTAGTTCCTGCCGCTGTTCGCGCGCAGGTTGTTACTGCTTCCATCCGCGGCACCATCACGGACGAGCAGGGCGCGGCGGTCGCGGGAGCCAACGTTACTATCACGAATTCGGGCACGGATTATAGTCGTACTGCGCAGACCGGCGCCGACGGCGAATACAGCTTTCAAGGGCTGCCGCTGGGCAGCTATCGAATTCACGCCGCCCATGCCGGATTCAAGGCCGTCACGCAAACCGGCATCGAGCTGCATGCCAACGACAGCGTGGTGCTCAATGTCGCCCTAAGGGTTGGCGCAGTCAGCGAGACTGTTACTGTCGAGGCCTCCCCGGTCGCTGTCGAAACCACCAATGGAGAACTGTCCTCTCTGATCCAGGCGAGCCAGGTGTCTGAGTTGCCTCTCAATGGCCGTAACTTCATGCAACTAATTACATTGGTGCCTGGCGTGGCGCCTGCCGAAGCCTTCAGCGTAACGAACAAGGGATTAAAAGGTGCCTCAGACGTTTCCGTCAGTGGAAGCCCCTCCAACGGAAACCAATGGCTCGTCGACGGTGCGAACAATAACGACACCGGTTCCCAGCGCACGATCCTAATCTATCCCTCGACTGAGTCCATCCAGGAGTTCAAGATTGAACGCAACAGCTACGGTGCCGAATTCGGATTGATGGCCGGGGCGACAATCAGCTTGGTCACCAAGTCAGGCACCAATGCTTTCCACGGGAGCGTCTTTTACTCGGGCCGCAATGACAAGTTAAATGCATTCGATACCGAGCTTAAGGCCGGCTGCCCCACGTGCCCCAAGAACAAATTCCGCGGAAACGACTACGGCTATACGATCGGTGGTCCCGTCAAGAAGGACAAGATTTTCTTCTTCTGGTCCCAGGAATGGAACAAGCGCATCGAAGGACTCGTGCGCGCAAACCATGTACCCACCCTCGGCGAGCGCACCGGCGATTTCAGCGATGTCGCCGCTTGTCCGGCTTCCCAAAGACGTTTCCCTGCCGCCGGCCTGCACGACCCTGCAGGCGCCCCGGGTAATACTTCTTTCGGGACCAGCATCCCAGCGGCCCGGCTAAGTCCCGGAGGATTGTTGGCTCTCACGCAATACCCCGCTCCTACGCTTACGTATAGTTCTACCTCTTGCCCGTTCATCAACTGGACCTCGTCCCTCAATGTGCCTACCCCTTGGCGGGAAGAAAATGTTCGTGGTGACATCAATCTCACGAAGACCCTAACTCTGATGCTGAAATTCACCAACGATTCCTGGGTCCTCGGGCCGCCTTCCGCTGGATTTGGCTGGGGTGCCAACCCCTTCGGCGTAATTGACGAAGCTTGGGATCAGCCGGGACGAATCGCCGCAGCCAAGTTGAGCAAGACGATCGGTGCTACCGCCGTCAACGACTTCCAGTTCAGCTACTCCGCGAACCGCATCACCATCAATTCATCGAATACCACTCTTCAGCAGAAGCTCAATAACGCTATGCCGACTTTCTATCCCCTCTCCGGCAAGAAATTTGGCGACAAGGGGCCGAGTGTATGGTTCGATGCCGGCTGGGGCGGTGGAAACCTTCCCAGCGTTTGGACCATCTCGCCTTGGCAGAACGCTCAAGACCTTTACACCTGGCAAGATGATTTTTCAGTCGTCAGGGGACGCCACACCCTCAAATTTGGCGCCATTTACAGCAGAAATGCCAAGGACGAACAAACCCCCAACCAGGAATTCGGGGGACTCTTCGGAGTCGTTGGCTACAACGGCTGTAATGGAAAAATCGTCGCGGGGCAGTGCCCCAACGACTCAGGCAACACAACCAATTACGATGTGGCCGACCTCCTCCTGAAGAATATGGCATACAGCTGGAACGAAGCTTCGAGTATCACCACCACCGACATCCGCTGGCAGAACGCGGAGTTCTACGCCGCGGACACGTTCCGCGCGACCAGCCGCTTTACCGTTGTTTATGGCGTGCGTTATTCGTTGCTGCCCAACCCTTACTTTGCCGATGACCTGTATACGTCTTTTAACCCTGCTGCCTACGATCCGCTCGCCACAGACCAAACCTGCAATGGCTTGTTGTATTCTCCAGGCCTGAAGACGAATCCGTGCGCGGCGGCCGGGCACCCTGGTGGAAAGCCAGGTCCAAACCGCGCTCTCTGGAATAACAACAACCACATGTTCGCCCCCCGGCTGAGCTTAGCTTGGGATCCCACTGGAAAGGGCAAATGGGCGATTCGCGTTGGGGCCGGTCAGTTCTTTAACCGCGATCGCTTGTACGCCTTGCAAATTGGGGGGACCAATCCGCCCTTCGTTGGCAACTTTGGCTCGAGCAATGGGCGCTTTATCGACAGCATTGCCCAGCCAGGCGCTTGCGCTCCGACCTGCTTCAGTACGGGCCTTGGCTCACCAAGTATCGGAGGTGAGACCAGTAATCAGATGCCCAATAGTTGGCAGTACAACCTCACTGTTCAGCATGAGCTTTTCAGGAATGCCGTCCTGGAAGTGGGCTATGTTGCCAACCATAACAATCACTGGGAGATTCGCTCCGACCTCAACGCTGTTCCTGTGGCCGACCGCCTGAGCTATGTTCAGCATTCAGGTGACGGTACTTTCCGTCGTAACCTTCGGCCCTATGGCGCTCTGCGGGCAGACCAAACGCTCACGTACTACACGCGAAGTGCATCTTCGAGCTATAACTCTCTGCAAGCTTTGTTTAACATGCGCTTCACTCGCAATTCCATCTTCCAGGTGGCCTACACTTGGTCCAAGTTAATCTCCGACACCCAACTGATTGATACGCCAGCACTTAACATCGACCACTACAATCCGAGTGCCAGCCGCGGTCCGGATTTGCTGAACCGTCCGCATATTTTTGTTGCGAACGCGGTTTATAACCTTCCTACCTTGCAAAACCAGGGTAAATTTGTCAGCAACGTTCTTGGTTCATGGGAAATCAGTGGCATCGTGAACCTGGCGTCAGGACCCTCTCTGACACCAACTCTCAGTGGGGTGAGCAACGTCGGAGACCCTTCGGGCACCGGCGGCGCGGGCTCCTTGAGGACCATGCGAGTTCCTGGCCAGCCATGCCGTTCCAACTCCTCGGATAAGCGCCAATGGCTCAATCCTAACGCTTACACCATGAACGGCTTCCAATTAGGGAAGATTGGAGACTCCGGCGTCGGTATTTGCACCGGACCCGGCAACAGCGATGTGGATGCTTCTCTGCGAAAGAATTTCAAGCTCACGGAACGGGTGAAGATGCAGTTCCAATTGGATTTCTTCAACCTCTTCAACCATCCGCAGTATCAGGCAAGCGCTCTCAACATGGGCTTGAATTTCACTGCGGCGAATACTGCCGCTAGCCCGGAGTACAAGGACGCGGCTGGGAATGGGACAACAAGTATCGCCAACGCAGTCTCGATCCAAAATACTGTCCTCAACGCCGGCACCTTTGGTTACGCGAACCAATCGCGCGAGAACGGTTGGCGCCAGATACAATACGGTCTGAAGCTTAGCTTCTGATCTGTGACGCAATCTGATCCTTCAAAGCGCCCCGCCAGGTCGGCTCCCGTCCTGGCGGGACGCATTTTTTTCTCATCAGCAGAAGCTTCTTTTGTGAATAGTTCCGAAGAAAAGTCCCATGCGCTAGAATAGACCTATGCCCCGTTATTCTTTGAGACCCCTGGCTCAGCGAATTTCCATCTTGATCCTTATCGTGAGCGCTCCTCAGCCTGCGGCTGCGCAAGCCACTGGGCCACAAATTGTCAAAATCCCCCCGCCCGTTACCAACGCCGGCGCTGCTAGGTCCAAAACAGATCGCAGCACTCTCCCGCCAGTCCCCGTTTTCAAAGACATTGCAAAGGAAGTGGGCTTAACGGTCTCGCATATTGCCGCTCGCGAAGCGCGTTACGTGATTGATTCGACTAGCGGTGGCGCCGGTCTTATCGATTGCGACGACGATGGCAGACTCGACATCGTTCTCGTGAACGGTGGAACGGTCGATAGTTTCCGCCAGGGCGGCGACCCCATGGTGACGCTCTACCACCAGGAGAAGGACGGAACCTTTAATGACATTACTAAGCAGGCTGGGCTCACCCGTACGGGCTGGGGCATGGGCGTGGCCGTGGCCGATTTTGATAACGACGGTAAGCTCGATCTATTTGTGACTGGCTTCGGCGGCAGCGCTCTTTACCACGGCCTGGGCAACTGCAAATTCGAGGACGTGACCGACAAGGCCGGGGTCCGCGGCAGTGGTTTCATGACCGGGGCGGCCTGGGGTGATTACGACCGCGACGGTTTCGTGGATCTCTTCGTCTCACGCTACTCCCATCTGGACATGAACAATCTGCCGCAGTTCGGCAGCAACAAATTCTGTCGTTTCAAAGGCATTCTGGTGCAGTGCGGTCCTTGGGGGCTCGAGGGTGAATCTGACTTTCTCTATCACAACCGCGGTGACGGTACGTTCGAAGAGGTCTCGGTCAAGGCGGGTGTGCACGATGACATCGGCTACTACGGTCTAGGGGTCATGTGGGCGGACTATGACGACGACGGCTGGCCGGACCTTCTTGTTGCCAACGACTCCGTACCCAACTATCTCTACCACAACAATCACGACGGCACTTTTACCGACGTGGGTTTGCTGACGGGGGTCGCATTAAGCGGTGAAGGCATGGAACTTGGAAATATGGGAATCGATTGGGGCGACTACGACCACAGCGGGCGCTTGAGTTTTTTTGTCACGCACTTTGAAGAGCAGCCCAATTCGCTGTATCACAACATGGGTGCCAAGGGATTTGATGACGTAAGTTGGACTTCCGGAGTGGGTCAGCCCAGCTATCCATACGTTGGTTGGGGTACGGCCTTCTTTGACATGGATAACGACACCTGGCTAGATATTTTGGTGGCCAACGGCCATGTGTACCCCCAGGTGGATACTTTGGATTCGGGCCCTCGGTTCCGCGAACCGCTTCTACTTCACCGCAACAATCGTGACGGGACTTTTGACGAAGTGTCCAAGAATGCGGGCCTACAGGCTATTCCCTTGGAATCGCGGCGTGGCGCTGCTTTCGGTGACATCTTCAACACCGGCAACATCGACGTCGTTCTTCTAAATGTCGGGGCCCCGCCGTCGCTGCTTCTGAATACCAATCCCGACGGTTTTCACCGCGTCCTGTTCAAATTGGTTGGCACGAAGAGCAATCGCGCTGCAATCGGCGCGCGGGTGACCATCCGCGCCGCAGGCGTCAAGCAGTTCAGCGAAGTTCGCGCCGGCGCAAGCTATCTTTCGCAGAACGATTTGCGTTTGCATTTTGGCCTGGGTACGGCCACGAAATTGGACTCCGTCGAAATTCGCTGGCCGAACGGCGCCGTCGAAACCCTCCAGAATGTCGCTGCCGATTGCATTTATACGATCGTAGAAGGCGCGGGAATTCGAGATACCAAGGCCTTGCCTCCGCCGGGGACACCGGCCCCCGTAGGCGTCCATTGATTCTGACGGGAATCCGCCGGCCGCTGCGGCGCCGGCTCTTTTCGAAGTTTTAGGGACAGCATGGCTTTAATTTACAAGCAGTCCTTGCCGTTTTGCGCTCCGTTACGCGGCCGCCTTGGAATCACTATTTGTGGTATCGCACTGGCCGCGTTTCTTTCCCCCGCCGCGCGCGCAACCGACGATCCCGGAGAAGCATTGCGCCGCCAATTCGACGCTGCCAAGTCTTCGCTGGCTGCCGAAGACCTGCTCAAGGCGGAAGGCAGCTACCGCCAGGCTATCGCGTTGGGTCTGCGGCAGCTGGCAAATCTTTCGATTTCGGAAGATCGGTTCGAAGAAGCCACTCGCCTCTTCGGCGAAGCGCTGAATCTTGCGCCCTCGGATACCGACCTTCAGTTAGACGCTGGCGTCGCTTGGTTTCGCCGGGGCGATCCCGCGAAAGCCGCGGAACTCGTCCACGCCGCCTTGGCTGCGCATCCGGAAAACGCCCGAGCGCACAATGTGCTCGGCCGCATCGCCTTATTCAGGGGTGATACCGGCGAATCGATAGCAGAGCTGAAAAAAGCCGTTGATCTACAGCACGACTTCGAGACTTCCTATTTTCTCGGCGTTGCCTACCTGAACGCAAAGAAAGTGCCCGAGGCGTCTGCCTTGTTCAAGGAACTTGAGTCGAGCATGGGCGATTCGGCGGCCCTGCACGTGCTCTTCGGGCGAGCCTACCTGCTGACGCGCTTTCCGCCGTCTGCTGTCGAAGAGTTTCGCAAGGCCATCATGCTTGATCCCAAGTATCCGCGGGCACACTCATTTCTTGGTTACGCGTCCCTGGAATCTTACGGCGAATCCTTTTATCCCCAGGCGCGAAAATTATTCGAGCAGGAGTTACTCATTCAGCCGGACGACTATCTCACGCTGCTTCTATTGGGAATCACTACCACGAGCTTGCGAGACTACCCGGCAGCGGAAACCGCCTTGCTCCACGCAACGCGCCGGCGGCCCGATGACGCTTCCCCCTATCTCTATCTTGGTGAAACCTATACTGCAACAAAGCGCCTCAAGCAGGCCGTCGAAGCCCTCGAAAAGTACATCAGCTTGATGCGCGACCCGCAGGAGGTGACACGCGATCTGAGCCGTGCCTACTATCTGCTCGGCCAGGACTTGCTGCGCCTCGGTCGCGTCGAGGACGCCAAGAAAGCTCTGGCGAATTCCCAGCGCCATCGAGAGGCAAAATTCAGATACGACGTGAAGCACATTTTCGACGAAAAACCGAGCACCGATGGTACCGATAGCCGTCCCACTGAGCGCATTACTGGGCTCCTCGAGTCCGGCGCGCCAGACGAAAACAAGACGGCGGAAACCATGGCGCAGGGGGGCCTTCCAGATAACACAACGTCAGCCCCGCAGCCTCCAGCGCGTTCGCCGGCGGCGGAATCCAAAGCCGCAAAGCAATATCGTGCGTTCGTCTCCGAAATCCTCGCCAGCTCCTACAACGACCTGGGCGTGATGCGCGCCAAGGCTTCCAAATTCACGGAGGCTTCGGAATACTTCAAGCAAGCCGCGGCCTGGAAGGGTGATCTTCCCGGCCTCGATCGCAATTGGGGTCTCGCATGCTATCGCGCCCAAATGTATGCTGAAGCAATCCCTCCGCTCCAACGCCAGCTTACCGCCTCACCCGATGACAACTTTGTGCGTCAGCTTTTAGGTCTCAGCTATTTTTTTACGGAGGACTTTGGCAAAACTTCGGAAGTTCTTCATCCTTTTCTCAAGCAACCCCCGGATGATCCCGGCCTGCTCTTCGCTTGGGGAACTGCTCTCGTTCGAACGCGTCAATCCGGCCTGGCGGCGGAAATCTTTCGCCGCTTGCTGGAACAAAACTCCAGCAATCCTGCCGTTCATCTTCTTCTCGGACAGGCATACGCGCAGCAAGAAGATTATTCCAATAGCATCACTCAGTTGAAATCCGCCTTGCAGCTCGATCCTCGTCTCCCGGAAGCGCACTATTTCATGGGCCTCGTCCACCTCCGTCAGAGCGATTTCCAGTCTGCCGCCGCGGAATTTCGCTCCGAGCTGGCGATTCGCCCGGGTGATCCGGTCACCTCCTATCATCTCGGCTTTTCTCTTCTCATGGACGGACACCCGGACCAGGCCGTGACCATCTTTCGCGAGGTCGTTCGTGCCAAACCTGACTATGAAATGGCCCATTTCGAACTCGGACGCGCGCTTCTACAGCAAGGAGATGCGACTGGCGCTATCGAAAGTCTCGAAGCGGCCAGAAAGCTCTACCCTGATCGTGACGCCACTTACTACCAATTGAGTCAGGCCTACCGCCGCGGCGGTCGCTTGCCTGAAGCCGAGCAGGCGATGGCTGCCTATAAAAATCTTATCGAGCGCAATCGGCTTAAGAAGCGTGAGAGCCTCGAAGCAGAGATGCCTTGACGCGGCCGTTGCGCTCAGCGCTTGCCAAAACCATCCATCATTGCCGAAGGTCACTTACTTTGCAGCCAGGCTAGCATCCAGGGTCGGCGAGAAATTCCTTATTCCATTTTCACAACGTGCCCCAGAAGGTGGTATTTCTCTGATGACACGTCCAGCGTGATTCCCCGTGCAAATGCCTACAGCTAAATTGTATGGTAGGGACTAACACCGGCGGAGACTTCGACCTGCCATGAAAAAACTTCGTTTCCTCATCTCGCTCACCACGGACGACAACGACTATCAGATCGAACAGGCCCAGTCCGCCGAGCAAGCGGCCCGGAATTTGGGCGTGGAGGCTCAGATCCTCTACGCGAATAATGACGCGATTACCCAGAGCACGCAGATCTTAAAGGCGGTCCAGGCTGCCGAAAATCTCCGCCCCGATGCCATTATCTTCGAGCCCGTCGGCGGCACTGCGCTGCCCCAAGTCGCCCGCGCCGCTGTTTCGGCGGGCATCGGCTGGGCCGTTCTCAACCGCGACGCCAGCTACATTCCCGAACTCCGCAAGCTCTCGTCCACACCGGTCTTCGTGGTGACCTCGGATCATGTCGAGATCGGCCGCATTCAGGGCCGCCAGTTTGCTGCCCTGCTTCCCCAAGGCGGTGGCCTTCTTTATGTTCAGGGACCCACGGAGAATTCAGCGGCCAAGGAACGCACCCTCGGCATGCAGGAAACCAAACCTTCCAATATCCATGTAACTCTCTTGAAAGGGCAGTGGACCGAAGAGAGCGCGCAGCGCTCGGTCCGCTCCTGGCTCAAGCTTACGATTTCCCAAAAAGCAGCCATCGACGTCGTCGGCGCACAGGATGATTCCATGGCCATCGGAGCGCGCAAAGCCTTTCAGGAACTCAACGAGTCGGAACAAGAACGCTGGCTCGAGCTGCCGTTCACCGGGTGCGACGGTTTGCCCAAGACCGGCCAGTCTTGGGTGCGCAGCGGCCTTCTCGCTGCCACCATCTTCGTACCTCCCAACTCTGGGCAGGCCCTCGAGATGCTCGTCCAGGCCCTGCAACAGAAAAAGCCCCTGCCCGAGCGCGCCCTCACCAACGTCGTTTCCATACCTTCCCTTCAAGAATTGAAGTCTCGCTGATCCTCACGCGCCGCTTTTGTCGCCGGCGCCGCGGGATCCCTCTGCGCAGGCCCGCGCGCGGTTCAGCAGCAGCTCCTGCTCGCGTGTGTTGCGCGTCAACGCAGCCGCGCGCTCGAACTCCGCTCGAGCCTCATCGGTACGGCCGATTTTTGCCAGTAGGTCGCCACGCACGCTCGGCAATAGGTGATACGCCTGGAGCGACGGCTCGGCGGTCAGCGCGTCAACCAGCTCCAGCCCCGCTGCCGGACCGAACGCCATTGCGACTGCCACCGCCCGATTCAGCTCCACAACCGGAGATGGCGCGAGGTTGGCGAGCTCCCCGTAGAGTGCCACGATTCGCGCCCAGTCTGTTTCCTCCGGGGTGCGCGCGCGGGCATGGCAGGCCGCAATCGCAGCCTGGAGTGCATACGGCCCCTGGCTGCCTCGGATCTTCCCCGCACGGTCGAGCGCGGCCAGCCCGCGGCGGATGAGGAGCTGGTCCCAGAGAGCGCGATTTTGTTCGAGCAGCAGGATGGGCTCTCCCGACGGGCCTATGCGCGCGTGTGCGCGCGACGCCTGGATCTCCATCAGCGCTACCAATCCGTGGACTTCCGGCTCCTGCGGCGCGAGCTCCGCCAGGATGCGGCCGAGACGCAGCGCCTCCTCACAGAGCCCAGCCCGCATCCAGTCGTCTCCGGCGGTTGCCGAGTAGCCTTCATTGAAAATCAGGTAGAGGACCTCCAGCACTGACGACAGACGAGCAGCGCGCTCGTCTCCGCGCGGAACCTCGAAGGGGACGCTCTTCTCGGCCAGGGTTCGCTTGGCACGAACGATTCGCTGGGCCACCGTTGGCTCCGGCATCAGGAACGCACGCGCAATCTCTTCGGTAGTTAGCCCACCTAGCAAACGTAGGGTGAGCGCAACGCGCGCCTCCGGCGAAAGAACCGGATGACAGGAGATGAACACAAGACGCAGGAGGTCGTCACCGATGTCATCGTCGAGCGCGGTTTCGAAATCCGGCACGAGTGCCTCCTGCCGGGCATTGAGCTCACGACCAAGCTCCTCGTGCTTGCGGTCGAGGAGCTTGCTGCGGCGAAAAAGATCAATGGCGCGATGCTTGGCGGCGGCCATAAGCCAGGCACCCGGGTTCTCCGGGATGCCCGACTCCTGCCACTGTTGGAGCGCGGCAACAAGCGCATCCTGGGCGAGATCCTCGGCAAGACTTACATCACGCACCATCCGCACGAGGCCGCCGATGAGTCTGGGCGATTCGATTCTCCAGACGGCGTCAATCGCGCGATGAGTATCGGTGGCAGTCACAGCCACCGATAACACCACCTTCAGGCCGCGAGCGCAAGGCTACCGACGCACGCCGGTCAGCACTTCGCGGCGCTGTGTGCTTGCGGCGCCTCGTATACCTGGCGAAGCTCGCACTCACCCTCACCGACAACCTCGAGGAACCTCTTGGTCATTTCGATGGCTTCGGCCTTCGAGTTTGCCTGGAGGATGGCGAAGCCGCCGATTACCTCCTTGGCCTCCGTGAAAGGCCCATCGGTCACGGTCACCTTTCCGCTAGACATGCGAACGCGCGCCCCGAGGGCGCTTGGCAGGCAGCCCTCGGTGGCCAGCAGCGTGCCGGCCTTCATCTCCTGTTCGATCAGCTTGCCCATCTTGTCCATTTCCTCCTGTGTAGGAGGAACGCCTCTTTCCGCCGACTTATAAATGCTTAGAAATTTCATGACCATCTCTCCTTGTGAGTTTGCGTTCGGTACTGCCGCTAATTCCTGTTCTACTGTGCGACGAATGCGGCCATCCGTATGCGGAAGATCGCCTATGCTTTGGGAACGAGGTCTTCCGGATTGAACATCTCGCGAATCTCGGTTTCGCCTTCCCATCCCGGCCAGTGTTGCTTGTGAAGTTCCATGAAGCGCTTCGCGCTTTCGATGGCCTCTTCTTTCGACTTCAAGTCAAACTGCGCATACCCGCCGACGACTTCCTTGGCCTCCGTGAAAGGCCCGTCAATGACGGTGACTTGCCCTCCCTTCAGCCGGACGCTGGCGCCCTGAGCCGTGGGACGGAGTCCCCCGCTGCCGACCATCGCGCCGGATTTGACCGCCTCTTCGCTGAGCTTGCCGATGGCCTCCATCAACTGCTTGGGCGGGAAGCCCCATTTCTCGGCGGACTTGACAATCATCATGAATCGCATTTTCATTTCTCCTTTTGGTTTCTGGTTGGGAGCCGGGTCGTCCTGACATTCGCAACCGCCGGAATCCAGCCTCCCCTTACACGTCGAACGATGCTCAGCAAAATCGACAAGCCCTTCCATTTTTTTGACTTTTCGCTAATCGCCCCAGCCTGCCTATCGCTTCGCTGCTTTCTTCTGCAGCTCGTCGCGCAGCGCCTGTTCGCGCGCCGCGTCCTCGGGAGGGAAGATGTCGGACGGGAAGTCCGACGCCTCGAATACCTGGCGGATCTCGACCTCCGTTCCTCCGTCAAACGGCGCGCGCTTGAGCCATTCGACCGCTTCTTCCATGGACTTCACCTGCCACAACCAGAAGCCGGCGATGAGTTCCTTGGATTCGGTGAAAGGTCCGTCGATCACCGTGCGCTGCTGTCCCGAAAAGCGGACTCGCTTGCCCTTCGAGCTCGCTTGCAGCCCCTCGCCGGCGAGCATCACGCCGGCCTTTACCAGCTCCTCGTTGAACTTCCCCATCGCAGCCAGGATTTCCTTACTCGGCAGAACTCCTGCTTCCGAGTTCTTATCCCCTTTGACTATTACCATGAATCGCATCGTTAATATCTCCTCTCGGTTTATGGTTCCTCGTTTGGCGCCGGACTTCCTGACGGCTCGATGGGCCGACCGGGCCTCCATCTACGCGTCGAACGAGCAACGGTGAAATCGACAAATACGGTAACTTTTTTGAAAGAATTTGTTAAGTGCTAGCATGGCTTGACCTTACCCCTCAATTCTTCCACCCGCTAGCTCGCCCCGGCCACAGCAAGGAGTAGCGGCCAAAGGGATAGCAACATCTGGAAGAAACACTCCAAAAGCCGGTGTTCGAGCCCATTCGCCTGCATGATTTGCCAGGAGCCCAGGACGATAGAAGGCAATACCCCCAGCCCCGCCATGCCGCAGAAAACTTCCCTTAACTGGCCTGCGGCGCATCCCAAGTTCTCAAGCAGAAAATAAATCCCGAGCCCGCCGAGGGCGGTTACGCCAATCGTTCTTAGTCTCGGAGTGCGTGTGTGATTGCTTTCCATTTCGGCCTCCCCAGGGCACCTTCCCTGGCTCTACCTACATGTCGAACGGGAGGCCGCAAAATCGACATTCGCTGTGTCCTCTTGCCAATGATTTTCTTACCCACTTCATGAGAATTGCCGTTCGCACCCGGCACATTCCGGGCCTATGGTCGGCCCCGGCCCCTCACCCTGCCCGTCCCCTTCGCGTCTCCGAATCCACAGGAATCCCCTAGAAAAACGATTTTCGCCGCTTGTTTACCCGCCACACTGACGTATAATGCGTCGGAAACATTGGTGCTAATTCCATTGCTGCGTTTGCCGAGGAGACGCGCATGAAGAAATCGCGCAGGGACTCCGCTCTCGACCGGAGACAGTTTCTTGCTGCCACCGGGGGCCTGCTCGCCGCTGCCATTCCGGGTTCGACAAAAGTCGCCGACGTCGCAGAAGACACCGCCCGGTCATCGCATTCTCGTGCCCCGAAGCCTTCTGGTTCCCTCCGCAAGATTCCCATCGGCGTCTTTGACCCCGTCTACGAGCATCTTTCTCTCGACGCCATGCTCGATAAGGTCAGCGCCCTCGGCCTTGAGGCCATGGAAATCGGCACGGGCGGCTATCCCAACAATCGCCATTGTCCCCTCGACGAGCTCATTGCCGATCGCAGCAAAGCCAAGGCTTGGCAGAAAAAATTTGAAGACAAAGGCATTCGTGTCGCCACGCTCAGTTGCCACGGCAACCCCATTCATCCTGATGCCAAGCACGCCCAGAAAGACATAGACACCTTTCGCAAGACCGTGCTCCTTGCTGAAATGCTCGATGTGAAAGTCATCGTCGGTTTTTCCGGCTGTCCCGGCGGCACGCCTCAGGACGCCCAGCCCAACTGGATCACCTACCGCTGGCCTCCTGAGTACGCCCAGATGCAGGACTGGCAATGGAAGGAAAAAGTCATCCCCTACTGGAAGGAAGCGGCCAAACACGCGCGTGATCACGGCGTCAAACGGCTGGCATTTGAAATGCATCCGAACTTCGTCGTCTACAACCCTCGAACGCTGATGAAGCTTCGCGAAGCCGTCGGCGAAGAAATCGGTGCGAACTGCGATCTGAGCCACCTTTTCTGGCAAGGCTGCGATCCCGTCGAGGTCATTCATTTCCTTGGCAGGCAGGGCGCCCTCTTTCACGCCCACATGAAGGACACCACTTTCTATCCCGAAAACGTAAACAAATACGGCGTTCTGAACTTCGCTTTTGAAAAGTCCGACCTCGACTCCGCTTCCGAAACCTTCCGCGCCGTTGGCTACGGCCACAGCGCCAGCCTCTGGAAGTCCGTCATCAAGGCATACATGGACGTCGGATTCGAAGGCATTCTCAGCATCGAAAATGAAGACCCGATTCTGCCCGGAGAAGTGGGCGTCGAGCGCGCGGCTTACGTCTTAAAAAATGTCCGCCGGGAACTTTTGGGAGAATAGCGTGCGAAGACGCGAATTTGTCGGCGCGTGTGCCGCAGCGGCCTTGGCCGGTGCCGGCCCACGGACGATGGCGCACACCGCGCCGGCGGCCTCCGAATCCGAGGGCGTCCCTTTCTCCCTTTCCATAATGCTTTGGACCATCTACCGCGATCTTCCATTCGAACAGCGCCTGGAAAAAGTAGCCGAAGCGGGCTACCACGCCGTCGAGCTGGTCGGAGAATTCAAGGACTGGAAAAAGCAGGATTTTGCGGACGCTCGCCGGAAGAAGCGCGAACTCCGCATCGAATTCGACGGCACTACCGGCGTCTGGCAGCCCTTGGCCGATGCTTCCGCTCGCGAAGTCTTCCTCAAATCTCTCCGCGAATTTATTCCCACCATGCGCGAACTCGAATGCACTCGCCTTATCATGCAGACGGGCAACGCCGTTCCCGGTCTCTCGCGAAATGAAATGCACGCCAATTGCATCGAAACCCTCAAGCGCGGCGGCGAAATAGCCGCGGAAAATAACATCGAACTCCTCATCGAAAATATCGACCCCGAAGAAAATCCCAAATATTTCCTCACTCTTTCCGCCGAAGGTTTCGAAATCGTGCGCGCCGTCGGCAATCCCCACGTCAAATTTCTCTACGATTTTTTTCACGAACAGATTGCCGCCGGCAATCTCATCGCCAAGCTCGAGAAAAATATCGATCTCGTCGGCCTCGTCCACGTCGCCGACGTTCCCGGCCGCCACGATCCCGGAACCGGCGAAATCTATTATCCCAACATCTTTCGAAAGCTCGGCGAACTCGGCTACAGTCGCTACGTCGCGATGGAATTCATGCCCAAGGGCGAAACGGTGCCCGCGCTTCGTGCCGCCCGCGATATGGCGCTCAAGTTCGGCCGTCCTGATAGGAAACAGTCTTCCAGCATGCTTCACTCAGGGAGGTTCTATGCATCGGCGTGAAATGTTGCGAATGCTTGCCGCGGGTGCCGCATTGCCTGCCCTTTCCACGGACATGTTCGCATTTTTTCGCGGCGCGCATCCCGCGGCTGGCTACGCTTCCCGCACTCTCAATCCGCACCAGAACGCCACCGTTGTCGCCATGATCGATCAGATCATCCCTGAAACGGACACCCCCGGCGCGAAGGGCGCCCGCGTCAACGAATTCATCGACGTCATTCTCACCGAGTGGGCCAACGATACGGAACGCAAAAACTTCCTCGACGGCCTTGCCGGCGTTGACAAGAAAAGCAACGAACTCTTTGCCAAGAATTTTGTGGACACTCTGCCTCCGCAACAGCTCACGCTTCTTCGCGCCCTGGATGAAGCCGCCGCGTTCGAATCGGCCATCCGCGCGCCTCGCCGCGACGACGAAGAGGAAAACCACTACAGGCAGCTCGAAGGCAATTTCTTTTCCGTCTTCAAAAACATCACTCTTCACGGCTATTACACTTCCGAAATCGGCTTCACCCAGGAACTCAAACTCCAAATTATTCCCGGTGCCCAGCACGGTTGCATTCCGCGCGGCCCCGGTCTCGGCGACGCCTGAAAAAAGGAAGCAAACATGGCCACTACAAATTACGACGCAATCGTCATCGGTTCAGGCATTACCGGCGGCTGGGCTGCAAAAGAGCTCACCGAAAAAGGTCTCAACACTTTGGTTCTCGAAGCGGGCCGTTCCATCGTCCCCGAGCGCGACTATGTCGAGCACGTCCCCGTTTGGGAACTCAAGCACCGTGGCTTGGACGATCGCTACGAGCGGCTGCGCACCCAGCCCATCCAGCGCGAGGTCTACTACGCCTGCGATGAATACTCCCATCAGTTTTTTGTCAATGACCAGGAAAATCCCTACTCCAGCGATCCCGGCAAACATTTCTCCTGGATTCGTGGACGCCAGGTCGGTGGCAAATCGATCACCTGGGGCCGCCAGAGCTACCGCTGGAGCGATCTCGATTTCGAAGCCAATTTGAAAGAGGGAATCGCCGCCGACTGGCCGATTCGCTACGCGGACATCGCCCCCTGGTACGACTATGTGGAAGAATTCGCCGGCATCAGCGGCCAGCCCGAGGGTTTGCCGCAACTCCCCGACGGAAAATTTCTCCCGCCCATGGAACTCACTTGCGTCGAGCAGGATCTGCGCGCCGCCATCGCAAAGAATTTTGACGACCGCATCTTGACGATTGGCCGTTCCGCTGTTCTCACCCGCGTCCACAAAGGCCGCGCCGCCTGCCACTACTGTGGCGTGTGCCACCGCGGCTGCATCACCGGCTCGTATTTCAGCAGTTTGAGTTCGACGCTTCCCGCCGCACAAAAAACTGGCCGTCTCACCATTCGGCCCTACAGTGTTGTCCACAGCCTGGCCTACGATTCGAAAGCCCGCCGCGTCAGCGGTGTCCGCGTGATCGATGCTCAAACCAAGAATCCGCTCGAATTCAAAGCCCGCATCTTTTTCGTCTGCGGTTCCACTCTCGAATCCACGCGCATTTTGTTGAATTCCGCCACGCCCGAATTTCCCAACGGTCTTGCCAACTCCAGCGGCGAACTCGGCCACAATCTCATGGACCACCACATGGGCGCCGGTGCCAGCGGCAGAATGCCCGGCCACGAAGAGAAAATGCCTTTCGGCAACCGTCCCAACGGCATTTACATCCCGCGCTTTCGAAACGTAAAATCCAAGCACAAGGATTTTGTCCGCGGCTACGGCTACCAGGGCGGCGGTAGCCGCGCCGGCTGGTCCCGCGGCATGGGCATGAGCGGCCTGGGCGTGGAATTCAAAAATGCGCTGAAAATGCCCGGCCCCTGGTACATGGGCATGGGCGGTTTCGGCGAGTGCCTCCCCAACCACAACAACTACGTTGAAGTGGACAAGGAAAAATTAGACGCCTGGGGCATTCCCACCCTCAAGATTCACTGCGACTGGAGCGAAAACGAACGTGCCATGTCCACGGACATTGCTATCCAGGCCGCGGAAATTCTGGCCGCTGGCGGCGCGAAGGACATCACCGTCTGGCAGAAAATTTCTGCCCCCGGTCTCGCCATTCACGAAATGGGCACCGCGCGCATGGGCCGCGATCCAAAAACTTCCGTGCTCAACGCCAACAATCAGGCGCACGATGCCAAAAATCTTTTCATGACCGACGGCGCGTGCATGGTTTCTTCTTCGTGCGTGAATCCGTCGCTTACCTATATGGCGCTGACGGCGCGCGCGTGTGATTTCGCCGTTTCCGCAATGAAGAAAAATGAGCTGTAAGGAGAAATCGTCGACATGTCCCAGGTAATTCGCTCTCCGAAACAGTACGACGTCTGCATCATCGGCTCCGGCGCCGGCGGCGGCATGGCCGCGAAGATTCTCACGGAAGGCGGCCTGAGCTGCGCTTTGCTCGAAGCCGGGCCAAATGTCAATCCCGAGAAAGATTTCAAGATGTGGACCTGGCCCTACCAATTGCCGCATCGCGGCGCCGGCGTGGGCGGCCACGCGCGCGAAAATTTTAGCGAATTCCTGGCTCCGAACGGCGCGTGGACGATCGAGGGCGAGCCGTACACTTCCGCTCCTGGCGCTAATTTCCAGTGGTTTCGCTCGCGCATCGTTGGCGGACGCACCAACCACTGGGGCCGCATCGCGCTGCGGTTTTCTCCCATCGATTTCAAATCTGCGACGCGCGACGGGCTCGGCGACGACTGGCCCATCAGTTACGAAGACCTCGCGCCGTATTACGACAAAGTTGAATCCTACATCGGCGTTTTCGGCACCAAGGAAAATGTCTCCAGTGCGCCGGACGGCGTTTTTCTTCCTCCACCCAAGCCGCGCTGCACCGAGCTGATGGTCAAGAAGGCCTGCGACAAGCTCGGCATCATTTGTATCCCTTCACGCCTCGCGATTCTGACGCGTTCTGTGAACGGTCGTACGCCGTGCCACTACTGCGGCCAGTGCGGACGCGGCTGCATCACCGGATCGAATTTCAGCTCGAGCCAGGTCTTGCTCCCTCCCGCGATGAAAACGGGGAAGCTGACGCTCATCACCGGCGCCATGGCGCGCGAAATTATCGTCAACAAAGAAGGCAAAGCCGAAGGCGTCTCCTACATTGATAAAGCCTCGCGCACGGAAAAGCGCATCAACGCGCGCGCCATCGTCGTGGCCGCCAGCGCCTGCGAATCCGCCCGCCTTTTGCTGAACTCCAAATCCTCCGCGTTCCCCAACGGTATCGCCAATTCCTCCGGCACGGTCGGCAGATACCTCACCGATTCTGTGGGCAGCAGCGGCAACGGCCATTTCCCGCAGCTCGAAAAGATGCCGCCGCACAACCACGACGGCGTCGGCGGAATGCACATGTACATGCCGTGGTGGAAGTTCGACCGCAAGAACGATTTCCCGCGCGGCTACCACATCGAGTTCGGCGGCGGATTCCACATGCCCGGCGTCGGCATGTTCGATGGACTGTGTCGCGAGGAGGAAGGCTACGGCGCAAAGTTGA